>Ga0307416_100001099_pt1 | contig 14477 bp, 12 predicted proteins | sample DK1Cmetagenome_2_FD_203821 | JGI IMG/M metagenome (GOLD analysis project Ga0307416, IMG submission 203821) | Maize rhizosphere microbial communities from greenhouse at UC Davis, California, United States - DK15-C-3 | ecosystem: Host-associated > Plants > Roots > Rhizosphere > Soil | place...
GGGTTATCGACGATATTGCGGTCCCCAAAGGGGTGCTCGTGCGGTGCTTGGCTGCCAAGGGACACGAGGGCGACGCCCGCCCAATCTCTGGCTTCTACATCCGTCGCCGCTATGAGGGCGATGAATTCCTGATCCCGAGCTGGGAGATGTTCTCGTCTAACTGGATGGAGTTTGTAGATGAGCCGCCGGCGGAGTGGCTCGAGAAGCTCGAGGAGCGCGACCAGCGCAAAATCGAAGTAGCCGCCAAGGCCGCCGAGCAGCGCGAGCCGCCCAGCGCTGAAGACCTGATGTTTGCGATGTCGCAGATGGTGGCGCGTTCGATCGGTCGCAATCCGAACGAGTTTGATCACAGCTCCGGCAAGTTCAAGGCCGATGCTGATCAGGCCAAGGTGATCTAATGGCCACGCGCACCTATACGGCCAGCCGGCTGCAAACGGTGGGTGACGATGTCATGGTCGTCACCTGGGCCGGGCTGCTGCAGTCGTCGAGCGACGATGGCAATGCGTTCACGTCGCCGGGCTGGGCGGATCGCAGCGTCCAAGTGACTGGAACGCTAGGCGTGGGCGGTAGTGTGCGCATCGAAGGTTCGAACGACGGTACGAACTATGCGCCGTTGACCGATCCACAGGGAAACGCACTGGACATCACGACGCTCAAAATTGAGACGGTGACCGAGCTGTGCGCATACATTCGGCCGCGCATCACCGCCGGGGATGGAACCACAAATCTAAATGTCATCTTGCTGGCGCGTCGATGACAAATGGGGATTCTCGTAACCCGGTCCAGTCTGGGCGCAGGTAGCGGCGGCAGTAGCGATTGGGCTGATACATTCATCACTGATGTAGCGAACATCGGTGCGGCGCTGGCGACGCCTGGGCAAAGGGTCGGTATCACCGTCGGAAGCAATTTCACGGGACTAGGTCAGGAGCTGACCAGTGGCAACGGCGCAACGATGGAGATCCGCAGCGGCGGTTCTTTCGACGGACTGCAGAACGCCGTCAGGCTGTATCCACCCACCGCACTGGTTGGAGAAAATGCGCAATACGCAGCATGGTTGCGCAATCTTGATATTTGGAACGCCGGCGCGAACAGCATTTACCAAATGAATTTCCGCGTGCTCGCGCGCTACGGGCCGCGGTATTTCGACCTTGCGCCGGATGCGAAGTGCTGGGGATTCCAGAACAGTGACACGCTGGGCGTCGGTCAGAATAATCGGCTCGGCGTGTTCGATCATCGGCAGCCAGTTTGGAACAACTGGAAATATCCATACAACACCATTGAGACGACGCCGAATTTTCATAACCCGCCGACGTCGGGATCGCTCGACAGCGGTCTAGATACAAACAAGCTGATCGAGATCCGCGGTTCGACAAATCACGCTGCTAATCCACCGCAGACGGGTGACGAGTGGCTGCAGTTCGACACGATGTTCGATCTTCGGCAGGACCGAGGCAATGCCAACGGCATCCATCGCCTGCGTGTTCGGTCGCGAGACGGCGTCGTCAATCGCGTACTGCCCACGCCGTTGAATCATGAGCCCAGCTGGAGTTTCAGCACGCTCTACTGTTATCTTTTCGAGGGCCTTGGTTTCTATTTCAACAACGCGGGGACTGCTCACGTGGACAACTGGATTGAATGGTCTCACGCGACATTCGCTGCAAACATGGATGTGAGTGATGAGGAGATGGAGTTGGTGCCGGGGTTCTAATGCTCTACGTCGTTACAGGCTTTCCGCGATCGGGCACCAGCATGATGATGCGGTGTTTGCTGTTCGCCGGAATCGAGCCGGTCGTGAGTGCTTCACGTGAAACATCCATGGAGAAGAGAAACGTCGGCGACTACGCCGCTAATCCGTATGGTTTCTTCGAGGTTGAAGAACGCGACGCGTTGCGGGTGGGTTTCCTTGAGTCGATCGAGGATGATCGGGCAATCAAACTGCTGCCGACCTCGTTGACCTGTCTACCGGTGCGGCCAACCACGGTCATTTGGATGCGGCGTGATCCGAGCGAGATTCGACGCAGTTACGAGCGGACGTTTCCGCAAGAGAATTTCGACGCCAAATACCCCCACTGGCCGCGCACGCATGATGTGCAACTGAAATCCATTCGACCGATTCTGGACGATCGACGCAGCATCATTGTTCATGAAGTTCAGTATGTGAATGTGATCGCCGATCCGAAGCGTGCGCTGAACGCATTGCCGATCGATGCTGAGAGGGCCAGCCTTGCCGTTGACTCGGCGCTGTATCGAAACAAGGTGGCGTAATGGCGGTCTTCAATCTATCGATCACTTCAGACGCCGACGATGGACACGAGTCCAACGGCACCACGTGGGACGACCGCGCCGCTGAGGGTTACCCCGTCGGTGAATTCTTCGGCGTCCTTCAAACGAACAACGTCGCGACTAATCGCCTAGCGGCGCTGCGCTTTCAGGCGACAGGCATCCCGCAGGGCGCGACGATCACTAGCGCCACGCTGACGGTGACGATCACGGTGGCGACCAGCATCGATGCGGTGAACTCCGTGCTGCTGGTCACCGGCGACAACGTAGACAATGCGGCGGCGTTGGGCGCTGGGCATCGTCCGAGCTCGGGGTGGACGAACACGACCGCGACAGCAACCCAGGCGGGTCTGGTGGTCGGCGCGAACGCCATCACCGTGACATCGATCGTGCAAGAGATCGTGAACCGCGCGGGATTCGCCGGCGGCGCAATTGCGTTCAAGCTGGGTCTGTCAGGGAGCGACACCTACTGGGACATCAACATAGCGGACTATGATGCGGACACGCTGGCAACGGTTGCGACACTCAACGTCGTGACTGCAGATGGCGCAACCGTGAAGAGAATGCTTCTTATGGGAGTTGGCTAAATGGCAGACAACACTACATTAAATCCTGGCGCGACTGGCGATATAGCGGTCACGCGGGAAATATCGCACGCCGGTGATACCGCCAAACTCCAGGGCGTCTTTGCGATGGGCATCACCGGCACAGAGGGCGCATACACCGCCGCTGCGATCAATGGCGATGCGACCAACGGTTTGGATGTCGATGTAACGCGCGTCATTCCCGGAACATCGGCGACACATCTGGGCAAGGCGGTCGATTCGGCCGCGGGGGCAACGGACACGGGCGTCGTGCTGCTCGGCATCCGAGATGATGCGCTGACCACGCTCACGCCGGTCGATGGTGATTACGTTCCATTACGTGTGGATTCCAATGGTGCTCTACACGCGCGCGTCTCTGCCGGTGGCATCGCCGGTATCGCCGACGACGCGGCGTTTACGCCGGGCACCTCCGAGGTGTTGCCGATCGGATTCACCGCGGATGAAACGTCGCCTGACTCGGTCAACGAAGGTGACATCGGCGCAGCGCGCATGTCGCTGGATCGCAAGCAATACGTCATAGCGCACGAAGAAACGAGTTCCATCTACCAGAACGGCACAGCTCGGACGCCGGTGTTTGTGGCCCTAGATGTAGCCACGTCGGGCGATAACACGCTGGTCGCCGCGGCCGGTGCAGGTAACAAGATTCGCGTGCATCAACTGCTGCTGGTCTCGGCAGGCACGGTCAATGCTCGCTTTGAATCGGGCGCCGGCGGAACAGCGCTCACCGGGCAGATGAATCTGGTTGCAAACACCGGCTTTGTGCTGCCGTTCTCGCCCATCGGATGGTTTGAGACAGCGGCCAACACACTGCTGAACCTTGAGCTGTCGGCGGCGGTCTCGGTCGACGGCGTGCTGGCTTACACCGTCGTGACCTGACCATGTTACTTGCGCTCCAGTTGCTCAATCTGCTCGCCGCCGGTGGCGGTGGCGGTAGCGATACGACGCCGGATGCGTTTAGCTTCTCAGATCAGTCGGGGGTGCCCACCTCATCGGTCATCACCTCATCGCCCATCACCATCACCGGCATCGACGCGTCGGCCACGGTCACCGTGACGGACGGTGAGCGCTCCATTGATGAGGGAGCCTGGACGAGCTCGGTAGGCAGCGTGACCGTCGGGCAGCAGATCCGCGTGCGGCACACGTCGAGCGCGAGCTACGAAACGGCAACGAATACACTTCTCGATGTCGGCGGCGTCAGCGATACGTTCACCAGCACCACGCAGGCTGATCCGGGACCGGGTGGCGGCGGCGGAACCAATATCACCACCTTCCGTCGGAGGATTCGCCGGTGAGTGAAGTCAATATTTCGAACCTCGCGCTGGGCCGGCTCGCTGTCGGGCAGGCAATCGCCTCCATGTCCGAAGCCTCGACGCCTGCGCGCCTGTGCAATCGGTTCTATGCGCAGTGTCGGCGTGAAGTGCTACAGGCGTTCCCGTGGTCGCATGCTTCGTATGCGGTTGCCATCGCAGCCGAGGCCACGCAGACCTATCCAGGCTGGACTTACGTCTACGGCTACCCGCAGAACGTGCTGCGCCTTCACGCCGTGTCTGATAGCTCAGGGATTCGCAACGCGATGACTTACGTTCGGGCGGGTCGGTGGGCCGACTACGAGCAGCTCATTCGAAATCAAATGCCCTTCCAAGTTGCGTTGCGCACCGATGGCGCGGCGCGCGTTATTCTCTCGGATATGCCATCAGCCTATGCTTTCGGCGTCTACGACGTGAGCAACACGGCGACCTATCCGCCTGACTTCATCTCGGTTTTGGCGTGGCGCCTGGCAATGGAGGTTGGCGGCCCGCTCAATGCCCGCGCCGATCTCATCGATCGAGCGCAGACACAATATTTCCTATGGATGTCTCGCGCGGGCGCTCGTGATCTCAACGAAAGTCGTGACGACACAGTCCCCGAATCTCCATCCATCGCGGTACGGATGTAACGTTAGTGCCCACACTGCAGCAAGTCAGCTTCACGGCAGGTGAAATATCCCCCAGCCTTGCGATGCGCGTCGATCTTGCGCGCTACGCCGAGGCGCTGAAGACCTGTCGGAACTTCTTTGTGCGCGCGACGGGGGGTATCAGCAACCGGGCCGGCTTGCAGTATGTGGCGACCCTCAATCCTGACAGTGAGGGGTTGCTGGTGCCGTTCGTGTTCTCGACCGAGCAGGCATACATGCTGGTGTTTCAGGAAGAAAGCATCCAGGTCTTCGCAAACGGTGCGTTTGTCGACTCAACCGCGCCGCCGCTCACGGTGACGAATGTAGAAATTGTGACCGAGTCAATCTCTCCGCTGCGGTACCGACGTAAGATCACAACCAGCGGCGCGCATGGCCTGATCGTGGGCCAGCAGATCACCATCAGCGGCATCAACGGATCGGGCGATTACGCTTTTTCGGGCGCGACCACGGTTATCGAAGTCACCTCCTCGACATCATTCAAATTTGGCAAGGAGCTAACATCGATCAGCGGCAGCTACGTCAGCGGCGGCAGTGTCGTCTACTCAGTGACGATCACGACCGACTATCAATCGGATGATCTGGCCAGCATCCGCTACACGCAGTCGGCTGATGTGATGACACTGGTTCATAAAGACTATGTTCCGAGTGAGTTCGCACGCACTGACGCCACGGCCTTCACGTTTGGCGAAATAACTGACTTCACCGAAGGGCCGTTCCTGGATTTCGATGATAACAACGTCACGATGACATCGAGCGCTGCGACCGGAACGGGCGTCACGCTGACGGCGTCGGCAGCGGTGTTCAACTCAGGTCACGTCGGTTCGCTCATTCGAATTGACCTGAAGGATGTTTCAGGGATTCAGCCGTGGGAAGCCAGCAAGCTGCTTGCGGCAGCCGGCGACAATCCGCTGAACAAGTTTCGACGATCGCTTGAGAAGGTCTATCGCTGCGTGACGAACGAAGTGGCCTCCGGCGACGGAACCTACACCGGCACGATTCGCCCCTCGCATGATGAGGGCGTCGAGGCGGACGGCGACGGTAATCCGATCACGAATTTGGCCGCGCGCGCCGGCGTTAACTGGCAGTACGAGCATGTTTTTTATGGCATCGCTCGAATCACTGCAGTCGCGGTCAATGGGCTCACCGCCACGGCCAACGTAATCCATCACATTCCGGTCGTGTCGCCAGCGACGACGACGGTATGGGCGTTCGGCGCCTGGAGTGAGGATCAAGGATATCCGTCCGTCGTCACTTACTATGGCGATCGGCTCGTGTTCGCGAATACGCCGCAGCAGCCACAGACGCAATGGGCGTCCAAGGTTGGGGAGTATCACGACTTCGGCGAGTCATCCCCGCTGGTCGATGATGACTCGATCGCGCAGACGCTCAACGCTCGCCAGGCCAATCCCATCTTGGAGATGGTGCCGCTCGAGCAGTTGGTGTCGCTTACGCCCTCATCATCCTGGGCGACCCCGGCGCGTGGTGAGGCGTTGACGCCAACCACCATCGGATTTTACAAACAGTCGCACAAGGGCTCGGCGTCGCGGCGTGCGATCGAGGTGGGTGATGAGGGCGCGCTGCATGTGGCGCGTGGGTCAACCAAGCTCTATGAGCTGACGTATGCATTTAATCGTGACAAGTACGGCGGCAATGAGTTGACGGTTCTGTCGCGGCACCTATTCGGCCCCACGCGCTACATCGTCGACATGGATTACTCCGAGGAGCCGCACGGCATCCTGTGGCTCGTGCGCAGCGATGGCGCGTTGATTGGCCTCACCTACCTGCCCGAGCAGCAGGTCGTCGGCTGGCATCGACACGACACCGACGGCTTTTTTGAGCGCGTTTGCGTGATCCCTGAAGACGGCCGAGATGCGGTGTATGTGATCGTGCGTCGGACCGTCGGCGGCGCCACGGTGCGCTACCTGGAGCGCATGGCGAACCGCGAGATTGAAGACCAAGTGGATGGCTTCTTCGTCGACAGCGGCCTGACCTACGACGGGCGCAACGCCACCGCCACGACGATCACGGTCACGGGCGCCTCGTATGAGGGTGGAGAGGATGTCACCGTCACCGCATCCGCGGTGCTGTTCTCAAGCGACGATGTGGGCGACGCCATCCTGTTCGAAGACGCGCGCATCATCATCACCGGTTGGACAGGTGGAACCATCGTCACCGGGCAACTGCAGACGCCGCTACCCGCCGCACTGCAAGCCATTGCGACTACAGAATGGACCTTCGCGCGTGACAGCTTCAGCGGCCTGGATCACCTCGAGGGAGCTGCCGTTACGATTTGCGCCGACGGCGCCGTGCTCGATCAGCAGGTGGTCACGGATGGTCAGGTCACCATCGCAAACCCCGCAGGCGTCGTGCACATTGGGCTGCCGTATACAGCCGAGGCTGAACTGCTCGATGTGACGATCTTCGGCGCCGCCGAAACGGTCCGTGATCGCAAGAAAATCATCCCAATGGCAACGGTGGTTGTTCAGGACACGGTTGGGCTGAAGGTTGGTCCCGACAGCTCGAACATGGAGACGCTGGCGGTGCGCGTGGATGAGTACTACACCGACCCCACGGCGGCGCTATCGGGCGTGGCGACCGGCTACATGCTCAACACCTGGAACGACAATGGCCGGCTGATCCTGCGGCAGGATGATCCGTTGCCGGCGACGATTCTTGCCGTTATTCCCAAAGTCGAGTTTGGGACATGAGCGCCCTGTATGTGCGGCCCGCCATGCCTGGTGACACGTGGATTTTTCTGCCCACCGTTCGGGAGGCCGATGCTGCCGAGCTCGCTGCGCTTGGCACGACCCCGGAACACTGCATGCGCGGCGGGATGCAACACTCGCGGTATCCCTTGGCGATGTTTCTGCATGGACAACCCGCGGCGATGTTGGGTGTTGTAGAGCATGCGGAACACGCGGTGCCGTGGATGGTGGCCTGCACGGCGGTCGAGCGCTTCCCGATTCCGTTTCTGCGCTTCACGCGCCGATTCATCGACAGCTTGCCGATGTTTCTTGAGAACGCAGTCGATGCGCGCAACGTGAAAACTATACAATGGCTGCGCTGGCTGGGGTTCACGATCGAAGAAGCCATCCCAATGGGCCTACGCGGTGAGCCGTTTCATGCATTCTGGCGCGCGTCCAAAGAGGAAAAAACATGTGCTGGTGGCTAGGACTGATCGCAACCGGTGTCAGTGCAGCCGGCCAAGCGCAGGCAGGCAAGGAGGCCGAAGCTGCCGGGAAACGAGACGCGCTGCTCGGCGAGCTCCAGGCACAGGATGCAATCGCCCGAGGTGGCATGGAGGAACAGCGCTATCGCCGCCAGCTCGCGCAGATCATCGGCACGCAGAAAGCGCAGATCGGCGCCCGCAACGTGAAGCGCTCAGGCACGGCGCTGGACATCATCACCGACACCGCGGTGACTGGCGAGGAGGATGTGTTGACGATCCGTAACGACGCCGCCCGCGAGGCGTGGGGATATCGCACGCGCGCCGATGAGTCGCGGCGGTGGGGCTCATCTCAACGTCGCAACGCGCAAGGTCAGGCGACGGCGACGCTCATCAGCGGCGGAGCCCAAGCCTATGGGCAGTGGAAACAGGGCTGACCTGTGCGAATTCCAACCCTCGACAACCAGACTCGCGGCCTCTCCCCGCTCTCTCCAGCCCGCCCTCAATACACGCCCGACACGCGCGCGGAGTCGCTCGCCGGCGCGCTGAGCGATGTGAATCGAGTGGGGCAGAAGATCCGTGAGGAGGAGCGTCTCAAGGCCGACCAGGCTGCGTTCATGGAAGCCGATCGGGTGCTCGGCGAGAACGAAAACTCGATCCTCAATGATCCCACGACGGGCGCATTGAGCTATCGCGGCAAAGATGCGATGGACATCGCCCCGAAGGCGCTGGAGGAATTCGACCTCGCCGCTTCAAAGGCGCAGACGAACCTGAAGACCGAGCGCCAGCGGCTCGCGTTTGGGCAGTCACTGCAGGATCGGCGGCAGGCGATCGAGCGCACCCTGATGCAGCACGAGTCGCGCGAGCGCGAGGAGTATTACGCCACCGAGCGCGAGGCTTATAAACAATCGGCACAATCCTCTGCGATCACGAATTTCCGCGATCCTGCGCGCATTGAGCAAGAGATTGACAAGGTTCGTGCGACGTTGGATCAGACGCCTGGCCTGTCACGTGAGCAGCGCGACGTTGAATTGTCCGATCGGCGCTCAGCGGTCTATGGCGGTGTCATCGATCGCTATCTATCGAACGAGGATGTGGGCGCCGCTGAGAAGTACTACGGCGCGATCCGCGAGCGCGTGAACGGCGAGACGGCATCGAACATTGAGCGAGCCCTGCGAATTGCGAAAGATCGGCAAGAAGCCAAGCGCGAATCTGGGCTCTCGCTCGCCCGGGCAGAGCTGACCTCGCAGGTTCAGGACATTGAGGCTACGTTCCGATCGCGCCTGCCTGTGGAGAGTGTCCCGCCGGTGACACAGTTTGTCGCAGCGTTCGGCGCCGAGCGCGGTCGCAAGATGCACGACCAAGTGCGACTGATGGCCGATGCGTCGCTCGATGCCGCCAAGCTGACACAGATGTCGACCGACCAAGTCATGCGGGTAGCGGCCGGCTACGCGCCCACGCAGCAACAAGGCGCAGCAGTACGCGCTGAGATCGCCGGCATTATCCAGCAGCAGGCGGCAACTGACCTACGTGAGCGCGAAGCGGATCCGGTCGGCTATCTGGTGCGCCATTCCCCTTCCGTACAGGCGACCTGGAAAGACCTGGCCAATGGGACAGGCGACGCCGATCGCTACGTCACCTCAGTGCGGGGCGAGCAAGAACGGCTGGGTCTGCCGCCGGGTGATTTGCTTCCGGATGACTACGCCGCCGAGGTAGCAGCGCGCATCGCCAACGCGGAGGCGGAAGGTATGGTCGGCATGATTCGCACCGAGGCTGACCGGTGGGGCACGGCCTGGCCGGAGGTTTATGGGCAACTCGCCCCGAAGATGACCGACGTTGCCGCGGTGATCGGCTCGGGGATCCCGACCCACGCCGCCGACGCGCTCGCCTCAACGGCCGCACTGAAAACCACAGAATTGCAAGCGATGATCCCGAGCGGCACCACCAAAAAGGACATCGATGAAGAGATTTCCTCGCAGTTAGACGAATTTAACCAGTCGTTTCCGGTAGATGCCGCCCGGACGGTGAGCGCGTTCAATGATGCGGCGACCCGGCTTGCGATTCGCTACATGCAGCAAGGATCTGGCAGCGCGTCAGCGGCGGTGAAGAAAGCCGTTGCTGATCTCACCGGAAATTATTCATTCGTGCGCAACTCCACACGCGATGTCACCTACCGCGTCCCTGCTCAATACGACTCATCGACGATCGAAGAGGGCGCAGACGAAACTCTCAGAAAGTTCTACGTAAGTAGTTCGGGCATCGATCTGGGAATCTCACAGACCCATAACGAGGAGGAGATCAAGGCGCAGTTCAACGACTACGTGCACGAAAACGGCTACTGGATGACGACGCCCGATGAGTCTGGCCTGCGCCTGTATGTCGACGGTGGACCGCTCGTGACCGACGATGGGCCAGTCCAGTACACCTGGGATCAAATCACCACCATCGGCATGCAGCACCGTGGAGAACGGCAAAAACTGATGCGCGAGTCGGAGGCGGATCAGGATCGGGCGCGCCGCGAGGGGCTGCGCTGATGCCGATCGTGACTGCCGATCCGCTGCGAGGGCGACCGCGCGAGGCCAGCCGGATTCCGGCGCCGACCTCGGCGGTTCTGACTGAGCAATTTGCACAGTCGTTTGAGGAAAACCCCATTGCCGCCGGCAAGCGATGGTACGACCTCGAGCGACAGAAAGCGTTTGGCAAGCGCATTGATTCCACCTCGGCGCGCGAGCAGCTGCAGGTCGCCGGACTTGAGGCCGATTTGACCGTCGACGATGCCGGCATTACGCAGGATGCACTCGATACGCTGATGTGGCGTAAGCGCATCGAGAAGCGTCGGCAGGACGTTTTCTCACGCGCTGAGGGAGGCATCGGGCAGGGAGCGGCCCGGCTCGGCGTGGCGGCGGCGACGACATTGGCGGACCCGATCAGCGCGGGGTTGAACTTCGTTCCGGTGGTGGGGCAGGCGCGTTACGCCCGGTGGCTCAATCAGGCGCGCGGCCTCGGTGGACGTGTCGCCGTTCGGGCTGGCGTTGGGGCTGCTGAGGGAGCCGCAGGCGCGGCGATCGTCGAGCCCCTAATCTATGGCAGCCGGACAGCCGAGCAGGCCGACTACGACGCGGTAGACAGTCTGGCCAATGTCGCCTTCGGCGGCCTGCTCGGCACCGCCATGCACACGAGCGTGGGTACGTTGGGCGAGGTGTTCGCTCGCAGTCGTCCGAGCGTAACAACTGCTACACCACGGTCAGTCGGAACCGCGCCGACGGCGGTACGCCAGCGCATAGAGCCCACCTTCGACTCTGCTGGCGATATCGCTCGGGCCATGAAGCCCGAAGACTTTCAGGCGACGGTGCGTGCGGCGGTGGGCCAGGCGATCGAGGGCCGGCCGATCGATGTCGAGGGCATCATTTCAGCGGCCGAGGTTCGCCGCCCTAACCCCGTGGCGAGCGAGCGAGATATCGCCGCAATTCCTGAATTGGCAGGTCTTCCCCCCGTGCCGGATGGCAGCGTGCGCTTCTATCACGGCGGAGATGAGTACAACGGTGGCTCGCGGTGGCTAACCGAAGATCCGAAATACGCACTTGGTTACGCACAGCGTGAAGGTCGGACAGGCGCAAGGCTGCATTACGTCGATGTTCCCGAGAAGGTCTTGGCTGAGCGAGGCATCAATAAGTCATACGTCGATGATGGGCTGTCGCAGCGAGCGCCTTACGTTCATTGGGATGCACCAGAAGAAATCGCCCGCGAACTGCGTGATGTGGGCGCGTCGGCATCGGCGGTGGCGACGAGAGCGGCTGACACAGCGTCGCCGAATGCGCAGCGCCCACGCATGGCAGCTCGCTCCAACATGGCAACGGTTGATGCCGAACGCGCCGAACTCACCGCTTACGCCGACGAAACCATCGAGCTCGACACCGCTTCGCGCACCGATAGCGAGGAGGCTTTGGCGGCCATCAAGGAAGAGGAGACATTCGCCACACAGCAGCTCACCGAGCTCTATGACCGCCTCGGCCGCGAGCTCAAAAGCGCCGAATACGACGAGGTGATCGAGGCGGCCGTAAATGCTGAGCGCTGGTCGCGCACCGCCGAGCTGGCCACGGTTTGCCTAACGAGCGGAAGAACATGACGAGTTGCTACGACCTGGTCAAAGAGAATGTCGAAGGCTTGACTCAAAAGGAACTCGACGAAGTTCTCGGCATGCTCAAGGAGCGACAGTTCAAAAAGATGCAGGCGGGTAAGAGTGCAGACGTTGCCGCCGCCGAGGCGGGTCGCGAGCTCGCCGATACGCTAGCCGCTGCCGCCGCGATCGAGAAGCGCAACGCCGCCATCAACCTGCGCGTGCGAACCGAGGCGCTCGACTATCTGGCGACGACCTGGGCGGATGATCCCACCGAGGGCGTGTTGTCACTGCTATACGGCTCGCCTAAGAACCGGTTCGGCGCGCGGGCCTCCGTCAATGCTGCTCAAGATGCGCACTTTCGCCGCTTCATCTCAGGCGTGCAGGGCGAGCTCGAACGCGCCGGCCTGTTCGATGTGCTGCGCCGGGGTGAGCTGGATCGTGATGTTTCTCGCGCGATGTGGGTAATTGACGATGAAAAGGCGCTGGCGCAGATGCCGGGGCAGGCGGTTGAGGTCGCAAAAATTCTTAGTCGCTGGCAGGAAGTCTCACGAGTTGAGGCGAACCGATACGGCGCCTGGATCGGCAAGGAGAAGCACTATGTGGTGCGCCAAAGTCATAGCCCCGACCGCATAGCCACCGCAGGCGAGGCGGCTTGGAAGGCGGATCTGCTGCCGCGGTTGGATCTGGGCCGCATGTTTCCCAATGGCCCACCATCCAACCTGGATGACTGGCTGCACGAAACGTACATGAACCTTACCACTGGTGTGCGTCTCACCGGTGAAGATGGCTCACGCATGGCGGCGTTCAAAGGCCCGGGAAACCTCGCCAAGAAGGCGAGCGCCGAGCGTGTGATTCATTTCAAGAGCGACGACGACTGGTTCGATTACAACCAGCAGTTCGGTTTCTCTAACCTGCGCGAGGCATACGTGCAAGGTCTGCATCGCTCGGCGGAGCAGACGGGGTTGATGCAGGTGTTGGGCACGAATCCTGAGCACAATCTGAAATCGATCGTCCAAGCCACACGCGAACGGCTGAGCCGCGCGGACCCCGAAGGATTGAAGACTTTCGACCGGCAAACAAAGGGCGGGACGCGGATCGAGAACGCTTACCGCGAAGTGTCAGGGTATACGCGCCGGGTGGCTTCTCAGCGGTTGGCATCGGTGGGCTCGTTTATTCGCACTTGGAATACTCTGACGGGCTTGGGCGGTGCAGTGGTGTCTGCGGTGACGGATGTGCCGGTGCGAGCCATGGCGCTGCGGCATCAAGGGCAGAACTTCCTGGGAGCCGTGGCCGATGGCGTCATCGCGCCGATCCGACGCATCGTCGGCGACCTCGGTAGCGATGAGAAACGCGCGACGCTCGCGGCGGCTGGATATTTCAATGAGATCGCATTGGGCAACCTTGCGGCTCGCTTCTCTCCCGACGATACGATTCCCGGCCGTCTCAATCGCGCAACGAACACTTTCTTTAAGTGGAATCTGTTGGCTGGCTGGACCGATACGATGCGGCGCTCGGCATTGGAAAGCATGGCGCGATTTTTCGGCGAGGTTGGGGATGACTTTGGTTCCCTTTCGCAAAGAACGCGCGACACGCTGGAAAGATTCCGGGTCACGGCCGATGACTGGACGCTCATGCGCAAGGCGACTGAGCAGCTCGAGGGGGGCGAGCGGTTCCTTACGCCTGAGGGCATCCGCAAGCTCGATCGAGAGGTGTTTCCAGGCGACTCCAAACGCGCCCAGGAGAACGCCCGCGAGGCGCTCGCCTCTAAGCTGCAGCAGTTGTACTCGGACGAACTGAACGCAGCCGTAATCTCGCCTGATGCGCGCACGCTGGCTACGTTGAGACAAGGCCAGCAGGCGGGAACCCCAATGGGCGAGGCGCTGCGCCTGTTCTTTCAGTTCAAGTCATTCGGCGTCGCGATCTTCCAACGCGGGTTCCTGCGCGAGTATTACGGCGGCGCGCACGGCAAGGCCGGTGGCCGCTTCGGCATGGAGAATGCGCGTAGCCTGGCGTTGATGATGGCGTCGAGCACCGCGTTTGGTTATGCCGCGATGTCCATGAAAGACATGCTCCGCGGCAAGCAGCCCAAGCCGATCGACAATCCGAAGACCTGGGCCGCTGCCGCCACGCAGGGCGGTGGCTTCGGCATCTATGGCGATTTTTTGTTCGGCGAAACCTCCCGAATGGGCAGCGGAGTGCTCGCCACGCTGGGCGGCCCGACGGTGGGCAAGGCGGATGACCTGTTTCGGCTTTGGAACGGCATCAAGGCCGGCGACGATGTGGCCGCTCAGGCATTCCGCACAGCAGTCAACAACACGCCATACAACAATCTGTTCTATACGCGCATGGCCG
>Ga0307416_100001103_pt1 | contig 14467 bp, 13 predicted proteins | sample DK1Cmetagenome_2_FD_203821 | JGI IMG/M metagenome (GOLD analysis project Ga0307416, IMG submission 203821) | Maize rhizosphere microbial communities from greenhouse at UC Davis, California, United States - DK15-C-3 | ecosystem: Host-associated > Plants > Roots > Rhizosphere > Soil | place...
GGTCAGCCCCAGCCGCTCCTTGGCCGCGCGCAGCTTGGCCGGCGGCTCGAACTGGCTGTGGTGGAAGGTCCGGTTGCCGAACCACTCCCAGGTGTCGATGTCGGTCATCCCGTCTCCAGTGCCGGGCCCCCCGGGGATCATGCCCCCCCGGTGTTGCAGCCAAGCAGCGTGCCAGGGCAAGCTGACAGCCACAACTTCATACGTAGATCCAGGATCCAGGCGACGCATCCAGAGGGGCGGAGGGACCGGCCCGACGAAGCCCCGGCAACCTCCTCCGGACGAGGAAGGTGCCACTTCCGGCCCCGCCACGGTGGCGGGGGAAGATGCGCCGAGCGGTTGACCGACCGCGGCGCGGACGTCGCCCCACGCCGAGCCCCGGAGGTCGCCGACCGCCATGACCGACCAGACCCTTGACCACGTCATCCTGCGCTGCCGCGGCTGCCAGACCGCCTACCCGGCCGCCCTCGAGTACGCCTGTTCGCGTTGTCTGGGCCCGCTCGACCCCGAGTACGACCGCGCGGCGGTGGCCGCGACCCTGAGCCGCGACGCCGTCGAGGCCGGCCCGCGCTCGATCTGGCGGTACTCGGCCGTGCTGCCGGCCAGCCCCGGCCCCGGCGACCTCGCCCCCGGCCTGACCCCGCTGGTGCCGGCCCCCCGGCTGGCCGAGGCCCTGGGGGTGCCCGGCCCGCTGTTCCTCAAGGACGACACCCGCAACCCCACCAACTCCTTCAAGGACCGGGTGGTGGCCGTTGCCGTGGCCCGGGCACGGGCGTTCGGCCTGTCCACCGTGGCCTGCGCCTCCACCGGCAACCTGGCCGGGGCCACCGCGGCCGCGGCCGCCGCCCAGGGCCTGGAGTGCGTGGTCGTGATCCCGGCCGACCTGGAGGCCGGCAAGGTCGCCTCGGCGGCCGCGTTCGGGGCCACCGTGGTCGCCGTCGAGGGCTCCTATGACCAGGCCAACCGGCTCTCCATGCAGGCCGTTGAGGCCTTCGGCTGGGGCTTCGTCAACGTCAACCTGCGCCCCTGGTACGCCGAGGGCTCCAAGACCGTCGGCCTCGAGGTGGCCGAGCAGCTCGGCTGGTCCCTGCCCGACCACGTGGTCGTCCCGATCGCCTCGGGCGCCCTGCTCACCAAGGTCCACCAGGGCTTCGGGGTCCTGGCCGACCACGGCCTGGTCGAGCGGACCCCGGCCACGGTCCACGGCGCCCAGTCGACCGGCTGCAGCCCGGTGGCCACCGCCTTCGCTGCCGGGACCGACGAGGTCACCCCGGTCCGGCCCAGCGGGATCGTCAAGTCGCTGGGCATCGGCGACCCGGCCGACGGGGCCGAGGCCCTGGCCGTGGTCCGCGGGACCGGCGGCCGGGTCGAGGCCGTGGACGACGAGGAGGTCGTGGAGGCGATCCAGCTGCTGGCCCGGACCACCGGCATCTTCGGCGAGACGGCGGCCGGGGTCACGGTGGCCACCCTCGGCCGCCTGGCCGCCCGGGGCCAGTTCCGCCCCGGGGAGCGCGTGGTGGCCCTGATCACCGGCCACGGCCTCAAGACCCGCGAGGTCCTCGACGGCCGCGCCGGGGCCACGGTCACCGTCCGCCCCAACATCGACGCCCTGACCGAGGCTCTGGCCCCGGTCCGTCCGCATCTGGCCGCGGCCGGCTAGGGCCGCTCCCGGAGGTAGCGGCGGAAGATCTCCAGGGCGTCGGGGCAGAACGGCCACTGCTCCAGGCGGGCCACGAGCTCCGCTTGGGGAAGGAAGGCGCCCCAGGCGATCTCGCTGGCCTGGGGGGTGACCGGGCCGTCCCAGGCGACCTCGTAGAGGGCGCTCCAGCTCGGGTTCTCCTCGCCGCGGTAGCGGTGCTTGAACAGGAAGCGCGGCTCCGGGCCGGCCACGCCCAGCTCCTCGGCCAGCTCGCGCCGGGCCGCCTCCAGGTAGCTCTCGCCGGCGCCCAGGACGCCGCCGGCGGTCATGTCGTACATCCCCGGGTAGACGTCCTTGTCGTCGGTGCGGCGGTGCACGTAGATCCGGCCGGCGGTGTCGCGGCAGAGCACCGAGGCGAAGCGGTGCAGCAGCCGCCGGCGCCGCACCTCGCGCCGGGTGGCCTGGCCGACCACCCGGTCGTGGTCGTCGACCACGTCCATGAGCTCGTCACCCGGGTCGGTCCCGCTCAACGTTGTTCCTCCTGAGGGGAGATACTTCCGAAATCGTAAGGCCGCCGCCCTCCCGGGGCTCACAGTCACGTACGGCCCGGGCCCGGGCCGATGGCTGGAGGGGAATGGACGGACGACCTTCTCGACCCGACGCGCGCGACGACGCTGAGCTGGTGCGGGCGGCGACGGCCGGCGACCGCGGCGCCTTCGCCGCAATCTACGACCGCTACGCCGACCGCCTGCACGACTTCTGCTGGGGGCTGCTGCGCGACCGGGACGAGGCCGCCGACGCCACCCAGGACGCGTTCGTGGTCGCGGCCGAGCGCCTCGGCCAGCTCCGCGACCCCGAGCGGCTCCGCCCCTGGCTGTACGCGGTCGCCCGCAGCCAGGCCCTCCGCCGGATCCGGGCCCGCTCCCGCGAGGCTCCCGAGGAGGAGATGACCGACCTGCCCGACCCCACCACCGGCCCGGAGCAGGCGGCCGAGCGGTCCGACCTGCGCCAGCTGGTCTGGGACGCCGCCGCCGGCCTTTCCGACCGCGACCGCGCCCTGCTCGACCTGCACCTGCGCCACGGCCTCGAAGGCACCGAGCTCGCCCAGGCCATGGGCATCGAACCCGGCCACGCCTACGTCCTGCTGAGCCGCCTCCGGGACCAGGTGGAGCGGTCCCTGGGGGCGTTCCTGGTCGCCCGGCTGGGCCGGGCTTCCTGCCAGGAGCTGTCGACCATGCTGTCCGGCTGGGACGGGCGCTTCTCGCCGCTGGTCCGCAAGCGGGTCGCCCGCCACGTCGACGCCTGCGAGGTCTGCGGGCCCGCCCGCCGCCGCCTGGCCAGCCCCCTGGCCCTGCTGGCCGCGGTGCCGCCGATGCCGGCCCCCGCGTACCTGCGCACCCGGGTCCTGGGCCGGGTCCAGCTCAACGGTTCGAGCAGCGAGGGGAGCGGTTCGGGCGACGGCGGGCCGGGTTCGGGCGAGGCGGGGACGGGGTCGGGCGAGGCGGGCCCGGGGTCCGGCGGGCAGCACGCCGGGGCCGGGTCGCCCACCGCCGGCCAACCGGGCGCCGCCGGCCAACCGGGCGCAGCGCTGGCCCCGGTCTCCCCGGGCGGCGCTCACCCCGACCCGCCGGTGCCGGGCCCCCCGGAGGGGGAGAGTAGCCGATCGGCGGAACTGCGGCGCTCGGCTGTCCACAGCCCCCTGAACGGGAGCCCCCCGAACGGAGAAGCCGGGTCCCGGCGCCGGCGGCGGGGGGCGGTCGTGGCCCTGGTGGTGGCGATGCTGTTGTCGGTGGGGGTCGGGGTGGGGCTGGGATGGGAACGGTCGCCGGCGGTGTCGAGCCCGACCGACGGCCAGGGCGGTCCGATCGTGGCCGGTCCGGCGACCTCGATCGCCGCCACGGTGCCGTCGACGACCGCCCCGGCGACCTCGGTCGGGTCCTCGACCACGTCCAGCACCGGCGCCACCACGACGACGTCGCCGGGCGCCTCGGCGTCCCTGGCCGCCACCCCGGCCAGGATCGACCTCGGCGGCGCCGGCACCGCCGCCACCGTGACCCTCCGCAACGGCGGCGACGAGCCGCTGTCCTGGACGGCCGACCCGTCGGCGACCTGGCTCCTGGTGAGCCCGTCCAGCGGCCGCCTCGACGGCGGCGGCCAGGCCAGGCTGGCCGTGTCCGCGACCCGCGACGGCCTGCCCGAGGGCGGCGCCGACGGCCGCATCGACCTCCTCTGGGACGGCCCCACCCGCTTGGTGGCGGTCGCGCTCCGGGTCGAACACGACCCCGCGATCAGCGGCCTGTCGGCCTCCCCACCCCAGATCTTCACCGGCCCCTGCACCCCGACCACCACCCTGACCGAGGCGACCGTGACCGACGAGTCGCCGATCGCCTCGGTCACCCTCAACTGGGGCGGCCAGCAGGTCCCCATGACCCAGCGGAGCGGCCGCTGGTTCGCCAGGCTGGGCCCGGTGCCCACCCCCGGCACGGTCCCCTGGACGGTCGTCGCCACCGACAGCCGGGGCAACTCCGCCTCCGCCTCCGGCCCCCCGGTCCGCGTCCTGACCTGCCGGTAGAGATTCTCCGGAAAGCTGTAAGGGTCCGCGCCCCCGCGACCTCCTACCCGCGACAGCCCGTCGCACAAGGAGGTCGCCATGACCCCGCAGTCCACCCTCACCGCCCCGACCTGGAACGGCCGTCGTTCCGGGACCGGCCTCCGGTCCGGGACCCGCGCCGTCCGGAGGCGGGCGATCGTCGCCGCCCTCGGCCTGGCCGTGCTCGCGGCCGTGGTGCCGGTCACCGCCGCCCACGCCGCCCCGCAGTCGCCCGAGGTGGACACCCACCTCACCAACCCCGGCGGCAACCTGCAGCCGCCCACCCCGCCCGACCCGCCCTCGTGGGGGCCGCAGGACCTGGCCAACCCGATCGACGACCCCGAGCCGCCTCTGCCGCCGGACCCGCCCGAGGTCCCCGACTGGGGCCCCGACGACGTGGCCAACCCGACCGAGAACCCCGAGCCCCCGCTCCCGCCCGAGCCGCCCGACAACGGACCCGACGACCTGGTCAACCCGACCGAGAACCCCGAGCCCCCGACCCCGCCCGTCGACAACCCCACCCCGTCCGTGGACGACTCGATCCCGACCCCGCAGCGGGTCGACGCCGGGTTCGGCGGGACCGCCGCCGGGTCGCACCAGTTCGCCGGCGTGGCCCTGATCGCCGCCGCCCTCCTGTTCGCCCTGCTGGTGCTCGTCATCGCCCGTCGCCAGCGCTCCGAGACCGGGAGCTCCCGGTGACCTCCGGTCACCCCGGGTCCCGCCGCCGCAGCCCCAGGTTCGCCGCCTGGGGCTACGGCGCCGTGCTCGCCGGGTGCCTCCTGCTGGTCGGCTGCCAGGCCTCCGACGCCGGGCCGCGGCCCGAGGGAGCCGCCCCGCCCGCCAGGGCCACCGGTGCGGTGGGCAACAGCGAGCCGGTGTCGATCCGGATCCCGGTGATCGGGGTCGACGCGCGGGTGGTACCGGTCGGGCTGGGACCGGGCCGGAACATGCAGGTGCCCGCCGTCGACCTGGCCGGGTGGTACGAGCCGGGACCGCGCCCGGGCGAGGCGGGGCCGGCGGTGATCGTCGGGCACGTCGACTCCCGGCGGGGACCGGCCGTGTTCTTCCGGCTCGGCCAGCTGCACCGGGGGGACCGGATCATGGTCGGCCGGGCCAAGGGGCCGGCCCGGTCGTTCGTGGTCGGGCGGGTCGAGCGGCAGCCCAAGCAGGCCCTGCCCACCGAGCGCATCTGGAACCACACCCGCCAGCCGGTCCTGCGCCTGATCACCTGCGGCGGCAGCTTCGACCGCGCCACCGGGCACTACCGCGACAACGTGATCGTGTATGCGAACCTCAGCAGAACTTGACACTGTCATATGACACTGTCACCATGGGCGCATGGAGGAACCACGCTGGACCCTTGACGAGCTCGCCGAGCGGGTCGACGCGGCCCTGGCCGTCGACTACCACGGCCAGTCGAGCGGGCGAGTCCGTGACGTCCCGGACCGGCGGGCCATCCGCTGGTACACGACCATCGGGCTGATCGACCGCCCGCTCGCCCACCGGGGACGCACCGCCCTCTACGGGGCGCGTCACCTCCTCCAGCTCGTCGCCGTCAAGCGCCTCCAGGCCAAGGGCCTCCCCCTGGTCGCCATCCAGCAGGAGCTGGCCGGCGCCACCGACACCGACCTCGAGCGGGTCGCCCGTGTCCCCGCTGCCGCCGCGACCGGGCGCGAGGCTGCCTCGCCCGAGGCAGGTCCGGCCCTGTCGGCGACCACGGGCCCGGCCGGGCGCGAGGCGGCCTCGCCCGAGGCGGCCTCGCTCCACGCTGGCCCTGTCCCGTCGGCGACCACGGGCCCGGCCCGGCCCGCCCCCGCGCCCCGTCGGCTCGCCGCCGGACCGGCCAGGCGGGCCGCGTTCTGGCGCGAACCACCCGGAGCCGCCCTGACCGCCGGAGCAGCGGGCGCCGCGGGGGCAGGGGGCGCCGCCGCGGAGGCCGCGGGCGCCGCGGAGGCAGGGGCGGCGGCGGACGCATTGGCGGCGGCGACGGCCACCGACGCCGCGGCCCGGATCCTCGCCGCCGACGCCACACTCCCGCGTCCCGCCGCCGACGCCACACTCACGCGGCCCACCGCCGGGGTCGCGACCCTGCGCGGGATCCGGTTGGGGGACGGGGCGACCCTGCTGCTGGAGCCGGGCCGCGACCTGGATGCGGACGACCTCCGCGCCGTCCACGACGCCGCGCGGCCACTGATCGCCGTCCTGCGCGCCCGCCGGCTCGGCGGCACACCGGCCCCTGGCCGCGCCGCCGGCGGCGAACCTCGAAGGGAGCACCTATGAGCTCGTACCTGCCCATGCTGACCGATGGGGAACCTGGAGCGGGCCGGGACGAGGCCGGGGTCGGGACGGTCGCGACCGAGCGGGGCAACCTGCCGCTCCAGGCGATCGACGTCGACGCGACCCTCACCGGGCTGCTGGCGCGGGTTGCGCTCACCCAGACCTTCGGGAACCGGTTCGACCGGCCGCTGGAGGCGACCTACATCTTCCCGCTGCCCGACCGCGCGGCCGTGACCGAGTTCCGCATGGAGGTAGGGGAGCGGGTGGTCGAGGGCGTGCTCAAGGAGCGCGGCCAGGCCCGGGCCGAGTACGACACCGCGATCCGCGAGGGCCGGCGGGCGTCGATCGCCGAGGAGGAGCGCCCCGGGGTGTTCACCATGCGGGTCGGCAACCTCCTTCCCGGGGAGCGGGTCACCGTCCGCCTGGTCATGACCGGCCCGCTGCCGTGGGACGACGGTGAGGCCACCTTCCGCTTCCCGCTGGTGGTGGCGCCGCGCTACATCCCCGGGTCGCCGCTGGACGGCGAGCCGGTCGGGGCCGGCACCGAGCCCGACACCGACGCCGTGCCCGACGCCTCCAGGATCAGCCCGCCGGTGCTGCTGCCCGGCTTCCCCAACCCGGTCGACCTGTCGATCAGGGTCCGGATCGACCCGGCCGGCCTCGAGCTGGGGCCGGTGCGGTCCAGTCTCCACGCCGTGGTCGACGAGGAGCAGGACGGCGTGCGGGTGGTCAGGGTCGAGCCGGGAGAGCGGGCCGACCGCGACTTCGTGCTCCGGCTCCGGACCGGCGACAGCGCCGTGGCCACGTCGGTGGCCGCGGCCACCGACGCCGAGGGCGGGCAGGGGACCTTCGCCCTGACCCTGCTGCCCCCGGCCGGGACCGACGCCGTTCACCCGAGGGACGTCGTCTTCGTGCTCGACCGGTCCGGGAGCATGGCCGGCTGGAAGATGGTGGCCGCCCGCCGGGCCGTGGCCCGGATGGTTGACTCCCTGACGCCGCGCGACCGCTTCCTCGTGCTCGCCTTCGACAACCTGGTCGAGACCCTGCCCGAGCCCGAGGGGTTCGAGCCTGGCGCTCCGGTGGGGGAGATCGGCCTGCGGGCCGCCGACGACCACGCCCGGTTCCTGGCCGTCGACCACCTGTCCCGGCTGGAGGCCCGCGGCGGCACCGAGATGGCCGCCCCGCTGGCCAGAGCCCTCGACGTCCTCACCCAGCCAACGCCGGGACCCCACCCGCCGGTTCCGGGCACGCCCGAACCCCACCCGCCGGTTCCAGGGCCCCCGAACCGGGAGGGTAGCCCGGTGGCGCAAGAGACGGTGCCGGTTGTCCACACCCCCCAGGGCGGCCCGGGGCGTGACCTCGCCCTGGTGCTGGTGACCGACGGGCAGGTCGGGAACGAGGACCAGATCCTGCGGCTGCTCGCCCCACGGGTCGGCCGGGTGCGCGTCTACACGGTCGGAGTGGACACCGCCGTCAACGAGGGGTTCCTCAAGCGGCTGGCCGGGCTCGGGGGCGGCGCCTGCGAGCTGGTCGAGTCCGAGGACCGGCTGGACGAGGTGATGGACCGGGTGCACCGGCGCATCGGCGCGCCGGTGCTGACCGACCTTGAGCTGGTGCCCTCCGGGCTGGACGTCGACCTGGAGCGCCTCGCCCCGCGGCGCCTCCCGGCCCTGTTCGCGGGGTCGCCGCTGATGGTGACCGGCCGGTTCGTGGGCCGGCCCGCCGGAGCGGTGACGGTGCGAGGGCGCGACGCCGCCGGGCAGCCATGGGCGGCCACCGTCAAGGCCACGGCCGGGGACGCCGGCGCCCTGGCCGCGACCTGGGCCCGTGCCCACCTGCGCGACCTCGAGGACCGCTACGCCACCGACCCGGCGCCCGATCGGGAGCTGGAGCGCCGCATTGTCGAGACCTCGCTCCGCTTCGGGGTGCTGTGCCGCTTCACCGCGTTCGTGGCCGCCGACGTCCAGGTGGTCAACGAAGGCGGGGTCGTCCACCGGGTCCTGCAGCCGGTGGAGGCTCCGGCCGGGTGGGACATGCTCCGGCGGGTCGCCGGGGCCATGCCCATGGCGGCGATGCACGGCGGCGGCCTCCAGGCCGCACCGTTCGGCGGGCGGGTCGCCGCCCCCCGCGTCCAGCGGGCCATGCTCGACCGCCGCCTGGGCGGCCTTCCCGGCCGCGGCGGCCCCGGCCGCCCCTCCAGGCGCCGCTCCGGCGGCTCCCCCTCTCACCCCCTCGGCGGGGCCGACCTCACCCCCTACCGCCAGCGAGCGGAAGCGCTCGCCGCCATGCTCGAGCGCGATCGCTCACACCCAAGGGGAGTGCCCACCGTTCCGGGGGTGGGCACAGGACCGGCGCCGGCCCCTCGGGGGGCCGGACCGGGCGCCCGCGTGCCGGGCGGTTCGGGGGCTCACCCGGGAACCGATCTGGTGCGGCGACTGGGCCTGGTGCAGGTTGGGGTGGAGGCGTTGGTGGCCGACCTCGAGTCCGTCGACGCGGTCGAGGAGGAGGTGCGGCCGCTGCGGGGGCTGGCCGCGGAGCTGAGGCGGCGGCTCGGGGCTGGGGTGCCCGGGTGGGCGGAGGTGGAGCGCCTGCGCGACCTGGCGCTGGCCGTGCTGCGGGCGTTCGCGGTCCCCGGGAGCCAGGCCCCCGGCGGCCCGTCCCCACGGGTCCCGGCCCCCGGCGTGCCGGCCCCCGGGATGCCGACCCCCGGGGTGCCGGTCCCCGAACCGCCGCCCGCCCCGGCCCAACCCCGGGATCCCGGCTTCTGGAGGCGGTGAACCACCGCCCCACCCAGGCCCCACCCTCCCGCTTGATCGTGATTAGCCGGAGCGGAATGTGGTCAACCTCTCTGCATCCACCGATGGAGCGGGAGGCAGGCCGTGCCGTCGTTGCCGCTGGCGCATGAGAAGTGGTTCGTGGACGACCCCGGGGCGTTCCATGCCGACTGGGGCTTCGCCCTGTCGGGGCCGTCGCTGGCGTTGATCGCGGCGGTGGCGGTGGTGGCGCTGGTCTGGCACATCGTCGGGGGGCGGATGCCGCGGCCGGAGCTGCCGTTCCTGGAGCCGTTGGGGCGGCTGGCGCCGTGGATCCCGCGGCTGCTCGGGGTCCATCTGGGGGTGTCGCTGCTCTCGCTGGCCGTGCAGAACGCCTACCTGGCACCGAACCTGCCGCTGCACGACGTGCCCGGCGGGGCGGCCATCGCCTTTGCCGAGGGGCTGCTCGGGGTCTGGTTCGTGACCGGGGTGTGGCTGCGGCCGGCCGGGCTGGTGACCCTGCTGCTCGGGCCGCTGGCCGCGCTGCTGGCGGGTCCGGTGGCCATGCTGGAGGCGGTCGACCTGCTCGGGATCGCCCTGTTCCTGGTCGTGCTGCCGCCAAGCCGGGACCGCTACGGGGCCGTCGACCCGCCTCCGGAGACGGCCGCCCTGGCCATCTTCGCCCTGCGCGTCTGCGCCGGCCTGGCCCTGGTGGTGCTGGCGTTCAGCGAGAAGTTCGCCAACCCGGCCCTGGCCCGGGAGTTCATCGGCAACTACCCGACCTGTTCGACCTGTTCGACCTGCTCGGCATCCCGCTCGGCGGCGACGCCTTCATCCGCCTGGCCGGGGCCATCGAGCTGCTGTTCGGCCTGCTGCTGATCTCCGGCCGCATGCCCCAGGTGGCGGTGATCGTGGCCGGCATCCCGTTCAACACCACCCTGTTCTTCCTCGGCCGGACCGAGCTGATCGGCCACCTCCCCGTCTACGGGGCCATGCTCGCCCTGCTGGTGTACGGCTCCTCCCGCCGGTACGCCGACCAGGTGCCGGCCTGGCCGTGGCCCTCGCGCCGCACCGTCCCGGGCCGGGGGCGGGTGGCCGCCGGACCTAGGGCGCGGTCTCCTCATTCGTAGGCGAGCTGGGGGGCGACCGGGCGCCGTGCCAGCAGCCCCGCGGGGACGCTGACGATAGCGGCGAATACCACCGGCACCGCCGCCGCCAGCAGGACCAGGGCGGTCGCCGGAACGTGGACCGCCGGCAGGTCGCCGCCCTCCATGAGGCTCCACAGGCCGAGGCCCAGGGGGATCCCGGTGGCCACGGCGATCGCGCAGGCGACCAGCTGGGAGACGATCAGCGCGACCACCGTCTGGCGCGGGGTCGCGCCCACCGCCCGCAGCACCGCCTGGTTGCGGGCGGCGTCCCGGGCGGCGAAGGCGGCCACGATCCAGGCGTTGATCGTGGCCAGCACCAGCAGCAGCCCGGCCGTGCCGAAGATGACGGCCCGGATCTGGCCATAGAGGACGGCGACGGCGGCGTCGCTGGCGGCATGCCCCGGCTCCGGCGGCCGGAGGTCGAGCAGGTCCAGGCTGTCGCGCAGGGCCAGGGCGACGACGATCATGGCCACCCCGAGGGCCAGCCCGGTCGCGTTGGTGAGCAGCCGGCCCGGCCGCCGCCCCGCCGACCGCAGCCCCAGCACGCCCGGCAGGGGCAGGCCGGCGCGGGCGGCGAGGCCGGCCAGCCGGCCCGGGCGTCTGGGCGGCCGGGGTCCGGCGGCCAGCGACCGCAGGGTGCTCTGGCGGATGCCCCGCAGCGCCGGGCGGACGGTGCCCAGCAGCACCACGGCGACGGCGACCCCGGCGACGACCGCCACCCGGGTCGCCGTCAGCGGTGGAGGCTCGGGCCGGCCGAGCAGGGTCACCGAGGTCCGCGCGATCGGCGGCGCGAGCAGGCGGCCGATGCCGAGGCCGGTCGCGGTGGCCGCGGCCGCGATCGCCAGGTGCTCGAGCAGCAGCACGACCAGGACCTGCCGCGGGGTGACCCCGACCGCCTTGAGCGTGCCGACCTGGCGGACCTGGGCGGCCATGCGGCCGGCGATGAGGACCGAGGCGGTGGCGACGGTGAGGATGGCGATCAGGGCCCCGGCCGCGAACAGGGTGCCGGCCAGGATGTCGACGTCGCTGTGCGACTCGCCGCGGCGCTGCTGCCACGTCTCCATGTAGGGGATGACCGACGAGGAGGCGGGGACCTCCTCCAGCGAGCGGTGGGCGGCCACGAACTCGGCCGCCCGCGCCGGATCGGCCAGACGGAGCTGCAGCTCGAAGCCCTCCTCGGTCATGCCGAGGTCGCGCAGCTGCCGCGCCGTCTCCGGGGTGACCCAGACCGGGGCCGGGCGGCTGAGCGGGAACCGGCCGCGGCTGACGGTCTGGGCGACGCCCCGGACAGGGAACGGCCGCCCCTGGATCGTCACCGTGTCCCCGGCCCGGGCGCGCAGGGTCGCCGCCAGTCCGCCCTCGAGCACGACCCCGCCGCCCTGGCCGAGCCAGCGGCCGCTGGTCACCTGGGGCTGGTCGACCGGGGAGGGACCGGGGTCGCGCACCTCGGCGGTGAGGTCCTCGGTCCCGCCGGCGATCTGGATCGAGCCGTACAGGTGGGTCCAGGGGCCGCCGGCCGCGACCACGCCGGGTTCCGTGGCGAGCCGCTCGGCCCGCCGCCGCAGGGTGGCGACCACGGCGCGGTCCCCGGGCTCGTCGGGCGGGTGGTAGACGGTCAGGCCGACGTGGAAGCCCCTGGTCGCCCGCCAGGTGCGGTTCCAGGGCCCGTCGGCGCTGCCGTACAGCGACATGGCCACCCCGAGCACGCCGGTCGCGATCGTCAGGGTGAGCAGGAGCAGCAGGGCCTGGCCGGGGCGGCGGCGCAGGTTCCGCGCGGCCAGACGGACCGCCAGCTCCGGCCGGCGCATCAGCGATCGCCCCCCAGGTCGGCCAGGCTGGCCAGGAGCCCGGCGACCGAGGTGCCCGGGCCCAGCCGCGTCTGGGCCACGATCGCCCCGTCGCGCATGGTCAGCAGCCGGTCGGCGGTGCTGGCGACCCGCGCATCGTGGGTCACGACCAGCAGCGTCTGGCCGGCCCGGCCGAGCTCCCCGAACAACCGGAGGATGTCGCCGGTGGCGTGGCTGTCCAGGTTGCCGGTGGGCTCGTCGGCGAGCACCACCAGCGGCTCGTTGACCAGGGCCCTGGCGACCGCGACGCGCTGCTGCTCGCCGCCCGACAGGTGGTCGGGGAGGTGGCCGGCCCGCCCGGCCACGCCCAGCCGTTCCAGCAGCTCCATCGCCCGGTGCCGCGCCGCCCGGCGCGGCACGCCCACGAGCAGGGCCGGCAGCTCCACGTTCTCCACCGCGGTCAGCTCGTCGACCAGGTGGAACGCCTGGAACACGAAGCCGACGGCGCGGCGGCGGAAGACCGCCCACCGCGTCTCGGAGAGCCCGTCCACGCGCTCGCCGCCCAGGTACAGCTCGCCCGTGTCGGGGCGCTCCAGCCCGCCGAGCAGGTGCAGCAGGGTGGACTTGCCGCAGCCGCTCGGCCCCATCACCGAGACCGCCTCTCCCGCCTCGACCACCAGGTCCACGCCGTCCACGGCCCGGACCGGCGACCCCTCGCCCGGATAGCGCCGCACCAGGCCCCGCGCCTCGATCACCGTGCTCACTGGCGTTGCCCCTCCCGCTCGAGGAACCGCTGCTGGCAGGCCTCCAGCCAGCGGATGTCGGCCTGGAGCCGCAGGGAGGCCCCCTCGAGCAGCAGGGCGCCGTCGGCGTCGGCCGGCTCGTCGAGCGCCAGCTCCTGCAGCTGGCGGAGCTGGCGGAGCAGCTCCAGGCGCTGGGAGTCGACCAGGGCCACCGGGTCGGCCAGGCGCGTTGCCGCCGCCATGACCAGCTTGAGGTGGAACTCCAGCGGCGCCACCTTGGCCCAGGTGAGGTCGTTGAGCCATCGGACGACCCGCTCCCGGCCGGCCGCGGTCAGCTCGTACACCTTCTTGTCGGGGTGGCTGGGCTGGGCGATCTCCCTGGCCTCGACCAGTCCGGCGCGCTCCAGGCGGGAGAGGGTCACGTACACCTGCCCGGGGTTGAGGGCGCCCCCGGCCGGCCCCAGCGCCGCTCCCAGGCGCTGGCGCAGCTCGTAGCCGTGCGCCGGCTCCTTGGCCAGCAGGGACAGGACGACGTCCTGCATCGGCATCGGCTCCCTGTTCGGGGATCGGTGCCGTTATCTATAACTGTTATCTAGAGCCGAGGCAAGTCCCTACCTCCGCCAGACCTCGCCGTGGCGGGGGTGCTCGATCTCGGCCGCCACCGCCCCGGCCAGCTCGGACCCGAAGTGGCGCTCGACCAGCCACAGGGCCATGTCGATGCCGGAGGTGACGCCCCCGGCGGTGATCAGGTCGCCGTCGTCGACCACCCTGGCCTCGACCACCCGGGCGCCGGAGGCCCGGAGGTCCTCGACGGCGTCGTGGTGGGTGATGGCCGGGCGGCCGCGGGTCAGGCCGGCGGTGGCGGCCAGCATGGCCCCGGTGCACACGGTGGCGACCACGGCCCCGCCCTGGGCGGCGGCGGCGATCGCCGCCGGGAGGTCGCCCCGCTGGGCCTCGGCCCACGCCCCGTGGGCGCCGCGGTCGTTCCAGCCGCCGCCCGGGATCACCAGCAGGTCGGTCCGGTCCGGGTCGAGGCGGCCGTCGGGCCGGACCCGGAGGCCGTGGGAGCCGGTGACCTCGTCCGCCCCGTCGAGGTTGACCAGCTCCACCACGAGGTCGGCCGCGCCCATGACGGCGGCGTTGCGCAGCACCTCCAGAGGGCCGATGGCGTCCAGCTCGTCGAAGCCCTCGTAGACGACCACCGCGACCCGCATCTGCCTGCTCCTTCCGCTGGACTTCGCCCCGAGGGGCGTGATAGCACTTCGCTTAGCACTCGACCATCCTGAGTGCTAACATCCGGGATTGCCAAGCCGGAGACCGTTTCCACCAGGCAAGCCATCCGAACAGGGGAGGTAGCCGCACCTATGCCCAAGATCATCGCCTTCGACGAGGACGCCCGGCGCGCTCTCGAGCGGGGGATGAACCAGCTCGCCGACGCCGTCAGGGTGACGCTGGGTCCCAAGGGCCGCAATGTCGTCCTGGAGAAGAAGTGGGGCGCGCCCACCATCACCAACGACGGCGTGTCCATCGCCA
>Ga0307416_100001109_pt1 | contig 14457 bp, 14 predicted proteins | sample DK1Cmetagenome_2_FD_203821 | JGI IMG/M metagenome (GOLD analysis project Ga0307416, IMG submission 203821) | Maize rhizosphere microbial communities from greenhouse at UC Davis, California, United States - DK15-C-3 | ecosystem: Host-associated > Plants > Roots > Rhizosphere > Soil | place...
CGATCCGACCGTCGAGGGTCGCGGATCGGTGACGAAGCGACGGTCCGCTGGGAGGCGACGGATCGTCCTGGAGGAGGAGTCGATGCGGTCGACCATCCGTGCCCGGTCGGGCCGAGTCCTGGCCATCGTCGGCCTGATCGCGGTGGTGCTGGCCCCGGCCATGACCACCGTCCGGGCGGCCGAAGGGGACCTGATCCTGAAGGTCGGGACCGACCAGGAGTTCTCGGGTCTGAACCCGTGGCAATCGGTCTATGTGGTCGACTACGAGATCTTCACGCTCAACTACGACCTGCTCGTCGGCTATGACGAGAACCTCGGCTACACCGAGAGCTTCGCCACGTCGTGGACGACCTCGGACGACGGGCTCACCACGACGTTCAAGATCCGGCCCGGGATGAAATGGTCCGACGGTGAGCCGGCGACGGCCGATGACGCCGCTTACACCTACCAGCTCGTCATCGACGCGATGGCCGGAGAGCTGACGATGGGGTCCGGCTACATCGACGGCTACCTCTCGTCCGCCGGGCTGAAGTCGGTGACAGCAACCGATCCGGAGACACTCGTCGTCGAGACCGCGACGCCGACCGCGCTGCTGATACCGGCCTACGTCCCGATCCTGCCGAAGCACATCTGGGAGAAGTACTCGCTCGAGCAGATCGCGAATGCCGAGGCCGACGGCTTCTTCGCCAACGATCCGCCGGTCGTCGGGACCGGCCCATACACGGCCGTCGAGTACGAGCCTGGCCAGTTCATGCGCTTCGCCCGCAACCCGAACTACTGGGGCAAGCAGGGCGCGGCCGACGAGGTGATCATCACCCACTTCGAGAACAACGACACGATGGTCCAGGCGCTGCGCAACGGCGAGATCGACTACGCGCGTGGCATCGGCGCCGACGCCTTCGACTCGCTGGTAGGCGAGCCCGGTATCACGACGGTCGAAGGCAACGCGAACGGCTACTCGTACCTGACCTTCAACGGCTATCCCAAAGCCATCGAGGGCGGCGGCGCGTCGACCCGGGCGGTCGCCGACCCCGCATTCCGTGACGCCCTGGCCTGGGGCCTCGACCTGCCGCAGCTCGTCGATCGCGTCCTGGCCGGTCACGGCACGCCGGGCACCAGCCTGCTGCCGCCGTTCCAGGCCAAGTGGTACGTCGCGCCGGCGGCCGACGTCCAGCGCAGCTTCGACCTGGCCAAGGCCGACGAGAAACTGACGGCCGCTGGCTACGTCAAGGACGGCTCCGGCAAGCGGCTCGACAAGGACGGCAAGCCGATCACGCTGCGGATGACATGGCCGGCGTCGGAATCCGAGCTGGCCACCGCCGCGCAGTTCATCACCGAGTGGTGGGGCGACCTCGGCATCACGGTCACCGCCGGCGTGACCGAGGACGAGACGCTGCTCGTCGATCTCACCCCGCCCGAAGCCGAGCCACCCGGCAAGGCGAACTTCGATACGTACATGTGGGGCTGGGTCGGCGACGTCGATCCGAACTCGCTGCTCCAGCCGTTCATCACCGACGAGATCGGTGGGTCGAGCGACACGTTCTGGTCGAACGCCCGATTCGATGAGCTGTTCAAGCTCCAGGGCCAGACGCTCGACGAGACGGAGCGCAAGGGCATGCTCCAGGAGATGCAGGAGATCTTCTATCGGGAGGTCCCCAACGTCCCCCTGTACTACGACGCCGAGCTGCACGCCTATCGGACGGACCGCTTCGGCGGGTGGCAGAACCAGCCGCTCGAGGGTGGCACGCCGCTGTTCCAGTTCGGTCCGCTCGGCTACACGCTGCTGACCGCGGCCGGTGAGGAGCCCAGCGCCTCGCCGAGCGAGGCCACGGCGCCATCGGCGGGCGCCTCGCCCAGCGCCGGTGCGACCGGCTCACCGACAGGCGGCACCTCATCGAACACCGGGTTGCTGCTGATACTCGGGGCTGTCGTGGCCGTCGCGGTCGTCGGGACCCTGGTGGCCCGGCGACGCGGCGCGAAGGCGACCGAAGAGGAGTGACGGCCGGGCGCCGGGGGAGCACGGTCCGACCGACCGGGCCGTGCTCCTGTCCCGCGCCCACCGGCTGATCGTCGGCCGTGGCGACCCGGTTCATCCTCCGTCGCCTCGGCCAGGCGGCGGTGACGATCCTCCTGATCGTCATCGTCAACTTCCTGCTGTTCCGCGCCATGCCCGGTTCTCCGGACCGGATCCTGGCGCGCAACCCGTACGTGTCGCCCCAGGCCATCCAGCAGACCCGCGAGCGGTGGGGCATCGACAGGCCGCTGATCCCCGACCAGCTGGTGCGCTACGTCGGCGCCACGCTGCAGGGCGACCTCGGCTTCTCCTTCGCACAGCGCGGCCGGCCCGTCACGGATGTCATCGCCAGTCGCCTCGGCCCGACGCTGCTGCTGTTCGGGCTCGGGGAGTTGCTCGCGATCTGGATCGGCTTGGCCCTGGGCGCCTACGCCGGCTGGCGTCGGGGCGGTCCGATCGACCTCATCGGCAACGGCATCTCGCTGATCCTCTATTCGATGCCGTACTTCCTGCTCGGCATGATCCTGCTGCTGATCTTCGCCTCGACCCTGCACTGGTTCCCGACCTTCGGCATGACGACGATCGGTGCCCGGTTCGACTCGCCTGTCGCGTACGTCGCCGATCTGCTGCCCCACCTCACGCTGCCGGTCGCAACGGTCGCGCTGGGCCTGATCGGCCAGTACTCGATCCTCATGCGTTCGTCGATCATCGAGACGCTGTCCGACGAATACATCACGACAGCGCGCGCGAAGGGCATCACCGAGGACCGCATCCTGCGCGCTCACGCCCTGCCGAACGCGCTGCTCCCGACGGTGTCGCTCATCGCCATCAACCTCGGCTACGTGGTGGCCGGCGCCATCACGGTCGAGGTGGTCTTCAACTGGCCCGGTCTCGGGACGCTCACCGTCGAGGCGCTGAGCGCGCGTGACTACCCGGTGCTCCAGGGCGTCTTCCTCGTCCTGAGCATCTCGGTCGTCCTGGCCAACCTGGTTGCCGACATGATCTACGGTCGCCTCGACCCGCGGGTCCGCTCGTGACGACGCCGGCCGCGACCGTCGACCTCGCCCCGCTCGCGCCGACGGCGCCCGCGGAGCACCTGTTTCGGCGCATCGTCAGCCGGCCGGACGGGCTGTTCGGCCTCGTCATCCTCGCGGTGTTCACGGTCCTCGCCGCCGTGCCGGATCTGCTGGTCGGACCCCTCCAGACGGCGGTGACCGCCACCGGCGGGCGGCTCCAGCCGCCGTCGCTCGCCTACCCGCTGGGCACCGACGAGATCGGTCGCGACCTGCTCAACCTGACCATCCACGGGACGCGCATCTCGATGGTCATCGGCTTCCTCGCGACCGCTATCACGATCTTCATCGGCGGCGTCATCGGCATCGTCGGTGGGTTCGCGGGCGGCCGGATCGACGCCGTCCTGATGCGCATCACCGATTTTTTCCTCGTGCTGCCGACGTTCGTCCTTGCGCTGATCCTCGCGCCGATCATCAGCGACGTCATCGGGACAGGCAGCACGATGCTCGGCATCAGGACGACGCTCATCGTCATCGTCATCGTGGTCGGCATCACGAGCTGGGCGTCCTGTGCTCGCCTGCTGCGCGCCCAGACGCTGTCGCTCAAGGAGCGACCGTTCGTCGATCGGGCGCGGGTCATCGGGGCGGGCCGGACGCACATCGTCGTGCGCCACATCCTGCCCAACGTCGTGAACCTGCTCGTGGCCAACGCCGTGCTCACGTTCGCCGGTGCGGTGCTGACCGAGACGACGCTGTCGTTCGTCGGGCTCGGCGACCCGTTCCAGCCGTCGTGGGGGCAGCTCCTCAATGCGGCCGAGGAGGTCGGTGCCCCGAACCTCGGGGCGTGGTGGTACTTCGTGCCGCCCGGCGCCGGCATCGTGCTGGTGGTGTTCGCCTTCACCCTGCTCGGGACCGCACTGGACGATCTGCTCAACCCGCGCCGGCGGACGCGTCGATGAGCCTGCCTATCCCGCCGTCCGCCCGGGACGGCATCACGCCACCGGACGTCGAACCCGACGAGCTGGCGCCGACGCCCGAGACGGAACTCGCGGTCGAGGAGGTCGCGCCGGCGGCGGGCATCACGACCGCCGCGATGCGCCGCCAGCGGCCCCTCCCGAAGCTGGCCGATCCGGCCGCGCCGTTGCTCGTCGTCGACGACCTGCGGACGCATTTCCGCGTCAGCTCGGGGACGGTCAGGGCCGTCGACGGCGTGTCGTTCCGGCTCGATCACGGCGAGGCGCTCGGGATCGCCGGCGAGTCCGGCTGTGGCAAGACGACGACCGCCCTATCGCTCGTGCGGATCCTCCCGGCGAACGCGCGGATCGTGTCGGGCAGCATCTCGCTCATGGGCATCGACCTGGTGCCCAAGACCGAGACCGCCCTCCGGCGATATCGCTGGCGCGAGATCAGCATCGTGTTCCAGGGCGCGATGAACGCGCTCAACCCGGTCCGCCGGATCCGCGACCAGATCGCCGAGCCGATCGAGGAGCGCCTCGGCGAATCGCCCAAGGTCGCGCGGAAGCGGGCCGGGGACCTCCTGGAACTGGTCGGGATCCCGCGCAAGCGCGGCGATGCCTATCCGCATCAGCTCTCCGGCGGGATGCGCCAGCGGGCGATGATCGCGATGGCGCTGGCCTGCGACCCGGCGATCGTCATCGGAGATGAGCCGACGACCGCGCTCGACGTGATGGTCCAGGCCCAGATCCTGGAGCTGCTCGAGGAGCTGCGCCGCAAGCTCGGCCTGTCGTTGATCCTCATCACCCACGACCTGTCGGTCATCGCCGAGACCTGCGACCGGGTGATGGTGATGTACGCGGGGCGGGTCGCCGAGGAAGGGCCGGTCGACGAGGTGTTCCGCCGGCCGCGCCATCCCTACACGCAGAAGCTCATGGCCGCGTTCCCGAACATCCACGCCGACCGCCGAACGCTGGACGTCATCCCGGGATCGCCACCGGATCTGCGCGATCCGCCGCCCGGCTGCCGGTTCGCGCCCCGATGTCCGTTCGTGATGGCGGTGTGCCGGGAGGTCGTGCCGCCGGAGACGACGTTCTCCGGGGTCCGTGTCGCCTGCCACCTGTACCCGGCGGGGAGCGATGGCGTCCCGGTCACGGTGCCGCCGCCACCCGCCATCGACGAGGCACCCGTGGCGGCCACCGGATGACCGACCCGGACGAGCTGCTCCGCCTCGATAGGCTCGAGGTCCACTTCCCGATCGGCGGTGGGTTGCTCGACACGCTGCTGCGCCAGCCGGCGGCCGTCGTTCGGGCGGTCGACGGAGTGGACCTCACGCTTCGGCGGGGCGAGGTGCTCGCGCTCGTCGGGGAGTCGGGCAGTGGCAAGACGACGATCGGTCGGGTGATCGTCAAGCTCACCCGGCCCACCGCCGGGAGGCTGATGTACGAGGGCCGCGACGTGACCGACGTGTGGTCCGGGCAGGCGCTGCGCGACTACCGGCGCCGCGCGCAGATCATCTTCCAGGATCCGTATGAGACGCTCGATCCCAAGCAGACGATCTTCGACTTCGTCGCGGAGCCATTGGTCGTCAACGGGGTCAAGCCGGCCGCGCGGCGGCGCGAGACCGTCCTGGCCGCGCTGGAAGCCACCGGGCTCCGCCCGCCCGAGGAATACGCGGCCCGGTATCCGCACGAGCTGTCCGGCGGCCAGCGGCAGCGAGTCGTCATCGCCGGGGCACTGGTCATGAACCCGGCGGTGATCGTGGCCGACGAGCCCGTGTCGATGCTCGACGTATCGATCCGCACCGAGCTCCTGCGGTTGATGCTCACGCTTCGCCACGAGCGCGAGCTCACGTACCTGTTCATCACTCACGACCTCTCGCTGGCGTGGGTGATCGCCGATCGGATCGCGGTGATGTACCTCGGCCGGATCATGGAGATCGGCACGGCCGAGGAGGTCATCCGGAGTCCGCGGAACCCGTACACCGAGGCGCTCGTGTCGGTGTCGCCGTCGCCCGAGCCGCCGACCGCCGGCGTCCGCGCGGCGCGGACGATCCTGAAGGGCGAGACGCCCGACGCGGTGCGCATCCCGACCGGCTGCCGCTTCCACCCGCGCTGCCCCAAGGCGTTCGATCGCTGCCGTCTCGAGTCGCCGCCGATGTTCGACCTCGGGGGCGGGCACGGATCGGCCTGCTGGCTGGCCGAGCCAGCGGTGGCCGAAGGCGGACGCGGGTTGCCGGTCGTCGACGCGCCGCCGCTGGACCCCGCCCCGGCAACGTGAAACGGCTCGTCCGGGTCGCGGCGCTCGTCACGCTCGGCGGCGTGGGCGTGTTCTTGGCGGCGGCGCCGGCGGGACCCAGCGCGATCGCTGTACAGGCGACGGACGATCGGACCCTCCGTGTCGGCACGACCGAGGAGTTCGACTCGATCAACCCGAACCTCGCATTCATCGGCTCGTCCGCGGAGGCGAGCCTGCTCGACTACGACGTGTTGGTCGGCTTCGGGCCCGATCTCGGATATGCGCCGATCGGCTTCGCCGAATCCTGGTCGCAGGATGGCGTCCGGTGGACCTTCACGATCCGCGACGGGCTGCGCTGGTCGGACGGCCGGATCGCCGATGCGAACGACGTGGCGTTCACGTTCCAGTACTTCCTCTCGAGCATGGATCCGGCGTACCTCGGGCCGTGGGCGCCGCTGGGCAACGACCTGCCGCGGCCCGGCGCGACCCGCGCGGACGGCCGGCCGGACCACCCGCTCTCGCTGTACGGCGATGTGCTCGTCCGCGACGTCGGCCTGCGATCCGTCCAGCTCGTCGACGAACACACGGTCACGATGACCACGGCGCAGCCCACGACCCTGCTCCTCGGGGCGATGGTGCCGATCCTGCCGGCCCACATCTGGTCGACCGTGCCGTTCAGCACGGCGGCCACGGACGTCGCCTCGACGCTACCGGTCATCGGCAGCGGGCCCTTCCAGATCGTCGACTGGCAGCGGGGCACATCGGCCCGCTTCGAGCGGAACGCGTTCGACCGGGAGCAGCCGTATATCGACGCCGTCGAATTCCGGTTCTACCGCGACCAGTCGGCCATGACGGCCGCGCTGCGGCGCGGCGACATCGACTACGCGCGCGGCGTGGCACCCGACGAGTTCGACGCGCTCGATGCCGACGCCGAGATCGTCGGCGTGCAGGGTGCGGCGTCCGGGTTCACGCATCTCGCCTTCAACACCTACGCCCAGCCGATCGACGGCGGCGGCGCGTCCACGCCGGCCGTCCGCGATCCGGCCTTCCGCGACGCGCTCGGCTACGCGCTCGACCTCCAGGCGATCGTGGACATGGCGGTCGACGGGCACGCCACGCCGGGCACCACGCTCATCCCGCCGGCGATGGCGCCGTTCCACACCGAACCTTCCCGACCACGGTCGTTCGACGTCGAGGAGGCTCGGACCCGGCTCGACGCCGCCGGATACCGCGACAGCGACGAGGATGGCATCCGCGAAGATCTCGATGGGCGGGCGATCGACCTGCGGCTGGTCTACCCGACCTCGGATCGTCGATTCGCGACCGCGGCGGTCGCGGTGGCCGGCCAGTGGGAGACGGTCGGCATCGGCACGACGCCGAAGGGCTACGAACCCGACGCGCTCAACGAGCTGCTCTACACGCCCGAAGCCGGCGGCACGGCCGAATACGACGTCGAGCTGTGGAGCTGGTCGGGCTCACCGGACCCCGACTTCCTGCTGTCGCTGCTCACCACCGCGGAGATCGGCGGGTGGAGCGACAGCAACTACTCGAGCCCGGTCTACGACCGGCTGTTCGCCGGGCAGCGGCGGGCCGCGACGTTCGAGGATCGCCAGGCCGTCGTGCGGCGGATGGTCGACCTCGCCTACGACGAGGCGCCGTACCTGCTGCTGTTCTACGACGACGAGCTGCATGCCCGCCGGACCGATCGGTTCGGCGGGTGGACGACCCAGCCACGCGACGGTGGGGTCAGCCTGTTCACGGCCGGGGTCCAGGGCTATCTCGGCCTCGTGCCGGCGGCCAGCCTCGCGACGCCGAGCCCGACCGTGCCGTCAGCCGGCCCGACGACAGGCCCGCTCCCGACGCCGACCGCGTCCCCGGGGATCCCCGGCCTGACCCTCGACGTGAGCGACGTCACGCTGGGCCTGATCGGGCTTGCACTCTCGGTTGCGGGCGTCACGCTCGTCATGATCGGGTCCCGGATGCGGAGAAGAGGCTCCCGCTGACGCCCTAGGTGATGACGACTTCCTCGACCGGGTCCTCGTCGAGCACGCGGAACAGGGCCCAGCCGCCGACCGCCCCGACGATGGGCCCAAGGAGGTAGATCCACAGGCCCGTGAGATCGTTACCGAGCAGCGCCGAGCCGATGGAGCGCGCCGGGTTCACCGACGCGCCCGACAGCGTGGCGGCGCCGAAGTGGATGGCGACCAGCGACAGCGGGATGACCAGCGGGGCGAGCCCCGCGGCGCGCTTGGTCGAGACGAGGATCACCAGGATGAAGCCGGCCGTGAGGACGATCTCGAGGATCAGTGCCCCGATGTCTGAGACGTCGCCGCCCGGTCGCGTGATGCCCGCCGCGACGGCTGGCTGACCGGCGACGACGAACACCACCGCCGCCGCGCCGATGGCCCCGATCACCTGGGCGAGGATGTAGCCGATCGCGTCGGTCGTATCGGTCCGCTTGTCGAGGACCGCCGCCACCGTGACCGCCGGGTTGAAGTGGCCGCCGCTGATATGGCCGACCGCGAAGATCGCCGCGAGCAGACCCAGGCCGAACGAGAACGGGACCACCAGGAGCGGGGGCACGCCGGCCGCGCCGGCAGCCGCCACCGACGCGTAACCGATCGTCAGGAACAGGAACGTGCCGACCAGTTCGGCCAGGTACTTGCGGGTGTCCATGGTCCCTCCTGGGTGGGGAGCCCGGCGCGCATCGCGACGGGTCAGGGAGGTCTCGATGCTACCCGGTCGGTCGAGCCTCGGACGACCCTCGCCCGTACCATCCGCTGGTGCCCGAACCCCAGCCCCTCGGACGCAACCGCGACTTTCGAGTGCTGTTGTCCGCCCAGGGCATCTCCGCCCTCGGCGACGCGGTCAGCTTCACAGCCCTGCCCTTGCTCGTGCTGGCGCTCACCGGTTCCGGGCTCGCGATGGGCATCGTCGGCGCGCTCTCGATGCTGCCCGACCTGTTCATCGGGATGATCGCCGGCGCCTATGCGGACCGGAGCGACCGCAAGCGGATGATGTTCCTGGCCGATCTCGGCAGGGCCGCGCTGACGGCGCTGATCCCGTTGTCGGTGATCCTCGGCGGCCCGACGATGGCGGTCATCCTCATCGTCACGGCGCCGATGAGCATCCTCCGGGCGTTCTTCCTGGCCGGCTACACGGCGTCGGTGCCGATCCTCGTCGGCCGGTCCCAGCTCGCGCGGGCCAACTCGATCTTCGAGGCGGTCTACTCGTTCGGCTACATCATCGGCCCGGCGATCGCCGGCCTCCTGGCCGCCACCATCGGGCCGGGCCTGACGCTCGCCATCGACGCCGCCTCGTTCGGGCTGTCGAGCCTCGCCCTCGGGCTCATGCGCCGGGACCTGCGCGCGCTCGCGGACCGGCCGCAGACGAGCCTCGTCGCCGACATCCGCGAGGGCATCGACTTCATCGTCCACCATCCGATCCTGCGGCCGATGATCCTGTTCTGGGCACTGGTCAACATCAGTCTCGCGCCGCTGGTCGCTGCGCTGACCGTCCACGTCACGCGCGACCTCGGTCAGGACGCCACCATCCTCGGCCTCGTGCTCACGGCGTACGGGATCGGGACCGTCGTCGGGGCGCTGCTCACCGCCCGCTTCAGCCGACGCGCGGTCGCGCCGTTCCTGCTCGGCGGGACGCTCACGACCGGGATCCTGCTCACGATCGTCTCGAGGGCCGAGCAGATCCCGATCCTGCTCGGCGCAGCGGCCATCGCGGGTGCCGCCCAGAGCCTGGTCCTCGTGACCTACCTCACGGCGCGCACGAACATGAGCCCGGACGCGCTGCTCGGGCGGATCGGCAGCACGGCGCGCACGCTGTCACTCGGCCTCCAGCCGGTCGGTCTCCTCGCGGGCGGCGCGCTCATCGACCTGACCGACGGATCGACGACGATCGCCGTGATGGGCGTGCTGCTCATCGCGCTGACGCTGCTGTTCTCGCCGGTGCGGGCCCTCCGGCGTGCCACGATCCTGCCGCACGTCGCGTCGACCGGTTAGGCCGCAGCCTCGAGGACCGCGGCCGAGTCCGGCGCCACCTCGACGCTGACGCCACAGCCATCGCAGGTCAGCGTGTCCAGGGCGGGTTCGACGTGGGCCTCGCCAGTGCAGAAGGGGCAATCGATCGTGATCATCGGTCGTGGACTCCAGTCGGTGGTGGTGGTCTCGATGGCCGGGAGTCTCGACCGGGCGTGTGACAGCTAGCGTGTCACGCCGACGATCCCATAACGGAAACAGCCGGGCAGGTGGTCGTCGACCAGACCCACGCTTTGCATGAAGGCGTACACGATCGTCGTGCCCACGAACCTGAACCCGCGACGCCGCAGGTCCTTCGACAACGCATCCGAGGCGGGCGTCGAGGCCGTGATGTCGTCGCCCGTCGAGCCGGGCGACAGACGGGCCGGCGGCCCGGGGACCATGGACGCGAGGTAGGCGTCGAACGAGCCCGACTCGCGCGCCAGTTCGAGGACACCGGCCGCGTTGTCGATGGTCGCGTCGATCTTGGCGCGGTTCCGGACGATGCCGGCGTCCGCCATCAACCGCTCGCGATCCGCATCGTCGAAGCTCGCCACGACCGAGGGCTCGAAGCCGCGGAACGCCTCGCGGAAGTTCGCTCGCTTGTTGAGGATGGTCGACCAGGACAGGCCCGCCTGGAACGACTCGAGCGCGAGCCGCTCGAACAGCTCCTGGTCGTCGTGGACCGGCACGCCCCATTCGGTGTCGTGGTACTCGACCATGCGCGGATCGGGCCGGACGGCCTGGGAGAGTGACCACCAGCAACGGGTCAGTCCGTCGGTCATCGGCGAAGGCTACGCTACCCGCCACATGGCTCTCCACTGCTACCTCGGCCACGGCGCCTCGGGCACGTCCGCGAGCATGCAGCCGTTCGTCGACGGGTTGCGCGCCCGCGGCATCGACGCCACGGCCATCGACCTCCCGAAGCGCAAGGCCGAGGAGGCGCTCCCCGCCTTCCACACGGTCGTGCCGGGCGAGCCGGAGGTCGTGGTCGGTGGGCATTCCTTCGGCGGCCGGGTCGCCAGCCTCGCGGCGGCCGAGCCGGACGCCACGTATGCGGCCCTGGTGCTGTTCTCCTTCCCGCTCCATCCGCCCGGCTCGCCCGATCGCACGGCCGCCCGGACCGCCCACTTCCCATCGATCCGCTGCCCGGCGCTGTTCCTGTCAGGCGAGTCCGACCCGTTCGCGCGCATCGGCCTCCTGCGCGATGCCGTCAGCCGGCTCGGCGGCCCGACCGAGCTCCACACCTATCCCAAGCTCGGGCACGGGCTCATCCCGGTCCTCGATGACGCGCTCGACCGCGTGGCCGCATTCCTCTCGACCATCGGCCGGTGACCCGATAGGGCCATAGCGGAGGCCCTGCCCCGCTCGGTACGGTCGGACGCGATCCCAGACGGCGTATCCCCCAGCGCCGACATCACGTGCCGGCCCCCAACGATGCGCTCAGCGTGTCGACCCGGCAGGAAGGAAGACCATTGCGAGTCCACGCTGCCCGCGGCCGTGCCGTCGCGCTCATCGCCGCCTCGTTGATCACCGCCCTCGTCGTCGCTGCCGCGCCGGTGGACGTCGCCGCCGCCCGCCGAGTGCCCATCGGCCTGGCTCGCTTCAAGGCCGCCATCGGGAGCGTCGAGTCCGGCGGTCGCTACGACGCCCGGAACCCCCGGACCGGGGCCTTCGGCAAGTACCAGATCCTCCCGTCGAATTGGCCGACCTGGGCGCGTCAGTACGTCGGCAGTGCCGCTGCCCGTCCGACGCCGCGCAACCAGGAGCGCGTCGCGTCCGGGAAGATGACATCGCTCCACCGCTGGCTCGGCAGCTGGCGTCGCGTGGCGTACTGGTGGCTGACCGGCTCATCAAGGCGGTCCGGCTGGTCCGCGCCGGCTCGTCGGTACGTCGAGCGGGTCATGGCCAGGTTCGGTGGAGGCACCAGGGGGGCGACCGCAGTTCGGTTCATCGCCGACCGCGCTACCGCGATCCACTACGACGGCCGCTGGCGGACCGCCCGCCACGGCGGCTACCACGGCGGCACGGTCCGCTACGCCACCGGTCGTGGCTCCAGCGCGACGTTGACCTTCAGGGGTCGCGGCATCACCTGGTACGGCCCGACCGGGCCGACCCGCGGCAAGGCGAAGGTCTACGTCGACGGCAGGCTGGTGAAGACGGTCGACCTTCGCCGGTCCGGTTTCCACGCCCGCGCAGCGGTGTTCTCCAAGCGCTGGTCGAGCGCCCGCCGGCACACGATCCGCATCGTCGTCCTCGGGACGACCGGGCGATCGATGGTCGCGGTCGACGACTTCGGGATCCGCAAGTAGGGCGGGGCGGCGTCGTTAGCGCGCCGCCATCACCTCGATCTCGACAGCGTAGTCGGCGGCCAGCGCGGTCACGCCGACGGTCGCCCGCGTCGGTGGGTCGATCGGGAAGAACTCTCGGTAGACGGTGTTCATCGCCGCGAAGTCGTCGAAATCGCGCAGGTAGACGGTGCATCTGACGACATCGGCATAGCTGAGCCCGGCGGCGTCGAGCAGGCGGCCGACGTTCTCGAGCATCTGGCGCGTCTCGGCCTCGATGCCGCCGGGAACGGCGCCATGTGACCCGGGCGCGTCCCCGACCTGCCCGGCGAGGAACACGAAGCCGTTGGCCTCGACGACCTGGGAGAACGGATAGGGTCCGGGCTCGAACTCGGGCCCATGCGGGACGTGCTTGGGCATGGATCGTCTCCTCCTTGGCGTTGTGATCAGCCCGAGTGTGAGGCCACGGCGCCCGGCCGACCGTCCCCGCGCGCACCGCGCCCACCGCGCCGTCAGCGTAGCCTTCGACTCGATGACCGTCATCGAGACCCGCGGCCTGACCAAGCGCTACGGCCGTCAGCCGACGGCAGCGCTGGCCGACCTCGACCTGAGGGTCGAACCGGGCGAGATCTTCGGCTTCCTCGGACCCAATGGGGCCGGCAAGTCGACGACGATCCGGCTGCTCCTGGGCTTCCTCCATCCGACGACCGGCGGCGCGACGGTCCTCGGCCATGATATCGACGGCGGGTCGGTCGAGATCCGGCGCCGGACCGGCTACCTGCCGGGTGGCATCGCGTTCTGGGACGGGCTCACCGGGGAGCGCCTGCTCGACGAGCTGGCGGCGATGTCCGGAGGTCGGCCGGTCCGTCGAGCCGAGCTGCTCGATCGTCTGGAGCTGAGTGACGCCATCCGGCGGCCGGTGCGTGATTACTCGCGCGGCATGCGCCAGAAGCTCGGCATCATCCAGGCCCTCCAGCACGATCCCGAGCTGGCCATCCTCGACGAGCCGTCCGAGGGGCTCGACCCGCTCATGCAGCGCGCGTTCTACGAGATCCTCGAGGAGCTGAAGGCCGCCGGTCGGACGATCTTCTTCTCGTCCCACGTCCTGTCCGAGGTAGAACGGATCTGCGATCGGGTGGCCATCGTCCGGCGCGGACGGCTCGTGGCCCTGGAGGACGTGGCGGCACTGCTCGCTCGGCGGAAGCGGAACGTCGAGCTGCGCTTCGAGGGCGAGCCGCCCCTGCTCGACTTCGTCCCGGGCGTCAGCGAGGTCCACGTGATCGGTGACCGCCTGACCTGCCGGCTCGAGGGCGACGTCGCGCCGTTCCTGGCGGCCATCGCCTTCGCGAAGATCCACGACCTGACGATCGAACCGGCCCGACTCGAGGACGCGTTCCTCGAGTTCTACGCCGACGAGCTCGAACCCGCGGTCGCGTCGTGAACCGCGCCTACCTCGCGCACCTGCTCCGGGCGAACCGGTTCCGGCTCCTGCTCGTGGCGATCGGCCTGATCATCTGGGGCTCGATCCTGCCGATCATCTACGACGCGTTCGGCGAGCAGTTCCGCGACATCATGGACAGCGGCATCATCCCGCCGCAGTTCGCCCAGTTCGGCGGGGGCGACATCTTCTCGTTGACCGGCTCGGTCGCGCTCGGGTTCATACATCCGTTCGCGGTGGCCCTGAACATGGTGTTCGCGGTCGGCTTCGCGGGCGCGGCGATCGCCGGCGAGCGCCAGCGTGGCACGCTGGAGGTGCTGCTCGCCCGGCCGATCTCGCGCCGGGGCCTGTACCTGACCGCTGCCGTGGCGACCGCGTTGTTCGTGGCGATCACGGTCGCGGCGCAAACGCTCGGGACGCTGCTCGGAGCCGCGGTGACGGGCCGGGTGGACGAGCTCGGGGCGGGGAACCTGCCGTTCCT
>Ga0307416_100001110_pt1 | contig 14455 bp, 13 predicted proteins | sample DK1Cmetagenome_2_FD_203821 | JGI IMG/M metagenome (GOLD analysis project Ga0307416, IMG submission 203821) | Maize rhizosphere microbial communities from greenhouse at UC Davis, California, United States - DK15-C-3 | ecosystem: Host-associated > Plants > Roots > Rhizosphere > Soil | place...
GCGTTCTGGGAACACCCGTCCCTCTCACCGGCACTCCCGCCTACGGGCGAGGGTGTCGGTGTTTGGTCTTTCAGGGCTGGAACTCGCCCAAGCCGCAAGGCGTACGGGGGAAGTACCTCTGATGAGGCTCTGAACATGCGGCTCACCATCCTGGCGTTCATTTCCGCAGTCCCCCACCTGATGCTGGCGCAGTCACCCTCACCCGAGTCGTTTGTACGACCGATTCGAACGGTCGACTCGATACCAACCCCTGAGAGTGTTGCAATTGGACCAGATGGAGCTTGGTACGTCAGTTCTTTCGGAAAGTTCGGGGTGGAGGGTGACGGGGCAGTCTATCGGGTCACGCCTGAGAACATGAACAAAGAGCTGTACGCTGGCGGGCTCGACGATCCCACCGGGCTCGTGTTCGTAGGGAGGACGCTCTGGGTCGCAGACCGTAAGGGAGTGTACCAGGTGAACGGGGGGCGCGTCCGTGTCATCTACGAGGCAGCATCCTTTCCCGGGCGCCTGAACTTCCTGAACGATTTGGCTATCGGATCCGACGGCACCCTGTACGTCAGTGATACGGGAGACTCCAGCTCTGCCGGAGCCGTCTTCGTGCTCGAAACTGGAAGGCGCCCGTTCGTGCTTCCGGGCAGCGATACGGCCACCGCGCAGTCCAGCGTAAATGGACTTTACCGCGGCCGTGCTGACACTCTGTATACCGTGGGCTTTCATAGCGGGGTCCTCTCGGTCACCGATGGGCACGGCGCGTGGCGCGAGGTGGCGCGGAATCTCGGGGCACCTGATGGAATCGCGAGCGCGGGCGAAGCCGGTTTCTATGTGACCGACAACGATGGAGGCAACCTCTTCCTGGTTTCCCGAGCGACCGGGGCCGCCCCGGTGATCCTTGTCAAAAGACTCAAGGCACCGGCAGATCTCGTTGTGGACTCGAAGCGGGGATGGCTCGTCATACCTGAAAATCAGGGGAATCGTCTGACCGTCTATCGAATACGGGGCTGAAGCCCGGCCGAACCGCCGTAACAACCACCTTCCCTCGGCCTTGCCTGCAGAGTCCCGACTGAGAGAACTCTGCATTGTGCCCCCCCGATCAGCCGGATTGGATGCAGGCCCCGGCACGACATCGATCTGGGTACCTTGACACTGCCCGGAATGCGGCGGTTTTCTCCATCCGTACGTCAGGCATCAGGCCCTAAGATGGTTGCTGATCCGAATGAGTTCCGAGGAGACGTTCCTTGTGGACGCTGACGCCAGAGGCACGCTGCGGGTGAACGCGGACGTGCGATGAGCACTCCAGTTGAAATGCGGGAGGTGGCCCCCTGGGTCGAGCGGCTCGCACGGGTGGGCTACGCAGCCAAGGCGCTGCTCTACATCACCATTGGAATTCTGGCTGCCCAGGCGGCCTTTGGCCCCGGCGGCAGAACCACGGATACCGAGGGAGCCCTGAGGATCGTACACGACATCACGTTCGGGCGGATCGTGTTGCTGGTGATCGCCGCGGGGCTTCTAGGCTACGCCCTGTGGAGAGTCGTCGAGGCCATCGTAGATCCCGACCGCAGAGGGAACAACTTGAAGGGGCTCGCTCTTCGCGCGAGCTTCGCTATCCGCGGACTGTTTCACGGTGGTCTCGGAGTGGCCGCTTTCCGTGCGGCCTTGGGCCAGCGGAGCGCCGGAAGCAACGATCAGGCCCGTGAGCTCACCGCGTCTGCCTTTCGCATGCCCGCGGGAGAGCTGCTGATTTATGCGGGAGCCGCATTCGTGGCTGGTTATGGCGTGTACCAGTTGTACCGCTCGTATGCCAGCAAGCTCGGCCGGCAGCTCGAGCTCGGCGCAGTATCCGGGGAGATGCGACCCTGGGTGGTGGGGGTAAGCCGCTTCGGCATCGCCGCACGAGGCATAATCTTCTGCCTCATCGGCTTCTTTTTAGCCCGCGCCGCCCAGCGGCATGACGCCACAGAGGTGGGCGGCATCCGCGAGTCGCTGAACATGCTGGCAAACCTGGGACGGTGGCCGTTCGCTGTGGTTTCGCTCGGATTGATCGCCTACGGTGTGTACGAGCTGGTCAACGCACGCTATCGCAGGATCACGGTTGCTTGAATGCTGCTGAGGAATTGGACCGATGACAGATGTCGAACGTGCTGCGGCGGTACGTGGCAAAACGATCCGGATGACGTGGACAGCGGGTCCCACGAAGGGCAGTACCCATGAGCATGTATTTCACGAGGACGGCACTGTCGAATGGCACGACCCCGGCACACGGAAGAGTTCAGGAGGACAAGCTGCTGGCGCCAAGGAGAGGCCTGACTACGCTGCTGTCAGGGTGGCGGATGACATCTATGCCGTCTCGTATCTGGCGGAATCCGGCTATACCTTGACCACCGTCCTCAACTTTCGCGAGAAAACCATCGTCGGCTTCGCTTCGAGCTCCAACGACTGGCACCCGGTCCAGGGCACCTTCCAGGTAGTGATGTAGCGTGGGCGATCGACAGCACGTTGTGCTCGAGCGCACCTTGGAGTTGGCGCTCTCTTACCTGCAGTCGCTCGATGCTGCTCCCGTAGCTGCAACTACTCCTCTGGCGGAGCTCCGACGCCGCCTCGGGCGGTCGCTGCCTGCCGAAGGCGTGGATCCAGTCACCGTGGTGGAGGAACTCGCACGCGACACGCAAGGGGGCCTGCTGGGCAGTGCCGGCGGCCGCTTCTACGGCTGGGTCATAGGTGCGGGTCTCCCCGCCGCCTTGGGGGCTGACTGGCTAACCGCCACTTGGGACCAGAACGCCGGACTGTACGCCTGCAGCCCAGCAGCCGCGGTGGTCGAGGAAGTCTGCGGCACCTGGCTCAAGGACGTGCTCGGCTTGCCGGCATCTGCATCGTATTCCCTCGTGACCGGCTGCCAGATGGCCCATGTCACGTGTCTTGCCGCGGCACGCCACGCAGTGCTCTCGCGGGCCGGCTGGGATGTCAATCGGGATGGACTGAGCGGCGCACCGAAGGTTCGCGTGCTCACGTCGACCGAAGTGCACGGCACCACGACCCGCGCCGCCAAGCTCCTCGGCATTGGGACCGCCAACATTGTGATGCTGCCAAGCGCGGCGTCGGGGCAGCTGGAGACCGAAGCTCTCGCCGCTGCCCTCTCACGCGATGCAGGACAGCCCACCATCGTAGTGCTCCAAGCCGGCGATGTGAACTGCGGTGTGTTCGATCCCTTTTCCGAGCTCATACCGCTCGCCCAGAAGGCCGGAGCCTGGGTGCACGTCGACGGCGCGATGGGCCTCTGGTGCAACGCCGTACCCGCCCTGCGCCACTTACTGGCCGGCGCCGAACTCGCGGATTCCTGGGCCACGGACGGACACAAGTGGCTCAACGTTCCTTATGACTGTGGATATGCGTTCGTCGCGCACCCGGAGCATCACCGCGCCGCCATGGAGCATCACGCGAGCTACCTGATCCACGCGGACGATGTGCGGGACCAGCTGGACTGGACGCCGGACCATTCTCGTCGAGCTCGGGGTTTCGCCACCTATGCGGCATTGCGGGAGCTCGGACGTGCCGGGATCTGCGATCTCGTCGCCCGCTGCTGCCGACATGCGCACGAGATCGTCACCCGTATAGGTGCGTTGCAGGGGGCGGCCATCGTGTGCGTCCCGCAGATCAATCAGGGTCTGGTGCGCTTCCACGATCCACGCCCGGGTATGACCGAGGAGGACCACAACCGTCGAACGGATGAGGTGATGGCCGCTATCAATGCCACGGGCGAAGCCTTCTTTACGGGTACGACATGGAAAGGCCGACGGTGCATGCGCGTGTCCGTCTCCAGCTGGCGCACGACTGAGGATGATGTCGACCGGGCTGTAGCGGCGACGGAACGGGTACTTTCTGAGTTCCGCACGACCGAAAGTACTACATAACTACAACTGTTCACCACGGAGACGGAGAACACCGAGGCTACACGTGGTGAGCCGTGGCCGCCGCTCAGCTAGCACTATGGGCCCGAACTCCTTTAGGCTGAGACTCACATGCGCTTCTTCCTCGTTCCCCTGCTCCTTTGCCTAGCCTTCGCGCTTCAGGCCCAGACTCCGCCTCCCTCGTCCGCACCGTTTCGCGACAAGCAGATCCCCCACGAAGCCGGCTTCCGCGTCTTCATCGTGCCCGACATGGAAGGCATGGGGAGCGCGGTGGACATCCGGGAGGTCATCGCCGGGAACGAGGGCGAGCGCTACAAGGAGCTGACTGGCCCCGACTACTGGGATCGCTTCCGCCTGCTACTCACCCAGGAAGTGAACGCCACGATCAGGGGCGCGCGTGCCGCAGGGGCCAGAAGCTTCGTCGTCAATGAGGGCCACGGCGGCAACCTGTTCGCGAACGTCCTCCCCTGGGAGCTCGACAGCTCCGCTATCCTGGTGCGTGGCTTCCCCAAGCCGCTGGTAATGGTGACCGGCATCGACAGCAGCTTTGGCACCCTGATGTTCACGGGAGCGCACGCCAATGCCGGGAGCCCGGGCGTGCTGGCGCACAACTTCGCCTTCGATACCTTCACCGTGAACGGCAACGTGCTCAACGAGGTCGGAATCAATGCGCTGATCGCCGGTGAACTCGGTGTCTCCGTGTCCCTGGTCAGCGGAGATGACGTTCTGATCGAGGAAACCCGGAAGATTCTCGCCGACGGATTCGTTGCCATCGTGACAAAACGAGCGGTGGGCAGGAGCGCGGCCATCACCTACAGTCCCGCCAAGGTGCGACGGATGTTGCAGGCCGGCGCCGCGGAAGCGGTGCGACGGGAGCGCCGGGGCGACTTCAAGCCTTTCACCATGGAGCGGCCCTATCGGGTCGAGTTCGCCTTGCGACAGACGTACCCGGACAGCGTGGTACGGGAGATCGCGGCACTGCCTGAGTTCAAGCTTGAGAAGACAGGGAGCCGTTCCTTCCGGTATGTGACGGACAGCGCGCGCCGGATGGGCTGGCTGCTCGATGCCATAGAAGAAACGGTGATCCGATGAAGGGGCTGCTTCCGGTCTTCGCGCTGCTTCAACTGGTCGCCATGCGGGCAGCGGCGCAGGCGCAGCAGGACACCACTCCGCGGGATACTACGCCCCCTGCCGCCTACTTCGGGGTAACAGAGTACCGGTTGGCGCGCGAGAAGCTGGAGCTGGACATGCAACACAACGGCTTCAGTGTCTACATCATCGCCGACATGGAGGGCCTGGCAGGTGCGGTGCGCAACGCGACCGAGATGCGTCCGGTCAGCCGGGGTGGAACTCCTCAGCACGAGCGGTTTCGTCAGGAGCTCACCGATGAGGTGAACGCCCTCATCTCGGGAGCCAGGGCTGCCGGGGCGACCCAGTTCATCGTGAACGAGGGGCACGGCGGAACGCTGTTCCGTAACGTACTGGTGGACCGGCTCGACCCCGACGCCATTCTGATCCGTGGCTACCCCAAGCCAATTGTCATGTCCACCGGCCTAAACCCGATGGTGGATGCGATCATGATCGTCGGAGCGCACGCCAATGCGGGAAGCCCGGGCGTCATTTCACACAACTTTGCCTTCGACTCCTTTACCGTGAATGGCAAGGTCCTGAATGAGGCTGGCATTGCCGCCTTTATCGGTGGCGAGATGGGAGTGCCGATGGCGCTGGCGAGCGGGGATGACGCACTGGTGGCGGAGACCCGGGACATGGTCGGTCCCCTGGAAACAGTTACCGTTAAGACGGCCTTCTCCCGCTCCGCTGCCGCCGTGCTTTCCCCCGCCACCGTCCAGCGTTTGCTGCGCCAGGCCGCCCGCCGTGCTGTGAGGCGGGTGAAAGCGGGCCAGCTCAGACCTTTAACCTTGGAAAAGCCCTACCGGGTGCGATTCTGCTTGCGGCGCTCGTTCACGGAGGACAGCTGGATTCGGCAGACGGTCGGACGGCTGGAGGGTGTAACTGCAAGTGGCGGGCAGGGATGCTTCGCGTACAGCAGCGGCTCCGCCGAGGCAGTGGGCAATATGCTGAACGAGGTTGAGTGGACGGTGCTGAAGCCCTGAAGACCTTGCGCTACAAGGAGTGTGAACCGGTCCCGCTCAGCATCGTCCAATATTGCGTACCCATCTACCCGCCCGCAGATTTAGTCACAAGTACCTCGACCCTCTGCAAGGCCTCGATGGCAACCGTTCTCACCTGTTCCGCTTGCGGCAGCGACCTCGAAGCAGGAAATCCGTTTTGCTCCCGTTGCGGCGCGGGGGTCTACTCCTGCAAGACATGTGGGAAGACTCTGGCGGAGGGGGACGGGTTCTGTTCCACATGCGGCACTCCAGCTGGATCTTCTGCGTCCTATGACCCTGACACCTCGTCGGGGTCCGAGGCAGGTTCAGCCTGGGCCGAGGTGGTTCAGCGACTGCGACGAGCCACTCAGGGTGAGTTCGAGATCGGCCGCGAGCTGGGCCGGGGCGCCATGGCCGCGGTCTTCCTGGCCCACGAGGTCTCTCTCGACCGCAAGGTAGCCATCAAGGTCATGTCACCCGGCCTCCTGATGGATGAGGGCATGGCTGAGCGGTTTCGGCGGGAAGCCATTACCATCGCGAATCTGAATCATCCGAACATCGTGTCGGTGCATTCGGTGCGGCAAGCTCAGGGGCTGCACTTCTTTGTGATGCGGCACATCCGCGGCCGATCGCTGGAACAGGTAATCCAGAAAGCGGGCCGCCTGCCGATTCCGATCGTTCGTTCGGTACTCTTTCAGGTAGCATCGGCCCTCAGCTACGCGCACCGCTCCGGGGTAGTTCATCGCGACATCAAGCCGGCGAACATCCTCATCGACGAAGACGGCAACGCCGTCGTCACCGATTTCGGTATTGCGAAGGTCGCCGAGCTACCGAGTGAAACCCATCCGGGGGCTCTGATCGGGACGCCGGCATACATGAGTCCGGAACAGTGTACCGGGGACGAGGTCTCCGGCGCGTCCGACCAGTATGCGCTCGGTGCTGTGGCCTACGAGATGATCACCGGTGTTGCTCCGTTCACCGGATCCACGCTCACGGTCATGCAAGCTCACCTGGAACAACCGCCAGAGCCGGTTCGGAGCCGGTCTCAGGACTGCCCCCCGGAGCTGGAGGCTGTGGTCCTCCGCATGCTCGAAAAGGATCCTGCCGCTCGCTGGCCCAGCATCGCACAAGCCAGGACCGCAGCTGCCGCCACGCCGCTCGCGGAAGATGATCCGCTTCTCGCAGAGCTCTGCCGCCTGGCCACGCCAGACTCTGAGACCTCTCGCGTGTCCGTCCCCTCGCGGACCACCCCCGGACAGCCGCTGTCATCGCGGCGGACCGCGGCGCCGACAGGACTGGTGCGCACAATCTCCATACTTCCCCCGCCAGATGCGCTCGAAACCGGTGACAGTTTCACACTGGTCGCCATGCTGCGGGGAGAACGCGGGGTGCTGCTTCCGGGGCGCCCGGTTGAATGGGCCACCGACACACCGGAGGTTCTCCGAATCGATAGCCGGCAGGGCGTGGCCACCGCAGTTGCACCCGGCTCAGCCCGGCTGACCGCTACATGCGAAGGCGTTCTGGCCGCACTCCAGGTGCAAGTCGCTCCTCCCGCAGAGGACGCCGATGCGCAGCCTCGAATGCGGGTGGCCGCCATCCAGCTCTCCGCCCCGCCGAAGTCTGTCAAAGCCGGCGACTCGTTTGTGCTGACCGCGACGCCGGTTGATTACCGGGGTGGTGTCCTGCTGGGACACACAGTGCAATGGAGCACAAGTGATGTGGGGGTCGCAGTGGTCACTGCGAGTGGATGGGTCGCAACATTGGGCCAGGGGCCTGTGGTGCTCCAAGCCACATGTAACGAGGCGAGCGCTTCGGTCAGAATCGACGTCGAGGAGGCAGCGCGCCCGCCCAAACGCGTCCCCCAATCTTTGCCCAAACCGAAGGCCGCCCAACCCCCTACTCCGGCCCCGGTGGAGATGGACCGTCCGATTCGGCGCCGCCGAACCCGGCGCTCTGGTCAGCGCTGGCTCTTCACCGCTCTGGCCATCGTTCTTTCATTGCCCGTGATCTGGCTCTATGGGGGGCTGGGAAATCGTATTATTACATCCTCCGGCGCCCGGCCTCAGGCTGCTGACGCATTCGTGCCAGCGTCTGGGCAACCTGTCCCTGCCATTCAGAGAGGGTCCTCGGCTTCTGTAAGGATCATCCGCCGGCCACGGCAGCCACTCGTTCCAGGTGTCTCACGGCAGATGCTGGCTGAAGTCCGGGACAACACCGGACAAACCCTGTCCGGCTCCCGGGTGAGCTGGTTGTCCACGGACCACGGCGTTGCTCGGGTAGACTCGGCGACCGGGTGGGTGCGCGCAGTTGGTCCCGGGCGCGCCACCGTGATCGCAACCAGCGGCAAGTGGCGGGACAGCGCTGCGGTCATTGTGAGGCGTGCCTCGCCCAGGTCCCCTGACCCTGCGTCGCTTTCCAGTACGGCTGCGAGCCCGCTACAGCCGGGGGGAAACACCGTCGCGGTGAGCGGCTCTGCTCACGACGGCAACGCGGCTCCTCCCGCTGCTGCGGAGTCAACGTCGAACACGAATGATTCGGGGTCAGCTCTGCCAGGGGTGGACCTACCCCAGTCACTTGCAGGTCAGGGGTATGAACCCGAGTTCGAGCCTGCCGACGAAGAAGAACCGGCGGTTCAATCCACTGTTCCTGTCTTCAACAATGCCGAGCGCAGCCGGCGTGAGGCCTGGCTCTTGACGGCGGTCGAGCAGTGTTATGAAGCAATACGCTCGCGAGACGTAGCGCGCCTGGAAGAGTTGTATCGCCCGGAGAGCGAATCAGATCATGACAAGCTGAGCCGGTTGAAGCGCATTTTGAGTACCGACGAGTGGGCTGCGGTTGTGGGGGAGCGGATCAATGGAGAACGACACCTCGCCGGGGACTCGCCTTCCATGGAGTTCTCGTTCCAGCTCGTCTGGAAAGATGCGTTTGGGGGACGATTGACGAGCCGGCCCGTCTTCCGCACTGTCATCGCGAGAAGGGGGAGTAATTGGGGGGCCTCCGGCTGCCGTATTGTAGGAACCCCCAAGCTGTAGCTGTTTCCAGTCAGTCGCGGAGTCCGATCGCCAGTCCCAGGTGAGTCACGAGATTCGAGCCAGAGCGTGAGGTGACCGGTACCGTCACGCGAGTGCCGCCGACCTGCCTGATTAATATTCCCTTCCCCAAGTGGTTATACCCGAGAGTAGCTCCTAGGTCCAGATTGACCCTCGGGCCCAGCCGGACCAGGATGCCGCCACCGCCATTCAGCTCCAGGAAGGTCGAAGACAAGGAGAGCTCTTCTCCGGAAAAGCCAACCTTGAGCACGGCAAAGCGAGCGGAGATGTAGGGCGCTACCACGTTGCTCCCCGCGTGGATCCGATACCGTGGCTCGACGAAACCGCCGTAAAACTGGGCGCTCTCAGTCCGCTCTTCCAGCTCGTGGATCGTGAACTCAAACCCAGCTCCCACCGACAACGCCCCTGGCGTATAGCGGACCTGGGCTTCACCGCCTATCCCGTTCTGCAATCCGACAAACACGTCCTTGAGAACACCGTTGACGAGCCCCGACACCTGGAGGGAAAAAGTCTGCGCAGATTGTCCCTGAAGATCGCTGGCGAGTGGGGCTCCCAAGACGCACAGCACCAGCCAGCGACGAGACGTGGGCATGCGCATTTCTCCAGTATCTTTCAGTCGGCCAGAGTGTCAAGCGACACCATGCCTAACACGATGTGGTGGTAAATCGGACGGCGCGCTCGTCGATCCTTGATTCTCCTGGAGCGTATCGAGCGGTGTGGACGTCGATCATTCCGGTCCGCTCACGGAGGACCAGTTGACCGACCACGACTGCCGGGCGGCCGGCGCGTGGTGGCACCCCCGTCATTGACAGGACCAGGCGGCGGCGGCCCTCGGGTCCGCGAAGCTCATAGGCGACTCGTACCCGGTGAATGGGGCGGCTCTGAGCCCAGCCAAGTGCGAGAAAGTTATCGAGGTCGCCATTCATAGGAATGAAACGGCGCCCGGGACGAGAACCTGGCCACAAGGTCCGTGACTCCACGCCGAACTTAACGACGCCCTCGGTGGACAGGTCGAACCAGCAGTAGCGGACGCCGAAGAACTCGAACTGGAAGCCGAGTGACAGGGGCCCGGTGGTTTGATCGTCGCTCAGATCGAACACGTTATGGGTGGGGGCTGCCTCGGGGGCATACTGAATGGTCATGGCTACAGCGCTTCGGCCGGTACGAGGCAATACCAGGCTCGGAAACCGAGCCTCAGTGCGCAACCGGCCCACACTGCGGGCCTGGACCAGCCCCAGAGCGGCGAAGGAGTTGTCGAAGATCGCACACGGTTGGGATGACATACAAAACTCCTGACGGTAGTGTTCCTGTCTTCTGCTCGGCACCTTGCATCGTCATCGTCAAGTAGTCGTCAAGCGCAGGGTCGCTGATTGACAACCCCCACCTCGGACGGAACCTTCCCTCGATCATGATTCTCTGCCGTACTCTTGGTCCGGTTGAACTGAGCGTCGATGGGGGTCCAGCGCCCCCCGAGCTGCTATGGCGGAAGCATCTCGCCCTGCTGGTCTACCTTGCCCGGTCACCCCGCCGCGGCCGAAGTCGCGAGCACCTGATCGGCCTCCTGTGGGGCGACCGGGGCGAGGCAGCCGCCCGGCACTCTTTGAGCGAGGCTCTCCGGGTGATCCGCCATCACGCGGGCGAGGGTTCGGTGGAGGTGAAGGTAGGCCAGGTCCGACTCCAGCCGGAGTCGGTGCGGCTGGACGTGGACCGGCTGGAGGAGCTGGCCGCGGCGGGTGAATGGACGGCCGCAGCCGACCTGGTGTCAGGCGAGTTTCTGGAGGGATTCGCGCTGGCCGAAGCCTCTGAATTCGAGGACTGGCTTGCAGCAGAGCGGGAATTGTGGGGGCGGCGGGGAGTGGAGGTCCTGGTGAGCTGCGCCGAGGCCCATGCCCAGTTCGGCAAGGTGGAGGAGGCCTGTGAGTTCGCGGCCCGTGCCCTGGGCCTCCAGCCGGCATCCGAGCTGGCGCTTCGCTGTGCCGTGCGCTGCCGGTCACTCGCGGGCGATCGCACCGGGGCCCTGGCGCTATTCGACCGTTTCCAGGCTCGCATGTCGGCCGAGGTGGGTCTCGAGCCGGCTGAGGAAACCCGTTCATTGGTCGCTCGGGTGCGCCGGGAGCGTGCACTACGGGTAGACGTCCAGCGGTTGCACGCCGAGGACCTGCCGATCGGTCGGCCGCCCCTGGAAGGACGAGGCCAGGAGCTTCAACAGCTGCTCGAGACGGCAGCCATTGCCGTACGCACGCGCCGAGCGGCGCTGCTCGTTCTCGAGGGCGGTGCAGGCATCGGCAAGACGCGACTGCTGGACGAGCTGCTCAGCCGGTTCCGTCTCGACGGCATCTCGGTGGCTGCCGCTCGCGCGGTCGAAGCAGACCGAGTCGACCCATGGAGCGGCACCCTGGCGATTGCCCGAGGCGGTCTCCTGGAAGCGCCCGGAGTTGCCGCTGCACCCTCAGCAGCCCTGGCGGCCTTTGCGGACGCGTTGCCCGAGTGGGCCGAGAGGTTCAGGGGGGTGGGGTCGCTGGCGACCGCATCCCCTTTTGGCCGGGCTCTGGCCGAAACACTTCGAGCAGCGCTTGAAGAACAACCCATCGCGATTGCGGTGGATGACGCGCAATGGCTCGACCCGGACTCGGCACTTTCTCTCGGCTCCCTGCTTCGCGACCTCGCGGCCATGCCGCTGATCGTGATCCTTGGGATTGCGCCTTATCCTCCGAGGCCTGAGCTCGATGAGCTCCGGGTCAAGATCGGCAGCGAGCTGGGAGGTCAGACCGTCCGGCTCCGGGTGCTGGACCGGGCGGGCCTGCGGCACCTCGCACAACGCATGCTGCCTGGCTATGACTCCGTCGCCATCGAGCGTGTCGTGCGCCGGGTAGCAACCGATTCGGCAGGACTTCCGCTGCTTGCGGTCGAGCTCCTGCGCGCTGTCGCACTCGGGCTCGATCTCGGAACCATTCAGGGGGCCTGGCCCGAACCGTTTCGCACCCTCGACCAGAGCCTGCCCGGTAACTTGCCCGATGCCGTTGTCGCTGCCATCCGCATCGGGGTTCGACAGCTCAGCCCGACAGCCCAGCGGGTGCTCACGGCTACCGCCATCTTGGGGGAGCTCGTGCCGCCGGACTTGCTCGAACGCGTGCTCTCGCTGCCTCCGCCAGAAGTGGCCCGCGCGCTGGATGAGCTGGAGTGGCACCGCTGGCTGGTGGCCGAGCCGCGCGGGTACTCGTTCGTCGCGCGCATCGTTCGGCAGGTGGTAGAGCAGGATACCGTCACACCCGGACAACGGCGGCGGGTGTTGGAGGCGGCGGGTCAGGCGTCCACTTCACCTGGTGAGCCGCCTGGATCGAGGCGTCGGCTGCCTCGGTAATAAGCCTGCGCCACATCGCCTACCGAGGAGCCTTCATGCCGACCCGCCTTGCGACTCTCATTGCCGGCCTTGTTGTTGCCCTGGCGCATCCTGCCCTCGCTCAGGAAGCGCTCTCCATGACCGCCAGGACGTCGTTGCATTTCGAGTCGTGGCGACCTGCACCGATGGATACCAGCATAACGATGGCCGGAAAGTTCCTGCCGGAAACCGAGGATCGAAAAGACAAGTGGCTCATCGGAGGCGCCATCGGTGCGGCGGCGGGCATTGTCTTCTGTACCGCCATGTCCACGTTGCTCGACGATTCGGCCTCAGGAGGGTTGTCCTTCTGTCCGCTTGACAGCTACCTGCTGATTGGAGGTGCGGGGTTCCTGCTCGGAGCCGCCATCGCCCTGGCGTTATAACGGACGAGCCATCGCTACCTTGATCGCAGCCGTCGAGCGGCCCTGCGAAAACCGAACAGGCCGGCGACCACCAGCTCCACCCGAACAACCGCATCCCATCCCAGGGCGCCCAACATCCCTGCCACGATCGCCTTCCGAAAGGCTACGCGACGAATCACGAGACGGTCCCCGGCTCAGACCCGTTGGGGCACTCCGAAGGTCAGGATGACGTTTCCCCCCTGCTCCGCTACCTGGTAAGTGAGGATCGGCTCGGTTGCCGGGCCTGCAGTGACCTGTCCGCTTCGGCAATCGAACTGCGAGCCGTGCCAGGGGCACTGCACCACACCTCTGATCATGACTCCACCGGCAAGTGAGCCGCCGCGGTGAGTGCAGCGATCATTGAATACCACGTAGCCCTGCTCGGTCCGGGCGAGCACCAGGCGTTCGCCCTCCAGGTGGAGCAGCTTCATCTGGTTGACCTTGAGCTCGTCTGCTCGGGCCACGACCAACGGCTGACCCGCGATCTGGTCCAGGGTCTCTTCCTTCCACTTGCCGGCCTCTGCATACCGGTGGTCCACGCCGATTTGATTTCGATTGACGAGCACTCCGCCCATCCAGCCACCCGCGGTCAGAAGCGCGAGTCCCAGTCCTTCGAGAACAAGGACGGTAGCGCTGGGCAGAGCACCGGCGCCCCCTCGGAACCACCAGGCCGCAGCAAACAGGATCACCGCCGTCAAATTCGTGAGCATGTGCTTGGTTGCGCGACGCTTGCCCGAGCTTCTCGGGGGAACAGTCTTGACGTAATCGATGAAGCCGGGGACGGCTGCAATCAGCGCGGCGGCTATCCCAAGCAAACCGAGATATCCGCCCGTGGTCCACCAGGAGGGGTGTGCAGTGAGTCTCCCGGCGAGGTCGAAGAAGAACGCGCCGTACAGAAAAGCGAAAGGAAACGGGATGAGGGCAGGATGGATCGGGTGCCCTCGAAAACTGGCTTTGCTTCTCATGGCGCTTCAGGCGCTTGGCTTGCCAAGTTTCTTCTGGATCTCTTCCGCGCGATCGAGGTGCTTCTCGATAACCGGTTTGGCTTGCTCGATCAGCTTCTTCAGCTGCTCATTCTGCGCCGCGTCGTGCGCTTGCCCCGCAAGGTCGAGCACGGCTTTGTGAATCCCGATCTCCTGCTCGATATAGGTCCGGTCGAACTGGGCTCCCTTCGGAGCTGCCCGGAGTGCGGCCATTTCGCTGGCGACGGCCGGCTTGAGGGGATCGTTGGCAGGGGGGGTAGGAGTGACGTTGAGTTGCTTGGCGAGTTGCTGACCCTGTGCCCGCAGCGCATGGTGCTCTCCCATCATCAGCTTGGCAAAGGCCTTCACATCCGGATCAGTCGCTTTCCCAAGCGCGTAAGCACCAGACGCACTGTCAGCCATGTTCGCCTCATCCAGCAGTGCGACTATGTTGGCGTCGCTGAGCTGCCCTGCTCCCGGAGCACCGGTGTCAGCAGTTTCGCTCCGCGCGGACATCGTATCCCGAGAGCCCGGTCTCGCGGCGGTGTCGTCGCCTCTCCGGTCTCCACACCCGGCACATACGCTCGCGCCGATTAATCCAGCCAGAATCGCACCTGCGTGTAATGATGAACCCATATGTCCTCCTCGGT
>Ga0307416_100001111_pt1 | contig 14441 bp, 10 predicted proteins | sample DK1Cmetagenome_2_FD_203821 | JGI IMG/M metagenome (GOLD analysis project Ga0307416, IMG submission 203821) | Maize rhizosphere microbial communities from greenhouse at UC Davis, California, United States - DK15-C-3 | ecosystem: Host-associated > Plants > Roots > Rhizosphere > Soil | place...
ACAGGTCATGGCTAAGCTGAAAAAACATTTTTCAAACATCGCGGGAGGTATTGAACAGGGCTTCGACGTATTAGCTTTTCATCTGAGAAAGCGTCTGAGTTCTGACGACCCGCTCCAAATTGTCACTTACAGAAGCTACGGCACCCTTAACAGGTTATATGTCAAAGGCCGCGTGCTGAAGGATAAGGGCATCCGCAAGTCGACGGATAAAGACAACGTTTGGAATAACCTGCTAAGTATGTATAAACGCTTTGAAAGCGACGAGGTGCCCGGGGCAAGCTTGAGAGTTACCTTTCAAGAAAAAACATTTAACACCCGTACGGACCACGAAGGATATTTCGTCATCAACCTGTTCACGGAAGTGCCAATCACCTGGCTTGATATGTGGCATGAAGTCGATATAGAGATCGTCGACGCGCCTTACGACTTTGTTCCGGGTATCAAGGCAACTTCGCATGTTCTGGTCCCCCCGGCCGATGCGGAGTACGGCATCATCAGTGATATTGATGACACCATAGTCAAGACAACCGCTACAAATCTTCTCGCTATGTCGCGGAACACGTTCCTGAACAATGCCCATAGCAGACTGCCTTTCGCCGGAGTGTCCGAATTCTATAAATCCCTTCAGCTGGGAAGGAACGGGAAGCGGAACAATCCGTTTTTCTATGTCTCGAGTAGTCCCTGGAACCTTTATGATCTTCTCATAGACTTTCTTGATCTAAACGACATACCCGAAGGTCCGCTGCTCTTACGCGATTTCGGGCTTGACCCGAACAAAGACACGATCGGGCATATGGGCCATAAGTTCAAGGAGATCAAACAAATTCTCGAGACGTACCCGCATTTGAACTTTGTGCTTATTGGAGACTCAGGTCAGGAGGATCCAAAGATCTACCGTGAGATCGTGGCAAAGTTTCCCGGAAGGATATTGGCGATCTACATCCGCGATGTACAATTAGCGGATCGCGAGCAGATCGCGATCGATATCTCGAAGGAGCTTGTAAGCGAAAAAGTAGAGATGGTGATTGTCGACAACACAGTAGAAGCCGCGGAACACGCAGCCAGGACCGGTTTGATTTACGTCGAAGAGATCCCCAAAATTGAGGTCGACAAGAAACAGGATAAGGGTGAGCTTCCGGGAAAAGAAGAGATCAGTTGATCCCATCCTTTCCGGGGCTTTCCGAGGAGGGGTCTGCCATTCGCGCAGCGAGATGGCAGGGGTGGTGCAACCTCGCTCTTCGAGCGGTTGCCGATACTTAGATTAAAACTTACTCTCCGCGCGTGGTGTTCGAAAGCCACCGGGATTCGTGCCCGCATCTCTCCACTCAAAGACGTGGTTGGTATTTAAGAATAGAGGCTGCTCGTAGATGGAGGCGGCACCACCCCTGGAATCTTCGCTTCGCGAAATTCCTGTCCCCGCCTCGGAAAGGCGGGGATCACCTTACGCGCGCCGCGCGGGGCGGGCGTGATAGATTCTACTCCGCTCATAGAGTCGGCTTGACAGTAACTCAAACCCATCTCTTCAAGCAGGCTGACACTGGCCACCACCTGAGTCTCAGAGTGTAGGATGATCCCCTCCTTTCCGAGGAGGGGACCGCCATTCGCGCAGCGAGATGGCAGGGGTGGTGCAACCTCGCTCTTCGAGCGGTTGCCGATACTTAGATTAAAACTTCCGCGCGTGGTGTTCGAAGCCACCGGGAGTCGTGCCACGCATCTCTCCACTCAAAAACGTGGTTGGTATTTAAGAGTAGAGGCTGCTCGTAGATGGAGGCGGCACCACCCCTGGAATCTTCGCTGTGCGAAATTCCTGTCCCCGCCTCGGAAAGGCGGGGATCATCCTACGCGCGCCGCACGGGTGAGGTCGTCGTAGATCTTACTCCGCTCATAGATTCAGATTAATACCCTTGATATATTCTATTGACGGCTGCGCCCTACACAACCGCCTTCTTCCAGGTTCCCTTGGAAAAAAGCCAGAGTGTGAACAAACCAACAGATGTTTCGGAGATAAACACTCCCCAGAAGACTCCTGAGTGCGCCCAATCCAATCTGATGGCAAGCAGATAGCAAAGCGGTATCTGAATCAGCCAGAAGAACACGAGATTAATCTTTGTAGGGGTACTAGTGTCACCCGCACCGTTGAAGGCCTGGGTTGACACCATCCACCAACCGTAGACAAAGTATGAATATGACAATATCCTCAACCACTCAGAACCAATTGCTATGACTTTTTTGTCTTCAGTGAAGATGCCCATCAACTCTTCGTTATAAAGAAAGTACACTACTGCCACGCCGATCAGGAAGACCATGTTGACCGCACCGATCTTCCAGACGGAAGCCTCCGCCCGATCGGGCCTGCCAGCGCCAAGATTCTGGCCGACAAGAGTAGCCGCCGCGTTTGAAAATCCCCATGCAGGCATCATCGTGAACATCATTATGCGCAATGCAATCGTAGAGCCGGCCACTGCTTCGCTGCCTACATCCGCGAGTATGCGCATGAGGAATATCCACGATGTCATCGCGACAATGTTCTGGCCGATGCCACCAAGCGATGTCTTTACTATATTGAGAATGATGCCGGCATCCCAGTATATCTGCCTCAGGTACGCGCGGATGTGTTTGCCCCCTTTAAATAGCGTCCAAAGCTGAATAACTACTCCCACCGCACGTCCGATGTTGGTGGCGATGGCGGCACCTTCGATGCCCATCGCCGGAACAGGACCCAAGCCAAAAATCAGTATTGGATCCAGCCCCATGTTGATTATGTTTGCGATCCAAAGCACGCGCATGGCGATCGCTGCATCTCCGGCGCCGCGAAAAATAGCGTTGATGACGAATAGGAGGAGGATGACCGCATTACCACCTAGCATCCACTGAGTATACCGGTAGCCATGTTCGATGCTCCATGCATCCGCTCCCATGAGGGTGAGAAGTTCTTTGGAATAGAAGATCCCGGCAACGGAGAAAGGGATTGAGCACAATATGGCAAGGAAGATGGCTTGTACTGCACCCGTCCCTGCATCCTCATGATTTTTCTCCCCTACCCTGCGGGCAATGATGGCAGTCACCGCCATAGCCATACCCATCGCGATCGAATAGAGAAGGAACAGATAAGTCTCTGTTAGCCCCACCGTTGCCACAGCGGATGGCCCCAGCTTTCCAACGAAGTAGATGTCTACCACCGCAAACGCAGACTCCATTACCAATTCCAGTATCATAGGTATGGCGAGCAGAAATATTGCCCTTCTCAGGCTGATGCGCGTGTAGTCGGCTTCGCTGCCGCGGATGGCATCCTTCAGCGCCTCCCAGGTAGAAGGTGAGGGCACCGGAGCAACGTGCTCTGTAGAAATCTTTTTTTGTGCTGTCTCCATGAAGTCAGACATAGTTGTCCTTTAACGCAATTTGTAGCACCGGGTTTTACGGTTCGCGGTGGAGCGTCATGCAATGTACCACCTATGCAGGAACATCATATGCCTCGACCCGGCAATGTAGAGGGCTTCACACGACATTTGAACCAGCTTTTCCCATGATATATCTTATCTCTGACAGAAAAGTTTATTTATTATCTTAATGCAAATATTTCATCATGAAGATAACCAGAGGGCAATTCATAAAAACAGCAGGACTTTCCGTTACTGCATCGCTCAGCGCATTAAACGGTTTTTCTACCTCCGCTTCCAAAGGAAGTTTGGTAGAAGCTAAACTCAAACTCGGGCTGGCATCCTATACTCTCCGCAAATTTACACTCGATGAGGTGATTGCAATCTCGCAACGCCTGGGGTTGTCGGCCATCGCGTTGAAAAGTATGCACATGCCGCTTGAAAGCTCAGCTGAAGATATCCAGGCCATGGCGAGAAAAGTAAGAGAAGCAGGATTGAAGCTTTACGGGGCAGGCGTCATCTACATGAAAAACAAACAGGAAATGGATGCGGCTTTCAACTATGCGATGAATGCAGGGCTCGAAATGATCGTGGGTGTACCTGACCATGGGCTGTTGCCCCAGGTAAATGATCTTGTCAAGAAACACAATATCAAACTTGCCATACATAACCACGGCCCGGGTGACGACCTGTACTCCAGTCCTCATGATGTGTATGCAAAGATCAAGGATCTCGACAAACGCATCGGCTTGTGTATCGACGTCGGACACGTGGTTCGGATCGGCCAGGACCCTGTGCCTATGATTGAGAAGTATAAGGACCGCCTTTACGATATGCACATGAAGGATGTGGACAAGGCGGTGGCTGACGGCGCGTCCGTCGAAATTGGTCGCGGTGTGATCGATATCCCGGCCGTGATAAAAACGCTGAAGAAAATAAACTATCAAGGCAACGTAGCTTTTGAATACGAGAAGGATGAGGCTGATCCCGTACCGGGCCTGGCCGAATCAATTGGCTATGTCAGGGGAATTATGAAGATGGTGTAACAGGCGCCTTCACAGAACTTAAGGGCGCATCCCTCTTTTTCTACGACGTGACAGCTTGTACAGAACATTTCACGGATCTTCTGCATGCTCTGCTCCGTCCGCACGTCTTTCGTTATAACGTGATGGATGATCGCGAATTCAGCACGGGTTGTCGTGAATAACCCCGCTTTTGCCGGATTCACCCATTCTCATCAGGCAGTCTTTCGTATAATTTTGTTAGAAGAAACGTCAATCAATAATCGTTGTAATATGAAAAAAATAAATATTCTTTACTGGACCTTCACAGGTCTCTTTGCATTGGCAATGCTGCTCTCCGGTATTCAGAATGCCCTTGTCACTCCTGATTCGGTGGCGATCCTCAATCACCTTGGCTATCCTGAATACATTATTCCTTTTTTGGGCGTTGCTAAAATACTGGGAGCCATCGCCATCGTTGTGCCCGGCATTCCGCGTCTGAAAGAATGGGCTTATGCCGGACTGTTCTTCGATCTGACAGGGGCAACGTACTCGGCAATCATGACTGATGGACTTCAGCCTCCTATGGCAGGCATGCTCATATTCTTCGGGCTGCTGGCGCTGTCATACACGTACTATCACAAAAGACAACGCGCACTGCTTGCTCATCCCGTGACACATGGTACGCCCTCGGTAGTTGCATAATCAAACAAGCATCCCTAATCATAAATTTATGATCATTGTACATGACACCTTTATATGTAAGCCTGGAAACGCTTCCAAGCTTGCAAAGAAGTTCAAGGAAGCGATGACCGGCAACGATGAGCTGGTAAACATCATGACTGATATGACAGGCCAATACAACAGAGTGGTAATGGTAAGCCGGTATGACAATCTTACTGCCTACGAGAAGAGCTGGGAAAAATACAGTAAAGATTCTGAAGAGATGAAAAAGATGAACGAAGCAATGGCCGGATATCAGGATATGTACCTTACTGGCTCACGAGAGATTTATCAGGTTTGGTAAACATCCACGGCATCGTGGCCTTAAAATAACTGAGAACGGGGCTCACTCCGTTCTCAAGCTTTTTGCAGGATCTGTCATCGCCGCACGTATGGCCTGAGCGCTGATTGTCAGGAATGCTATGACAACGGCAATCACGGCTGCGAGTACATACACCCACCATTGAACGTTTACACGATAGGCAAATCCCGAAAGCCAAACACCCATAGCCCACGCAGACACCGGCGTTGCGAAAATAATAGCCATCATCACAAGCTTCAAAAAATCTTTTGAAAGCAAAGCCACAACATGTCCGACGGAGGCCCCAAGAACCTTGCGTATCCCGATCTCTTTTATCCTTTGTTCAGCTGAGAACGTCGCAAGAGCGAATAATCCCAGACAGGCAATTATAATTCCAAGGATGACCAGAATCATAAATACCTTTTGAAAGCGTGTTTCTGCTTCGTACATCCTGGCAAATGTTTCGTCGAGAAATGAATATTCGTACGGCGCGTCAGGAAACATCTCTCTCCACAGGCGTTCAAGCCTCGCAAGAGTGCCAGGAAGATCAGAACCTGAAAGCTTAAGCGTGAAGTTGCCGGCAAATCGTGGTATCAGGAAAAATCCGAAAGGTTTGATCTCATTTCGCAGGGAGGTAAAATGAAAATCCTTCGCCACTCCGATCACATCAACATAATAGGTCGTGTCACCATCGCTTGACCAGATCAATTGTTTTCCCACCGCAGGGGAATCCAGTCCGAATTCTTTGACGGCCCGTTCATTGATCACAATGCCACCGACCGTCTGAGATAAAGACCCGCCCGACACGCCGTTAGTTACGGAGTCTGCGGGGAAGTCTTCAGAGAAACCGCGTCCCTCTATGATCTCGATGCCGACAACATCCAGGAAATCGTATCCGACGGCAGCGAAGTTTAGTTGTTGCTCCTTCTCAGATCCGCGTGCGCGCAGCCGGGCTGTACCAAATCCCTGGCCGAGAACCAGGTTGGAGGTTGCCGCATTCTTTACGCCCTGAAGTTGCTTGACCTGATTGACAAAAACATTCTGTTGCGACCTCGATACATTTCGCAGGTTTCTAATGACCACCACATGATCTTTGTCAAAGCCAAGCTTCGCAGAAGCAACATAGTTCATTTGTTGAGCGATGATGAGTACACCGGTGATCAACGCGATCGAGATAGTGAACTGAATTACGACAAGCACCTTCCTCAAACCAAGCGCACCTGCCTCGTTCAACTTGAGGCCCTTTAAAACTGCCACTGGTCTGAAAGAAGAAAGGTATAACGCCGGGAACAATCCCGCGATGAGGCCTATGAGGAGCGTGATAACCAGCACGTAGAGAGCGACCACCGGACTAGCCGTAAGCGCCAACTGCTTTTGCGTCAGTACATTCACCGTTGGCATCAAGGCGAAGGCAATTGCCACCGCAAGTACAGAAGCAACAAAGGAGATAATAACAGACTCCAGCAAGAACTGAAAGACGAGCGATGTTCGTTGGGCGCCTGAGACCTTGCGGATACCGGTTTCTTTTGCCCTTAACGAGGATTTGGCTGTTGACAGATTGATGTAGTTGATAGCTGCGATCACAAGAATAAATATTCCTATGATCATAAAGACGTATACATACAAGCGGTCACCGTTGGGTTCGAGCTCCCACTTCAGCTTGGACGTAAGATGAATATCAGTAACAGCCTGTGCATAAAAATCACTGAAGCGTTCTTCCTGGTTGCGCTCGTATACGCCCTGTATCTTGTCCTCAAAAGCAGTGATACCAGTGCCTGGCCTGACCTTGACATAAGTGTAATAATTATATCCATCCCAATTCGTTTCGATCTCACGGGGAAGTCGTCTGAACGACAGTAGAAAATCAAAATGGAAATGCGACTGCGATGGCACATCCTTTATGACTCCTGTGACTGTCACGTCGTCGCGCTGATTGAGCCTCAGTACCTTGCCGAGAGGATCTTCGTCGCCAAAGTATCGTCGGGCGGCGCTTTCAGTCAATATAATTGAGTTGATATCACTTAAAGCTGTCTTGGGATCGCCTTTTACAAATGGAAAAGTAAAGACGTCAAAGAAGCTGCTGTCAACACGCCATACCTTTTCTTCAGAGATCCGCTTTTCGCCGTACTCTATAAGCGTGCTTCCACCCCAGTTTGGATGTAAACGTGTTACAGACACAACTTCAGGAATCTCTCGTTGCATCGCGGCTGCAAGCGGCGCAGGAGTGGTCGCATCAGGTATCCGGCTTCCATCATCATTAATAAAGTCTTTTACAACTCTATATATGGACCCGGCATCTTTATGGAAGCGATCGTAGCTGAGCTCGTCCTGCACGAAGAGAAAGATAAGGAAGCTGCATGCCATTCCTGTCGCAAGTCCAAACACATTGATAAGTGTAAGCTTCCTGTTCTTCAACAAAGTACGAACGGCTATCTTTAGATAATTGCGAAACATGCCTGGGAGATTTAGGTAACTGCTGTCTCTCATGGAATATTATGCCAGAAAGAAAAATGTGAGTTTTTGCCTTCTTACGCGTATTTGACAGGAGACCTGATGTTCGGTGGCAAACACAAATGTGCGAATTCGAGACAACCCCCGACAAATTTTTTTACGTTTCAACCGTCCACCAAACAACCAATTGGATGCTTCACGTGTCATACGCATCATGAAATGACCATTATGAAAATCACAAAGGCCGCTTTAGCGATAGTATTGTTAATGTTTGCGTGCAACGACGACGACGATAAAAAATCATCGGGTGCACGATGGAAAAAACTTGGACTGGACGGCAAGACCGTAAACGAAATAAAAATATCAGGATCGATGCTGTATGTTGCTACAACCTCCGGGCTATACAAAATGGATGGGTCGTGGGAAGAAGATGATTTTGAGTTGATTGGTTTTGAACACAAGAACGTCGAGGCTGTAGAGATTATGAGCGGGGGCAAGATCCTCGCATCTCTGTTCGATAAAACTGGCGCAGAACCTCCGACGTTGTTTCAGACTACTGACGATGGAGCGAGCTGGGGTGAAGTCAATTCAGACTTTGGAGGAGCGGCGCGCGAACCAATATTTGATCTTGAGCTCCATCCACACAACCAGAATGTGCTTTACGCCACGGGATTCTCAGTCATAGCGTCGTCAGTTGATGGAGGGAATCACTGGGAGCCCAGCTTTGGCGATTGGGGTGGCTTCGCGACTGGCCTGTCCGTGATAGAGATAAATCCAAAGGACAACCGCTTATGGGCTGGAGGGCAAGGGGCCATCGAAAACGGGTTCCTAGTCAGTTCGTCAGATGGCAATGAATGGGAATCATGGAACGATCTGGTGGAAAACCCGACAGTTGTAAAAGAGATCACTTTCTCTGATGTCGACCAGAACGAGATCTTTGTGGGCTGGGAAGGCGCATTGCTTAGAACCGATGATGGCGGAGCTACGTGGGAAACACTTATAGACAGTGAGGAAACACGATTTTTCTTCGGTGTATGCCTGCGTCCAGGGGAATCGGAAAAAGTTTATACAGCGGGATGGATCAAAACACCAAATCCACAACCACTAGTTCTTTTCTCAAGTGAAGACGCTGGAATGTCGTGGGAAGAGATCAGGTATGCCGATGAGCAGTACGGCGGTGTACTCGACATGCAAATAAAACAGGAGAACGGAAAAGACGTGCTGGTGCTGGGCCTCGACAAGGGCGGCGTTTATGAGGTGACGATCACTGACTAATTCGACCGGCGGCGGATCATTGTGAATTTATTCATCTTTCTTTGCAAGTTCACATTCGAAGCTCCTCGCAAAACGGTGGTAAGTATGTGAACGAAGCAGATGGGTAAAAGACGTTCAGGCGGGAGGGTTCGTTGTGGTCCGCGTTTTCTCCCACCGCGTCATCTCGTCAATAAAACGCAGAGTAGCTTTTTCTTTCGCCTTTGCTTCGAGCATAATGTCAAGATTGAATCCGTAACGATCGATTGGCTCGTAAAGAAAATCTGCATGCGAGGCTTCCGCAGATGAAGGGTCTTCAAATATTTTTCGGGAGCTGGAGTAGTGAACGATAGGGGTGATATGTTTTGGCCACGTCTCGCATGCAAGGCTTAATGCTTCTTCATGAGTTAAATCACCGCTTCTGAAAAAGTGGTGGTGGTAATCAAAGACAATTGGAATACCCGTGGCATCGTGCACAATGAGTAAGTCGGCCACTGAAAACATGTTGGCCTTGTCATCGTTCTCCACGGTCAGCCTGCTCGAGACCTCAGGCGGAAGCTGTGAAAAATTTTTGATAAAGCGCTGTAATGCAGATTTTCTATCGCCATATGCACCTCCCACATGAATGTTGATCTTGGAAAATGGTGAACGCTGTAGCAGAAGAAGGTCCATGATCTCGGCGTGCTGGCGCAATTCCTTGATCGTCCTGCCGATCACGCGATCATCCGGAGAGGCAAGCACGTTAAAAGGACCCGGATGGAATGTCAACCGCAGATGGCTATGCCGGACCTTTTCACCAATAGACCGCAGCCGTGCACTTATGGCTGGGTAATCCGGCAACTGAGATATTTCGTATTCACTCATCCATGGAAACATGTCGCTGCTTAGGCGGTACAATAAAAGCCGGTTTGTTATGTTCCAGTCAATGATTTTTTCAAGATCCGTAACGTTCATTAACGCCAGTTGCGACGCATAGCTGATACCTTTCTCAAGAAACGTTCTTTTAACCATCGACCGGTTCACTGTGACGTTGTCGTCGGCGAGTGTAGTGTTTATGCAAGCGTATCCAAATCTCATCCCACGTTTAACAACGCTACGAGCCTGATAGTTTAACAAGACATTCACCACAAACCGGCAGCAAAAATTAAATGTATTTCTTCTCAAAAAGAGAAACATATCCTGCTACTCGCCGTTGAATCTGCAAACATTCACAAATGAAAGGATACCTGGGAGAATTTGAAGAGCTCGTACTGCTGACGATCGTTGCACTGGATAACAACGCCTATGGGGTTGCCATTCAACAGGACATAGAGAAGAGATCCGACCGAAGCATCAGCATTGGTGCCTTGCACTCGACCCTGACGCGGTTGGAGGAAAAAGGATTTCTGACTTCTTACATGGGCGAGCCAAGCCAGGAACGAGGCGGTAGAAGAAAGCGTCACTTTGAAATTACCCGCGCCGGCAAGCTGGCCCTTCATGATATGAAATCGTTGAGAGACGAATTGTGGAATGTCTCGAAGATCAAACTTTCTATAAAATGAAAAAAAAACCGCTGATAAAGCCTCCCGCGCTGGCGGACAAGTTGCTCAGGTGGCATTGCAAAAATGCCAAAATAGAAGACCTTGAAGGTGATCTGGAAGAACTTTTCTCTATCCATCTTTCCAGGATGCCGATATGGAAAGCGAAAGTCTCATATTATATAAACGTTGTCTCTCTGATCTTCTCTTATGCCATGAGAAGTCGCAAAAAGGAAAGCAGGTACCACATATTTTCGGTTTCAGCGCTGAACCCGGCTATGTTGAAAAACTATTTTGTGATTGGTACGCGAAACCTTTCACGCCATAAGTTTTTTACTGTTATAAATATACTCGGTCTGGCTATCGGCATGTCGATTGGCCTGTTATTCATCTCAATGATGTCATTTCTTTGGAGCTATGATGATTTCCATGTAAACCGGGATAGTATCTACAGAATCACTTCCACCCTGGACGACGGAACCCGGAAACAGAAATTTGCTTCTGCACCGTCGAAACTGGCCGAACAATTAACAGACAATTATACTGGCGTTGGTAATGTCGTTCGGATAGACGCAGCGCTATCCGGGAATGTACGCTACCAGGAGAGGGAGATAGCTCTGAAAGGTTTTTTTGTTGACCCAGGATTTTTTGACGTGTTCACTTTCCCGCTCCTTCAAGGAAGCAAAACTAATGCATTGCGAGAATCCAGAAATCTGGTAATAACACAGGCAGCAGCGGAAAAACTATTTGGCAACCAGGACGCGGTAGGAAAAGTAATTGAAGTGAACCCTTACGGTGAATTTCAAATAACTGGTCTTCTACAAGATCATCCAAAAAACAGTCACATACATTTTGAGATACTTGCCTCCTACCAGACGCTCCTTGACTTTAAGAGAGTCGCCGAAGATAAAGAGGAAAATGAGTGGACGTCATTCCGCGATTCGTACGTGTACCTGGTCCTTCCAGAAAAAGATACGCCTGAAAAGGTGCAAACATTTCTATCTGCCATTTCAAAGAAGGTTTATGCAAGGGAACCCCACGTGAAAGTCTCATTCAAGCTTCAAGCCCTGGAAGCGATCTCCCCAGGCGAGGACCTGAGTAATCCCGTCGGACCTGCCTGGAACTATTTGTCACTTGGCATTTTTGCTCTCCTGACTTTGATGATCCTGCTGCCTGCTTGCTTCAATTATGCAAACATCGCCATTTCGCGAGCGCTCAAGCGCATGAAGGAGATGGCGCTTCGCAAAGTCATGGGCGGCCAGAGAGATCAAATATTTTTTCAATTTATTACCGAGACGGTCATTATCTGTTTAATAAGCCTGGCCCTGTCAATATGGATCTTTGATGTCATCAGGGAGGAATTTTTGACGGTCGTCGTCGAAAGCTCCGCACTGCAACTTGATCTTAATCTTGCCACGTTGGGCTATTTCATTCTGTTTGCCGTCTTAACCGGACTAGTGGCGGGAAGTCTCCCTGCGCTTTATTTTGCTCGCCTCACTCCCGTGCAGGCCCTGCAGAAGAAGCCGGTTTCAGGGGGGCTTAAGAACTTCTCATTCCGCAAGATTCTGGTAGTATCTCAGTTTGCCATATCGTTAGGATTTATTATGGGCGTCGTGATTGTAGTAAATCAGTATCGCTTCGCCGTCAATTTCGACGTGGGGTTCACGAAGGAAAACATACTCGACGTACAGCTTCAGGACGCAGACCCGCAAATTTTTAAGACCGAAGCATCAAGGCTGGCAACAGTTTCAACTGTGTCTCTGTCGTCACAAGTTCTCGGCACGGGAGTGCAGGAAAAAACTTTCATTAAGAGTTCCAGTCTGCTGGACTCAGCCGAGGTTGTACGCATGTCAGTGGATGAGATGTTTGTTCCGAACTTCGGTTTGACATTGCTTGCCGGAGAGAATTTTTCGCCAGGCGCCAGGGGACTTATTATTGTTAATGAGGAATTTCTTAAAGTCTTCCAGCTCTCTGACCCGGCAGCTGCCATCAATGAGCATTTCTTTCTCGCTGATGGCCGGCAGGCAAGAGTGATTGGTGTTGTTAAAAACTTTCATTACTCACATATCATGGAGCCTGTGAAAAGTTTTTTTTTCGAGTATGATCCACAGAATTTTCGGGTTGCGAATGTGAAGATCTCCTCGCATGATGTCTTTAAAAGCGTGAGTGAAATAGAGAACGTATGGAAAGCGGTCGCGACAGGTGGCAAATTCGACGCGAAGTTCTTCGAGGATGAGATCGAACAAACTTATTCGGGATACTATTCGATGCTGAAAATTTGCGGTTTTCTTAGCTTCCTTGCGATCTCAATTTCCTGTCTCGGTTTGCTGGGGATGGTGGTCTTTACTGTCGAGAATCGGGTCCGGGAAATCAGCATCCGCAAAGTGTTTGGCGCCTCGGAGTTAAGTGTCATCGTCTTATTGTCATGGACGTTTCTCAGGCTAATGCTCATCGCCGCAGTGATTGCCATTCCGTTTACATGGCTCTTCTTCGAAAACTCGTTTTTGCGTCAATATCATTACAAGATCGAGATTGGAATAGGCGAGGTCGCAATAAGCCTGGCGCTGCTGGTGGGTATTGGTCTCACCACGATCCTTTCCCAGACGATTCGCGCTGCCCGGGCAAATCCGGTAGACACACTCAAGAATGAGTAGGCTTCACGGATAGCTAGCGTGGTTCAACTGGAACGGTATACTCTATCACCACTTCCTCCACGTACGGAGCGAGCAATGTCTTAAGTCGTCTTTCAATTTCCTGTCTGGCATCGCCCACAAACTTCGCTTGCCCGGCGTAACGGCGCGCGTCACGGATAAATGCGTTTGTTGCACGCGTGCGGTCATCAAGATCAACCCAGTTCCAGATTCCCTGTTCGTCTCTGTAAACTATATCTCCCCTTGATTCCACCGATAGCGCTTGTGGAGCCGGAAGGGTGACGTACGCCTTTTCATCGCGCAGAACAATCGAAAACTTTTTGTGCAGATCGAACCCCGCCTTGGCCTGGAAGGTGCCGGAAATAAAAATTTTTTTGGTGCTTCCAAGCCACGAGCTCTCCCAGACGTATCGATGCTCAAAGCTTTGTTCAAGGACAGCCAACTCAAATAGTGAGGTCTGTTGGTTGAGGACGATGGTATTATTTACGCGTATCTCAGGGGTAAACTGAAAAACCTTTCTAATCTCCTCGCCGACTTCCTTTGCAGCCTCATAACTGCGCTTAGCCATCTGCGTTGGAATGAAGACCAATACCACATAGGCGGCGATGGTTGCAATCACAATGAGAGCAATAAGAAGCTTGAGATTTCGACTCATGGGTCCTGGGCTTCGCTTGTTAAGTCTCGAAATAACAATTAGAAATGAAATGTATTGGTATAACCAACAGAAAACATTTCATCCCGAAGGGACAAGAATCAGCTAGTTATTTCCTACGAGAACGAACCCGCCCCACAGAGAAGGATCAGCGTGTATTGCCGCTTGGTCGGCCTGAGCTTTTTTAAGCGAATCGTGTAGCGTATTGCCCAGCGCAAGGTATCGATAGAAGGCAATCATCAGATCACGTGTAGCCTCATCATCGACTTTCCAAAGACTGATAAGGACATTACGCGCGCCGGCCTGCATAAAAGACCGCTGCAAGCCGAACACCCCCTCGCCATTTTCAATCTTGCCGAGACCGGTTTCGCAAGCCGAGAGAACGACCAGATGTGTATTGGTAAGATCAAGATTCATTACTTCAAAGGCAGTGACGATACCATCGTTGTCAAAAGATGTTGAGCCGGTGGATAAGCTCTCGTTTGCCCCTGAGAGGAGAATTCCCGAGTGAAATAAG
>Ga0307416_100001112_pt1 | contig 14440 bp, 13 predicted proteins | sample DK1Cmetagenome_2_FD_203821 | JGI IMG/M metagenome (GOLD analysis project Ga0307416, IMG submission 203821) | Maize rhizosphere microbial communities from greenhouse at UC Davis, California, United States - DK15-C-3 | ecosystem: Host-associated > Plants > Roots > Rhizosphere > Soil | place...
CAGCAGATCGCCGGCCGGTCAGATGATTCCCGGCAGGTAGGACTCGACGGCGGCCGGGTGCCGGGCACGCGGCATCCGCCGGCTGCTGAACGCTTTCATGGCCCGGCTTCCGGGCGGCAGTACCTCGCCGCAGGCCCCGGATCCGAGCCAGGCCAGGGCCTCCGACGTCGAGGCCTCGGCAGGGTCGCCCGGACTGAGAGCGAGGTCATCGCCGGCGCGGCAGGCGAAGGGCAGGGTGGCCGCGAGACCGTCGTAGTAATCGCCGCTGTCCTGCGAATTCGTGAACCGGAATGCCACCAGGCGCAGCCGGAGGTCGCAGCCGGACGCGTCGAAGGCCGACTGGCCGACGGGCTTGCCGAGGGTGTCCTCGCCGACGATCGCGACTTCCGCCCAGGGGGCGAGCGAGTTGATGACGATCTCGCTCGCGGATGCCGTGAGGCCCGTCGTGATGAAAGCGATCCGCACGGGCGCCACCGACTCATCCTGCGGATCGAAGCGCCGCACGGTGTTGCGTCCGGACTTGGCCTCGTTGAATAGCTGGTGGAGGTACACGTCCGAGCCCGCGCGGGCCCGCCCGTTGAGGTCGCCGATGAGCTCGGCGATGCGCACGAGGCCGCCGCCGTTGTAGCGCAGGTCGACGATGAAGTACTCGATACCTTGTGCCCGGAAGCCGTCGTAGGCCTCGCGCAGCGGCGCTTCCGCCGTCGTCGTGAAAGTGCGCAGGCTCAGGTAGCCCACAGGCACGGTGGGGTTCGCGGGCAGTGCGAGGACGCGGACGCCGTCCTCCGGCACCGGGAGAATGGTGACGACCGCCTTGGTGAAGACCGCCTCGACGGGCGTGCCGCCCGGCGGGATGAAGCGCATGCCGCGCTCGATGCCCTCGGTCGCGGGACCGAAGGCGGTCGCGAGTTCGGGGTCCTCTTCGAGCACGGTCGACATCGGCACGAAGCCGCTGCCCGAGTCGAGGTGCGTGATCTCGGCACCGCGCGTGAGGCCGCCGGCGGCGGCCGGGCTGCCTTCATACACGTCGGTCAGCCACAGCCGGCCGTCTTCGATGTGCGAGCGGAAGCCGAAACCGACGAACTGCCCCTCCTGGAGGATCGCATCGTCGGCCTGCCGGGTCGTGATGTAGCTGAAAAACCGGTCCTTGCCCTCGGCACGTGCGTCCGCCGTCAGCGCATCGAGGAGCTCCGTGGCCGTGGCGTACTGATCGGGATCCACGCCGTCCGGCAACTGGTCGCGGAAGAGGTACCACTCGCGCGCCGTATCGAGGACGAAGCGCTTCTCTCGCGCGGCGGAACAGCCGGAGGAACCGCCCCCGTCGCCGCCATCGCCGCTCCCCCCGCAGGCCGCGATCAGCGAGCAGACGATGCCTGCTGCCGATGCGAGGAGCCGTGGCATGGGATCAGGCGAGCTGGGCGCTCAGAAGCTTGAGCCGGCGATGCTGCAGGCGCAGCTCCGCGAGGAGCGCCCGCGTCTCGGAACGGAAGCTGGCTTCCTCCCAGCGCTGTACCAGGCGCTCGCGCGTCTTGTGGTACCAGACGTCGGTCAGCTTCGACCATTTCGCGAGTGTCGCGGCGAACTGCTCGTACTCGTGAGCGACCGTCGCACGGATGCGCTCGAGGTCGACGTGCGGGAGCGAGGCGCGCCGGCGCTCGAGCGATGCCTTCATGCGGCGGAACTGCATGTCGAGGCGCGCGCGCTGGATCACGACCGCCGGCGTGCGCCGGAGCTTGCGCGTCAGGCCGACCCAGGATAGCGAGCAGATGATCCACTTGCTCGGGTCCCACTGCCACCAGCGGATGCCGTTGCGGTAGTCGTGCGCGAACTGGTGGTGGAAGTTGTGGTAACCCTCGCCGTACGTGAGGACGGCGAGCCAGCCGTTGTCGCGCGCACTGTGCTCGTCGCTGTAAGGCTGGCGGCCGAAGGCGTGTGCCACCGAGTTGATCAGGAAGGTGAAGTGGTGGCTGACGACCAGGCGCAGCACGCCCGCCAGCAGGAAGACTCCCCAGAGGTCGCCGTGCAGCCAGCCGAGCGCGAGCGGCAGGCCGATGTTCAGCGCGAGCGCAAGCGGCAGGTACCAGCGGTCCTGGAAGGCGACGATCGGGTCGCGCTGCAGGTCGCGGACCGTGCCGTAATCCGCCCGGCCGCTCGGGTGCTCGCGCAGCATCCAGCCGATGTGCGAGAACCAGAGGCCGCGGCCTGCGGAGTACGGGTCGCGCGCATTGTCGTCGACGAACTGGTGATGGCTGCGGTGGTTCGCGGCCCAGTGCAGGACGCTGTTCTGCAGCGCCATCGTGCCGAAAATCATCAGCACCAGCCGGACGCTCCAATGGGCGTCATAGGTCTTGTGCGACCACAGGCGGTGGTAGCCCGTGGTGATCGCGAGGCCGTTCGCATAGAGGAGCACCGCGAACCACACCCAGGCGGCCGCGCTGTATCCGTGCGTGAAGCCGTACCACGGCACCACGGTCAGGGCGACCGCGGCCGTGATCGCGAACATCAGGACGCGTGACCAGATCAGGGGCGCGGGCTCGGCTCGGGGCGTGTCGTTCATCCGGGGGTTTCCGTGGGGAAAAGCCGGACTATTGTGGACGATGGGCCGCCCCCTGCCTACCCCGGACCGGGAGCCACGTCACTTTTTCGGGGCAAATAGGGCGTCGAGCGCCGCCCTGGCCGAGTCAGCAGTAGGACTCGTGGGCTTGAAGCGGCCGGCCACCGGCTCGAAATACCCGCAGAAATTGGCCCGCTCCTTGTTCTGCACGGGCTCGGCGACCGGCTCGGCGCACTGCCGCGCCTTCGACAGGTCGTAGAAACGGCACATGCGGCATACGTGGATCTCCGCGCGGCAGCCACGGCAGTACTCGGCGCGGCCGACGGGCAGCGGCATGTCGGCGAGCGGCGCCCCGCATTTCCAGCAGTCGAGCGCGGCAGCGCCCATCAGGCCGGCGCCGCCCTATTTCACCCGCGTCACGCGGGTCGACTTCTTGTTGGGGCCGGACAGGATGAACGAATTCAGCGATCCCGGCTGGATGAGGATCGCGTCGCCCTGCTCGATGCTGAACCTCGAGTCCGGTCGGTTCTGCCGCCACACCTGGCCGTTGTCGAGCGTGAACGTCATGAGTCCATCCATCCGGGTCTCGATGGAAATTATCGAAGCCCTGAGTTCGCCGACCTCGCGCGTGGCCTCTTCGCGCTTCTTGTCTTCCTCGTGGGCGAGCTGGCGCTCGCGGCCGAAATTGTCCTCGGACGTCGCGGCGGGTGCCGGCTGCGCCGGGCCCGCGGGCGCCGCCGTCGGGGCAGCCGCCACCGTCGGGGCGGCCGCCGCCGTCGGGGCGGCCGCCGCGGGGGCTGCGACCGACCCGCGCCCGGCCGCGCGGTCGTAGCAGGCGAGCCTTCGTGCATCGTCGGATTCCGCGCGGCAGGCTTTGACCGCGCCGGCGATGTCGTCGTCGGCGGAGGCGATCGCAGGCAGGGAGCAGGCCGCGACCGCGAGCAGGAAGCCGGTGATCAATCGCATCTCAGATCTCCCAGTCCGGTTTCTTGCCGGTATGAGCGTCGATGGCCTCGAAGAGCGACACGACGAGCCTGCGCTCGTCCTCCGACAGCTCCGGCCGCCAGACGTCGAACAGCAATATGACCCGGGTGCGCCCGCTTCCGTTCCAGGCCTCGTGCTCGATGGAGTCGTCGAAGGCCCAGGCCTTGCCCTCGACCCAGTCTCGCGTCTCGTTGCCGACACGGAAACGGCACTTGCCGGGCACGACGACGGGCAGGTGGCAGATGAGGCGCGTATTCACGAGGCCGTTGTGGGGCGGGATGTGGGCACCCGGCCGCAGCAGCGAGAAAAGGATCGATGGCGAGCGGTTGGGCACGTGGGCGAGCGGGGCGCTACGCAGCGCATGCATCGTCCTCGGAAAGCGCGCGGCATTCGCCGCCACCGGCTCGCCGTTCTTCCACAGGTAGTAGGCGCTCCAGGCCGGATTGTTGAGCATGCCCATCTCGTCCTTCTTCGGACGGTTCGCATGGCCCTGCACGTAGGGTGCAAAGGCACCGGGCTCGTTGAGCACGGCCTCGAGCTCGGCGCGGATGTCGGCGGTCGCGGACTCGACGTCGTCCAGCCAGGGAAACCAGCTTCGCTCGTAGAACTGGATCTGGGGCAGGCCCGGAAAGTAGTAGTACTTCGGTTCCTGCAGGTAGATGCGCTTCTGGCCGAGGACGAGGTCGACCGACTGAGCGAAGCGCGGGCTCGAGGTCGCCGGGTCGAAGCCCATCGCAGCGAGGCTCCGCAGCAGGTAATCCCGGTAGTCCGCGGCAAAGCGGTCGCAGGCCTCGCGGGCTCGCGCGAGCAGGGCCGCCGTCTCCTTCGACTGGCCGGCTGCCGGCGCGGAGCGGATCGCCATGAGATAGAAGGAGGATGCCGAGCGCGCGTCGCCGGCCGCGACGTAGAGGTCCGCGCGCCGCACGAGGGCCGGGATATGCCTCGGGTCCACCGACAGCAGCCGCTCGAGTGCTGCCGCCTCGGCGGGCGCGTCGCCGCGCTCCCGGCACTTGCGGGCCAGGTCGAACAGGGCGGGGGCATTCGCGGGGGTGGCGGGGCTCACCATTGCGGCGGGAATTATACTGATGGCCGCATGAACGACGAGGCGACGCGCGCGAACCAGGCCGCGCTCAGGGCCATGGCGGCGGGCAACATGGCTACGGCCCGCGCGGAGCTCGAGGGCGCCCTCGCGCGCCACCGCGGCGACCTGCGGCTCTGGCTCAATCTCGCCGTCGTGCGCCGCCAGCTCCGCGACATCGAGGGGGCATTCCAGGCGCTGCGCGAGGCGCTCGCCATCGACAACCGCAATTTTCCCGCGCTCCTGATGCAGGCGGCGCTGCTCGACAAGCTCGGTCGCGGCAAGGACGCCGCCACCGCCTACGGCATCGCGCTGGTGCAGGCGCCTCCGGATGCCGAACTCGATGCGCCGACGCGCCAGGCCGTGGCGCGGGCGCGCGACGTGCACGCGGCCCACATCGCGGAGCTCGGGCATTACGTCCGCGACCACGTCGGCAGCGCGCGCGATGCGCTCTCGGGCGCCGAGAAGAAGCGCCTCGAGGCCTTCATCGACACGACGCTGCGCACCCGCAAGCGCTATCGCCAGGAGCCCATGGAGTACGGCTACCCCGGGCTGCCGGACATCGAGTTCTACGAGCGCGACGAATTTCCCTGGCTCGCCAGGCTCGAGGCCGCGACGCCCGCCATCCAGCGCGAGCTCGCGCGCATCCTCGTCGAGGACGACGCGGGGTTCAGCCCATACATCCAGTACGACGATCACCTGCCGCTCGACCAGTGGCGCGAGCTCAACAAGTCGCCGCGCTGGAGCGCCTTCCATTTCTACGACAAGGGCCGCGAGATCCCCGAGCGCTGCGCGCGCGCGCCGGCGACGCTGGAGGCCGTCAGGCGATTGCCGCAGGCGGTGGTCGACCTGCGCTCGCCGACCGCGATGTTCTCGGTGCTGCAGCCGAGGACGCGGATCCCGCCGCACACCGGCATCGCGAACTTCCGGCTCGTCGTGCACCTGCCGCTCGTGCTGCCCGGCAACTGCGGCTTCCGCGTCGGCGGCGAAACGCGTGAGTGGCGGATCGGAGAGGCCTGGGTGTTCGACGACACGATCGAGCACGAGGCCTGGAACGACAGCGACGAGATTCGCATCATCCTGATCTGCGACATCTGGAGCCCGCGGCTTTCGCCGGCCGAGCGCGAGGCCATCCGGGCCGTCATCGCCGCGACCGACGCCTTCCGCGGCGCGCAGCCCGGCGCTCAGATATAGTTCGCGCCCATGCTGCTCAAGATCAAGAACCTCCTGACGCCCGAGGAATGCACGCGGCTGGTCGCCCTGTCCGGCGAGCTCAAGTTCGTCGACGGGCGCGTCTCGAATCCCGCCAACACGAGCAAGCAGAACCTCCAGGCCGACACCTCCGACCCGAAGTACGCGGAGTCCGTGCAGATCGTCGCCGGCGCACTCGGCCGCTCGCGCGAATTCGGCAGCTTCGCGATCCCGAAGCGTGTGGCGCCGCCGCTCCTGTGCCGTTACGAGCCCGGCATGAAGTACGGCTCGCACGCGGACGCGGCGATCATCCAGCTGGCGACCGGCAAGATCCGCTCGGACCTTTCCTGCACGGTCTTCGTCGGCGACCCGTCGACCTACGAGGGTGGCGAACTCGCCATGGTCATCGGCAACCAGACGCTCGCCTTCAAGGGAGCGCCGGGCGAGGCCGTCGTGTATCCCTCGACATTCCTGCACGAGGTCGTGCCGGTGCGCTCGGGCCAGAGGCTGGTGTCGATCACGTTCATCGAGAGCCACGTCGCCGACCAGCACGAGCGGATGCAGATCTACGAGCTGAACGAGGTCGCGGCCCTCGAGGGGCTGCGCATGAGCCCCGAGAGCCGCGTGCGTCTCGACGTGGTGCGGCAGAACCTGCTGAGGATGTGGTCGGCGAGCTAGTCGCCGAAATCGAGGCCGAGCGGCGCGAGCTGCCGCTCGTAGTTGCGCCAGCGTCCTGACGACTTGCGGTACAGCGGCTCGCGGACCTGCGTGACGCTCGCGGTCCTCACCCGGTTCGCATTTGCGCGGAAGTCCAGGCAGCCCTCGTGCCAGTCGAGCCCCGCGAAGGCGAGCAGCCTCTCAGTCACCCCGCGCGGGTCCTGCACGTAGGCGTCGTAGTCGGCGTCGAAGATGCTGTCGGGGAACAGCCCCTTCCAGTGCGCCATCAGGCGGCGGTACTGCCGGTAGTGGTGCGCGATGTCGGCGAAGTCGGCGGCATAGCCCAGCCGGTCGTCGAACTGCTGGAACCAGATCGACAGCGCCGTATCGCGCGCATCGCGCACCGTGTTGACGAAGCGCGCGTTCGGGAACACGGCCTTCAGCATGCCGAGCAGGCCGAAGGCGTCCGGCCGCTTGTTGGTCACGACGTCGGCGCCGGGAAAGCTCCGCTTCAGGTAATCGAGGTAGCCCTGGCCGAGTGCCCGCCAGTCCGCCGGGTCGAGCGAGATCGGCACCCGCATGAAATAGCCGATCTCCCCGCCCGCGGTCACGCGCGGGTGGCCGGCGAGCACCTGCTCGAACAGCGTGGAGCCTGAGCGGAACATGCCGGTGACGAAAACGAGAGGCGCATCCGACATCGGCTCGCCCGAGGCGATGCGCGAGGCGTTGAACGACCGGATCAGCGTCGCGACGCCCTGCTCGATGGCGTAGCGGTCGTAGCGCACGAGGCGCAGGCGGCTCACCGCGTTGCCGGCCGCGTACTGCTCGAAGGCTTCGTCGTAGCGCCGGCAGTCGTCGAGCGCCTTGCCGAGCGCGAAGTGCAGGCTCTCGCGCGCGAGCGGCGCGAGGTCGGACCGGCGCAGCGCGCGGCGCAGCCGCTTCACGACTTCGCCGTCCGCCTCGGTAACCGTCTCGGCGTTCGCGATGCGCACGAGCGCGTCGTGCCAGGACGGATTGAGGGCGAGGACCTGCCGGTACAACATCAAGGCGCGCGGCACGTCGCCGTACTCCTCGTGGTGCAGTGCCAGGTTGTAGAGGGCCGGGATGTGACCCGGGTTCATCGCCAGCGCGCGCTCGAGCAGCATCTTCGCCGCCGCATCGCGGCGCAGCTCGGCCTGGATCACGGCCATGTTCGAGAGCACTTCTTCCGGGCGCTCGATGCGCAGGTCGAGCGCCGCCTGGTGGGCCTCCAGGGCTTCCTCGAGCCGCCCGCGACGGCGCAGGAAGCAGGCGAAGTTGAACCGCGCGACGGGGTCCTGCGGTTCCGCGCCGATGTAGCGCCGGTAGGCGGTCTCGGCATCCGCATGGCGGCCGGCCTGCTCGAGGCTGGCGGCGAGTCCGAGGTCGGGGGCGGCGCTCACGCGCGCTCCGCGGCAAGCAAGGCGCCGATGGCAGCGTCAGCCCCGGCCAGCCGTTCGAGCCAGGCGAGTCCGCGCGCGATCTCGGCGCGGTTGTCGCGACGCGAGCCGGCGAGGCGTTCCGCGCGCTCGCCGGGCGGATATGGCAGCTGCGGCGCCTTGGAGTACTGGCCGAGCACGGTGCTCGTCGCGGCGGCGGCGAGCGCGGCCGGGTCGAGAGCCAGGTCGAAGTGGTCAGCGACACGCGCGAGCTGGCCCGGGACGTCGCCGAGGAAGCCGTCGAAGTCGAGGGCGAGCACGCGCGGGCCATGGGCCGCGATCGCGTCGCGCCGCGAGAGGCTCTCGGCCAGCCAGCCGAGCGCGGCGAGCTCGCCCGGCGACAGCGCATGCAGGGGCTCGACGGGAATCGACCGGCCGGCGAGCAGCCGCCGCATGCGGCCTGGCCCGTGGCCGCGCAGGTCCGTCGACGAGTTGGCGCCGCCGAGCAGGGTCGCGAGGTAAGGCTCCGCGGCCAGGTTCAGGTAAACCGCCCGCGAGGCCGGCGAGCGCCCGAGGAGCGCGGGGGCGAGGCTGCCTGCGCTGCTTGTCGCCTTGACCACCACGGCGCGCGTGCCGGCGTAGCCGCGGCTCCAGAGCCGTAGCGTCATGTCGAGAAGCGCATCGAACTGCGCCTCCGCCAGCAGCGAATCCGGCCGGCCGACCGACTCGGCGGCTTCCGCGATCGAGCGCAGCAGCAGCGGCTCGCGCAGCGGCAGCACCCGGCCGGTTTCGTCGAGCAGCCGAGACAGCAGCGTCGAGCCGACGTGCCCGGTATGGAATATGAAGTGCACCGGCCGCGGCTCGCGGATGCGGCGGCTCGCCTCGGTAACCACCGCGCCGGGCAGCCAGGCGCCCTGCGTCGACGGCGTCAGGATGCGGTCATCCAGGAAGCTGGCGGCGTGGTAGGCGCGCTCGTCGAGCCGCAGGACCAGGACTCGCCCGCCCGCCAGCTCGAGGTTGTGGGCGTGGGCATCGGGCGAAACCGGCAGCAACGCCTCGAGGTCGCGGACGGCGGGGTTCTCGGTGCTGGCGAGCATGGCCGGATATTGTGGCACGGGCGCGGCGGACAAAAAAAAGCGGCGGCCCGAAGGCCGCCGCCAGGTTTGCAGTCGATGGTTCTCGAACCGGCTTAGAAATCCACCGTCGCCCGCATGAACACGTAGCGACCGAGGGCGTCGTACGTCTGCGGGTAGGTGTTGCCGTTGCCGGTCGTGCCGACCGTCGCGCTGAGCGGCGGATTGTCGTCCAGCACGTTGTTGATGCCGACCGTGACACCGGCCTTCTCCGTGATCGCCCAATTTGCGGCGATATCGAAGTAGTCCTGCTTGGGCAGCTCGTAGTCGATACGGGCGGTAGAGAAAGTCGGCGGACCTCCGAAGCCCTCGACCTTGGTCATGAAGCGCCAGGTCAGCGACAGGTCCACATCCCACGGAGTCACCCAGCTCGTGCGGAACCGGTGGCGCCACTCTGGCGTGGGCACGCCGGCCGTGCCTGCGGCACAGTTCTGCGAATAGAAACCCACGCAATCGAAGGGATCGACACCCGGAGCCGACTCGGTCAGGAGCTCGGTAACCAGCGTGCCGGTCAGGTTGAAGTTCAGGCTGCCGAAACGGCCCATCTCCAGACCCGTGTACGTCACGTTGAGGTCGTAGCCCTTGGTCGACAACGAGCCGATGTTGGTGTTGAGGTCCTCAACATGCCCGGTGCCAATCCAGAGCTGGCCCGTGCCAGGGTTGCGGTTGATCCGGCCACAGGCCGCCGGATCGTTGTTCCGATAACACTCGTTCAGCGTGTTGACCGAGCCGAACGTCGAGATCGTGTCGTCGATGAAGATGTCGAAGTAGTCAATTGTGACGGCGAGGCCCGGCGCGAACCTCGGCGTGAACACGATGCCGTACGAGTACGTGTCCGCGTCTTCCGGCGTCAACGCTGTGCTGCCGCCCTGGAGGAAGTTGTACTGGCCGGCCGGGCTGTCGAGAGAGGGTGCGCCCACCAGGTTCGCCGGAACGCCGGAATCGATGCATTCCTGAACGCTCGCCTCCGCATCGCGCGCATCCGCGCCGCAGGGGTCGCCCGTCATGTCGAACAGGTTGAAGCCCTGCGCCGTGAACAGCTCCACGACGTTGGCCGCGCGGACCGCCTTCTGGTAGCTGGCGCGCAGGCGCACGTCCTGCACCGGCGCCCATTCGAGGCCGAACTTGTAGGTGTCGGTCTGCACACCATCGCCGTAGTCCGAGTACCGGTACGCGGTGTCGAAAGACAGGCTCTCCGCGCCGGTCTGGTCCTGGGCGATCGGAACCCGGGCTTCCATGAAGAGCTCTTCCACCTTGGTGCCGCCGCTGATGCCGATCGTTGCGCCGCCGGAACCGGCGAGCAAGGCCTGCTCTTGCAGCGCATCGACGTCGTTCGACATCGTGTCACGCCGCCACTCGGCGCCGACGACCAGCTGGATGCCGTCGGAGGCGAGCGGCGACTGGACCCCGTATACCCCCAGGTCACCCGAGACGGATGCGTTGTAGATCTCCTGGTTGATGCGGCCGGTCTGCAGGCCGGTCGCCTGCAGGTAGTTGAGCGCCTCCTGCGTCACGCCACCCGGCACGAACGGGTTCCACGGCACGCAGTTCAGGTCGGTTCCGTCGATGACCGACTGGCAAGTTGGCACACCGGCGACATTCACGACGTTGAGCGAGTTGGCGAGGCGCGGTATGACGAAATAGTTCGCCGTTGCGACGGTTCCCGTTCCCTGAGAATACTGGGAGGAGACGTCGTACGCCCAGCCCTCGTTGATGGCACCGCGCAGGCCCGCAACGACCCGGAACGAGTCATTGGCGAACTGATCCTGGCGTCCGCCGCCTTCGACGTTGCGCCGGCCGATGTACATCGTGACCGAGTCGTTGTTGGCGATCGCGCCCGCGTCGCAACCGATCAGCGGGAGTGCGCCTACCGGGATAAACGGATTGCCGCAGTTGATCGAGTTGGTCTCGAAGAAGTTGCCCGAGGGAGCGATCTGCGCGATCGACTCGTAGTCGTTGAACATCAACTGCGTGTAGACGTCCGCTTTCTCGTTGAACTCGTAGTGGCCCATCGCGCCGATGCTGAAGCGCTTCTCCGGCCGCTGGTAGTGATTCAACGGGCCGAAGTTGTACAGGTCGGCGACGAAGTCGAAGTCGCGCCATGAGTCGGCATCATTCACGGTCAGGTAGTAGCCGCCTGCGAAGTCCGTGAACAGGCCGCCGGCCGAAGTCGCCGAGCCGCCACATCCGAAAGAGTCCGTCGGAGGCGCCGTGTCGAGCGAGCAGGCCGAGTAGTCGCGGTCGCGCTGCAGCACCTGCTTGCTGTCGAACACCGTGGCATAGGCCGTGATGTTGCCGCGGCCGTCGCCACTGTTGACGCCGACCATCAGGGAGAGCTCCTTGCCCTCGCCGTCGGTCACGCTGTCGTCGGGCAATGCATACTGCTCCGGATTGACAGCTTCGAGTTCAGCAATCGTGTCGCGGAGCTTCGTGCCGCCCGGGCCGCTGAAGTCGTTCTCGTGCCAGTAGAAGTTGTACTGGGTCGAGACCTGTACGCCTTCGAAATCCTTCTTCATGATGAAGTTGACGACGCCAGCCACTGCATCCGAGCCGTAGACCGCGGACGCGCCGCCGGTGAGGACGTCGACGCGCTCGATCATTTGCGTCGGGATCTGATTGAGATCTGCCGCCGAGTTGTTGACGCTGCCATACGGCAGGCGCCGGCCGTCGACGAGCACGAGCGTGCGGGGCGAGCCGAGACCACGCAGGTTCAGCGTCGCGGTGCCGTCCGATCCGTTCGAGACCGTCACGTTCTGCGCAGCGAAGGCCTGCGGCAGCTGGTTCACGAGATCCTCGATGCGGGTGACGCCCTGCGTCACGACATCCGCAGCGGTGACCTGCGTGACGGGTGTAGTCGACTCCAGGTTCGCCGAGCGAATGCGCGAACCCGTTACGACGATCTCACCGAGGTTTTCCTGCGCGAGCGCAGGCGTCGTTCCGGCTGCCGTCAGTGCACCCATGACGAGTGCGTGACGTACTGCCGATGCGACCTGGTGTTTACGTTCCATTGCTTACGTCCTCCCGCGAACGGCCGAACCGTTCTTTGGTTTGTGAGTTGACACGTCAACCAAATGACTCAAAGCCACCGTGGCGAAATAGATACGGTCTTCCCGCCACTTTGGATGGCCGGATCATAACAACATTGATTCGTCACGCAACAAACGTTGCGAAATAGCAACTAACCCGAGCGAATCTGCGGGGAAACCGCTTGCCGAGGATTGGTGACCATGACGCAGCCCGACCCCCCGAAAACAGGCCTTGTGATGGCGAGGGGAATGGCTTCTGTGGCTTCTGCGCTACATCGACAAGCGGGGCGATGTTCCCCGTCGGACCTCGGCAGGGGCAGTGACCAGTTTGACTGCTCCACGAAGTCGGTGTTGTCAGGGGTATGGGAACGTCGCTGGCCCACATTGACCCGGATTTATTGTCAATTCGGGAGGCCGGGCCTCAACGCCATGGGCGACCGCTTCCTGTCGTTCGCAAAGTCGGCAGGTCGATGCGATCACCAGGCACCAGTCCGATCTTTCGGGCCGTTCCGGCGAGCACTTCGAGGACGGCGAGGGCCTCGCCGCGGGATCGGATCGGCATCAGCGAGAGGGGCTTCGCGTCGGCGGCGACGTTCAGGACCCGCCCCGCCGGGTCGATGAAGACGAGGTCGAGCGAAAGATAGGTGTCCTTCATCCAGAACGCGACTGGCTGCGGCCGCTCGAAGATGAACAACATGCCGCGGTCCGGCGGCAGCTCGCGGACATACATGAGTCCTTGCTGGCGGCTTCGCTCGTCCGCGGCAATCCACACGGCGAACTCGTGCCTGCCGCTCGCCGTCGTGACCGCGACACGCGCCTGGTCGAGCGACGGGAAGAGTTCGGCGGCCGGCGCGACCGCGCCGGCGCAGGCAGTCACCAGCGCCGCGAAGGCGAAGAGGGGAGCGAAGCGTCTCATCGGCCGGCCGACGCGTCAGGTTCTGGCGTGACGTCGCCCGAGGTCACGCGCCCCACGAAATCGAACCGCGTGACGAGCACCGACCCCTCGCCGTCGAGGGCGCGCGCCGGCGCGACGCAGAAGCCGCGGGCGCGGATGCGGAAGCTGTTGGCGGGCAACGCGCCGCCCTCGATCGGCTGCTGCTCCACTTCGTCGAACTCGCAGCGGCTGTCGCCTTGCGTCCCGTAAATGCGCTCGCCGGCGCCATCGAGGAGCGTCAGGTTGACCGGGACGCGCTTCCCCGACCGGCCAACGCCGAGCTCGGGCGCGGCGAACACGACGGCCAGCGGCCCGCCGGCCAGCGCTCCCGCGAATCGCACGCGCAGCCCCTTGCCGTCCGGCCGAGGCATTCCCGTGCATTCGAGGGCGGGCTCGGTCCAGTGCACGTCCTGCTCGATGCTGCCGCGCAGCCGCATGGTGATGAAGCCGTCCTGCGCGGGCAGGCAGCGCGGCGCGGCCGGCGTCGCGGGTGCGGCCGCCGGCTGCGTCGCGAGCAGCGCCAGGAGCCAGGAAGCCGTCATTCGGCAGCGTCGGAACGCGCAACCAGCAGGTGCTTCGCGAGCGTCCCGTGGCCGCGGCCGATCGCGCGGATCAAGTGCATGACCGCGGTCAGCAGCACCACGCCGAGCAGCAACAGGAACGGCGCCGCGAGCGGCGACGGGCCGAAATACACGGCGTGGTCCTCGAGCGTGATGCCGCCCGCGCCGACGCCGGCCGCCATCAGCACCGCCGCCACGGCGCCCCCGACGAGACCGACGCTCACGCAGATGCCGACCGTCGCGATCACGAAGTACAGGATGCCAAGCGGCAGCATCAGCAGGAAATAGAACATCGTCGTCCACGTGCGACGGTCGACCAGCATCTGCTTGATGCGCTCGAAGATCGGCGTGCCCTTCGCGGGATAAACGGGCCGTCTCGGCATGCGCTGGCCGAGCAGGCCCTCGACGAGCCGCCCTTCGGCGAGCGCGAGCACGCGTGTGAAGCCGACGAAAAGCAGGAAGAACGGGATGCCGACGATCAGGAAGATGAGGCCTGCGGATGTCGAGAGGCCCATGACTACGGTCGTGAAGTAGAAGACGCCGGTGACGAGCGCGAGCAGCATGTAGAAGAGCGCGGTCCAGGTGCGCGAGTCGCCGTAGACACCGAAGAAGCGCCCGAGCGCGGTCTTGGGCGGCGTGCGCGGCGGCGGTGCGAGCGCGGTGCGCACCTGCTTCTCGGTGGTGCGATAGGCCTCCGCGACCTCCCCGGGCGCGCCATAGGTGCTCGAGATCAACTCGAGCGTGTCGGATTCGCTTCGGCCGGGATTGGCGGCCACTTCGGCGCGCAGGTATTCCTCGGCGTCGTAGAGCGCATCCTGCACGAGCGCGGGATCCTCGCCCGCGAGCGCGGCGCGAAGGGCGGCCAGGTATTGCTCGATCGAGCGGGGGGCGGTGCTTTCGTTCATGAGGAGGCTCCGTTCGCTTCC
>Ga0307416_100001113_pt1 | contig 14438 bp, 11 predicted proteins | sample DK1Cmetagenome_2_FD_203821 | JGI IMG/M metagenome (GOLD analysis project Ga0307416, IMG submission 203821) | Maize rhizosphere microbial communities from greenhouse at UC Davis, California, United States - DK15-C-3 | ecosystem: Host-associated > Plants > Roots > Rhizosphere > Soil | place...
CAGCCCGATGCCCGATCCTGCATACAGCTTCTTATGGTTTAGTCGCTGAAATATTGTGAAGACCTTGTCTGCATATTGTTGATCAAAGCCGATACCGTTGTCTTTGAAAACAAGCTTGACGTAGCGTGTATGATCATCAAGCTCTTTCATCCGGCGCACCTCCTCTTCGGGAACCGGTTCGAAGCTGATGTCGATCTGCGGTGTTTTGTCGCAAAACTTGATGGAGTTGCTGATAAGGTTCGAGAACAGCTGTTGCAACTGCAGCGGATACCCCTTTACCATCGGCAGTTTGGGATTGTTGATCACAGCCTTGCGTTCATCAATAAGAAACTCGAAGTCCGTTTTCACGTCGTCGAGCACTTTGTTAAGATCCGCTTCGGTCATCAGCTCGTCAGTTCGAATGAGACGTGAATAGCTCAAGACATCGGTGATCAAAAGTGACATACGTGATGCGCAACTGCTGATCTTTTCAAGATATCGTCTCATCGCGGCCTCATCGCCAGGATTTCTTTCTATCAGATCTACGAAGGTCTGGATCTTGCGAAGTGGCTCCTGAAGGTCGTGGCTTGTGATGTACGCAAACTGCTCAAGCTCTTTGTTCGAACGCATAAGGTTGTCGTTGAGATCTTTCAGCTTACGGTTAGCGTTCTTCAGTTGTTTTTCCACTCCTTTCATCGTAGTGATATCGACGAAGGTGAGGACGACGCCGTCTACGGTTTTCCCTTCGCGCACGTACGGCATGATCTTCATCTGGTACCAGGTGTTGTTCTCTATCTGAATGTTCTTTACGATAGCTTTTCCATGTTTCAAGACATGTTGAATATCACTCGTCAGATCCGGATACGAGATATTGTTTGATATATGGGAAATAGGTCTCCCTATATCTGTCTCGATGAGGTTGATCAACGTGGTGGCCTGCGGTGTATACTTTCTGATCAGGAGATTGCTGTCGAGGAATACCTGGCCGATATCGCTGCTCGCGAAGTAGTTGTTCAGATCGTCGTTGAGTTCGATGACCTGTTTAATCCGCAGCTGATTTTCAGCATTAACGGTGTGCAACTCTTCGTTCAATGACTGCAATTCCTCATTGGCGCTTTGCAGTTCCTCGTTGGATGAGATGAGCTCCTCGTTCGCCGATTGAAGCTCTTCATTGATTGTTTCTGCCTCTTCTACTGCTTTCTGCAAGACTTCTTTTGTCTCGGATAGCTCGTGTTGCAGTATGCTGATATCAGTATCGTCTTCCGTTGCATGTAAAGTCTTGTTGGTAACACTCGATCCGTTTGAGATGGCGCGTGTTTTTGGCGCGCGCGCGTCCTCGCTGAAAAGAATAAGGGCGACCGGACGCTGTTGCTGGTCGGTAAACGGCTTAATGATGATCGATATAGGCGGACCCAAAGGATCGAAGCGAAGGTCAGATACGGTGACCGATTCCTGATCGTTTACGGCTTTCCTGAAGCTCGAGCCAACAAGGATTGACGGTCGGGCCGGAAGCATTTTCAACAGATTATTATCAAACTTCTTTTCTGGCAAATGGAGGTACTTCCGGTAGTCGCCGAACGTTTCAATTATGTAGCATTCCTTGTCGACCAGCACGCCGGCCAGCGTGTATTCCTCCATCACTTTATTCAGAACATTTTCGACGAGAGTTTTCCGCGAGCGGTCGGGTGTTAGCACAAGCGCCGGCGAGCTAAATCTGCGTGAAGTTGTGTCGGGATAGGAAGCGGTCTCTAAGGCAATCGACTTGGAAGGTTTTACCTTCTTGTAGATCTTCCATTTCTTGCTGACCTCAACCATGCTGTCTTTCAGCACGCCAATATTTTCACTTGGTCCGAGGAAGAGAAATCCGTGAACATTAAGAGAGAAATTAAATACAGCAAGGATTCGTTTTTGCAGCTCGGGAGAAACATAGATCAGCATATTGCGGCAGCATACGAGATCGAGTTTTCCAAACGGAGGATCCTTTATGAGATCGTGGTGTGAGAACACTATCATCTTTCGTATTTGAGAGACGACTCTGTACTTGTGCTCTTCCTTGATGAAATATTTTTCGAGGAGCTGGGCAGGAATGTGGCTCGCGATGCTTTGATTGTAACATCCGCGCGAAGCAAACTCGATAGCATCGCGGTTGATGTCCGAACCAAATACTTTAACGTCCAGGTTCAGGTGTAAGCGATCGAGGTGTTCACGGAGGAGAATGGCAATGGAATACGCTTCTTCGCCCGTGCTGCAGCCGGCAACCCAGACTTTGATAGGTTCAGTCGGAGTCTTGCTCTTCGTAATCTCGGGGATGACTTTCAGTTTGAGATCCTCAAAAGCTCCGTCATCGCGAAAAAAGCGAGTAACGCCCACCAGAAATTCCTTGCTGAGTTGCTGGATCTCCTCTTCGTTCTGACGCAACAGCTCAAGATAATCCGGCAGACTGTAATTGTTGAAAGCCATGCGCCGCGTCAGCCTTCGGATAATCGTTGGTCGCTTGTAGAGGCTGAAATCGCAACCCGTTTTTGCTTTGATCAAGCCCAGGATCTCCGCGAGCAACGGCTCATCCTCACGCGGCAGGGAGTCGACGATCACCGCGGTCGGGGCTTTCTTATTCTGCAGGAGCAACTCTTCCGCGATGGATTCGGGAGACAGTATATAGTCAATATTTCCTGAAGAGATCGCGCTGTACGGCATGCCATCAAACTTAGCCGTGCCTGGATCCTGAACGAATACAACACCACCAGCGCGTTTTATTTCCGTAATACCCTTGGTGCCATCCGTCCCTGTACCCGAAAGTATTACGGCTATTGCCTTATCACCGATATCGTTTGCGAGCGAATGCAGAAAAATATCGATTGCCATATTCGGCGACCTGCCTTGCTCTTTGTCACTGAGTTGGAGTGTGCGATTACTTATCGTAAGATTCCGGTTATTGGGAATGACGTACACAGAGTCCGGCTCCACGGCAGTATTTTCCGTGGCTTCCAATACCTTCATCGTAGTATGTTTTGAAAGAAGCTCCGCCATCAGACTCTTGTGGTCGGAAGACAGATGCTGGATCACAATAAAAGAAAATCCTGTGTCCTCAGGCAGGTGGTCAAAAAGCTCATGGATCGCTTCCATACCTCCGGCGGAAGCACCAATGCACACAATACAATTTTTGAATGTTTGTGAGGGGAAATCGTTCTTGCCGGCGCGCTCTGTCAACGCAGAGGCTGGCGTATTTTCTGATCCGTAAGTCATAAATTATGCGAGGACAATCCCGCTACAAAACCATAAATTTAATAAATGGTTTCATACTCTTAAACGGCCGCTATATGGTACCTGGAAATTTCTATGGCATACTTTTTTATCAGTTTACCGCTTGAAATTTGTTCGCGTCGTCGCGACTTTTAATGGCCTTTTATTTATTTGCAGCCCTTTTTATTTAAGATTTCCCTATGGTCCATGACGAGAGCAGCCTGCAAGCGGACAGTTTGAAGATATCCTGCCTCCTTGTCGATGACGACGAGGATGACAAAGAGATCTTTTGTCTCGCTCTTGCTGAGGTGGATCCCTCCATACAATGCTACATCGCCAGTGATGGAATCGAGGCACTTGAGATGTTGAGTAACCCGGCGTTCACTCCTGACTATATTTTTTTAGACCTGAACATGCCGTTGATGAGTGGAAAAGAATGCCTCATCGAAATAAAAAACCGTCCTCATCTCGGAAAGACATCCGTCATTATCTTTTCCACTTCGGCATCGCAAAAAGACATTGAAGACACTATTGAACTTGGCGCATCCGCCTTTATCACCAAGCCCCCCTTGATATCCACCCTGACCGGGAAGCTTCTGCAGGTTTTTCATGGTGGATCTGAGGTGAGGAGGTGAGCTAAAAGTTCGTGTGCATTAGCCTCCGCCACACATCAACATGAAGGGGCATCATATATTCACGGCATTCTTTTTAACTTCCTTTCGCGATGAAGGACCCTGGCTCAGGAAGAGGCTCGAAGAAAACGGCGGGAGTTTCCATGCCGCTGGATGTAAAACCCATGCTTTGCACGCTGCTGAAGGAACCTTTCAATGATCCGGCATATCTCTTCGAAGTGAAATGGGATGGCTATCGGATCATGGGATACAAAGGCAAGGATGTCGTTAAGCTGGCCTCCCGGGGAGGGCATGACTATACAAAAAAATATCCTCCCATAGCTCGCGCGCTGAAGAACCTTCCTCACGACCTTGTTGTCGACGGTGAGGCTATTGTATTGAATGAGGAAGGCAAACCTGATTTCGATGCGCTTCAGAAATTCAACGGGCAGAAATCCGGCGCCTTCTTCTATGTTTTCGACATCCTCTGGCTTGATGGAAAGGATCTGATGGGGCTTCCGCTCACCCGACGAAAGGAGATACTCAAGGATATTGTTCAAGAAAATGCAGTCATCCGTTACAGTGATCACTTTGACAGTGGCATTGAACTCTTCCGCCATGCTGAAGCCATGAAACTTGAAGGCATTATCGCGAAGCAGCGCGCCAGTCCCTACATACCTGACGGTCGTGGAAAGGAGTGGTATAAGATCCCCACGGAAGTTCGTCAGGAGTTTGTAGTTGGTGGCTGGATAGAATCTGAGACACGGCTTTTTCGCACGTTGCTTTTTGGCGCGTACAAAGGCAAGGAATTGCACTGGATCGGGCACGCGGGCGGCGGATTCAAGGATAAAGAGATGCGTGGCATTCTTCAAAAGCTGCAGGCTATCGAGACGGATAAAAGCCCTTTTCTGAATGATGTGGAGTACGAGGGGATCGTGCATTGGGTTCAACCAGAACTGGTAGCCAACATCAAATATGCTACGTTTACGCGTTCCGGAAAAATCCGAAAGCCGGCCGTTTTTCTTGGATTCAGGGACGACAAAATTCCGAAAGAAGTGGTTGTCGAGGTTCCGCAGGTAGTGAGGGCGACAAATAAAAGTTCACAAGCGCAGTTGCCTCCGCTGTCTGCTGACAGTAACTGGACGTTGGTTGATTCGGAGAAGATCCGAAATGAAGAGCACGTCGAGATCGAAAATTGTCGTATCAGGCTTTACAACGTCGACCGCGAACTTTGGAAGGGCGTCACGAAGGCGCACGTGATCCAGTACTATCTCGGCGTAGCACCGTATCTGTTGCCGCACGTAAAAAACCGTCCTCTGTCCCTTCACCTGAAGCTAAAAGGCCCGCACGCGCCGGGCGCATACATCAAGGACATGGAGGGACGCCAGCCCGCATGCGCGTTGATCTATACAACGCCGAGGAAACATCACAAGTCTGGCAAGCGTGATATCATCGACTACCTTGTCTGCAATAACACACCTACGTTGGTCTACATGATCAACCTTGGCTGTATTGATGTGAATCCCTGGACGTCTTCGGTCGACACACCGATGAAACCGGAGTATCTGGTCATCGACCTTGATCCTTCTGACGAAGATTTTGCAAAGGCAATAGAAGCCGCGCGTGCTGCTAAGGAATTGTTTGACAAACGAAAGTTGAAGGCCTTTCCAAAAACCAGTGGCAAGACGGGCATGCATCTCTTCATACCTTGTACTCAATTTTCGTTCGCACAGGCGCGGAGTATTGCGGAGACCATTTGCCTGGAGGTTCACAAGCTTGTGCCGGAGATTACAACAACCGAAGTAAGCATTGCAGATCGCGGGTCGCGCCTGTATCTCGATCCCAACCAGAATGATTATTCGGACACAGTAGCCGCACCGTATTGCGTGCGCCCTTTCCGCAAGCCCTCCGTGTCTGCTCCCCTTGAGTGGAGAGAACTTAGGCAAGGGCTCGATCCTTCGCAATTCAACATCAATAATATGCTTCAAAGGCTCGACAAAAAAGGTGATCTGTTTCGTGGAGTCCTTGATCGAAAGATCGCCGTCATGAATGACAAAGCTTTAAAAAAGTATCTGGTGTAGAAGCACTGTTTCCGAAAGGATGGGGCCACCGGACCCACGGCAGAGCGTTCGTCTGTACTCCTCTAGGAAACGACCATCAACAGAAAGATGAATAGTGATGTGGAGGTGACCGCCAGGAACAGGAGATAAAAGTACACAGGGACCGATGGTAGATTTTTCAAAAACACACGGATATGGGCCTTCATTACTATTATTCCAATGTCGTTAGGTAAATGACTAGGTGTTTGTGAGTGATCGCGGCGATCTCTTTTGATAGATCAGTTCAATGACAGGCTCGATCGATTCCCGCGTCAGGGGTTTCGAAAGGCATTGCACAACCCCAAGAGACATCGCCATTTTTTTATCCCGTTCACTCGCAGAGGATGACACCAACACTATGGCTATACGCGCAGTACTTTGCTTGTCCAGCTTATGGAAAGCCTGAAGAAAGGCAATTCCTCCCATGGTGGGCATTTCAAGGTCCAGCAAGATAATATCCGGCATCGGCTCCGGACCTGAGACTCCCTTGTTGAGTATGTCAATCGCATGCTTTCCATGGTGCGCCACGCGCGCGGAATTACAGTATCCCGTTAGCTGCAGCACTCTCCGATGAATGAAAAGGCAGAGTTGATCGTCATCCACAAGGAGGAAATTAAGCGCCCCACGCGAAGGTGGCTGATCTGCAGGTCGAGGGTTCTCTTTGTGGTACATGGGGTATGCCCTTATCTGCAGATTCCGAAAACTACACCAATGTTTAGCCGCATGGTGCTAGTGAGTGAGGTGTTATTCAGTACAGTGTCTTCTGTCTTCTGAGACAGATTGTGACCGTAATACACCTCAGAATAGAGATGGACAAAGTCATAGTTTTGTATGATGCTGATCTCAATCCCTGCACCGAAACGCGCGTTGGCCTGACGAATGGAACCGAGGTAGGGTGCTTCCGCCTGGCTGTAGTTTGTCACGCCAGGTTCACGATCAACATAGTATCCATAAAACTTAAGCTCGTCTAACGAAATTCCCGCGGTGAGATAGGGCTGCACGCGCGGCTCTTTGTCGATGAGGGCGAGGGGATAGAGACTAACTTTTGCCCCAGCCTGATATTGGTCAATCGTTCCTGGTGTCCCGCTTGTTGAAGAATAATATCCAGCGCCTGCGCTGGTTCTCAGAGTAGAGGTTCCGAAGATGAATCCGATGCGCCCGCCGGCGACGACGGTTTTGACCTCGTCGAGTTTGGCGATTTCGCTATCGATCATGAATTGTCGCGAACCGAAGCTTATATCGAATCCTTTGTAGATTTGGGCTTCGGAAAACATCGAATGAAACAACAGCACAACAAAGATCAAAACAACGAAGAGCACTTTGAACAGGTTCTCATTCATCCTCGGGGTCATGAGCGTGGGGTTTAGTCACTATCAAAAATCCCGAATGATGATGGGAGAAACGTCAGAGAAATCCGGATTTGTTAAAAATCAGGCAAAATGTGCGAAAGAGGCTGTTATTTCAACATTTTCAGTGTCACGCGCGCCGATTTTGGCAGCATTCGTTATTTCGGCTGTCCCTTGACCTACGGAAAATTCTTACGACTCAGGGATTTTCAGGAGATATACCGGCGTCCAGGCAAGCGGTTGGCGCGAAGCGGGGCAGGGGCTATATTGCGTGCGCAATCAATTGCCCGGTTGAAGCAAGTGGCAACTGATTGGCACAGCCAATAGTGACTTCAATTGCGTAATAGATGACGAAAAACTGGTATGTGTTCTATACAAAGAGCCGACAGGAGAAAAAGGTGAGGGATCTTCTTTTGCGGGACGGATATGAGGTGTTTCTGCCCATGCACAAAGTTATGCGTCAGTGGAGCGATCGAAAAAAGAGGGTAGACGTACCGTTGTTCAACTCGTACATTTTTGTGCGCGACTTTGAGTACAAGATCGCGGACATCCTCAGAACCCCTGGTCTCGCATGGAACATCAGACACAACGGTAAACCTGCTATTCTGCGGGAAGACGAGTTTGAACTCATTCAGCGTTTTATCACCACCGGATATTTTCTTGAGGCGTCCGGGGATGTGTCATCCTTTCAGATAGGCGACAAGGCGAAGATCCTTGACGGCCCACTTGCTGGCGTCACCGGCGTTCTTACTGGTCACGACAAAAATCAACGCTTCAATATCGTGCTCGAGGGTATTCAACAGGTGATCCAGGTGCAGTTACCGGCAAGCCTGCTTGCGAGAGTCGACAATTGATTCGCAATCGATAAAAGAAAAGATATTGTAAGATGCTCGAATCCAATAAACACAGGCGTAAAAGTGTAGTAGTTTGCGAGTGAGCCGGCTGCACCGACGCGTAATAGATAAAATTTTGATACGAGAATGCCTGCGTCGTGATGTGAAAAAATATCCACGAGCTATCTTGTACGATAACACCGTCCTGCGCGGATCACGCTGCAAGCTTTTTCGGATTCTCCATGACGCAGAAGAACTCGTTGAGGGTCATCCGGTGAATGTGCAAAATTTTCGATAAAGACTTCAACGTAATGTTCGCCTTCCCTTTTTCCATTCTCCAATATTGAATCTCCGGCAGGTCATACCTTTCAGTAAAGGACTTGATAGTAGGGTATCCCTTTTTAACTCTGAGCGCGGCAAGACAGCTACCAACCTCGGATAACATGTTCTTAAAGCTTTTATCTGATCTCATATCAAATAATTTGTTGAGATAATGTCCATTTAAAAACTGTGCCCGCCGGTAGCCTGCTCCTCCCGGCGCATTGGTGGTATGGTTTTTTCCTGAAGCCACCGGACAATGTTTGCTCCGTGCACGAAAACATTTAAATATCAAACATACCGCTGGAAACGACCATATGATTGTTAAAACCTGCCTGCTGATCTCTGATGATCCTGATGATCATATTGAGTTCTCTGAAGCGCTGTATGACATCTCTGACGAGATCGTGGTAATGACAGTGTTGGATTTCCGAAAGGCGATAGATCTTCTGGTCACGAAGAAGTGTGTGCCGGAGTTTGTCGTCTTGAACCTCGGGATGTCCGACTTCACCCCTGACAATTTTTTTACGGTCCTTCGGGAGGATCGCGCCCTTACAAATGTGAAAGTGATCGCGTATGGTGAGGGCGGCGAGTTAAAACGTGACGACAGTGCGCGTATCAACAGATTCCTGCATGATGATCTTCCATTTTCAGAGTTAAAAAAAGAGCTAAAGGCCGTTTTGGCCGCGCATTAACTACCCAGCAACGAGTTTACAAGACGTTGGTGGCGAGTGCGCTTCGGTTTATCGCTAAAGATAATGCCGATATCCAGTAGGATTAAATTCCATTACACAATGCAACCTTAACCTGCCTTGTATGCTTGTGATTTTCATCCGGCCATATAATTGTTCTCATCGTGGTGTGTCAATCTACTTGACACAAACTGAACGGCTGGCATGGATTTTTAATAAATACCTGTTTCATAATAACACCTCATTTCAGCGCCATGCTTCCCGATTCGTCACGTTGCTTATAAACTAACAGTCAGTCCGACATGGTAAAATCCCGCAAGAAAAAGTCAGGAAGCAGTGAAGAAGCGACGTCAGAACCTGTGAAATCACCGCCCACACCGGAGGTCCTGGGCGCTCTGCCGGCGCTGTCGGATCGGAGTTTCCGGGAAGTTGTTCAAGAGGTTGAAGACTATGCGATCGTCCTGCTGGATGCAACGGGGACAATTCTCACCTGGAACAAGGGAGCTGAGAAGATCATAGGCTATTCAGCAAACGACGTCGTCGGTAAAAACTACCGTATTGTTCACACAACAGAAGACCGGGAAGTCAATCTGTCGGCGAAGATGTTAGAGATCGCGCGGACCGAAGGACAGACACACCTTGAAGGATGGAGCGTACGCAAAGACGGAACGCGGTTTTGGGGTAGCGTGACAATTACGGCATTACATGAGCATGACGGTGACATCCGAGGCTTCCTGCAAGTGACTCGCGACCTTACTGAAAAGAAGACAGCGGAGGACCAATACAGCAACTTTGTTGAAGAACTTAGGCTCAAGAATGAAGAGATGAGAAAGAGTGAGGACCGCTATCATAAAATGATTACTGAGGTGGTCGATTATGCCATCATACTCCTTGACAAGGAGGGCAAGATACTCGCATGGAATAAGGGCGCCGAAAAGCTTAAAGGTTACAGGGAGGACGAGATCGTCGGTAAGAGCTTCAGATTTTTTTATCCAAAGGAGGAGAAGGATGCGCGGCTACCCGAACGACTCCTTGAGGAGGCCGTCAGGAATGGCAGTGTTACGCACGAAGGATGGCGTCTGCGGAAAGATGGCACCCGTTTCTGGGGTAACGTAACACTTACGGCTCTTCACGACGAAAGTGGAGAGCTGATCGGTTTTTCAAAAGTAACGCGCGACCATACGCAGAAGAAAATCGCAGAAGATCGGGTAGCAAATGCGTTGGAGGCACTCAGGCAGGCCAATGAACAGCTGAAGGAAAGCGAGGAGCGCTATTACAAGATGATCGCCGAGGTTCAGGACTACGCTATCCTGCTCCTAAATACGAAGGGGGAGATACAGAACTGGAACGCCGGGGCGGAAGCCATCAAGGGATATAAGGCATCAGAGATAATCGGAAAACATTTTGAAATATTTTATCCTGACGAGGACCGGAAGAAAAAAATTCCTCAAAGCCTCTTACAGCACGCCGTCAAACACGGCAAGTCCACTCATGAAGGCTGGAGGATGAGAAAAGACGGTTCGCTCTTTTGGGGGAGCGTTGTTATCACCGCCCTGCACAACACCGCCGGGAAGATCATAGGCTTTTCAAAAGTTACCCGCGATCTCAGTGACAGGAAAAAGGCGGAAGACGCTCTCAAAGCCAGTGCTGCGCAGCTGGACCTGAAAAACAGGACACTCGAAAGAGTGAACGAGGAGCTTTCATCATTCACACATGTGGCCAGCCACGATATGAAGGAGCCACTGAGAAAGATACTGGCTTTTGCCGGGAGGATTGAGGACGCGGGATTTGACCGCGAGAAAAGCCGGGAGTATGTTCAGAAAATCGTTTCAAGTGCTTCCGGACTCCAGCGTCTGATTGATGATCTGCTTTCATATTCCCACGTTGCTAATGACACAAGCACTTTTGAAACGGTAGATCTTAACGGTGTTCTCGAAGCGGTACGCGGCGATCTTGAGATTGCAATCAATGAGAAAAAGGCAGTCATTGAATCCACACCTCTGCCAGTTGTGAATGGAATATCCTATCAGCTGCAACAGCTTTTTTTGAATCTTCTTTCTAACTCCATAAAGTTTGCAAAGCCAGACGAGCCGCCGCGCATTTCTATCACCTCGGAGATCATAGAAGGTCCGGACATTCCCGGCGTTCCCACGAACGGTTTGAATAAGTACTATCACATTGCTGTCAGCGATAACGGCATTGGTTTTGCCCAGGAGTACAACAGAAGGATCTTTGAAGCGTTCGAGAGATTGCACAAGAAAGATAAGTATCCGGGTACTGGTATCGGACTCGCTATTGTAAAAAAGATCATTCAGAACCACAACGGAATCATCTCCGCCGAAGGCGCCCCTGACGAGGGTGCGACGTTCCACTTGTATCTTCCTGCTTAAGGCGCTCAGGTAGTATTGAGCACGCCTTGTATTATTTCGCCGTCCGTAATGGAGATGAAGGAAAACAGAGAAAGCACAATATCCCCGTGCGCTATTTCAACACCGCCTCGTTCAGCTTAGGCATAATGTTAATCCCCGCCCTGAAAAGGAGCAAAACCCTTAAGAGGTTCTTCTGATAATCAGCCCATTGGGCACGTTATAGAGTCTTATGCCTCGAAAAAATCGCATAGGTGGCCCCCATCCGCATTTAGCCTACCTGAAATCCTGAAATTTCCAAAATCAGAAATTTCCTGACAGACTTCTGAACCGGCGGTAATAGTTTTGAGTCGTGCAAAAATGCAAAGGTCGCATAGGCGCCTCGTTGCATTTAAGTAATGAAGATACCACAAGCTATGAAGAACCTGTATCGGATGAGGACGCTGACCCTGGCGGCGTTGTTTACCATGCTCTCGTTTTCCATTACTGCGGCTGAGTACTATGTTGTCATCGGAACCTTTGCCCAGGAGGCGAATGCCCGGAAATTCGCAAAAAGGGTCGGGACCGCTTTCAAAGATGTCACCTACTCATTTAATGAAACGCGTAAACTTTATTATGTCCACGTAATGAAGACGTCCCGCAAGGAGGAAGCCCGTAACTGGACTCTTTATCTCCGCAAGGAGAAAGGCTTCCGGGATGCCTGGGTACTCGCATTCCCGGAAGTTAGAGAGAACAGTTTGGGCGTCGCTGGGCCGCAAGAGCATCGTGCGCCGCGTTATGTACAGGAAGGGAGCCATTCCATCGGCGATGATAATGCGCTCGCGTCATCATCGTCGACAGATGAGTTTGTCAAATACGACGTTGCACATGCAGGCAATGCAACAAGCGCCAACGTGTCGTGGACGGTGAACGGCGACATCAGTTTCACGTCGGGTTTAAAGAATCTTAAGGATTTCACGCGCGATGAATTACTCTCTACAAGTCAGCGATTCACCTTTGTCGTTGAAAACGCCGAGGGAAAAGTGCTTCCCGTCGAAGTGATGCTGGTGAACTATGAGAAAGTAAAAAAGATCGCCGGCTTCATGCCTGGAGAGGAAGTCGCAATCAGGGGGGCGAAAAAGAATCAGATGGTCACGTTTGTTTGTGATGAGCTTGGCTACAGCATGGAGACCAAGATGTTTAATATCGATAACCCTTCGCGCGGACGGGACATCAAACAAAAGGAAGATGGCGTTTGGGAAGTGCGCTTCAAGTTGAAAAAGCTCCAGGTGAACGAGATCTCTTTCATGAATAAGACCAATTTTTACAAAGACGCAGCTGTACTTGAGTCATCCTCCGAACAGGAAATGAACAATCTTGTTTTGATGATGCAAGCGAATCCCGGCTACAAGATCATCGTTCACACGCACTGCAATCCCGGTGGGCCGCGAGATATCCGGATACCCGCAGGGAAGAATTATTTCGATTTGGAAGGCGCTGTAGAGAAGTCGGGATCAGACAAGCAGTTGACGAAAAAGCGCGCTGAAGTGCTGCGGAACTATCTTGTAGAACACGGCATCCAGGAAAAGCGAATTGGAGTTGTGGCCTGGGGGAGTCGTGATCCGTTGGTAGCGAGGACAGCGCCCGACGCATATATCAATGACCGCGTTGAAGTAGAGTTGGTCGCGGAATAGACTTACACTGGTTTGGTCTGCATTCTCAACAGCATACATTTTGGGGCAGTAGGTTTCCTTGAAATGCAGCCGGGGATTCAATCTTCAGACGGAAGGCGAATCCCTTCTTTTTTTGCCACCGCCGGCGGTACAGTTCGGACAGAAAGTATAACGGTAACCACCACTTATCAGCGGAATACATCGGTCCACCTATCTCTTTTACAGGTTAGCTGCCACTCCCGCAGGAATCCGCCCGGAAGGCTGATTAATGTTCGGATCTTTTGATTGCTCATCAAACATTAAGACGATGAACACCTGCAAGCAAACCTTAAAACTCGTCGGGCTGCTTTTCATGCTTGCCTTAAGCGAAAGTTGTTACGCTCAACTCGTAGTGAACGGCAAAGACCTTAACACCGACAAAGACCTCGAGTACATTCAACTGATGTATTACATTGATAAGGGCAGTATCAAGCCCGTGTTCTATGTGGACGATGGGTTCATCGAGCCGGAATACAGCGAAATCCTCGACCCTGGAAAGCTGGACGACCAGAAGATTGTCATTGATGGTGAGCCCATCACAGACCGAGTCACGGTTGTGTGGGTCCTCAATAGATTGAGCAAGGCTGGTTGGGAGTATATGGGTGACGTTGTTTTTGTGCCCCTGAAGGTCATGAATAACTGGCATGTGTACACGCTTCGGAGGAAGTAGCGTTCGTATTTGACAAAGATGCGCATCGCCACTTGCGACTGGCTGCTGGCAACGGGCTGTCAAAAAATGAGGTCAATTCTTAGCTTCGCTAAAGTCAGTCAGTGGTGTGTTGCTATGTTTTCGATCTTCAATGTTGCCCTCCTAAGCTGGCGTTCAGATTTGTTATTCATTCTTTCGAATCCCTCTCTAACAGCCAGAAGCGCCCGACTGCACTTGCCTACTGAGCAAGCTACGCAACGCTTCGGCGGGCGTGGCACCTGCCAGTCGCTAACCCTTTCTACCATTCAAGTTCTGGCGGTTACATAGCATGTCAGTTAGTGTATGTACTGAAGATTTATCATCTGACATTGTTCAGCTCATCACACATCAAATGAGGCGATCGGTTACAATGAGATTCAATGCAATAAAATATGGATTGATGTTATGCGTCCTGGCAATCATAGTAACGTCATGCTCGGGCATATTTGTGCTAAGGCCGCGAGCAAGACATACAGGAGCTACTGCGCAATGGACTGCTGGAAGTCAGTCAGCAAAAATGTTCGCGCCGCGGGCTGCAGGAAATTGGCGAGGCGACTAGCGCATGAAAAAATCTG
>Ga0307416_100001115_pt1 | contig 14426 bp, 9 predicted proteins | sample DK1Cmetagenome_2_FD_203821 | JGI IMG/M metagenome (GOLD analysis project Ga0307416, IMG submission 203821) | Maize rhizosphere microbial communities from greenhouse at UC Davis, California, United States - DK15-C-3 | ecosystem: Host-associated > Plants > Roots > Rhizosphere > Soil | place: USA...
CCTCATCTCGTCGCCAGGGTGTGCCGCCCGACCAAACAGCGCATCGTTGATCCAGCTCTCCGGCACGCGATCCAGGTGCAGCCTGTAGCGCCCGAACCGGCGGATGTTGTGTGTCGGATACGGGCTCAGGAACTCGATGTCCTCAGGCCGGATTTTCTCACCTTCGGCCACCATATCGCGCAGCGCTCGCATCATGTCCGCTGTGTTCTGCAGGATCACGGCTGATGCGATCAGGTCATTGTAGCGCAGCCGTTTTTGCTGCTCTTCCGGCTCATTTTCTGCAATCACGTCGCCGCCGAACGACAGCCACTTCGCAAAGCCGTTGTACGACTCGATCTTGTTGGTGTTCGCGGTCACTTCCTGGCGCAGTTCGCGACTGCCGATCCATTCGAGCAGGTAGACGGTGCGCACGACGTTACCCAGTTCGCGCGCCGCGAGATAGAGCCGGTTCTTGCGGCTCTCCGAACCGAGACGGCGCAACAGCAACGGTGAAGAAATCGTCCCCGCCTGGATCGATAGCGCGACCTGCATCAGTTCCTGCCAGTGGCGCTGGATCAGTTCCCAGTCGATGGTGGCCGTGAAGAGCCTGTCGATGTGCCTGTATTTCGCGTCGTTGTCCGGCCGGTACAGTACGAGATCCTTCCAGTTACGGATACGCGGCATCAGCTTGATCCCGAGCAGATGCGTGAAGGCGAACACGGCGGCCGACTGGCCCTGCGTGTCGGCATGCACCGTGTCGGCCTTCACCGACAGGCCCGCCCTGAGCAGGCCCTCGATAACGTAGATGGCTTCCCATACGCCGGGCGGAATGAAATGCCGGAACACGGCGATGTAATTGTCGGCGACGTGCCGGTACGCGACGGCACCCATCTTGCGATAGCGGAAGTGATAGCCGGCCAGCAGGTTGTTGTCGTAGAAATCATACTGGGTGCCATCCGCGGCGACCGTCTTGCCATCGCCCCAGTGCTTCGGCAGATCGAGCCGCAGGTACAGTTCGATCAGCTCGCGCTGCGCGGTTTCGAGCTTCTCGAGACTCATGTGCCGTCGGTTCACGAACGACAGCATGTGCGCCGTCACATCGGTGTCGAGGTGACGGGCCGCCTGGGTCGGACCCAGATTGCAGCCCATCGCGAAAATCGTCAGCAGGTAGCGCTCGGCCGCCTTGCGGATCTGCGGATCGATACCGGAGAGTGGTCCGAAGTGCCGCGTGAAATGCGTCCAGTGTTCGATATTGGCGAGGATGTCCAGCACGTTGCGGGTCGGCAGCCGCGCGTTGAGCCGCTCCTGCAGGGCGATTGCGCTGGCCGGAATCTCGCGGGCCGGCATCCCCGTGATTTCAATGCAGATTACGACGGTAGCGCGATCTCGGCGCGACAAGGGCTGGCGGACTGCCCCTAATACTTTATTTATAGAAATCAGATAGTTGCTGTTTGGGTTTCGCGGTCAGCCGCGCCATAGCGCGGTCCGACAATTGTCTGTTGATTCGCCGATTTTTTCCGGCTACGCTGGTTGGCCCCGCTTTCGCTTCCGGAGTGGACGGCGATGGAACACTGGCGACTGGCTTATCTGGGCATGCGGCGTATGCCGCGCGATCTCAGCGAGTTTGAACTCGCCACGTTCTTCACGTTCTCATCCAAAGAGCGGGCATTAATCAATGCCCGCCGTGGTCCCCTTTACCGGCTTGCGCTTGCATTGCATATCGGCTTCGTGCGCATGACCGGTGCGACACTCGATGCGTACCAGTATGTGCCGCAGATCCTGTGGGGCCATTTGGGCACGTACCTCGGGATCGAGCCGCCAGACCTCGGTACCTTGCGCACCCTCTACGAAACGCGCGAACGTACACTCTTCGACCATCAGGTGATCGCCTATCAGGCGCTCGGTTTCGTGCCGATGGCCGAACATCAGCGTCGCTATGTCGTGCGCTGGCTCAAGGAGCGGCTCGCGGGGCGCCCGAATCGCGCCGATCTCATGCAGGAGCTCAAGCGATGGCTCTATGAACATCGCATCCTGATCCAGCAGGACCGCGCGCTCACGCCCCTGCTCGTACAGGCCGCGCGCGATGTCGAAACGACGCTGACCGGTAGCCTCGTCCACGCGTTCAGCGAAGCGACGCTTGATCGCTGGGGAACCGTTCTGCCGCAGCCGCATGGGTCGGTTGCGAGCCTGCAGCAATGGCTGTGGTCGGTGCCGCTGCGCAACTCGACGCATCAGATGAGTGAACTGTTCCGCAAGATTGATCGACTGGTCGAGCTTGGCGTACACGGCAACTGGCCGACGACATGCAATGAAGCAAGCGTGCGACACTTCGCGCGGCGCTGTGCCCATCGCAAACCATCAGTCAGCAAGCGAATCCAGTCGTCTCGCCGGCTCGAGGCCGCATGCTTCATGCGGTATGCGCTCTGCACCGCCACCGACCAGTTGCTTTCGATGCTCGGCCGCTGGATTCGCAAATCCCTCAACGAAGCGAACAGCAGGGTTTCGGCAGCGCGGCCGGACCTCAAGGCACAGATGCACGACTTTGCCACGGCCGTCAAGGTGATAGCCACCGACGAAAGTCTGACGCACGACGACCTGGTCGATCAGATCTCTGCCTTGGCGGATGCGGTGCTCAAACAGGAGACGCCCAGCCGCGCGAGCCTGGTTCGCTCGCAACTAATCTCGAAACGGCGCGTCGCTCGCGCCATGCTCGCCCGGCTGTTGACGCTGCCATTCGAGGCGCAGACCGCGCATCCTGTGATCGAGGCGCTTGTACTGTTGCGTGACATCTACGCGAGCAGATCGGTCGAGCTGCCGCAGAACACGACCATCCAGCTCGGTCGGGCCTGGCAACGCCTGATCGATAACGAAGACCGCAACCAGGCGCTGCTCGCTTTCGAATGGGCAACGCTTTTCGCGCTGCGCGTCGCCTTGCGGAACGGCTCGGTCTATGTGGGGCACAGCTTCGATTTCCGCAGTCAGGCCACGCTGCTGATTCCGGACGACGAGTGGCAGGCCAGACGCAATCATTACTACGGCCACCTGAAGCTGCCGCAGGACCCGAAGGAATTTCTCAAGCCGGTCATCGAGCATCTCAATGCCGGGCTGGCACGTCTTCGCGAGGCAGTGGCGCGCGGCGAGGTGCGCGTCGATGATGCAGTCCATATTGGCCCACTGGGCGCCCAGCCACGCGATGCGGCGCTCGAGTCGCTTCGTCGTGCGATCTTTGCGCCACGGCCGGACGGGCAACTGCCGAAGATCATTCTCGAAGTTGACAGCACCGTACGCTTCAGCTGGATACTGCTGGGTCGGGAGCCGCGCTCGCGCACGGAACTGCTGATGGTCTATGCCGCAGTTCTCGCACACGGCACGTCGATGTCCGCCGCCGATATCGCCCGCATGGTGCCGGAACTGTCGGCGACCGCGATCCGCCAGATGATGAGCCGCATCGCGGACGAGCGGATGCTTCGCCACGCTGCCGACGCTGTGCTCGAATTCATGCACCGGCATCAGATCGCGCAGCACTGGGGCCGGGCGGACCTTGCGTCGTCGGACATGATGTCACTGGAAACGACGAAAACGGTCTGGCAGGCGCGCGCCGATCCGCGGCGGCGCACTGCGTCAATTGGTGTGTACACGCATGTGCGCGATCGCTGGGGCATCTTCTACGACCAGCCGATCGTACTCAACGAGCGGCAGGCGGGTGTTGCGATCGAAGGTGTGATCCGGCAAAGCAGTACCGACGACGTGGCTATGCTTGCCGTTGATACCCATGGGTATACCGATTTCGCGATGGGGCTCGCCCGCGCACTGGGCTTCGACCTGTGCCCCAGGCTGGCTCATCTGCGGGACCGGCGACTGCATGTACCGGTTGATTTCCTGGTACTGGCGGATCTTGCGGCGATCGCCGATTGCGACGTCCGACTCGACACCATCGAAGCTATCTGGGATGACTTTGTACGCGTTGCCGCGTCCGTGCAAAGTGGCCATTGCACGGCTGTGCAGGCGCTTGCGCGCTTTGGCTCCGCCGCACGGGGTCAACCACTCTACGACGGAGGCGTTCATCTTGGGCGGCTCTTCCGAACAATCTTCCTGATCGACTACTTTACCGTGCCGGTATTTCGCGGCGAATTGCAGCACGCGCTCAATCGCGGTGAGGCTGTCCACAACGTGCAGCGTGCCATTCACCAGGGCAAGATTCCCGTCGAGCTCACGCGTCATCGCCACTCGATGATGGCCGTCTCCTCGGCGCTGACGTTGCTGACCAACGCCGTCATGGCCTGGAACACCCAGCACATGCAACGCGCGCTCGACACGATCGAGAAACTCGGCAACCAGCCTGTGTTACCCGAACACCTGCGCAGCATTGCCCCGACGTCGCTGGAAGGTATCAATCTGCGCGGGACCTTCGACTTTCCGATCGCCGATTATGTGGATCGGCTCATGCCGAGCCTCATGGTGGGCGCGTCGTCACCCTCGCAGCGCACAGGTTGAGGTCTCTGTCGACGGTCAAGCCAGCTCATCCCGACGGTCTGATTGCAGCGACCTGCATTCGACCGTCGGATGCCCACATTAGCTGCAAATGACGCAGATCAAAACTGTAGCCCCGTCGCGACGGGCAGCAGACGACCCTGAGCAGACCGATGCCGGCTTCAATTAGCGGCCCGAAACCGGACGCTCGCGCACCCAGCGACGGCTTGTGCGGGAAAACGCACGCAGGATTTATGACATTCGCCCTGTTCGACGTGACACATGCGCGATGCTCCAGACCACCGAATGTTGATCGATCGCAGCGTGGACGGGTGAGTGCCCCATCTCGTTCATGATCCGCTCTGCCGCGTCAGTACCATTCACTACCGAATCCCATATCAACATGTCGACGATCGAGCCGTCGGCTGCTTGGGCGATGCGCCTCGACCGGAAGCCGGGCTGGCGACCTAGCCATTCATCGATGTCGGCATTGGCCGCGATGAAATCTTCGACCGTGAGACCCCTCGCAAGCTTGAAGGTCGTGATCTCTAAAGCTTCGCGTTGTCGCTGTTTAGCCATGTCGATCATCTCTGCGCCGTAGGGCGAACAATGATTTCGTTAACGTCGACACCCGCCGGCTGACCGATTGCATAGCAAATGGCCTCCGCAATCGCGGAGGGGGGCATAGACGCCTGATCCATCATCGCACGGACACCGGCCTTCACTTGTGCATCGCAGATTCCATCCACCAGTTCGCTACGCGTGAGGCCAGGGCTGACAACCGTCACCCGCACGTCACTGCTTTCCTGCCGGAGCCCTTCCGAGATTGCCCGCACCGCGAACTTCGTCGCGCAATAGACCGCAGCGGTGGGATCAACGCGATGAGCAGACACCGACGCAACGTTGATGATGTGCCCAGCGCCTTGTTTGCGCATAACCGGCATGACCGCAGCAATGCCATGCAGGACCCCGCGAAGGTTGACGTCGATCATCCGATTCCATTCGTTCAGCCGCAGTTCTTCCATCATGGAGAGCGGCATCACGCCGGCGTTATTCACCAGCACGTCGACACGGCCGCAGTGGTCGTGAGCGAATGCGACGAACGACTGGAAGCTATTCATATCCGTTACGTCTAGTGGTCGATAGAGCGCTTCGCCGCCGGCTTCGCGGATATCCCGTACAAGTGTGGCGATCCGATCCGTGCGCCGCGCGCCCACCACTACAAGATGGCCGTTCGCCGCCAGATGGCGGGCGGTGGCTTCGCCGATGCCGCTGCTGGCGCCAGTGATCAGGACGACTTTGTTCGATATTGAGGCGGCGGGATTCGTCATTGAATGCTCATGTTGAAGTTGAATTACGGGGGGCTCCCGTGGTCAAACTATGCGATGAGACACGCCTTGGTCGTTATCCCGATTCTGCAAAATTCATCTACGATCCTGCAAATCGCTCCGGAACTCGCTTTGGCGCATTGCAGAATTGGATATGATTTCGGTACCGTAAAAAAAGGCATTTCACTGTCTCGATGACAACAATCAGAAGCCCGCATAGCCGTGAAATGGCATCCATCATTGCCCGATATGCCAACAGCGACGGGGAGCATACGACTGCTATCGAGGGTCTTTTCTTCGCCAGGCGTTCGTCGCCTACTCAGCCTCTGTATGTCGCCCAATGGCCTTGCTTTGCCCTTGTCGTTCAGGGGGCAAAGAGCTTGAGGCTCGGCGATGAATTGTTCAGTTACGGCGTGGGCGATTACCTGGTGACCTCGATCGACCTTCCAGTTGCATCGCGCGTGACTGAGGCGAGCGCGAGGACACCGCATTTGGGCCTTGGCCTGGCCATCAATCCCGATCGCCTGAGACAGGTCATCGAGCGGATCGGCTTGACCCGGCGGACGCTTGATGCGGACGACATGCGGGGCGTGGCCGTCAATACGGCTCAACCGGATCTCCTCGATGCGTCGGTCAGAATGCTGAGTCTTTTAGATCGACCTGACGACATCCCCGTGATAGCGCCGTTGATCGAGCAGGAAATCCTCTATCGTCTGCTGACCGGCCCCTTCGGCCCGCGTCTCATGCAGATAGCCATGACCGAGACTCCCAGTAACAAGATTGCTCAGGCTATCGGCTGGCTTCGAGAAAATTTTACGCAGCCCCTGTCTGTCGCTGAACTGGCCGTGCGCGTGGCCATGAGCGTTTCGTCACTCCATCATCATTTCAAGGCGGTGACAGCGATGACGCCTATGCAATATCAGAAGCAGCTTCGTCTCCATGAGGCTCGCCGTCTGATGATGATGGAGTTTGTGGATGTCGGAACTGCAGGCTACCGGGTGGGATATCAAAGCCCATCACAGTTCAGCCGGGAATACAGCCGGATGTACGGACTTTCACCACTACGCGATGTTGGAGCGGTGCAGAGGGCAATGGCCGCTCGGTGACCTGCAAAGCCCTCATCGACGACCCACGTCCACACCCGGTACGAATCACGTGACCGACGCGTGCGCAGCCATGGATCGCAAACCTGAATCGGGCGGTGGCGCCGAGTTACGAGCGCCAGCTAGCAGGCCGGAAAGCAGTCAGCCACGGCAGACCGCCCATGGCCGGACTCGGTCGTCTGCCCCCGAGCTGGATAGTGTAAGTGCTCGATCATGCAACGCCAGCATTCAGAACCGCAGACCGATAGGCAAGCACAAGCCGCACGGCGCGCTCAACACGGCCTCGATCAACGGTCGCTGAACGTCTGGTCCACAAAGGTACGCAACTGCGACAGGTCGGTTTTTGCGTAGCCGGCGGTCGTTTGCACCGACGCGTGCCCGAGCAGAGCCTGTGCGGCCGGCAATGGTACCTGATGGTCCACCACGAGTTGCCTGGCATAGCCGTGGCGCAGCCAGTGCGGCGATGCCGATCGCAGGCGCGCAGCGCCCGCATGATCGGTTTTCTCGATGCGGTCGGCCGCCGCGATGAAGATTGCCTTCACCTCATCGTAGAGGCCGGAGCTGTGCAGCGAGCCGCCCTTGAGCCCATGAATCAGCGCTGCGTGCTCATAGGGACTGGGCTGCGGCGGCAGGCCGCGCAGTTGTCGGTACGTTGTCAGGATCGGCACGCAGAGTCCCGGCAACGGAACCGCTCGCGTCTTGCGACCCTTGCCGAGAACGTGGAGCGTCCAGCACTCGCCGTCGTCAACTTCGAGCTTCGGCGACTGCGCCTCGTCGGACCACACGAGTTCAACCAGGCGCACGCCGGCGTACCGGTACAGCGCCCAGATTGCGCGGCGCCGCGCGACGACCAGCGCGTCATCGTCGTTAAGACCTTCAGCGACCCAAGCGTCGCATGCAGCAAGCAACGCACTCGGCAGCATCCGTTGCGGTGCGAAGCTCGTGCGCGAGCGTCCGCCACCCACGAGGCCTGCAGCCGGATTGGCGATCAGATAGCCGGTCTCGGTCCAGTAGCGGAACAGGCTCGCGACGACCGCGAGTGCCCGTGCCTGGGTCGCTTCCGCCACCGTCCGGTTGTTGTTGTTGTTGTTGTCGTCGACGGCGTCATGAGAGGGCTTGCGCAATGCCAGCCGGTACGCGAGCAGGTCGTGGCGCGTGAGATCCGACAGCGGACCGAGTTGCTGCGGTTTGCACCACTCGACCAGCCGCCGCAGTTCGGTTCGGTATGCACGCAGCGTGTGCGGCGAGCGGCTCGCGCGATCGCGCAGAAAGAGCGCAACAGCCTGCGCGTCGTCGCCCACGCCGAGCGTGTTGGTTGCGCTCGCCACATTCGCGAAGCGTCCAGCCCGAGCAAGCCATGCGATCAATGGGTGCGGCACCGTGACCAGCGCTGTCGTATCCCGCGAGGTTTCCCGTATTGGCTCACCGGTCGCCGCTGGCAACCCGGCTTCGGGCGAGACCTTGAAGCGCCGCCGGTGCGTATGCAGAACTCGTTGCAACACCGCCTCCGGCATCGGCGCATCGTCGATGGCCGCGGTGCGCACACGGCCGAGATCCCAGTACTCGATCACGACCGCGTGATCAAGCAACTGCCGCATGACCGCCGGATGGGCCACCTTCGCGTCGGCGAGCGATGCGTACCGGCCCTTGAGCGCCGCTAGGGTCCAGCGCGCGTAGACGACGTGGCCAAGCGTGTCGGCCAGATACGCGAGCGCCGCGCCGGTGTCCGCCGGCAGCCGCCGCGGCGGCGTCATGGCGCCATCGATCCAGTCGGCGGGATTCAGTGTCTGGCTCATGATTTCCTGGGCTTCGTCGTGCCGCTCTTCGGGGTGCCCGTGGTACGCCTTGCAGTCGCGAGACCGCTGGATGCCGCCGGTGTGCGACGGGCCTCCTGTGCCGACACGATGCGCAGCAGTTCGTCGAGCTGCGCATACTGGCTCGCATTGATTGCCTTGAGCGCCAGCGCTTCGCCGACCGCCTGCTGGCGTGCCTCGCGCTCGCTCGCGAGTTCGCCTTCGAGCCGTTCGCGTTCGCCGTCAAGCGCGGCAACACGGCGCTCGGCGAACTTGAGCTGTGACGCGGAATGCGCATGCTCTTTTTTCAGGGCCTCGCGCTGGTGGGCGGTTTCCTGCAGCAGCTGCTTCGACAGCGCCTCGTACCGGTGTTGTACGTCGGCGATCGCCTCCCTGTTGGCACGATCGACTTCGGAACGCTCGGCGGTCGCGGCGTCGAGTTGCGCCTGGCGTTCCTGGGCCGTCGCATCGAGTGCCGCGCTCCGGTCGCGCAGCATCGCGTTCTGGGCCCGCAGGTAGGACAGTTCGGTATCACGTGCGGAGACCGACGCTCGCAGCTCGCTCAATTCCTGGCGCAGCAGTTCGACGCGCAGGTCGGCATCGGTGCGCGCCGCATCGGCCGCCGCGATCGCCTGTTGTGCCTCGGCCTTCAGGCGCACCACGTCGTCAAGTTGCACGGCCACGGCCGCCTGCCACAGCGCGCGCATCTGCTCGGCGATCTCGACGGGGATGCCGGGCATCGCGATGTCGGCGAGTCCCGCGCGCACGACCTCGGCCTCAATCGCGTTCAGCGCCCGCGCAAGGGTTGCCGGATCGCCCGCACCGAGCCGCGCGCGGAGTTTGCGGACCGACACGATCTTGCGGAAGCGTTCGCCGGTGGGCGGATCGGCGTCGCCTGCCTCGGCAAGCATCGACAGCACGGCGGAGCGGATCTGTTCGGCGGTAACGGCGGCCGGACGGGGCATGCAGGCCTCCTGGCGGGGAAAATGATCATTTCCGCCAGATTATTCCACACATGTATAACGCTAGGTAACGGTTTTTTCGATGGTATGAACTCAGGCATCAAAGATAATTCTTATTATCACCGGCAAACACGCCCCATGTCGCCCGTCAAAGCGCCTGACGGCGGGATAGGCCTCGCCAGACCGTTTCTCAGGTAACGTAGAAAGACCAGACAGCAACCGATTGATTTTATTGAATATATTATTGGGGGCTGACCGCTAACTCCTGTCACACCTTGATCGCGCTAGCGTCGTAATCTGCACTGAAATCACGGGGATGCCTACGATGGGCTGCGCCCGGCGCTGCAACAGCCGGAGGCCGGTCATGCGTGATCTGATCGTCGAACTCAAACAGTTGCGGCTGCACGGCATGGCTGCCGGTTGGGCCGAACTGCTCGAACAGGGTAACGTCGAGGTGGCGTCTTCGCAGTGGCTGCTTGAACGGCTGCTGCAGGCCGAGAGTGCCGATCGGGCTGTGCGCTCCGTCAGCCACCAGATGAACGCCGCGAAGTTCCCGGTGCATCGGGACATCGCCGGCTTCGACTTCGATGGCTCGCCGGTTGATCGCCAGCTCGTCATGCAACTGGCCAGCATGACGTTCACCGAGGGGGCACACAACCTGGTTCTGGTCGGTGGGCCGGGGTCCGGGAAAACACATCTGGCGACGGCTATTGGCGTGTCCGGCGTCATGCACCATGGCAAGCGAGTGCGCTTCTACTCGACCGTGGATCTGGCCAATGCCCTGGAGCAGGAAAAGGCGCAGGGCCGTGCCGGACGGATCGCCGCAAGCTTACTGCGCCTCGACCTGGTCATTCTGGATGAACTTGGATATTTACCCTTCAGCCAGGCCGGCGGCGCATTGCTGTTCCATCTTCTGAGCCGCCTTTACGAGCACACGAGCGTTGCCATTACAACGAATCTGGACTTCGCCGAATGGTCCAGTGTGTTCGGTGACGCGAAGATGACCACGGCATTGCTGGATCGGCTGACGCACCACTGCCACATCGTGGAAACCGGCAACGAAAGCTATCGCTTCCGGCATAGCAGCGCGAGTGCGAAGAAACGCATCCGCTCGCGCGAAGCGGCGCGCAAAGGCGAGCCCGCCGGCGCCTCCGAATCCAACTGATGTCGTTCGCCCGGCGCTGGGGAAGCTGCTACGGGCTACGCCCTTCGAAGCCTCCCCAGCGCAACACACCTTCATACGAAGGAGGACAACCACTCCGGAAACCCATACACTTATCCACACCCGGTCCTGCTTCAGACCGGTCTCCACCCCGGCTCAAAATTCAATCGGCGCGGTGGCTCAAAATTCCGTCGGCGCGGACAAAGCATAAAAGTGACGGCCGCTGAGCAGCTTTATGCAACGCAAAAGCAAGGAGAAACGACCCTGGAGGCGGGTAACGGCCTGAACCTGATCATGCAACCGATATTAGATGGATCGATTAACGAACAACCTGTCGCGCTGAAGAAAAAATACCCTCGAGTACGCGCAGTCTGGCAGACTGGCGAATCGATACCCAGTGGTGTTTCGACGGCTTGCGCGTAAAGATCCGCGACGAAGGCGTGGTCCGCAACTGGCCGACCTATCCGGCACGGGGCGTGCATCGCGCACGATACGCGTGACGTGCCCGGCCGTTGGATCGAGCAGACCGAGGGAATCAAGTTCTTGCTACGGGTAGTCAACAGCATGAAGCTGCGCGGCGTGCAGGATATTCTGTGCTGTGGCGGCCGGCCTGAAAGGCTTCCCCCGAAGCAATCGACTCCGGGTTCCCCAAAACGACCTTGAAGGCCCGCATCGCCCATCAGACATGCATTTCGCTGAACTTCGCGAGCCGGAGAAGCCCGGGAATCGGTCGGCGTCGAGTCGTTGCCTATGCAACCGCAGAAGATCATCAAGGCATGCACTCACGCCCAGTCGGACGAAGCCGTGTCTGAAGCTGATCTGACTTTCCCCGCACAATGTCGTTACCAAAAGGGACCAACTCCCGACACGGTTGAAAAAGGACAATGGCCCGGTTCAAGCTTGATCCGCAGCGACTCAGTATCCGAATCTGATTTTTAACCCGCCGCACAAACAGGTTCCGGATGCCCCAATCGGCGCTATTCAAGTCTGAATGTCGAAACGCTCGATACGAGCTCTTGCGCTTTCTCATGCACCAGTTGCGCCCCGGCAGCAGACTGTTCGACGAGCGCAGCATTGTGCTGCGTAACCTCGTCAATCTGGCCAAGCGCCTTTGATATCTCCGCAACTCCGGCGCCCTGCATTTCGCATTCTCCTGCAATGTTTTTCACGAGTTTATCGACCTTGTCGACTGTGTCGAGGATTTGCGTCATGCACTGATTCGCCACATCGACGAGTCTCGCCCCTTCAGTCACGTGCACATCCGATTGACCAATAAGCGACTCGATATCTTTCGATGCCGTCGACGACCGCTGCGCCAACGCGCGAACCTCAGATGCCACGACGGCGAAACCCCGGCCGTGTTCCTGAGCACGCGCAGCTTCGACCGCCGCATTGAGCGCCAGAATATTCGTCTGGAATGAAATGCTTTCTATCATGCTGAGGATATCGCCGATTTTGTTCGAGCTCTCGGAGATATGTTCCATCGTGGTCGCAACTGCCACGACCTCGTGTGCGCCCCGTCGGGTCGTCGAGAACGCATCTTCCGCACAGGAGGCAGCCGATTTTGCGTCTGCAGCCGTTCGCTGTATGGCGTCCCGAAGGCCAGACATCGTGGCCGACGTCTCCTGAAGCGCCGCAGCCTGTTCTTCAGTGCGCTGAGCAAGATCGGCATTGCCGGCCGCAGCCTCTTCCATCGCAACACTGATCGCACCAGCTCCCTGCTGAATCCTGCCAATGATAGCCCGCAGCCGCATCTGCATGTCTGCGATTCCCGCAATCAGGCTGTCGTTGTCGTTTGCACGCTTCTCGATCCTGATGGTGAGATCGCCCGCGGCTGTCGCATGCACGATCGCTTTCGCGTACTCGGGCGCCCCTCCCAACATGCGCATGAGAACCCGATTAACCAGCAGAACCACACCGGACAAAAGCAGGCCGGTAACCAGGACAAAGGTCACCATTACGAACGCGGATCTTGCAAATGCCCTGTCGATGTCATCCAGGTAGGCACCGGTAACAAATATCAGGTTCCACGGCCGGTACGCCTTTACGTAACTTCGCTTCCTGACGATCTCCGTCGCCCCGGGCCGATGAGTCGAATAGTCGACAAGTCCACCGTTGCCATGTTCCGCAACCGTGACCATTTCCCGGTATATATAGTGTCCGTTTTCGTCCTGGTAATCGCCGAGGTATTTTCCCTCTGTTTCTGGCTTGGAGGGGTTCACAACCGAATGCATCCCCGGGTCAATGACTGCAACGTATCCATCTTTGCCGAACCGTATACCTCTAAGCTCGGCCAGAGCCGCTGCCCTGGCTTCAGCCGCAGTCATCACTCCCCTGGTAGCAAGATCCACATAATGTTGCGTGATACCCGTTGCAAAATCCGCAGCCTGACTGAGCGTAAGTTCCCGCTCATGAAGGCTGGACGCACGGTTCTGCACTACCCCGAACGTCGCAACTGCAGCCAGGCACACCAGTGACAGCACAAACGGAATCCACATCTGCTGCCGAAACCCCAGTCGTCTCATGTTGATCTCCTGTTTATATATGTCTGGACGGGTTAACGGCCACCCGTCAGCTATTTTTATATTAGAGATCAAATTATTTGCATCGAGAGGATATGTTGTGACGACGTACTCAAACTGATTTGGTTGCCGCAGTCTCGGCCCTTAACAGACCGGCTTGCCTCACAGATCGAGCACGAGCTCCTCCGACGTCGCCCGCGAAACGCAAACCATGATCTGGCTCCGTTTCTCGTCCTCCTGCAATACGAGGTCTCGATGATCTGCCGTGCCGCCACAGAGTCCCGTCCTGCACGAACCGCACGTCCCGCTCTCGCACGAGCTGGCAACCCGGATGCCGGCATCCCGAAGCACCTCGAGGATGGTCCTGTCAGCCGGGATCTCATAAGTCCCGCCCGACCTCGCAAGCTTGACCGTAAATGGCTTGTTCTCCCTGAGGACCGAGCCGTCGACACCGAAGCTCTCGAAATGAATGCTTCCCGGGGACCAATGCCCCGTCATGTCCCTGACAGCGTCCATCAATGCGCGCGGGCCGCAGCAATACACATGTGCCTTGCCGGGACGTTCAAAGACAGACCAGAAGTCGAACGACTTCGAGGGGTCACCATAGTCGTGATGGATCTTGACGTAGGGCCGCCAGTCATCTCCCGCCAGCTCGTCAGCAAACGCCGTCGCATCCGGATCGCGCGTGACATAGATCAGCCTGAATTTGCGCAGTCCCTCCGCGCGAAGCTGATGCATCATCGAAAACATCGGTGTAATGCCGATCCCGCCGGCAATCAGAATAAACTCCTGCGCCTTCGCCGCTAGCGGAAAGTCGTTCTTCGGAGCCGAAACGGCGATCAGGTCACCTTCCTTCGTATCGTCGACCATACTGATCGAACCGCCGCGGCCGTTGGCATCCCGCTTTACCGCAATGACATACCGGTCGCGCTCCTCCGGACTGTTGCATAGCGAGTACCGGCGCCGCGCGCCGCCTGGGCCCTGCACGGTCAGGTTTGACCCCGCCTCAAACGGTGGCAGATCATCCCCCGTGGGACTACGCAATTCAAAACGCCAGATATCGCGCGCCACCTGTTCCTTGGTCGCGATTTTCAAACTGGACAGGAC
>Ga0307416_100001116_pt1 | contig 14425 bp, 12 predicted proteins | sample DK1Cmetagenome_2_FD_203821 | JGI IMG/M metagenome (GOLD analysis project Ga0307416, IMG submission 203821) | Maize rhizosphere microbial communities from greenhouse at UC Davis, California, United States - DK15-C-3 | ecosystem: Host-associated > Plants > Roots > Rhizosphere > Soil | place...
CGCGCCGGCGCAGGCGCACGTTGGGGCGGATGTCACGGGTGACCGGCAGGAAGCCGTGGTCGGAGACGACCACCACGGTCGTGCGGTCGAGGGCGTCGGGGCCGAGCGTGCCCAGCACGCGACCGAGCAGGCCGTCGATGTACGCGATGGCCCAGTAGGCCTCGGGCGAGCGCGGACCGTAGAGGTGCTGGTGGCTGTCCGCGCAGAGGAAGTGCAGCAGCAGGACGTCGGGGGCGTGGCGGCGCAGGACGTCGCCGGCCAGGTCGGCCACCATGGCGTCCTTGAGGAAGCGCCGCGGCAGCTCGGCCCACTCACCCTGCCGCTCGACCGGGTAGCCCAGCTCGGCGAGCTCCCGCCAGACGGCCGGTGCCGTCTGCGTCTCGAAGACGCGCTGGTTCTTGAAGAACGGCAGGTTGAAGTCGAGCGAGGCGGCCCGGCGCGTGGCCGGCCAGTCGATGGCGGCCGTCGAGAGGCCGGCCGCGTGGGCGCGGTCGTAGATGGTCGGGGCCCGCACGAGGTCGGCGGCGTCGTAGACGGGGTCGCCGGTGAAGTCCTCTGGCTGACCGGTCGCCCGGTTCAGGACGTGGTTGGCCACGACGCCGTGCGCGCGCGGCCCCACCCCGGTGACCAGGCTGACGTGCGACGGCCACGTGGTGCTGATGAACACCGTGGCCATGCCGTCCGCGACGGCGCCGCGCTCGGCCAGGCCGCGCAGCACCGGCATGTGCGCCGCCGGATCGGTCCAGTAGAAGTGCGCGAGACCGTCGATGCTGATGAGGATGACGCGGGGCATGGGGTCATGATAGCCTTCCCTCGTCCCTGCGCTGTTGGTGATGCCGGAGGGAAGTTTCAACCTCATTAACCCAACGGGAGCCGTACGCGAGAGCGGTGAGCATGCCCCTCGTTGAAGGGGAAGCCTGAAGCTCTCCAACCTCGGCGCCCACCTGGCTTGCCAGGTTCGAAACACTTCCGGCACACGGCAGAGGTGGGGACCTTTCTCTCCCAAGCGCTGCCTGACCCGCAAAGCGTTGACTCACCCGCAAGTCCCCCTCTATACTGATGCGGAAACTTCTCAATCTTGACGGCTATTTGACGCTCACAACAACCATTCGACACAGAGGCGATGATGGACGCGACATGGATCATGCTGCCGGTTGTCGCCGCCCTCGCGCTCGCCGTCGGGTTCCTGATCCACAAGGCGTCCAGCGACCGCCGCATCGGCGGCGCCGAGCGCGAGGCGCGCCGCATCGTGGAGAACGCCGAGCGCGAGGCGGACACGCGGAAGAAGTCGAGTGAGCTCGAGGCGCGCGAGACCACGCTGAAGGCGCGCGCCGCCTTCGACGACGAGGCCCGCCGCCGCGAGCGCGAGATCCAGACGGTCGAGACCCGCATCCAGACGAAGGAGGAGGACCTCGGCCGCAAGGTCGAGCAGATCGAGCGCCGCCTCAACGAGTACGCCGACAAGGAGCGCGGGTTGGTCGGGCGTGAGCGCGCAGTTGTCGACAGCGAGCGGCGGCTGGCCAGCGCGCTCGACGAGCAGCGCCGCAAGCTCGAGGTGATCGCCGGCCTCACCGCCGAGGAGGCCAAGCGCCAGCTGCTCGGTCAGATGGAGGACGAGGCCCGGCGCGAGGCCCAGCTGGCCGCCATGCGACTGGAGGAGGAGGCGCGGGAGACCGCGCGCGAGAAGGCCAAGGAGATCCTGGCCACCACCATCCAGCGGCTGGCGCCGGACTACACCGTCGAGACCGCGGTCTCGGTGGTGGACCTGCCGAGCGACGACATGAAAGGGCGCATCATCGGGCGCGAGGGCCGCAACATCCGCGCGCTCGAGCTGCACACGGGCGTGGACCTCATCGTGGACGACACGCCGGAGGCCGTCCTCATCTCGGCCTACGACCCCTACCGGCGCGAGATCGCCCGCCTCGCCCTGCAGCGGCTGGTCGCCGACGGGCGCATCCATCCCGCGCTCATCGAGGAAGTGGTCAACAAGGTCAAGCAGGAGATGGAGGTCCACCTCAAGGAAGAGGGCGACAAGGCCTGCTTCGAGGTGGGTGTTCACGGGTTGCATCCCGAGCTCGTGAAACTGGTTGGACGGATGAAGTACCGGACGTCCTACGGCCAGAACTGCCTCCAACACTCCAAGGAAGTGGCGTGGCTGGCTGGCATGATGGCGGCCGAGATCAAGGGCGACGTCAAGCTCGCCAAGCGGATGGGGCTGCTGCACGACATCGGCAAGGCGCTCACGCACGAGCAGGAGGGAAGCCACCCCGAGCTCTCGCTGCAGGTGCTCACGAAGTACAACGAGAGCAAGCAGGTCATCAACGCCGCCCTCTGCGGTCACGAGGACGTGAAGGCGGAGACGATCGAGGCGGTGCTGGTCGAGGCCGCCGACGGCATCTCGGCCGCCCGGCCCGGGGCCCGCCGCGACGTGCTGGAGTCGTATATCAAGCGGCTGGCCAAGCTCGAGGAGATCGCGCTGTCCTACAAGGGCGTCGAGATGTGCTACGCGATCCAGGCGGGGCGCGAGCTGCGCGTCATCACCAAGGCCGAGATCGTCAGCGACCTCGACGCCTACCAGCTCGCCAAGGACATCTCCAAGCGCATCGAGGCGGAGATGCAGTACCCGGGGCACATCAAGGTCGTCGTCATCCGCGAGACGCGCGCGGTCGAAGTCGCGAAGTAGGAGGCCCGGTCCCATGAACGTCCTGATGGTGGGTGACGTCTTCGGCGACTCCGGGCGCACCGCGGTCGGCAAGCTCCTGCCGAAGCTGCGCCAGGAGCACGCGATCGACGTCTGCGTCGTCAATGTCGAGAACTCGGCGGGCGGCTTCGGCGTGACGCCGGCCATGGCCAAGCAGGTGCTGGAGCAGGGGGCCGACGTGCTGACCTCCGGCAACCACATCTGGGACAAGAAGGAGATCGTCGAGTACATCACCAAGGAGAACCTCCTCCTCCGCCCGGCCAACTTCCCGGTGGGCACGCCCGGCGTGGGGTACGTGACGGTGAAGGCGGGGCCGCACCGCGTGGCCGTCCTCAACCTCATGGGCCGCGTGTTCATGCACCCGATCGACTGCCCGTTCCGCAAGGCCGACGAGATCGTGCCCGAGCTGCGGAAGGAGACGCCGATCGTGCTGGTGGACATGCACGCCGAAGCGACCTCGGAGTCGGTGGCCATGGGCTGGTACCTCGACGGACGGGTGAGCGCGGTGGTCGGCACCCACCGCCACGTGCAGACAGCCGACGAGCGCGTGCTGCCGGGTGGCACCGCCTACATCACCGACCTCGGCATGACGGGCCCCACCGACGGCGTCATCGGCGTGGACCGCGAGATCATCCTGCAGCGCTTCCTCACCCAGATGCCGGTGCGCTTCGAGGCCGCCAAGGGGCCGGCCGCGCTGCACGGCGTGGTGATCGTCGTGGACCCCGAGACCGGCCGAGCCTCCGACATCCGGCGCCTGCGCGTGCCGGCGTGATCCTGCACGGCAAGCCGGTCCAGGAGCGCGTGCTCGCCGAGGTGAAGGCGGGTGTGGACCGCCTGCGGGCCACCCGCGGCGTGACGCCGACGCTCGCCGTGGTCCTCATCGGCGAGGATCCCGCCTCCCAGGTCTACGTGCGCGGCAAGAAGCGCGCGGCCGACTCCGTCGGCATCGCGGCGCGCGACTGCCTCTACCCACAGGGGATCGCGCAGGGCGAGCTGATCGAGCTGCTCCGCGCGCTCGGCGCCGACCCGACCGTCCACGGGATCCTGCTCCAGCTCCCGCTGCCCAAGGGGCTCGACGAGACGGCCGCGCTGGCCGCCATCGCGCCCGAGAAGGACGCCGACGGCCTGCACCCGACCAACCTCGGCAAGCTGCTGGCCGGCGAGCCGACCACGGTGCCGTGCACGCCGGCCGGCTGCCTCGAGATCCTCGACCACTACGGCGCCAAGCTGGAGGGGCTCGAGGCCGTGGTGGTGGGCCGCTCGCGCCTCGTCGGCAAGCCGCTGGCCCAGCTGCTGCTGGGACGGCAGGCGACCGTGACGATGTGCCACACGCGCACGCGCGACCTCGCGTTTCACACGCGCCGCGCCGACCTGCTCTGCGTGGCGGCCGGGCGGCCGCGCATGATCACCGGGGACATGGTCAAGGAGGGCGCCTGGGTCATCGACGTCGGCGTGAACCGCCTCGACACCGGCAAGCTCGCCGGCGACGTCGACTTCGACAGCGTCAGTCCGCGGGCGGGCGGCATCACCCCCGTGCCGGGCGGCGTGGGCTTGCTCACCATCGCGATGCTCCTCAAGAACACGCTCGCCGCGGCCATGCGCGCGTCCGGGTCGTCCACGTGAGGTTCATGTCCTGAGTCCAGATCCCCATGACGGCTGATCGCGCCGTTCTCACCGTCTCCCAGCTGTCGCAGCAGCTCGCCGCCGTGATGGAGGAGAAGTTCCCGGCGGTGTGGGTCGAGGGGGAGATCTCCAACTTCAAGGTGTACGGGTCGGGGCACGCCTACTTCACCCTGAAGGACGAGGGCTCCCAGCTGCGCTGCGTGCTGTTCCGCACCCGGGTGCGGCGCGTGCGGTTCGAGCCGCGGGACGGCCTGCACGTGCTCGCCTTCGGGGCGGTGGAGATCTACCCGCAGCGCGGGGAGTACTCGCTGGTCGTCGAGCTGCTGGAGCCCAAGGGGGTCGGCGCGCTCCAGCTCGCCTTCGAGCAGCTCAAGCAGCGGCTGCACGCCGAGGGGCTGTTCGATCCCGCCCGCAAGCGCGCGCTGCCGCGCTTCCCGCGCAAGATCGGTATCGTGACCTCCCCGAGCGGCGCGGCCCTGCGCGACATGCTGCGGGTCATCGGCCGCCGCTTCGGCGACATCCACATCGTGGTGGCGCCCGCCCGCGTGCAGGGCGACGGCGCCGCCGCCGAGGTCGCGCAGGGGGTGCGCGAGCTGAACGCGCTGGGCGGCGTCGACGTGATCATCGTCGGCCGCGGCGGCGGCTCGCTCGAGGACCTGTGGGCGTTCAACGACGAGATGCTGGCGCGCACCATCGCGGCCTCGAAGATCCCCGTGATCTCGGCGGTCGGCCACGAGGTGGATTTCACGATCGCCGACTTCGTGGCCGACGTGCGCGCGGCGACGCCGTCCAACGCGGCCGAGCTGGTCGTCAAGGAGAAGCGCGCGGTCGTCGAGAGCCTGGCCGATCTCACCGTCCGGCTGCGCCGCGGGATGGGCCGCACGCTGGCGGCCCACCGCGACCAGCTCGCGCGCACCCGGGACCGCCGTGCGCTGACCGACCCCGGCCGCCCGCTGCGCGACCTCACGCGCCGTCTCGACGACGCGCGCGCCCGGCTGCGGCAGGCGGCGCTGGGCGCGATCGGACGGGGCGAGCACCGGCTGGCGCTAGCCGAGCGCGGTCTGCGCGGGCTGAGCCCGGTCGCCCGCACGCTGAACGGCCGCCGGGCGCTGATCGACCTGCACGGACGCCTCGAGCGCGGCGTGTACCGCCTGCTGGACCGCGGCCGGCACCGCCTCGGCGCCGACGCCGGCCGCCTCGACTCGCTGTCACCGCTGGCGGTGCTCGGACGTGGATACAGCTTGACCCGCACCACCGACGGCCGCATCGTGCGGGCGTGGCGCGACGTCGCCTCCGGCGATGCCGTGCGTGTGCTGCTGCACGAAGGAAGCCTCGACTGTCGCGTCGACGCGACCAGGGAGCACGATGACCGACCTCAAGTTTGAGGACTGCCTCGCCCGCCTGGAGCAGATCGTGAGCGCGCTGGAGGCGGGCCACCTGCCGCTGGAGGACTCGCTGAAGGTGTTCGAGGAAGGGATCACGCTGGCCCGCCACTGCTCGCGCTACCTCGACGACGCCGAGCGCCGCATCGAAATGCTCGTCAAGGACGAGGGCGGCGCCGCCGCTACCCGGCCCTTCGTGTTCGAGGCGGAGGACGAGGCGTGAAGGGCGAGGCGAGCCGGTGACCTTCGACCTCAAGGCCTACCAGGAGGGCCGGCGGGCGATGGTCGACGCGGCCCTCGACCGCGTGCTGCCCCCGGAATCGGCCGAGCCGCACTCGATCCACCGGGCGATGCGCTACAGCGTGCTGGCGCCCGGCAAGCGGCTGCGGCCGGTGCTGGTCATCGCCGGGGCGGAGGCGGTCGGCGGACGCGCCGACGACGTGCTCGACACCGCCTGCGCGCTCGAGCTGATCCACGCGTACTCGCTGATCCACGACGACCTGCCCGCGATGGACGACGACGACTACCGCCGGGGCCGCCTCACCAACCACAAGGTCTTCGGCGAGGCCATCGCGATCCTGGCCGGGGACGCGCTCCTCACGCTGGCCTTCCGGCTCATCGCCGGCAACGCGGCGCGTGTGCTGACCGCCCCGGCCGTGGTGGGCGCGGTGGTGGCCGAGGTGGCGGACGCCGCGGGCACCGACGGCATGGTGGGCGGGCAGGTGGTGGACATCGAGTCGGAGGGCAAGACCGTCGCCCCCGAGACGCTGGACTACATCCACCTGCACAAGACCGCCGCCCTCATCCGGGCCGCCCTGCGCGTGGGGGCCTTGCTGGCGGGCGCCCGGCCCGAGCAGGTGGAGGCGATCAGCCGGGCCGGGCAGGCGCTGGGGCTCGCGTTTCAGATCGTGGATGATATCCTCGACGTCGAAGGCAGCCTGGCGGAGCTCGGCAAGTCCGCGGGAAGCGACGAGCGCAAGCAGAAGGCGACCTATCCGGCCCTGTACGGCTTGCCGGAATCGAAGCGACGGGCCCGCGCACTGGTTGAGGAGACCAAGCACTTGCTGACGCCGTTCGGCGCCGCCGCCGACCCGATCTGCGCCCTCGCCGATTTCGTGCTCGAGCGGAGGTCCTGAGATGTCCGCGATCACCGGCGTCTATGGTCGGGAGATTCTCGACTCGCGCGGGAACCCGACCGTCGAGGTGGAGATCCAGCTGGAGTCGGGCGCCTGGGGCCGGGCGGCCGCGCCCTCCGGCGCCTCCACCGGCAAGCGCGAGGCGGTCGAGCTGCGCGACGGCGACAGCCAGCGCTACGGCGGCAAGGGCGTGCAGCAGGCGGTGCGCAACGTCGAGGAGACGATCGCCCCCGAGATCGACGGCATGGAGGCGAGTGAGCAGGCCGGCATCGACCAGGCCCTCCTCGAGCTCGATGGCACCCCGAACAAGTCGGCCCTCGGCGCCAACGCGATCCTGGCCGTGTCGCTGGCGGTCGCGCGCGCGGCGGCCGACGACGCCGGGCTGCCGCTCTACGCGTATCTCGGCGGCGTGGGCGGGCGCCTGCTGCCGGTGCCGATGCTGAACGTCATCAACGGCGGCGCCCACGCGGACAACGGCATCGACTTCCAGGAGTTCATGCTGGTGCCGGCCGGGGCGGACTCCTTCAGCAACGCCCTGCGCATGGGCGTCGAGGTGTTCCACGCGCTCAAGGAGCTGCTCAAGAGGAAGAAGCTCAGCACGGGCGTCGGCGACGAGGGCGGCTTCGCCCCCGCGCTGGGCTCGAACACGGCGGCGCTCGACCTGCTGATGGAGGCCATCGAGAACGCCGGCTACCGGCCCGGCGACGACGTGGCGCTGGCGCTCGACGTCGCCGCGAGCGAGTTCGCCGAGGACAGCGGGCGCTATCGCCTCCGCCGCGAGAACATCGTCCTGGACAGCGAGGAGCTGGTCACGCGCTACGAGGCGCTCGTTGATCGGTATCCGATCGTCTCGATCGAAGATCCTCTCGGAGAAGACGATTGGAGCGGGTGGGGGCTGCTCACGAAGCGGCTGGGCGGCAAGGTCCAGCTCGTGGGGGACGACCTGTTCGTCACCAACCCGGCCATCATCCAGCAGGGCATCCAGAAGTCCATCGCGAACGCCGTGCTGGTGAAGGTCAACCAGGTCGGCACGCTGACCGAGACCATGCAGGCCATCGAGCTGGCCAAGCGCGCGGCCTACGGCACCGTGATCTCGCACCGCTCGGGGGAGACCGAGGACACCTTCGTGGCCGACCTCGCCGTGGCCGTCAACGCCGGCCAGATCAAGACGGGTTCGGTGGCGCGCAGCGAGCGCACCGCCAAGTACAACCAGCTGCTGCGCATCGAGGAGGAACTGGGTCACGCCGCGTCGTGGCCCGGCCGCAGCCTCTACACGCGCTCGGCCCGGTGAGCCCGCGCGTCCTCGGCGGCGCCGCCCTGGCCGTCCTCATGCTGGGGCTCGGCGTGTACGGTGGGAACCAGGTCCTGCGCGTCACCCACCTCCGCCGCGAGATGGACGCCGCCGAGCGCGACCTCGTCACGCTGCGCGCTCGCGCCGCGGAGCTGTTGCTCACGGTCGAGCGGCTGCGCCACGATCCCGCCTACACCGAGAAGCTCGCGCGCGAGGAGTACGGCTACGTGCGGCCCGGCGAGACGGTGCTGAAGTTCCCGCCGTCGGGCGGTCGCCGCGACACCACCAAGTAGACGGCCATGGAATGGCTCTCCTCGACAGGGCCGTTCTGGTTCGCCCTGTTCCTCGTCACGCTGTTCTTCAACGGGCGGGCGGCCTTCAAGCTCTTGCTGGACTGGAAGGGCATGCTCACCACCTGCCGCTTCGTCGAGGACGCCTACGCCTCGCTCGAGGCGCTCCCTGACGAGGCCGCGCTCGAGCACGCGCCGGCCGCGCCGGTGTTCGTGCACCTAGTGCCGGCCTACTACGAGCCGGCCATCGCCGACACCCTGGCGGCCTTGCTCGGCTCGCGGTATCCGCACGGCCGCCTCCACGTCGTCGTGGCGACGCGCGAGGAGGAGGACCGGCGGCCGCACGCGCTCATGCCCGTGACCACGGCCGAGCTGGTCCGGCGCTTCCGCGACACGCTGCCGCCCTGGCAGCAGAAGATGCTCACGCTGGTGGTGGCGCCGGCGGCCGAGGGCCACAAGGCCCACCAGCTCAACTGGGCGCTGCGGCCGGAGACGCTCGGCGCCGTGCTCGGCGACGAGCGCGACCCCGCCCGCGTCTACGTCGGCGTGAGCGACGCGGACTCGCTGCCCGACCGCAACGTCTACCGGTGGATCGCCGCCGAGGTGCTGGCCGGGCGTGGCCGGCCCGCCTACCAGGGCGTGACGCTGTCGCTGGCGAACTTCGACCGGCTCGACCACCGCGGGCGCGTGTGCGCGATCCAGCAGTCGTCGATCTTCATCCGCGTGTCGATCGCCCGGCTCATCAACGAGGTGCGGCGGGTGGCGTGGTTCGGCCGGCTCGCGGTACGGGCGCCCCGCCTGGCGCGCCTGGCGCGGCCCGTCTTCGAGCTCGGGTTCCGGCGCTCGCAGATCTGTCTCGGCCACAACCAGTTCGTGCGACTCGACACGCTGCAGGGCCTCGGCGGCTTCCCGACCTCGGGCGCGACCGAGGACTCCACGCTCGGCTACGCCCTCGGCGCCCGCGGCATCCTGATGGGTGCGCTGCCGCTGGTGGAGCTGGTGGACCTGCCGGAGACGACGGAGAAGATGGTTCGGCAGAACGCGCGGTGGTACAAGGGCGTGCTCGACGACATCGGGTTCCTGTGGACGACGTGGCGGCGCGCGCCCACCGCGTTCAACTTCGCCCAGCTCGCGCGTCACGTCGGCAACAAGGTGCTCGAGTGGCCGATCGCCGCCGTGGTCTACCCGATCGTCGGCTTCCTCGGCTGGCACCTCGCCTACCGGTTCAGCGACCACCCGGTGATGTTCGTGCTCGGCATCGCCTTCCCCTCGGTCTCGCTGGGGCTCACCATCTGGGTCGGCGGCATCGTCACCCAGGACCTGATCGAAGGCCTCACGCCGCACCTGCCGAGGCCGGTGAGCGTGGCGCGGACGACCCTGGCCGCGAAGTTCTGGGGCACGTTCCGCTGCCAGACCTACTGGTTGCTCGCCACCCGCGGCGCCTGGCGTGTGCTGCTGGCGCTGGTGCGTACCGGGCGCTTCGAGATCGCCAAGACCGACCGCGTCAGGCGCTGACGCCTCGCCCCGGTCGGGCGGGGGCCGTCACGGCGCACCGTCGCACCGCAGGGTGACGTGCAGCGTGAGGCCGCGGTCCGGGTTCGGCGTGGCCCAGATGCGGCCGCCGTGCGCCAGCACGATGGAGCGGCTGATCGGCAGCCCCATTCCCAGGCCTTCCGGCTTGGTGGTCACGAACGCATCGAACATGGCGCCCAGCTGTGAGGCGTCCACGCCGAGCCCGCGATCCCGCACCGTCAGCTCGATCATCGTCGGCTCCGGCAGCGCGGTGGCGATGGTGACGGTGCGCGGCGTGTCCACGGCGACCATCGCGTCCATCGCGTTGACGAGCAGGTTGAGCACCACCTGCTGAAGCTGGATCCAGTCGCCGGCCACCGGGGGCAGAGACTCGGCGAGCGCCAGGTCGATCGCGACCCTCCGGCGCATGGCGTCGTTGCCGAGCAGCGCGACCACCTCCCGGACGACCTCGTTGACCTGGATCGGCTTGCGCTCGGCGGCGTCCTTCCGGAAGAGCGCGCGCAGGCGACGGATCACCGCGACCGCGCGCTTGCCGTCGTTGGCGATGTCATCGAACGTCTCGTCCAACTCCGCGAAGCCGGCATCGGGTCCGCGGACGATGCGCTGGCCCGCCCGCGCGCTGGTGATGATCGCGGTCAGGGGCTGGCTCAGCTCGTGGGCCAGGGACGCGACCAGCTCTCCCAGCGTGGTCAGGCGCAAGGCATGCGCCAGCGCGTCGCGCTGGGCGCGCGCCTCCGACTCGACGCGGCGCCGCGCGGTCACGTCGATGTGGGAGACGATGGCGCCGCCTTCCGGGCGCCGCAGCGGCTCCACCACCATCTCGAACCAGCGCTCCTCGCCGGGGCCGTGGCAGGGGTACTCGAGCGAGGCATGCTCGGTGCGTCCCGCGAGCGCGTCCTCGATCGCGTCGAGGGCGCGCCGGGCGGTGGCGTCGTCCAGGGCCTTGCGACAGACGTCGAGATAGTTGGCGCCGACGGCGGCTTTGCCCGGATCGGCCCCGAACTCCTTGACCGCGGCCGTCCACGCCTCGTTGACCGCGATGATGTCGCCGGTGGTCGCGATGGCCGCCACCCGCCCGTGGAGCGAGCCGAAGATCGCGCTCCGGAGCGCCGTGCCCTCGAGCAGGGCTTGCTGGGCCTCGCGCAGGTCGGTCACGTCGGTGAGGGATCCGACGTAGCCGAGGAGCGTGCCGTCGGCGGCGCGGCGCGGCGCGCCCGCGGCCATGACCCATCGGTACTGCTGGTCGGCGCGGCGGAGCCGGTACTCGATCCGGAATTTCCGGCCGGCACTGGCCGCGTCCTGGTACGCGGCGAGGCAGGCCGCGCGATCGGCGGGATACAGGAGCTCCACCCATCCGTGGCCCAGCGCCCGGGCGAGCGGCCGCCCGGTGAAGCGGAGCGCCTCCCGGTTGAGGAACGTGAGCTGCCCGCGCGCGTCGGTCGCCCACATGCTGACCGGCGTCTCGTCGGCCAGCGCACGAAATCGCTCCTCGCTCTCGCGGAGCGCGGCGTCCGCCTGCCGCCGGGCCAGGGCGTTGCCGAAGATCTCGGCCAGCACGTGCAGCTGGGCGACGAAGTCTGGCGGCCACTCGCGCTCGCGGGTCGTGGTGGCGAAGCGCAGGGCCCCGACCACTGCGCCCCCCGCCACCAGCGGCACGGCCGCCAGCGAACGGGTGCCGACGGTCAGGAAGCTCGCCCGGTCGATGGCCGCGTCCGCCGGCAGGTCGGCGAGCCGCACGAAGACCACCGAGTCCCCCCGGCGAAGGCGCTCGATGGACCAGGGGTAGGAGTCGGCCGTCGTGGCGGGCGGCGTCGGAATTCCGGATCGCCCGCGGCGGTAGGTGAACAGGACGAGCCGGCCGTCGCCGCTCATCTCGGTCAGCGCCACCCGGTCCACGGCCACGAGGTCGAGGGTCTTTCCGAGCGCCGCCTCGATCTGCGGGCCCACGTCGCGGGGGTGGACCCGCCCGAAGGTGGCGCCCAGGTCGGCGAGGAGGCGCTCGAAGCGGAGCCGCTCGTCCAGCAGGCGCTGAGCCCGCCGCCGGCGCCCTCGCTCGGAGAGCATCGCCGCGAAGAGCAGGCTCCGTACCGCCGCGAGCATTCCCGGGTTCACGACTGTTCCTGAAGACCCGCCCTCGCTGACTGTAGGGGCCCGGCCGGGGTGCTTGCTATGGGCCGAAAGTCCAGGGGATCCGGATCGGGAGGGCCGGGCCGCGGTAAAATACCGCCCGACGTTTCGCCCGCGAGGCGATGGAGGGACCGGATCATGGCATCTGCCGGCAGCAAGCGCGTTCTGCGCATCTCGAAGGAAACCCTGCCGTACCGGACCGAGCTCACGCCCGTGTCCTTTCTCCGGCGCAGCGCCTACGTGTTCCCCGACAAGACGGCGGTGGTTCACGGCGAGCGGCGCTACAGCTATCGCCAGTTCGAGGAGCGGGCCAACCGGCTGGCCAACGGCCTTCGCGCCCTGGGGCTGCGCCACCTCGACCGGGTGGCGGCGATCCTGCCCAACATCCCCGCCATGCTCGACATCCACTTCGGCGTGCCCGCGGCCGGCCTCGTCATCGTGCCGATCAACACGCGGCTCAGCAGCGACGAGATCGGCTACATCCTGAAGCACTCCGGCGCCAAGGTGCTGTACGTGGACCAGGAGTTCCAGCCGCTCGTGAAGCCGCTGGACCTCACCGGGCTGACGGTCATCCGCGTGGACGACACCGGCGCCGCCGGCGACCCCTACGAGGACTTCCTGGCCGCGCAGTCGGCCGAGCCGTGCGAGCCGTGGATCGAGGACGAGATGGAGACCCTCTCCATCAACTACACGTCCGGCACCACCGGCCGCCCGAAGGGCGTGATGATCCACCACCGCGGCGCCTATCTCAACGCGATGGGCGAGATGGTCGAGACCGGGCTGACCTTCGACTCCACCTATCTGTGGACGCTGCCGATGTTCCACTGCAACGGCTGGTGCTTCACGTGGGGCGTGACCGCGATGTCGGCCACCCACGTGTGCCTGCGCCGGGTGGACCCGTCGCGCATCTGGGACCTCGTCGACCGCGAGGGCATCACGCACTACTGCGGCGCGCCGACCGTGCAGATCGGCATCGTCAACGACCCGAAGGCGCACCGGCTGGCGCGCACGGTCACCTGCGCGGTGGCCGGGGCGCCGCCCTCGCCGACGCTGCTCGGGCGGCTGAAGGATTTGGGCTTCCGGCCGGTGCACGTCTACGGCCTGACCGAGACCTACGGGCCGCACACGGTGTGCGCCTGGAACGCCGAGTGGGACGGGCTGCCCGCCGCCGAGATGGCGCAGAAGGCCGCGCGCCAGGGGCAGGGCTACGTCATGTTCGACCTCGTCCGCGTGGTCGACGACAAGATGAACGACGTCGCCATGGACGGGGAGACGCTCGGCGAGGTCGTCATGCGCGGCAACAACGTCATGAAGGGCTACTTCGAGCAGCCCGATGCCACCACCGAGGCGTTCCGGGGTGGGTGGTTTCATTCGGGCGATCTGGCGGTGTGGCATCCGGACGGGTATGTCGAGCTGCGCGACAGGAAGAAGGACATCATCATCTCCGGCGGCGAGAACATCTCGACCATCGAGGTCGAGCAGGCGGTGGCGAAGCACCCCGCCGTGCTCGAGTGCGCGGTCGTCGCGATCCCCGACGCGAAGTGGGGCGAGCGGCCGAAGGCGTTCGTCACGCTCAAGCCCGGCATGACCGCCACCGAGCAGGAGGTCATCGAGTTCTGCCGGCAGCACATCGCCCACTTCAAGGCCCCCGCCCTCGTCGAGTTCGGTGACCTGCCCAAGACCTCCACCGGCAAGGTGCAGAAGTTCGTGCTGCGCGACCGCGAGTGGAAGGGCCAGGCCAAGCGGATCAACTGACATGGGCCTGGAGCAGACGCTGAACGAGACGCTGACGCAGGCGATCCGCGACAAGGACTCGCGGACCGCCGACGTGGTACGCATGCTCAAGAGCCGGGTCACCGAGCGGCGGACCTCCAAGGGCTTCACCGGCCAGGTGGACGACGCGCTGGTGCTGGACGTCATCGGCGCCTATCGCAAGTCGCTCCAGAAGGCGCTGCCGGACTACGAGAAGGCAGGCGCCCGCGGCGAGGCCCAGGCCGCCCAGCTGCGCTTCGAGATCGAGTTCTGCGAGCGCTTCCTGCCCCGAGGGCTCGACGAGACCGCGCTCCGTGCGCTGGTGCGCGAGCGTCTCGGCGCCCTCGGCGTGACCGATCCCAAGCAGGTCGGGCGTGTCGTCGGCGACGTGATGAAGACGCACAAGGGGCAGGTCGAGGCCGGTGACGTCAAGCGCATCGCCGAGGAGCTGCTCGCCTAGACCCTGCAACGGTTTACCCACCCGAAGCTGCTGGTGTCGGGCTTGCACTAGGACCTTGGGTGAGGAGGGCCTAGCCCTATGAGCAAGTTCACGACCGCTGCGTGCGCGTTCGCCCTGGCCCTCGCCTGGG
>Ga0307416_100001117_pt1 | contig 14423 bp, 10 predicted proteins | sample DK1Cmetagenome_2_FD_203821 | JGI IMG/M metagenome (GOLD analysis project Ga0307416, IMG submission 203821) | Maize rhizosphere microbial communities from greenhouse at UC Davis, California, United States - DK15-C-3 | ecosystem: Host-associated > Plants > Roots > Rhizosphere > Soil | place...
TATCAAACTCAGCAAATGATTGGCGCTGCTTTCAATCACCAAAAGCTTTTTGTACATTTCGTTAGTTCCATTATAATCAGAAAGAATTTGCTGTAATGGTCCTAAAATCAGAGTTAATGGCGTTCTGAATTCATGCGAAATATTGGTAAAGAAATCCAATTTCAGCTTGTTGTTTTCTTCAATTCGCTGTGTTTCCAAATATTCCAGTTCGAGTTTCTGTTTCAATCTTGCTTTCGATTTCATAATCCAAATCAAACCATATAGACCTAAACCAATTACGATTCCATACAACATAAATGCCCAAATGCTGCGCCAAGGAGCTGGATTTACAATAACAGTCAATGTTGTCGGATTCTGATTCCAAACGCCATCGTTATTGGCACCGCGCACTTCAAACGTATATGTTCCTGGATTTTGGATTGCAAAATTGGCTTCACTGTTTTTAGTTGTTGTCCAGTTGTTTTCTAAACCGGTTAAACGATAACTGTATTGATTGTTTTTAGATCGAATATAATTCGGAATCGCAAAACTGATCGAGAAATTGGCCTTGTCATAATCCAAAGTAATCGTTTTGGTAAAACCAATGCTTTGTTCTAAAATTCCATCTTTATCGTGCGCATGAACAATTTCGTTTTTAATCTTCAAATCAGTAATTAAAACCTGTGGAGCATATTTATTCAAGGAAATCTTTGTAGCATCAAAAAATGTTGCTCCAGACGGACTTCCAAAATAAAACTGATTGGAACTTAATTTTAAAGCCGAATTATCATTAAATTCATTACTCGCCAAACCGTCTTTCTGGTCGTAAATAACAACCGTTTTCTTAATTGTATTATATTTTATAATTCCTTGATTGGTGCTAATCCATAGGTTTTTATCATCATCTTCTAAAATAGAATGTATAGAAGTGATAACCGTATTTCCAAATCTCAAATTGATTCGGTTGAATTTTTTTCCATCAAAATAATGCAATCCTTTTGCTTTTGTCCCAACCCAAATTTTGTTTTGAGAATCTTGAAACAAAGTCAGAATATCATCGCCAGACACAGTCGAATGGTCGTAAAAGAAATGCTGAATCGTATATTTCTGCGGATTGAAATTTTTGAGCGGAATTCGGTTCAAACCATTTTGAGTTCCAACCCAAAGAAAATTTTGCTTATCGACTAAAATCGTGCGCAGGATATTATTGGTAAGGAAAACTGGTTTGGTGTTATCATTTCCAATAGCATCAAAGGTTTTGGTTATGGTGTTGTACCGAATTAAGCCTTTGCCGAAAGTTCCAATCCATAAAATTGAACCTTCAGTTTTAAGAGCATAAACACCGCTGTCTTTTAGTAATTCGCTTAAATCTGAAGAAATTCTGTTATCTTCAATTCTTTTAGAAATGGTATTGTAAGCTGATAAGCCTTTCGAAAAAGTTCCAATCCATAAAATATGATCATCAGAGAGGCACATCGCTTTGATATCATTTTTATTCGTTTGTCCAGTTTTGCTGTTGATGTAACTTACAGACTCAGTATTTCTATTGTAAATCGTAATTCCGCCTCCTTCAGTCCCAAAATAGATATTCTGGTTTTTGTCGGCAATTATCGAACTTACCACATCAAAACTCATCGGAATCTTTTTCGAATTCTGATTATAATTAGAGAAATTGACGTTTGAAACATCCCAAAGATTCACACCTTTGTAATAACATCCAATCCAGATTGAACCTTTTTTATCCATAAAAACGGACTTCACTTTGTCGATTCCGTTATTGTTATTGCTATTATTTATTTTCTGAAGGCTTTTATCTTTTCCAAGAATATAAATTCCGTCATAGGCGCCAACCCATAAAGAGCCTTGATTGTCAATTACTAAAGATCGAATATCGGTATTGATTTCGCGGTATTTTTCAGCTGGCAAAAAAGAAACAAAAGCTTTTTCTTTTGGATTGAATTTTAAAAGGCCTTTCTTTTTTGTTCCCACCCACAAACTGCCGTCTTGGTCTTCAATAACCGATTGAACGTTTAATAAATCAGTTGTGTTTAACGGATAATTTTTAAAGAATAATTTTCCGTTCATTCGATTTGTCAGCTTACATAACCCTTTTGTCGTTCCAATCCAGATTTGGTCTTCTTTGGTTTTTAAAATGCTGAGAATATTATTGCTAGGAAGAGTAGAAGCATCATCATCTGAATGAAAAACAGAAGTAAATAATCCTGTTTTTTTATTGTAAATGGTTAATCCTTTTGAAGTTCCAAACCACATTTCGCCACCAATTTCTCTGATGCTCCAAACAGCGTTATTGCTTATCGTATGATTTGCTTTCGTATGAAGATATCTCGTAAAACGGTTCGAAACAGGATCATAACAGTTTAAACCATTATAAGTTCCCACCCAGATTTTTCCTGCGTTGTCTTCTTCAATAGCTAAAATATCATTGTTGCTAATCGAATATTTATCTGTAGCATCATTCCTAAAAATCGTAAAACGGCTTCCATCATATTTATTCAGACCATCACGTGTACCAAACCACATTTGTCCAAACTTATCCTGATGAATGGCAATAACAGAACTCTGCGAAAGCCCGTCTGTCGTTGAAAAATTTTTAAGACGATATTTATTTTGGGAAAACATGTTTCCGAAAACAAATACAATTGCGAGAAAAGCTATTTTATATTTCATAGCGTTTGTATTTAATGTTTTTTTGCCACAGATTTTACAGATTATAAAGATTTTTTTCTGTGTGTTAAAAATTAGCCACAAATTCACGAATTACTTATAATCTAAATTTGAATAATTCGTGAGTTTTTAGCCATTTTAACACAAATAAAATCAAGTCAAAGGATTAGAGAAATTCGTGAATTCGTGGCGAAAAATCCTTGTAATCTGTGGCAGATATTTTGACTATTTTAATCGTTTTTTTAATTGATAATCATACAGTGAAGGAATCTTCTCAATCGGAATGTTTAAAAATTCTATATAGGGATCAATGTCGTATTTGATTTCAAATTTCGTATTTCCGTGAACGCCAATGATTCTGGCTAAAGCGCCGTCTTTCATTCCGTACAATAAAACTGGTTTTGATGCATCAGGATTTTCAACTTGTACATTTAAATTCCAAAAAGTGCTGAAAGGCCCGTGAGAAGGTTTCCAATAATCAGCGCCGCCGCCTCCAAATAAAGAATAACTATTATTTTTATCGGCTTTTAGATGAACCGTGATATTGTCAAACAAATTTTGATGATTAGCTCCTGAATGCTGATCTAAAACAGGATCTGTAAATATTTCGCAGTTTTGATACACATTTTTAGTCGCAAAAGTGTTGAAACTTAAAGGATGAACCGCTGAATTGTAGATTTTTAGATTTTTAACCAAAACATTATGTACGCCGCCTAAAGTTACTGTATAATGCGCCAAATGCAGTCCATCGGTTGTAACATCTTGAATGGTTACGTTAGAAACTTCTTCGGCTAAAATTCCGCTGTCAGCATTGGTAATTTTAACATCTTTCACCCATGAATTGAATAATCGGGTTAAGAAAATCCCATTATTTCCGGGTTCTACATGATGCGCCACCCTCGGAATGTCAGGGAACGTAAAACGAAGCTGTTCAATTCCGACTTCATTTAAATGTTTCCATTCAACCAATTGTGCTTGATAACTCGGTTTTATCGAAATTGTTAAAGGTGTTTTTAAAGTGATTTTAGAACCAGAGATTTTAGCGATTTCAACCTGCTGCCTTACAATGGGAAGCTTTGGGAATTTCCAGTGATGCGAACCTGGCTTTACTTTAGCACCTTGATACAAATCTTTGATGATCTCGCCGTTTTCGCCATCCTTATTGAACAATTGCAATTCGACAACATCGCCAACTTTCAATCCTTTTACGTCAGAAACCGTAATAATATGTTCGCCCATTTTTCCCGAACTGACTTTAGCCAACGGATTAGATTCTGGTTCGTATTTATCTAAATATGACTTTACACGCTCACCCGGAACCTGAGTCCATATAAAACCTCCAGACCACGCATATTGCGAAAAAGGAAGATCAATATTGTTTTCTGGCTCTCGCTGTCTTTTGTCAAATGTGGTCAAGTATTCGCGAAGTTCAGCCAAAACATCAGAATCTTTAAGATACATCATCGGTCTTGGACAATAGATTTCAGTTCCGTTTTCAGCAGAACCAGCGCCTCGAAGTACAAAATTACTTCGTTCGATGTAGAGAATTTCACTCAAAATAATACGTCCTGCAGGCAATTGCACGATTACATTTCCCTCAATAGCATTGGCAGCTTTAAAAGCTTTTAAAAGCGCCTTTGAATCGTCTAAATTGTCATTGGCTTTTACACCAAAATCTGTTGCGTTAATGATTTTTCCATTAGTTTCAGGAATGGAACTTTCGCCAAAACGATATCCTGCGTAACTAAAATCAGGCAGATAATTGGTTTTTGAAGTAAGAATTTTGGGTATTTCCTGCGCCAGTAAAGTGTTTATAAAAAAGCCACAGGATAAAAGAATGGCTTGGCGAATCATGGTTTTGTGGTTTTGTGGTTAGTTAGTTTTTTTGTTTTTGCCGCTAAGGCGCTAAGCCGCAAAGTTTTTTTATTAAGGCTCAACTTTGTCAAAGTTTAAAGCTTTGACAAAGTTATCATCAAGACTTACAATTCGTAAAACAAAAAAACTTCCCGCCTTAGCGCCTTCGTGGCAAACAAAATTATAAAGATCGTTTAATCCCTATTTCAAGTCCGCGCAATTCTGCCAGGCCTCTTAAACGCCCAATCGCAGAATAACCCGGATTTGTTTTTTTCTTTAAATCATCCAGCATTTGGTGTCCGTGATCTGGACGCATTGGCAAAGTGCTGTTGTTTCTTTTCTCTACTTCCAAAATTGCTTTTACAACTTCGTACATGTCAACGTCGCCTTCTAGGTGATTGGCTTCGTAGAAACTCCCTTCTTCGTCGCGCTGTGTGCTTCTTAAGTGAATAAAATTCATTTTATCGCCATGACGTCTTACCATTCCAGGCAAATCATTATCAGCGCGAACACCGTAAGAACCTGTACACATTGTAAATCCGTTTGATTTAGAAGGAGCAGCGTTCATTAATTCAATCAAATCTTCTTCCGTACTTACAACTCTTGGCAAGCCTAAGATTGGGTAAGGAGGGTCATCTGGGTGAATTGCCATCAATACGCCTTTACTTTCAGCAACAGGAATAATTTCTTTTAGAAAGTGAAACAGATTATTCTTTAAAGCCTGTCTATCAATATGATTGTAAGCACTTAAGGTTACCAAGAAATCTTCAACTGTATAAGCTTCTTCAGCTCCTGGAAGTCCCGCTAAAATATTTTGCTGCAATTTTACTTTATCTTCTGGAGTCATGGCTTCAAAATAGCTTTTTGCTTTTTGTTTCTGCTCTTCAGAATATTCGTTTTCTGCGCCTGGCCTTTTTAAAATAAACAATTCAAAAGCAGCAAAAGCATTGATATCAAAACGTAAAGCTTTTGAACCGTCTTCAACCGTATAAGAAAGATCTGTTCTTGACCAGTCTAAAACCGGCATAAAGTTGTAGCAAACGCATTTGATGCCGCATAAAGCTAAATTTCTGATGCTTTCTTTATAATTTTCAATGTATTGCAAATAATTTCCAGTCTGCTTTTTAATGTCTTCGTGAACCGGAATACTTTCTACAACCGACCAAGTCAAACCAGAAGGGCCTTTTTTAGGGTCTCCATCTTCATGTTCGATTTCAACTTTTCGTTTAATAATTTCATCGACGCTCCAAACTTCTCCGTTTGGAATATGATGTAAAGCCGTTACAATTCCAGTAGCGCCAGTTTGTTTGATGTCTTGTAAAGAAACAGGGTCATTTGGTCCGAACCATCTTAATGTTTGTTCCATTTTGTATTATGTTGTTTTGTGAGTTAGTTTTTAAATGCTCGTTGCGGCAAATCCGCCATCAACTTTTAAGATAGTTCCCGTTACGAATTTAGACATGTCACTGCATAAAAATAAAAGTGCACCGTCAATATCTTCTGGAGTTCCAAATCTTCCCATTGGCGTATGATCGATGATTTTTTCGCCTCTTGGCGTTAGTTTTCCTTCTGGAGTTAACAATAAAGCGCGATTTTGTTCGCCAATAAAAAAACCTGGAGAAATAGCATTTACACGAAGTCCTTCACCATATTTTTGAGCCAATTCGACCGCCATCCATTGTGTGAAATTGTCGATTGCCGCTTTTGAAGCAGAATAACCCACAACTCTTGTTAAAGGTCTTTGCGCTGAAGCAGATGAAATGTTGATGATATTTCCTGATTTCTGTTTAGCGAAAAGCTCAGCAAAGACCTGAGTCGGAAGCATAGTTCCAATAATATTCAAATCTATAACTTTTTGTAAATCATCGCTTTTCATATCATAAATTGCTTGATCTGGCTGAATTGTTGCGCCCGGCATATTACCTCCAGCTGCATTGATTAAAATATCTAAGCGGCTGTATTTTTCAACAATTAAGTCTTTTACTTTTTCTAGTTCTTCTTTGTTTAAAACATTTGCTTGAACAGCAAATGCTTGTCCGCCGTTTGCTTCGATTGCTTTTACTGTGTTTTCAGCTTTTTCTAATGATTGCGAAACGATTCCGACAACAACGCCTTGCTGCGCCAAAACATTTGCAAATCGGGTTCCCAGAACACCAGCTCCGCCTGTTATTAATGCAATTTTTCCTTTTAAATTAAATATTGAATCCATTTTAATTTTTAATTTTCAATACTTTAAATCCTAAATTCCAATTTGGAAATAAAGTACATTTTTATATAATTAATTTTTACTTTTTTTGATTTAGTTAGTCTCTCAGTTCAAACTGGGTTTTCAAATTTGGAATTTATTTTCTGATAGTTTCAATCAGTTCCAAAACCCTTTTAGTTTCTTTTTCGATGGTTTCATAAGCGCCGTATTCCATTACTTCTTTACTAATTAATTTGCTTCCCATTCCGACAGCAGAAACACCAGCATTAAACCAAGTTTCAATGCTTTGTTTCGTAGTGTCAACACCGCCTGTTGGCATAAAGATTAAATTTGGAAAAACATCTTTTACGGCACTCATAAAATCTGATCCTAAAATATTTCCAGGGAAAAGTTTGATGAATTTTACACCAGCATTTTCAGCCGCAATAATTTCTGTCGGAGTCATACAGCCTGGGGCGTATAGAACTTCTTTTGCCACTAAAAACGAAGCTATTTCAGGTACAAATCCAGGACTTATAAAAAAATCAGCACCAATTAAATAATACGTTTCTGCTTGCGCTAAATTTTTGATGGTGCCAATTCCTAAAAGCATTTCAGGCATTTCAGCATTTCTTACTTCAATCATTTTTTTGAAGTTTGAAAGTGCTTCAGAGCCACGGCTTGTATATTCGACAGCCCTGATTCCTGCATTATAAAGTGTTTTTAGAATAGCAATGCTTTTGCTTTCGTCAGCATTAAAATAGAGCGGCAGCATCCCCTGTTTTAAAATGACATCTATAGAGTTCTGAATACTGCTCATAATTATATTTTTACCTTAATAACAATTTTTTTCAGTGGACCGCTTCCAATCATAGCAGAATGAACGTCTTCTGGAAACAGGATTGTAAATTGTTTTTCTTTTATTTCAAAAAACATATCTGGTTTATCATGAAAGAAACGAACATCTCTTTCGTCATTATAATCTCCATTGGGACTAATGCATTTTTCTCTAGGTTTCCATGCAAAGGTTTCTGGACCAATAATAGAAATCTGAATATCGATGTTTTTATCATGACATTCAAAACCTTTAATGCTTTCTTCCCTCGTGCTTCCTTCGCCAACAATTACGATAAGTTTTAAACCTTCGCCAATTTCATAAGTGCCTTCTTCAAGATTGGCAATATCATTTTGGTTTACATAATCAAAAGCTTTTTTGAAATTGGGGTGCAGACCGTAGTATTTTGCTGCATTATGTAATGAGTCTATTATCATTTTGTACGGTTTTTATTTTGGTTTTTTGATGTTATGTGTATATTTGCGTGTGCGTACACGGTATTTTACAAATGTATGCAAAATGTGATGTAAAACAACTTATTTTTGATAAAATAAATTAATTTTACCCTACTGCTTTTATATTTTTAACTTAAAAAGAATCAATATCATAACAATTAAAAAAATTGCCGAATTAGCTAATGTCTCTGCTGGAACAGTGGATAGGATTATACACAAACGCGGACAAGTGGCTCAGGAAACCGTTGACAAAGTCAATGCGATTATTGAAGAATTTGGCTATACGCGAAATATTCTGGCAAGTAATCTAGCGCTGAATAAGAAATTTCATTTTGCAGTATTCCTTCCAAAATCTGAAACATTAGAATATTGGAAAAGTCAGGCAGAAGGTATTGAAAAAGCAGCTTTGGAGTTTAGCAAATTTGGAATCGTATTGAACTATTTTTTTTACGATTACAATCTGGCATCTTTTAAGGAAACGGCTCAGAAAATAATGAAGTTTGATTGTGACGGTTTGCTATTTGCTCCAATTTTTTATGAGGATTCGGTTCGATTTTTAAAAGAATATGAAAAGAAAAATATTCCAGTTGTAATGATCGATTCGAATATTTCTGAAGAAAATGAACATGCCTATGTGGGTCAGGACGCTTTTCAGAGTGGCTATTTAGCTGGAAGATTAATCAGTTTTGCCGTGAAAAATGAAAGACAAGTTCTGATTTTTAAAATTACCCGGGAGATTGAAAGCACTTCGGTTTATCAGCAGCGTATCAAAGGATTTTACTCTTATTTTGAAGATCATAACGAATTGACTCATTTTAAATTCTCAGAAGTAACTTTGAAAGATTCAGGAATTGATCAGCTGAGTTTGGAAATGTTTTCTGGAGTAAACAGTGTTTTTGTGCCCAATTCAAGAGCTTATATTGTAGCTCAGTTTTTAGAAAAAAACAATATAAAAGGTGTTCGAATAATTGGTTTTGATTTGCTAAAAGAGAATATCGAATATTTAAATAAAGGCGTAATTGATTTTTTAATCAATCAAAGGCCAGAAGAACAGGGGTATTTGGGAATCAATTATTTGTATAAAAAACTGGTTCTTCAGGAAGAAACAGAACGAACACATTATATTCCGCTGGAGATTATTTTGAAGGAGAATTATTTTCCTGTAAAGCGATAGTTGTTTTGCCATAAAGAGACTAAGGCGTGAAGTTTTTAAGACAAAAAGAGGCGAACATAGCCCAAGGTTTCAACCTTGGGAAAGGTATTGTGATTTACATTGCGTTCCAATGGTTGAAACCATTGGTTATCTTCATCTAGAAAACAAAATCTTTGTGCCTTAGTGTCTTTGTGGCAAAACCATTATTTCTTTACCTTCACAATCAAAGGATTATTGATCTTCTCAGCAAAAGAACTCAAATATTTTTCCCATTCCTGTTTGGTTTGAAACGGACTTCCTTTTTTCCATCCAAAACCAACATAATAAATGGCTTTATTGTTTTTTACTGAAATATTTCCATAGAGATTGCTTAAATCTTTTTCATCAGTAATATGATTGTCAAAACTTAACAAAGTGTTTTTTGGAGCAACTAAACCTATTCCAATTTCAGAATCGTCAATGGGTTCCCAATAGCTCAACCAACCTTCTTTTAGATTTGTGCCAATAGTTCCTTTTTTATCGTGAAGCGTTAATCCAGCAGCAATTTGTTTGGTTCCTGTAATATTGATTACAAAACGCGAAAGTTGGCTTCCGTAATCTAAACTGATTAATTTCGATTCCGTTATTTTATTTCCTTTTGCATCCCAATCTGCATAAGTCAAAATAAAACTGGTTCTGATTGGCCCCGTTGTAATAGTTTTCCAGCTGATAAAATTTTTAGAAAAATAGTATTTTCCGTCCACATTTACAGCAATTCCACCCACACCACGGCTGTCACCAACGTGAAAATTATCCAAACCTTCACCGGTATCTTTATGATAGGTTCCAGTTCCGTTAGTCGCTTTTTCGTACCATTTGTTAATAATCGGATAATCGACTCTTTTTAGCCATGCATCGATTCCGCTGGTTAGCGTTCCGCCTGGAATTTTATCTTCAACCATTTTTTGAGCTACAGGACCATAAGTTCTAAATGCGACTTTGTTGTTTTCCCAAGCATAATCATCTGTGCGTTCTGGAACAAAGCGAGAATAACAGCTGATTACTTTTGAAGCCGAAGGATTTGTTCCAACTATAACTTCAAAATCCTGTTTTGAAGAAGCTTTGATTTTAGGCTGAAAAAGCAATACATCTGCTTTTCCGTCGCCATCATTATCTACTGTTTGAGTTTCTAAGAAAGCATTGCTTCCAATTTCTTTTACGGCATAATTTTCAAGTTTTGAATCTGCATGTAATCCAAGTGATTTTTTAGTCAATTCGATAGTTTCAAATTCTCTGTCAACTTTCAAATTGTTGGTAACAGTAATGATTTTATTCTGGGAAAAAGCAGCAAAATTAGCTGTCAGAATGGTTATGATAAAAAGATGTTTTTTCAAAATTCTTAGATTTTTAATATTTAAAAAATTAGGTTTGATAAGATATAAAAATACAAATCAAAACGGAATTGAAAATACAAAATAGGAGTAATTCTGTACAGAAGTTTGAAAATGAGCAGAAAAGCTTTGAGAATGAAATCGATTATTTTTCGTAATTTACATTTCCTGATTTTTATTTCGGGAGATTATATAATTAAATGAAAATCAATAAAATGGTTAAATGTATTATTTTCGATTGTGACGGCGTATTGGTCGATACAGAAAAAATTGGTAACGGAATATTGCTGGAAATGGCTCAAGAACACGGATTTGAAATGGAATTGGAAGATGCCTATCGTCATTTTAACGGTCGAAACTTAAAAGATTGTTTCAGACATATTGAAGAAGCAATCGATCAGAAACTTCCAGAAAATTTTGAAACCGAATATCGCGAAAAGAGTTTTGAAGCTTTTAAAACTCAGGTAAAACCAATGGAAGGTATTATAGATTTTATCGAAAATATAGAAAAATTAGAAATTCCATATTGCGTTGCTTCGAGTGGACCGGTAGATAAAATTCGTTTGAATCTTGAAGTGGCAGGATTGCTGGATAGATTTGAAAATAAAATATTTAGTTCGTATCAAATTGGTAGCTGGAAACCAGAGCCCGGAATATTTCTTCATACAGCTGAAACAATGGGTTTTGAAGTAAAAGACTGTATTGTTGTTGAAGATAGTAAAGCTGGCGTGAAGGCAGGAGTAAGCGGCGGATTTAAAGTGTATGGCTTCGCAAATGGTTTCAATAATGAGGATTTAGAAGAAGAAGGAGCGGAGCTTTTTAGTTCGTATGAGGAATTAAGCGAGAAACTAGGTTTTTAGTTTTGTTTAAGTTTAAGGTTTCAAGTTTCAAGTTAAACCCGACAGGTTTTAAAAACCTGTCGGGTTTGTTTTTACGATTAAATTATTCCGTTAGGAATATTTGGTCGGTAAAAAATAAAAACGCATTTGCATAGTGTTCTGTAGGGACACCTGTTTTTGCGTAATGAATGTTATACGTATGTTCAAACGTTCCTACGGAACGTGTAACTCTGAATCTAATTCGAAAATCTACCAACCAGATATTCTTACGGAATGAAGAACATCTTTTTGCACTTTGACAAAGTTTAATTTTCTCATTGCCACATTTTCTAATTATCAAATTCACTCATTAAAATGTAATTTGTTGCAATAAAATAAAATTTTATATATTTGAATTTCCACATTCTCTTTTTTGCTTTAATAATAATGAATAATTGTTATTTACACATTTAAAAAGAAAGAATGTTTTTGTCTAGAAAATGACTTTTCCCAAAGAAGTATTTTCTGGATTGTGATTCCAAAAAAATCACAAAACTAACCTACAGACCCCTGCAGAATGATGAAATTTAAAACTAGAATTTTACTTCTATTCCTATTATTTTCTCTGGTTATCAATTCCCAAATCAAAAAGATTGGAGTTCCTTTTATAGCCAATTATAGCCCAAAAGCTTATAAAGCCGCATCGGAGAATTGGGATGTTTTGCAAGATTCAAAAGGCATGATGTTTTTTGCCAATCATTTCGGTATTATGCAGTTTGATGGCGTGCGTTGGGCGATTGTGACGCAGCCAGAAAACCGAAGTATGGTTCGTTCGATGGCAATTGATAAAAACGATAAAATATATGTTGGTGCTCAAGGCGATTTCGGGTTTGTAATTCAGCTTCCAAACGGACAATATCAATACACTTCTTTAGTAAAACTGCTTCCTAAAACTGCTAGAAATTTTGGTGATGTGCTTCATACGGTCATTCGAAATGGCGAAGTGATTTTTTTCTCCTATGAAAGGCTTTTTATTTATAAGAATAATACAATCAAGGTCATAAATGCTAAAAAAGCTTTTGATGATTTCTTCGAAGTTGGGAAAGAAATTTATGTTTCGGATAACGAAAAAGGATTATTAAAACTAAAAAACGATGCTTTAGTTCCAGTAGAAAATGGCCAGAAGTTTCTTGGATTACAGGTTCGAAAGATTTTTCAAACCAAAAACGGACTTTTGCTATTCACTCAAAAAAATGGCCTTTTCATTTTCGATGAAAATCAAATTAAACCATTTGCAACAGAAGTGGATCATTTGCTGAAGCAGAATCAGATTTCGGCAGGAATTCAGCTTTCTGATGGCTATTTCGGAATCGGAACCCGTCAATCTGGGTTGATAGTTATAGACGGTGAAGGACATTTGATTCAGCATATTGATAAACAAATGGGACTTCAGAATGAATATGTAACCAATTTTAAAATTGATAAGGAAGGAAATCTGTGGGTGACGCTCAAAGGCGGAATTTCATTGATTCAGATTTCATCTCCTTTGTCTAAAATTATAGACAGCACTAATTCTGAGACCAAAATCTATTGCAGTCAGATTTACCAAAATAAATTATATATCGGTACCGACAACGGTTTGTATTTGCTGGATTGGGAAGCTTACAAAAGCGGAAAAAGAGAAAATGTAACCTTTCAGCACATTTCTGGAATGTCTGAAAATGTCTGGAATGTGGGAGTTTTTGGTAATTCATTACTAGCTTTTGAGAAAAACGGAATATTTGAAATCAGTGGAAATTCTGCAAAAGCTTTGGCAAAAATTGATGGCGCTTGGCAAGGAATTCTAATTCCAAATCATTCTGATTTACTGCTTGTTGGAGGTTATACAGGATTGTATCTTTTGAAAAAAATAAATGGTTCTTGGGTTTTTCAGCATCGTATAAAAGGTTTTGATGAAAGCAGCAGAATTATGGAAACCGACCAACAAGGCAATATTTGGATTGCGCACGGTTATAAAGGAATTTATAAAATTAAATTCAACGCGACATTTGATTCCGTTAAGGATATCCAATTTTATAATGATAAAAACGGATTTCCGTCGAGTTTGTTTTTGAATACATTTAAAGTTGATAATCAGATTTTATTTGGAACAACAAAAGGCGTTTACAGACAAGATTTGTCTTCTAAAAAAATGATTCCAGATCCAGTTTTCAAAAAATATCTGGGGTTAGAAAATCATATTCGATTATTAAAACCAGATCATCAAGATAATATTTGGTACATTTCTGGCGAAAATACTGGAAAAATGAGCAGGCAGAAAAATGGAAGTTTTAAAATTGAGGAACTTCCTTTTCGAAAACTTCGTTATATATATGTTCCTGGTTTTGAAAATATTCAGACTACAAAAGGAGGTGATGTTTTTTTTGGAACGCAAGAAGGTTTGATTCATTACAGGGCCATTAAAAACAAGAAATATCAAACAAAATATAAAGCTCTTATTTCTGAAGTAAAATGCATTTTTCCTAAAGATAGCCTATTGTTTTCCAGCCGTTATGATGTTTTGCCTAATAAAACAGGATCAGAAAATGATAAACTTTCAACGGTATTGCCATATTCTAGTAATGCGCTTCATTTTTCTTTTGCATCATTATGTTTTGAAGATGCCGATGCGACGAAATATGAATATTGGCTAGAAGGTTTTGAACCAACGTGGTCAGATTATAGTCTTCAGACCGAGAAAGAATATACGAATTTGCCTGAAAACGAATATGTCTTTCATGTAAGAGCAAAAAATATGTATGATGTGGTGAGTGAAGAAGCCGTTTTTCACTTTGAAATTTTACCCCCTTGGTATAGAACTTTTTGGGCTTACTTATTTTATTTTGCGCTTTATAGCATTGTAATTTACTTAATTGTTAGATATCAGAAATCTGTTGCTGAGCGTCAGCGCCGTCAATTGATATAGAATCAGGAAAAGGAATTGCTGCGAAGCCGTGCCGAACTTAACGAACAGAAACTGACATTGGAACAGCAGAATATGGCTATTATTCGAGAAAATCTTGAAGCGACCATAAATCTTAAAAATGCTA
>Ga0307416_100001118_pt1 | contig 14418 bp, 17 predicted proteins | sample DK1Cmetagenome_2_FD_203821 | JGI IMG/M metagenome (GOLD analysis project Ga0307416, IMG submission 203821) | Maize rhizosphere microbial communities from greenhouse at UC Davis, California, United States - DK15-C-3 | ecosystem: Host-associated > Plants > Roots > Rhizosphere > Soil | place...
GCCGGCAAATACTGAAAAATGTTCTACACGCGATTAAAAACCATTCGAATCGTTTACGTTACTGCAGGCCTGCTGGCCGGTCTGTTTCTTGTTTCATGTGAGCGGAACAAATCGACGTCTCCCGAGGCTAGGCAGAGATTTGAGGGCATCATTCCCAAGCCTGTATCCGCAAACATGACTGGCAACACTTTTACGCTGACTGAAGATACTAAAGTGGTCACTTCAGGCTCTGTTGAGGGTGTCGACAATGTTGCAAGATTCCTTATTGACAAGTTGAAGCCGGCGACTGGCTTTAACCTTGAAAAATCAAGTGACGGGAAGGAAGGAAAGAATTCAATCCTCCTTAGTATTTCTAAAGATGCTGAGCTTGGAGCGGAAGGCTACGAGCTGACTGTTTCTGAAGACCAGATAAAGATCACCGCAAATAGCCCCGTAGGTTTGTACTGGGGTGCGCAGACACTGAGGCAACTGTTGCCCGCTGAAATCGAAAATTCGAAATCGGCGGCGAATGCATCGTGGGAAATTGCTACAGGCACCATCCGTGATTATCCGCGATACTCCTGGAGGGGATCTATGCTTGATGTATCACGCCATTTCTTCGGTGTCGAAGATGTCAAACGTTATATCGACTTGATCAGCCTCTACAAGATGAATGTGCTTCACCTTCACATCAGCGACGATCAGGGCTGGCGTATCGAGATAAAGTCCTGGCCCAATCTCGCCAACATCGGCGGACGCACACAAGTTGGCGGTGGCAAAGGAGGTTACTATACGCAGGAAGACTATAAAGAAATCGTCAATTATGCCAGTAGCCGTCACATCACGATTATACCTGAAATCGATATGCCCGGTCACATCAATGCGGCGCTTGTTTCATACAAAGAGCTCAATCCGGGACCTTCGATCAACAGGGAGCCAGCCAGCGCCCGGCCCAACCGTCCAGTAGCTGGGCAGGTTTATACCGGGACGGAAGTTGGTTTCAGTACCCTCGACGTCAGGAAAGAAGTGACCTTCAAGTTTGTGAACGATGTGCTTCGCGAGCTTGCCGCTATCACACCTGGTCCTTATTTGCACATCGGCGGCGATGAAGCCGCGGTGACAAAGAAGCCGGATTACATTGCCTTCATTAATAGATTTAAGGATATCGTGAAGGCGAACGGCAAAAGAATGGTAGGATGGGAAGAGATCGCTCAGGGCGACGTCGATTCAACGGTGATCGTGCAGCACTGGCATTCTCAGCAATACGCACGAATGGCAGCGGAGAAAGGTGCAAAGCTCATCTTTTCACCCGCGCAAAAAGTTTATCTCGACATGCAGTATGACTCAACCTCAAAACTTGGATTGCATTGGGCGGCCTATATTGAGGTAGACTCTTCCTACATGTGGGATCCGGCGACGAGGGTTGACGGCATCGACGCGTCTCAGATCCTGGGCGTAGAGGCTCCGTTGTGGTCAGAAACCGTTGTGACCATGGATGACATAGAGTACCTGGTCTTTCCGAGATTGCCTGGCGTTGCTGAGATAGGTTGGAGTAAATCTGACGGCCGTGATTGGAATGAATACAAGGTCAGGTTGGCAAATCAAGCTGAGAGGTGGGATGTCCTGGATATAGACTACTACCGCTCACCGAAGGTGCCGTGGGACACAAGTGTCGATCAGCAGGACAATAAGAAGGATACAACTTCTACTGCATCAAAGTGAGAAAAGAAGAAGAATAAAAAAGGTCCCCTCATGGGGACCTTTTTTATTTTGCCCAGTAGTCAACCACCGTGGCTTTGTCAAGATGTGGCATCAGAACTTCCACAAATAATTTGTGCTCCGGGTGCACGAGATACGCATCGCGATCCTTCTCAGTGGAAAATGTCACGAAAAAGCAATGGGTAAGACCCTGATTGAGATTTTCAGGACTGTTGTTTGTGCCCCACTCAAATTGTTTGATCAGTGGGATTTTCTTGCTAAGCCCCGCGAATGCCTCCTCAACCTTTTTAACGTCTGCAGCACTGGAGGTGTCCTTAAACTTGAACAACACCACGTGTCGCAATAATTTTCCCTGACTTTCACGATTCTGTGCGTGACTGGATGCCGATACCATAATGAAAAGGGATAGAATGAAAATAATAGTGTTTAGGTTTTTCATAAGTGTGACGCTGCATTTTTGACAGGCTTCTAAACTAGTTAAAAATTCAATCATGTGGTCGGACATCCTCCTTTTTTGGACGTCGACCAGTTGCTTCACTCCATCGGTGTTGCGTTGTATTTCTGAGTGTATCTTTTACTACAATGAAGTGCCTGTCCTCAATCTTCTGTGTTCATTTGATGGAAGGGAGCTGCAGATTTTCTTCGTGATGGCATTATTAACTTAACCTTGACTTGAGGAGGAGGCATGACCAGCCAGATGGTGAAGACGTTGATGGGGATGTTTTCGAGAACAGACAAGCTCGTGCGCCCATCCCGCGGACGGTGCGCAGCTATGTCAAGGAGAAGAGATTCTATTACACTTGGGAAACGGACGTTGCGCGAAGGCGTTATGTTGTCTGGCTTGGATTATGGTTGGAGGACTATCCCCTTCACGAAGGCAAACCTTCTTCCGTTCAACTAAAAAGTGTCGGCGGTTACACGAAATTTCAGATCTACTTGCACATCAACGTCCTCTGTCAGCGTCTCATCGGTGGTCACCTCGGTTCTCAGATTGTAAGATGACGATTTCGCGTATACATCCAACTTTTCAATTGTAGGAGTCAGCTCAAGGATGCCTGTGGAAGATGTGATGTTGTCGAGTGAGGCAAGCTCTATTTCGTCAGATTCGTCGGTAGAAATAAAAATCCTGATGTTTTCCAGGAAACTGAAAGTTTTTCCTGAAGGGCTGACAAGGGTCAGCTTCAGCTGCTCCAGCTTTACGTCCCGTACAAGCTCTGCCTTGGTATTATTATTCTCAAACTGTTGGTGAGAGCTGGAAGTAATAGCTGGAGTAGCGATCTCCACAGGAAGATTCAATGGTGAGGCACTCTGAATCCGGATTTGGGTGCGGTCACTGAAATGGAAAGTCAGCAGGTCTTCCACATCATTACAGCCAGTAAAAAGAGCCGCCATAAGAAGAGCACTAAACAATCTTTTAAGCATATGCACGTGAATTGATTAGTATTAATTGGTCGCAGGGCCAAAATGTAACCGGCGAATGTATCGCCCGGATGCATGTCAGGCCTCTTCTCTATTAAACGGTAACCGTATGGAGGCACCTTTGGTTGGACCGGGACGTCTTTTGATGATATTATTTGCTTACAAAACTTCATTTGCAAATACTTGCGGAAATGTTTTTATTGGAAATATACCAAACCGTATGATCCGAAAAATAATATTGTCGTGCGTGCTGAGCTCCGTCTTCTTCTCCTTCAAGACGCAACCCGAGTCGTGGATTCGTATAAACCTCTCGGGATATAAACCACAGGGAGTTAAGGTGGCGGTATGGGGAAGCAAAGAGGATGCTTCTATCCGTGACTTTCAGTTGGTCGACAAGGCCACCGGAAAAGTTGTTTTCCAGAACAAAGCCGGGGATGCTTACGGGGAATATGGTCCTTTCAGACAGACTTACCGCCTCAATTTCAGCACGTTTAATAAACCTGGAACGTATACGCTACGCGCAGGCACCGCAGTCTCTCCTGAATTCAGAATAAACGAGGATGTTTACAAAGGCTCCGCTGATTTTGCAATGAAGTACATGCGGCAGCAACGGAGTGGCTACAATCCGTATCTCAAGGACTCTTGTCACACCGAAGATGGCTACACAATGTATGGACCGATGCCCGATAGTACCCATCTCGATGTAAGCGGGGGCTGGCACGATGCAACGGATTACCTTCAGTACTCCATGACATCGGCGAATGCCACTTACCATCTGCTCGCGGCATATCGCGACTTTCCAAAGGTTTTTACAGATGAACATCTTGCCAATGGATTGCCGGGCAGGAACAAAATTCCCGATGTTTTTGATGAGGCGCGATGGGGACTTGATTGGTTGCTCAAGATGCATCCTCGCGCGGACTGGTTGTTCAATCAACTGGCAGATGACCGCGATCACATTGGCTTCCGCTTACCGGTCAACGACAAGGCGGACTACGGCAAAGGCAACGAGCGTCCCATATACTTTGTCACAGGCGAGCCTCAGGGATTGGGTCCGTATACAAACCGGACGAAAGGTACTTCTTCCACCGCTGGCAAGTTCTCGAGCGCGTTTGCACTCGGGCATACGATGTACAGCAAAACCGATCCTGAGTATGCCAGGAAGCTGAGGGAGCGCGCGTTTTCCGCCTACGATTTTGGATTGAGAAAACCCGGTAACACTCAGACAGCGTGCTTCAAGGCTCCGTACTTCTATGAAGAAGACAATTGGGTCGACGATATGGAACTTGCTGCAGCGCAGCTTTACAATCTGTCGAAAGACAAGAAGATGCTGCAGGCGGCCTTTGAATATGCGCAAAAGGAGAAACAGACACCGTGGCTGAAATCCGATACTGCGAGCCATTATCAGTGGTATCCCTTTATCAATGTCGGCCATTATGAACTTGCGAATGCCGCCGAGGGTGATATGCGCAAAGAGGTCATCGCCTATTACAAGGATGGAATAGAGATGGTATGGCAAAAGGCGAAGAAGAATGCGTTCTTCCGTGGTGTGCCATACATCTGGTGCAGCAACAACCTTCAGACGTCATTCGCCATTCAATGTTACTGGTATCGCCAGCTGACCGGTGATGATACCTACCTCGAGCTTGAACAGGCAACTTTTGATTTTCTGCTGGGCTGCAACCCGTGGGGAACCAGTATGATCGTAGGATACCCCCAGCATGCCGACTCGCCAGATGATCCCCATTCTTCGCTCAATGTTCTTCACGGTTTCCAAACGCTTGGCGGGATTGTTGACGGACCAGTTTACGGAAGTATCTACAAGCAGCAACGGGGCGTTACTGTTGTACGCGGTGACGAGTACGCTGAATTTCAGAGTAATCATGTGGTTTACCATGACGACTACGGAGACTATGTTACGAACGAGCCTACTATGGATGGCACAGCATCTTTGATCTATCTTCTGGCCGCAAAAGAAAACAACAAACGCTGATAACATATCGTCGGCGCAACACCGTACCGAATTCGGAATTGCGCCCATTCTTTTCACACTAATTGATTGCAGAAATTGACGTACACCCTGATAACCGGAGCATGTAAAGGTATCGGCAAGGCGCTCGCGTATGAATGCGCTTCGCGTAAAATGAATGTGTTGCTGATATCGAATGATCACGATTGTCTGCAAGTCGTGTGCGACGATATCCGCAAAACCAAAGGCGTCGAAAGCCATTGCCTCTCAGTCGATCTCATGGAAGAGGGAGCAACGGAAAAGGTTTACCACTGGGTAACTGAGAATAACTTTCGCGTGAACATACTCATCAACAATGTTGGTATTGGAAAAGGCGGCACCTTCGGGAGCATGAAGCTAAAGGACATACAGCACATGATGATGCTCAATAACAAAGTTATGGTCGAGATGACCTATCATTTTCTCCCGGAGCTTGAAAGGCACAAACAAGCTTTCATTTTAAGTCTCAGCAGTCTCGAGGCGCGACTGCCACTGCCATACAAGGCGATCTATACCGGTACGAAAAATTTTGTTTACGCTTTCTCACTTGCCATCGCTCAGGAGCTCAAGTTCTCCAATATCAAAGTAAGTGTACTTTGCCCCGGGCCTGTGCTCACCAATCCGGAAGGACTCAGCCGGATAAAGGCACACGGAAAACGTTCCAGACTGCTGATGATGTATCCCGACGAGGTGGCACGGATCGCAGTGCGCGCCATGCTGAAAGGAAAACAGGTGATTGTTCCTGGAGTATTAAATGCAATCTTTTTCAAGCTGGGATCTATACTCCCGGTCGGCATGAAGATGAACATTCTGGAACGCTTGTTCCGCGTGTATAAGACTACCTGAAATAGTTTTGGATACCGCAGAGCTGTTCGCTCGTTTTCCATAGTCGTGCCGCATCTTCCTGATTTCTGCTTCGAAGGGACGACGCCTTCGGTTTACATTTATCCCAGTATAACCCGCTCTTGCCTGCCGCTTCAACGGATGTGGCCAGATAGATAGCAGTTTGTGCGGCTTCGTCCGCGGTCATTCCACCGAGCCGTCGAAGCTTCCACATGAAGCTGTGAAATGGATTGGTATGTTTCACACCTATATCCGTTTTAACAAGGCCTGGCTGGACGCAATAAACAGATACATGGTCATGTTTTTTGATCCGGTGCAGCTCGTAGGTAAACAAAAGATTCGCAAGCTTTGATTGTCCGTATGCCTTCAGGCCATGATATGATTTTTGGAGGTTGAGGTCATCGAAATTCATTTTCCCATACTTGTGTGAATCGGAGCCGATGTTTATGATCCTGCCGTCCGGGCTCTTCGCAATGTTTTCGTAGAGCAGGTGAGTGAGAAGAAAATAAGCGAGGTGATTGACGGCGAATTGCTTTTCAATCTTTTCGTCCGTCAGTTCGCAACGCGACGTCCAGACGCCGGCGTTGTTGATCAGCACATCGATGGTTGGATATCGTTCTCTCATCTCCTTGCCGGTCTGGCGAATTTGTTTCTGGGAGCAGAGGTCTACATTGAAATAACTGATGCGCGGATTGCCGCTTTGATCCTTTAATTGCTCGGTTACTGAACGACCTTTAGCCGTATCGCGGCCTATCAGTGCTAACTCGAAGTTCTTTGAAGCGAGACCTTTGGCGATGCCATAACCGATCCCTGAAGTTGCGCCTGTGATGACGCATGTTTTTTCACTCATGGCCGCAAATTAATTAATACCTGATAACATTTGCGAATTAATGTCATGGACGGTTGCGTGAGCAACGGATGGCATGGCTGCTTTTGCAATCTCACCGTTGCAGCATGAATTTTGATGCGGTTGCATCTGCCCAACTTTTGTCCGGAGACCCGTGTTATTATTAGGGACAATTGTATATTGGTTGGAATAAAGCCGCCTGTTCCCTATGAGCAGATCGTCGAATAAACCAATCGGCATACCTGACGGTGGTATTAACTTTACCTTTCTGCTATTAACACGCGATAAGAGGAGACGACAACATGCGATTCTTGCTTAGACTTAAACACTGGCAATTATTCCTGATTACATGGGGCATTCCCATCGCTATCAACCTTTTTACCTTTTCGAAACCCGCTCTCATGGTTAAATTATTTCCCCTGATGATGGTGGTTTTCATCATCGGAATATTTGGATGGATTTGGGCGATCTCGACACAGCTGCACAAGAAGCTGCCGATGGAGGCAAACCTGAACATCAAGGGCTTCAAGATTGTCTTTTCGGTTCCGATCTTTTACACGCTGGCGTTGACTTTTTGGATGATCTATCAATTTTACTTCCGGTTTCCCGAAGGCAGCTCAAATATCGGCTCGGTGATCATCATCGTTGCTTTCTTTCACTTCGTCTCCATGGTTTGCATACTGGTGGGATTGCGTTTCGCAGCGCAAACCTTGAGATCGGTTGAGCTAGGTCGCCTTGCCAAGTTCAGTGATTACGCCATAGAATTTATTTTGATCTGGTTCTCTCCGATCGGTTTCTGGATACTGCAGCCGAGGCTAAACAAACTCACCGAGAAATGATAGCGGATCATTCAATGTCAGGGTAATCGTGTCGTGGATCCTATGACATCGCAGAGACGAATAACGGCTGAAATGCTTTCACCTGAACTGGTATTCACGACTTCCCGCAGTGGCGGGCCCGGAGGACAGAATGTAAATAAAGTTAACTCAAAGGTGACGCTTCAATTCGACGTGGCAAACTCCACGGTGCTGACGCCCGAAGAAAAAACCACCATTTCAGAAAAGTTATCCTCCAAGATCAACCGCGAGGGCATTCTCATTCTCACGGCTCAGGAAAAACGCTCGCAGCTCGAAAATAAGGAGACGGTCATTTCGAAGTTCGACAGGCTGATTGAAAAGGCGTTTGAAAGGAGAAAAGCGCGCAAGGCGACCAAGCCGACCAAAAGCTCCGTACAAGAGCGTATCAAGAAGAAGAAAGTTGCCTCCGAAAAAAAGAAGTGGCGACGCAAGCCAGATCTTTAAACGCCCGATCGTGAGATCGCGCGTTAATTATTGGTCTCTTAATTTTCCGATAGTATTATCCAGGCTCTTGATGAGCTTATCGATCGCTCCGCTGACTGCAATGTCAATGTTTTCCGCCTGATGCGATACTACCACGGGCTTTAAACCTTTCAGGCGAGCTTCCAGCAGACACCGCTTGTCGTCACTGCCCTGCTTCTGACCGTTCTCATCGCTGAGATGTACCTGCACCCGGGAGATCTGCTCTTCAAAGCGCCGTAAAGCTTCCTCAAGGGTTTCCGTAAAATAGGCTGTCATGCGTGCGCTGCCCTCGATGTTGTTGTCCGTATTTACTTCGATATGCATAATGGGCGGATTATCATAAATATTGTCCGGTGGTGAAATAACTAATTTTATCTCAATAACGTTCTGCCTGCCGCCGAAATTACCATTCCGCAGGCGTCTTCTCATGATGGTGTTAAAAATCTTACTGCCTCAAAGGTATTTCTTCATCCACTCGAGCATTTTCTGCCACATGTCGGGTGTATAGATGTGACCGGTCTTAGGGTAAATGATATTTCCGAACGCGTCGCTTTTGTTATAGATATTGTAGACGGGCCGCACTTTTTCGTCGATCTTTTTAATCCCGCTCACCGGGGAACCAATATCCTCATCTCCCGTCATGAAGAGAACAGGACGAGGTGCAATGAGACTGATGATAGCTTCCGTATCAAAGTGATTAAGAATGCCAGGAACAAAATAATAAATTCCATGTGCTTTCAGTTTTTGCTCGGCTATGAGGTCCTGATAGCGGGTCAGACATCCAACTGCCACACCAGTCTTTATCCTTTCGTCGAGAGCCATGAGCCACCATGACCGGGTTGCACCCATACTTATTCCTGTTACCGCTACTCGTTGTTTGTCAACCTCGGGCCGAGTGAAAAGATAATCGAGCGCCATGAGATCGTCGCGCACCATCATAGCCCATAGGGACCTTCCCAGCCAGAATTCGCGCTTGGAAGAAGACATCTCTTCACCGCTTCCTTTTTCCGATGGCCCGCCGGGTCCTTTTCCGCTGCGTTCCCCGAAACAATACGCGTCGACTGCCATGACAGCGTAGCCGGATTTTGTCAGTGCCTCAGCCGGAATCTCAGGTGTATGATGGGTAGTGAAGATCTCCTGTTTGCCGAGATCGTAATTACCGCCATGCCAATGACAATAGAATATTGTTGGGAAAGGTTTCTTGCCTTGCAGCGGTACCAGAAAATAACCGGGAACAATGGCCCCGGCACCGTTGTCAAATTCGAATCGCTCGACAGTATAGTGTGATTTCTCTTCCCGTGAAGTTATCCGGACCTGTGGCACTGTGGGCCTCGACGGGATGTTGCCAAACAGATGAACTAAGGTTTTGCGTATTTCACTCCGCTGTTTGGTCCAGCTGGCGATATCAGGGGGAGCATTGAATTCCGGGACGGTAATCTGGTTGGTTTGAGCCACTGTGGACAGAGAAATTATAAGGGTGAAAAAACAAAAGATGAATTTCATGGGACGTATCAGTATCGGATAAAATTAGGAAAGCAGACGGCAAAAAAAAACGGAAAACAACGCAGTTTCCTGATTGTTTTCCGTCCCGTCTGGCATCAACCGTAGCTAACGCCAGCGCTATCTGTCCTTACAGACTGGAACATTACAGGTCTTTCGAAACTGTGATGCTCCGAACCATGTCAGGAGTCCGTTAGGTTTCCTGGACACGGCACAACCTGACCTCCGGCTTTTTTGTGATCAATTCCGTAAGGAATGAAGTTTTGTTTTTCCGGCGGGCAGATCAATCAGATATTGAGCAGTTAGTGTAATGAAGATACAAATTCGTCATAGCAAAGGCAATTACTTGGATGGAAAGTAGTACACAACTTATCCACCGTGTTATGCACATTGTCTATTGAAAGCATTTCATATTTTTTCATAACTTAACCGGCCTCAGGAAAATTTTTGCGTGCCGTGAAAAAGAAAGAATGCCCCTCGTGTGCCATGGAAATAGATGCCAGCAGCAAGCGATGCCCTATATGTGACTATGAATTTCCAGGTTCGAACACCGGCCTGAAATGGGCAGCATTACTGCTGGCTTTTCTGTTTCTGTGTTACATCATTTTTTTCTAGGGAAATACCTTCGAGCGCTCAGGGCATCGAGTGTAAGGCAATCCGGTTGCCTTCCGTATCAATCAGAACAGCCATGTAGCCGTATTCAGGAGAGATCTGCGTCTTCGGCACCACTATTCTTCCCCCGGCTGTCTCCACCTTATTCAAGACATGCTGAACATCGGGGTTGGCGTTAAGATATATGAGTGGTCCATGAGTCTCGGATGGTTTGTGAGAATCGCTGTAGCACAACGTGCCGCCCACACCCATTTGATCTTCGATTGGGAACATTCGCATCTGGAATTCTTCGAGATCGAGCGGTGTCATCTTGATGTCGAAGATCTGCTCATAAAACCTTTGCGCCCTGTTGAGATCTTTCGTCGGAATCTCAAACCAGCTGATAGCGTTTTTTTGAATCATTGTAGTCGGATTAAGCCCGGAAGAATATTACGGAAAATCCTGAAGAAAAGGTTGGATTCGTAAATCATTCTGAATCGTGAGTGGTGACTTTGGCCATGGCATAGAATGCTGGGCCGAGATAAGTACCGGAGTCTACCACATGCAAAAAATAAATCAGAGATATTTTTAATTTGCTCTTGTAAAACAAGCGAAGATGAAAGCCTACGTGATAGTCGATGTTGCAATTACGGACCCGGTCCGGTATGAAGATTATAAGAAGCTGACGCCGGGATCACTGGTCCCTTTCGGGGGGAAGTTCATTGTACGTGGAGGTCAGAGCGAGACGCTAGAAGGATCGTGGAAGCCCGGTAGAATTGTCGTCCTCGAATTTCCATCACTCGAAAAAGCAAAAGCATGGTGGTCATCAGAAGAATATCGCCCCGCCAAAGCCCTTCGGCAATCGGCTTCGGTCACACAAATGATCGTCGTTGAGGGCGCAGGATAGCTACACGCATTGCTCCGCGGCATGCAATTGGCCGACGCCTTCCCAGTGGCACAAGCTTTTTTGTGCCCGATAGTCATGAAGACAAGACTACTCCTGATTGCTGCTATCCTGGCGTCAGCAATACAATTGCTCGCGCAAAATGATTCGACCGTTTACCGCTTTGGACTGCCGGTCACGGAGGATGATACCACCCGGCAATTTCCCGCGGTTGATATGGAGCCTCAAAACAAATTAGTCGCGGTGCGCGCCAACGAGCTTCCGAAAAAAGTTTTAAGAGCACTGAACCGCGAAGAGCAGTATCATGGCTGGCGCGACACCACCGTTTACTTTGAAAAGAATACCGGACTTTATCACGTACCTGTAAAACATGAAGACGGTGTCAGGGTCTTCGGACTGAATGCGGACGGGCATCCCGTTACGTTCGACGTCGTAACGGAACGCCGTGATTGAATAAGACCGCACATTAATATTTCTGCAGCAACGTGAGTAATTCCCTGTCAAGTTTGTGGCCATGCCAGTCTTCATAAGCCACATCAGTACGATCGGAATCAAGAACTCCGAATGAACCGATGAACTCCCAAAGGGCAAATCCAATCTTGTTATCGCTGAGAATGTCAAGAACATCGTTAAACCACGCCAGGAAAACTTTGTGAGGTGTTTTATTCCAGCATCCGCATTCGCCGCAATGCACACCAACTCCCGACTTTGTAAGTTCGATCCACGGTTTGTAGTACTCTTCCAGGAGCTGGCGGCTCAGATAGCGATCACCCACCTGTCCGGGCCACTTTGGCTCTGGCAATGAATCCGGATCCTTGTTTGCCCAGGGCGCCTTGTAATGCGAGATGATACCGGGATTGTACCCTCTGCAACTTTGGGCGATGTCAAGGTCAGTGATCTCCGGAATGACAGTGTTGCCGACGTTATTGCCATCCGCTATGATGAGATGTCGTGGATTCTCCTTGCGGATGGCTTCTGACGCTGCAAGAGCAAGCTTGCGATAGAGTTCACCAGGAACGGCGCTGCGCAAAGAGTGCTGGTCGTTCATGTCCTCGCGAAGGCTCGGCTCATTGAGAAGGTCAAAGCTGATCTTCCTGGGTGACATTTCCCTGTAGCGCCGCGCCCACATGTTCCAGTGAAAGGAAAATGCTTCGAGAGCTTCTGCGTCCTTCCAGAGATTATACGGTTCATGAAAGCCTGCGTTGACACAATAGCCTGGTGCGCGGTGCAGGTTGAGACTCACATGCATGCCATGCTTTTGCGCCATCGTAACAAGCCTGTCTATGCGATCAACATTTTCCTGCTTGATCTTGTACACATCATCGGGAGTAATGTTTTTCGTTCGGTCGATATCGAGATAATACGGATAAGCCATCGGTATGCGGACGAAATCGAATCCCCAATCCTTCATCCATCGCAGATTGTCTTCGGTTGTCTGCCGTCTTGCCTGCGAAGGATCCGGTGAAAAGAAGTCAAGCAAATTAAAGCCCTTCCACCTGGGCAAGGGATTTTTCTTTGGGGACGCGAGCGCTGAAGTTCCATACAAGCCGAGCGCGGTAGCAGCCAGGCTGCCGGTTGCGATAAAATCTCTTCGATTCATTTCATTATTGTTGATACTTCTATGACCATGCCCTGGGCGTTTTCTCTCTGTCACCCTCGAAAGACGATAGTGATGCACCCGTCGAAAGCGCCGCTAACCAAGTTGTGGGCATAAACTTTTATACGGCTATACAACCAGAAACCGGATAGCCCAAACGCGTCCGTTTCAACCTGACAATTAAATAAATCTAAAAAAAATGAAAAAAAGAATTTTGTGTTTAACGATGTCGGCGCTCATGTTTACATGGGTGTCATGTGGTGATGGCCGCCAGGACAGTACTGAAACGGCGGAAGATCAAAACGAAGAGACCGTCGATAACAAAAAGGAAGACGATGCAGAATTTGCAGTCAAAGCGGCTGATGCCGGAATGCTTGAAGTTCAGCTGGGTACTTTAGCATTGACAAAGGCATCTTCACCCCAGGTGAAGCAATATGCACAGATGATGGTCGACGACCACACAAAAGCTAACAACGAGCTGAAAGCATTAGCACAGCAAAAAAACATCACCTTGCCTACTACCCTTGGCAACGAGAACCAGCGCAGGTATAACAACTTCAATGAAAAGACCGGAGCTGATTTTGACAAGGATTACATGGATCAGATGGTGAAAGACCACCGCGACGTTATCGATGAATTTGAGGATCAGGCTGAAGACGGCAATGATGCGGAACTGAAATCATGGGCGTCGTCTAAGCTGACAGCTCTGCGTCATCACCTCGAAGAAGCTGAGCGCATTCAGGAAGCGGTGAAAAACAATAAGAAGAACCAATAAGGATCTTGCTTCAATGACGTCCGAAAAGGCTTCCGGTAGATGATCCGGAAGCTTTTTTATTTTGTACTTCGGATAACGCATTCTTAGTCCATTGCAAAAGGACCGATCTCAAAGATCAGTTGAAGTGATACAGGAGAATGACCGTAGCAGAGAATGCCGGCTTGGGATTTCCTTTTATTTCCAGTTCTGCATCCAGTTCAGCCTTTGTGATTCCGCGAAGATTCGTGAGTGAGGCGAGTTTGACCTTTAACCGTACTTCACTGTCAACAACTACAGGCTGATTAAATTTCAGCTTGTCGAGGCCGTAATTGATCAGCATTTTAATGTTGTGAATGTCCGCTATCTGATTCCAGAGATAAGGTACAAGCGAAAGCGCAAGATAGCCGTGGGCAATTGTTTTCTTGAACGGACTTTCGAGTGCCGCCCGCTCGACATCTGTATGGATCCACTGATGATCGAGCGTAGCGTCGGCGAACTGGTTGATCTTTGATTGCTCAATCCTGAGATAATCTGAAACACCCATTGATTTGCCTACGAACTGTTCAAATTCCTTAAAGCTTCCGATTGATAACTTGCTCATGAAATTGCGATACTGGTTGATCGTTTTGGTTTGGCCCCGGTATGATCAGGTCCATTAATTTGACGAACCAACCATCACCGGAGCGCGGAATGAGTAAAGCCCGGCGGCATGCATCCCCGCAAACCGTTGCCGGTTCGTCGGTTACTAAGTAAATATTTAAATGCTTTAAAACAAAGGTGGTGTTGAAATTAAAGGTTTGACAACCTTCGGAGCTCAGCTGCAACTTTTTCAGTCACATGTGTCGAAGCCTGTTTCATCGCTGACTCCTCCGTGATGTCGCCATCGACAAGTGTGATCAGACTATGAACACCTTTCGAACGTAGCTCCTGTGCGGCGA
>Ga0307416_100001119_pt1 | contig 14414 bp, 14 predicted proteins | sample DK1Cmetagenome_2_FD_203821 | JGI IMG/M metagenome (GOLD analysis project Ga0307416, IMG submission 203821) | Maize rhizosphere microbial communities from greenhouse at UC Davis, California, United States - DK15-C-3 | ecosystem: Host-associated > Plants > Roots > Rhizosphere > Soil | place...
TGTGTATAGCGGATCAACCGCACGCCAGTTGGCCAGCCAGGGCTGAACGTCGTTCCAGTGATCCTTGCGGACCTGGAAAAATGCCACCCCGCGGGGACAGAGCAGATGCTTATACCCATGACAGACCAGATAGTCGATGTCCTGCAGCCAGGGCTGGAGCGGTACGAACGGGATGGCGTGCGTCGCGTCGATCAGCAGTTGTGCCCCGTGATGACGGGCCGAAGCAACAATAGGGTCCAGGGAAGCGGTTTCTCCGTCCTGGGACCGCGTCAGGCTAAACGCGGCGAGGTAAGTCTCTGGCCCGATCGCCGCCGCAAGATCGCCGAATGGCACTCGCCGCAATCGGATGCGCCGGTGCTCTTCAGCCACGAGCAGTGGGAAGAGCACCGAGGTGAACTCGTCGTCCGGAACAACGACCTCGGCGCCCTCCGGAAGCGCGGCAGCGACAAGTCCGACTCCAACCGACGCGGTCGGAATGAGCGCAACCTGTTCCGCAGTCCCGCCAATGAGGGTCGCGAAGTGGTTCCGGCATAATTCGCCCTGGCGATCCCACTCCGCGACCCAGTCTGCCTCCCCGGTCTGCCAGCGGCGGAGTGCACGGGTGAGCGCATCAACACTCGGCGTCGGCGGCAGGCCGTACGTTGCGGCATCAAGATAGGCTGTCCCCGGCGCGGGCTCGAACAGGCAGCGGACATCGCTCATGAGGGCTGATACGGTCATGGGATGAAACGAGTCATCCTCAGTTCACCCGAGCTGAGCGCTGCGGCCAGCCAGTCGCTCCATTCGGGAGTGGTGGGTTGGCCTCCTCCGGCGCGACGTTACCCTCGCCATCGGTGGCACGCATCAGAATATTCACGGCCGGTCCGGTCGCCTCAAATGGGAAGACCCAGCGCACCCACGTGAAATCGGGGTTGATCGATGGCTCCAAAGTGGCGTCAGCCCAGGTCGCACCTTCGTCGAGACTGATCTCTACCCGGAAGATGCCGCGATTTCCAGCGGCCGCCACCCCGGCCGCGACTGCCGGTCCAGCGGGGATCTGCTCCCCCTGCGCCGGAGTGTCGATGCGGCCCCAGATCTGGTACGGAGCGGGATCGCTCCAACCGCGTGTCTGCCAATAGCCCTGGTAGTCCAGGTCGACGGCTTCGATCCGCTCGACCCACTTCACGTTCTTCATCCCGTAGATCGGTGGCACGATCAACCGTGCCGGGTAGCCGTGATCCGGTGGCAGCGGCTCGCCATTCATGCCGGTCACCAGCAGCGTCGTGGGATGCATCGCCTGCACCAGCGGGATTGAGTCGTCATAGCCATCGGCGGCGCGGAAGACGATGTCGACCGCCTTCGAGTCCACGCCCGCTTCCTCCAACAACTCGCGCAGAGGGAGCCCGGTCCATTCCGCGGTCCCAGCCAGGTCTCCGTTCAACTCGTTGGAGATACAGGACAGCGTCGTGATGTTCTGCGTCTTGGCGCGGGCGACGACGTCGTCGTAGGAAAAGCTCAAGGGCGTCGCGACCATGCCGTCGATCGTCAGCGACCACGAGGCGCCGTCGACCACAGGGTCGGAGATGTTCTTGGAGACGTGGTAGAAGTCCGACACCGAGGTAATCACCGGTGTCAGCTTGCCCTCCGCCTCCAATTCGGCAAACGGCTCCTCCGGACTCGGATCCCATTGGGCGAGCGGGGCGTCGTCCGTAGCATCGGGCGCGACCGGTGCAAGCTCTGGCGACCCAGCCCCCGCCGAGGTCTCGGGAGCCGCTCCGGCGGCAGAAGGAGCGGCAACCTGGGCACGGGCAGCGATCTCGGCCGCGGCCCGTTGCCGCGCCGCGACATCACCAGCCGACGGCGCCTTCGCCAGCTGCCAGCCGAGGTAGCCGACTCCCGCTGCCAATCCAGCAGCGGCCACGCTCCGTAGCGCTGACCGGCGCGAGATACCCTCAGCGGCAGCCGACGGCGCCGCCGCGGTCTCAGGCGATGGAACCGGTCCTCTGCTAAGTGTCGCCCAGGCTACCGCCCAGGCAGCGGCAAAAAGGACCGCCTGCGCCAGCAGCGTGACCTGATCGACGCTATCAGCCGCGAAAACCCCTTCCCGCGCCAAAGGGAAAATACCAGCGGCGATGATCAGGAACAGGACAGCGGCCATGACGAATCCGGCGCCGAACCGGCTGCTGAGGCCTGACCTGAGGCGCCCCAAACGGACGAGTTGGCCGGCGATCTGACCTGCCCAATACCCCAGGCCAACCACGCCAACCAGCACGATCGCCCAGAGCGTGTTCTGCGCCAGACTGCCGAATGATTCCGTGGCCCAGCCAAAAATCCCAGTCGGCGTCAGGCGCGCGACGGCAGCGACCACCGTCTCGGGAATCGACTGCGCACCCGTGGGGGCAAGGGTCACCCGCCAGAGCAGGTCGAGGAACAACACTAGCAATGCCGCGAGCGCCCCGGCGCGCCCGTCAGATGAGGCGCGATTCGGGAAGACCCGGGAGGATGAAGCAGGTACGGACATAGGACTATTCCTCCGGTCGCGAGAAACTGAGCATCAACGGCAGCGATCAGGAACGCAGTGGACGATAGCACGCCTGCATCGCCGACGCGTGCCTCTGCTCACATATACGGTTCCGCGGAGACGGCGGATCATTCCACGGAAGGTTGGGAGTAGACGGCAAGTAATTCTGCGTCCTGTTACCTATGACTCACAACCTATGACACGATCACCCACGTTACGAGCCCGACCGGGCCCCACCACTAGCGCATTCAGCACCCGGGCTGGCCGTGGTTGCCGCAACAGTTTTGCCGCAGCACGACGCGACGCCAAAGGTTACGCGCCGCCAAGCGCAGCTTTGTCGAAAATGGAGCGTCGTAGTCTGACCAGCTGGAAATCACCGCCCCAATCGACGGCCGACCGCCACTTCCGCCGGAGCCGCTGCCCGGGCACATCGCAAACTCCCTAGTGGGTTTCCGCCGAGCCGACGTCTCAATGCGAAGGTGCGCCGGCGACAAGACTATCGTCGCGAAGCTCCGGACGCATGCCGGAGCGCGACCGGCCTCCATCTGCCTCGTGCGCTTGTACCGTCGAGACCAGCACCTGATCGAGGAATTGATTGATCTCGGCGTAGAGGCGGATCGCGCGCTTCACGGCCAAGCCTTGTTCGTCAATGAGCGCGGTGACGGACCGCACCACCGGGTATCGGAAATACATGAACGCTTCGACCGTTTCCGAAGCCGACAGCCCGTGAGCGGCGCCGTTGCGGCCGTAGTGCTCCCCGATCTGGCGCGCCTCGTCCAGTAACGATGTCCGATCACCCGCGGCCGTGGGGGCCGATGCGTAACGCATTGCGAGGTCGACGAGCCGCCGGCCAAGCCGCCGGTGCTCCTCCTGCGTGGCCGCGCCGTAGGCGCGAAACCACGGACGTTCTCGCGCAACGCGCAGATAGTCGTCTTCATACCCGGAGAGCGAGCGGTCGGTCAGCGTCTGGCGTGAGACTCGCGGACGCTCCTGCAATCGTGCACCGTCGCCGACGAGGGCCCGTAGATCGGCTTCGGCGTAGCGACGATGGCCGCCGGGGGTACGAAAGACCGGCACCTTGCCAGTGTCGCTCCACCGGCGCAGAGTGCTCTGGTCGACGCCAAGGAAGGCACACGCCTCGTGGATCGTCAGCCAGCGGCCACCCGACGGCTCGAGCCCTGCCGTCTCGTCGCCGTGGCTTCCCGCTGTCCGCTCACGGGGCATTTGCGTCCTCCCGGCTCCCGGCGACACGTGGGTGTGCGTTCGGGATAATGGGTCCGCCATGGCGACTCGCCAGCGAATCCGCCATGCTGTCTGAAGCCGCGCCAGTGTACATACCGACCACGACCTGTCAACCAGCCGACGGGCCGCGAGCCACGGCGAGAGCACAGTGATGGAGAGATGGGGTAACGGGGCTGGCTACAATCGCTCGACGCATGACTCTCGTTGGACCGTCGAGGAGCAGGAGCGAAACGGCGTGACCGAAGAACTGAACTTCATGACCGCGCGAGATCTGGCGCGCCACATCAAGGACCGTGACCTTTCCGCGGTCGAGGTGCTGCAAGCCCATCTCGATCAGATCGATCGCGTCAATCCCATCGTCAACGCCATCGTCACCTTGTTGCCGGAGCGCGCCCTGGCAGCCGCTCGCGCCGCCGATGTCGCACTGGCGCGAGGCGACGACGTTGGTCCGCTGCACGGCCTCCCTATCGCCCACAAGGACACACTTGCCACCAAGGGCATCCGCACCACCCAGGGATCGCCGATCTACGTTGATGCCGTCCCGGACGAGAATGCCCTCATCGTCGAACGTATTCAGGGCGCTGGGGCAATTCCGATCGGCAAGACCAACGTCCCAGAGTTCGGGGCGGGATCGCAGACGTTCAACACCGTCTTCGGCACGACGCTCAATCCCTATGACCTGACCAAGACGCCTGGTGGGTCCTCCGGCGGAGCCGCCGCGGCCCTGGCTACGGGTCTGCACCCCATCGCGGACGGAAGCGATCTCGGCGGCTCGCTCCGCAACCCCGGTGGCTACTGCAACGTCGTCGGATTTCGTCCGTCACCCGGGCGCGTACCCAAGATCAATACGAAGTCGGCCTGGTTCGATATGACGGTGAATGGCCCGTTGGCGCGGACGGTCGGTGACGTCGCTTTGATGATGAGCGTGATCGCCGGGCCCGACCTGCGATCGCCGATCACTCTCGAGGACCCGGGCGCGATGTTCGCCCGGCCGCTCGAGCGCGACTTCCATGGCATCCGCGTGGCCTGGAGCCGCGACCTGGGTGGCCTCCCGGTCGATCCGCGCACCACGGCGGTGCTCGAGTCCCAGCGCGGCGTTTTCACAGATCTCGGTATCGACCTCGTGGACGCCGAACCGGACCTGAGCGGCGCCGACGAGGTGTTCCACATCTTCCGCGCCTGGGACTTTGAATTGAGTTACGGTGATCTTCTCGACAATCACCGCGATCAGCTGAAGGACACTGTAATCTGGAACGTCGAGCAGGGGCGCGCCCTCACGGGACCCGATATCGGGCGCGCCGCGCGCCTGCGGTCTGAGATCTATGGCCGCGTGCACACCTTCTTCGCCGAGTACGAGTTCCTCTTGCTGCCCGTCTCCCAGGTCCCCCCCTTCCTCGCCGACATCCCCTATCCGACGGAGATCAACGGCACGCCAATGGCCTCGTACATCGAGTGGATGCGAACGTGCTCTCGCATCACCGTGACCGGTCATCCCGCCATCTCCGTTCCCGCGGGATTCACTCCCGAAGGCCTCCCGGTCGGGCTGCAGATCATGGGGCGTGCCCGCGACGACTGGGGCGTGCTTCAGCTCGCGCACGCCTTCGAGGGCGCGACCAATCACTGGCGTCGCCGGCCTCCGTCGCTCGCGGGCGTTCCCGCAGCGATCGGAAATTGACCGCCGGCGAGCCCGGTTTGTCGTCCGCCGGCATGATGCGGTGAACGAAGTAGCTCGTTCGAGACCACCTGATGCACTACGGAGGATGTGAGTTCTGGGAAATACCGTAGGAAGTCAGCCGGGTGCAGAGCCCGGCAAGCGAGCGAGACGCAGGGTGCGGTTCTACATACCACCGCCGCCTTTGCCGCGGCATGCCTATCCCGCGCGCAGCGTCGAGGCGACAACTCTTCTGGAGCGCTTCTTCGTCTCGGCGGTGGTTGCCGTCCTCCTCATCCGCGCCTGGCTCGGGCTCACCGGCTATCCGCAGATCGGAGGTGATGGTCTGCACATCGCCCACATGCTCTTCGGCGGGATCGGCATGTTGATCGCTCTCCTGGCAAGTCTGACGTTTCTTGGACGGCGGCCACGCGGCTTTGTGGCGATCGTTGGCGGTGCCGGCTTTGGAGCCTTCATCGACGAACTTGGCAAGTTCATCACCAGCGACAACAACTACTTCTACCAGCCGGCGATCGCCATGATCTACGTCGTCTTCGTGCTGCTCTTCATCGCCGGGGAGCGGCTTGCCAGGGACTCTCAGACCACGCCGCAAGAGCGCTTGGTCCAAGCCCTCGACGTCGTCACTAGCGCCACGATCGAGGGGTATCCGAAGCGCGAACGCGAGCAGGCGTCACAATTGCTGACCGAGAGCGATCCCAAGAATCCTCTGGTGCCTGCTCTCGAAAATGCCCTCGCCAGAATTGCCGAGACACCCGAACCGGCTGAGAGTTTCGCCGATCGAGAAGCACAGCGGGTGACAAGGTCATACACCTGGCTGGTCGGTCAGCGCTGGTTCCTCATGCTCGTTCTGCTCATCGCCGGTGTAGTGATTCTCTTCAACCTCCGGTCGCTTTCGATCACGATTCTTACCGATCCAGCAGATCGGCGCTTGCAAGTCTATGTCGAGTCGACCACAGGGCTGCTATCAATCGTGACCGTGATTGCCGGCGCGTTGCTGGTTGCGGGCCTGCTCTTTCTACGGAACTCACTTCTGACCGCGTTCCTTTGGTTTCGACGATCGGTCCTGGTTTCGCTGCTCGTTGCTCAGCCCCTTGCCTTTTATGAACAGCAGCTAACGGCGGTCATCGGCCTAGCGCTCAATCTTGTGCTGCTCTCGACACTCGAGTTCGGGATCGCCCGTGAATCGGCGCCGGCTGCTCAGATCGTGGCTACTCAGGTCTGACGAATGACGTTCATGCCACCAGGACTTCTCGCGCTTGTCAACCGCTCCTCGACACTGTCACGCAGGAGGTTCCTCGTAGTCTCTGGAGATCAGAGGCTGGCCCTCTCGGATGGCAAGAACATAGCCTCAGGAGCTGGCTCCACATCCGCTGGTTCAACCGCGAACCACGCGATGGTCGTGCCGTCAGGCCGGGAAAACTCGACCTCGTAGCCGTCGTCGTATACATCGAGGATGAACCCGATCGCCCCCCGACCCACGCCTTCACTCAAGTAGCGATCGGTCACGAGACGGACTGGGCTGAACTGGGGAAGTGACAAGGGCTCAGTCCTCCGACGCGATTCGGGCAAAGCCGCTGAATGGTGTCGCCAACCACAACGTACCGTTTTCGCGTAGTCGCCAGCCTGTGCGCAGCGCAACGCCGCGAACAACGACCTCTATGGTACACCGCAGTCCATGCTGGTTTTGTTCACCGAACTGAATATCTCCGGCTACAATCTTCGCCCGCGCTTGCTCCTCGTACAAGCGAGCCAGTGCCCAGGCATCAGCGTTGCTTCTGGGCCGATAGCCGAGCGTCTGCAAAAAGATGCGGGCCTTGCCACTGGAATGACCGGGAACCAGAACGTAGTCACGAAACTTTCGAGGATCAGCGACGATGCGTGCTCGCGCGAGGGCTTTCCATCGCTCCTCTGGATCTTCCAACGAGCACCTACGGCTCCTCGAGGCTGTCGCGCAGGATGTCCATATGCTCGAGAGCCAGACCGGTGCCGACCGCCACACAGGAGAGGGGGTCGTCGGCGACGTAGCAGGGCACCCCGGTGACCTCCATCATCAGGTCTGGCAGATGCCGCAGCATGGCGCCGCCACCGGTAAGAATCATCCCTTTGTCGATAATGTCCGACGACAATTCCGGAGGCGTCTCCTCCAGCACCGCGCGCACCGCCCCGATGATCGCCTCCAGCGGCTCGGTGATGGCGTCGGTCACCTCGTTGGCGTGGATTTGGATCGTGCGCGGCAGCCCAGCGACCTCGTCGCGGCCGCGCACCTCCATGCGGATATCCTCTTCCACTGGCATGGCGCTACCGATGGCGATCTTGACCTCTTCCGCCGTCCGCTCGCCGACACGGAGGTTGTACTTGCGCTTGATGTAGTTGGCGATCGCCTCGTCGAACCGGTTACCCCCGACGCGCAGCGAGCGAGCGACGACGATCCCGTTGAGCGAGATGACCGCAACCTCAGTGGTGCCGCCGCCGATGTCGATGATCATGTTGCCAGAGGGATCAGCCACCGGCACGCGGGCCCCGATCGCCGCCGCCAGCGGTTCGGAGATCAGAAACGCCTTGCGCGCCCCGGCAGCGAGGGCGGCGTCACGCACGGCGCGCCGTTCGACGCCGGTCACACCGGCCGGAACGCAGATCATGACCTCTGGCCGCACCAGTGAGAAGCGACCACAGCTCTTGTTGATGAAGTAGCGCAGCATCTCCTGAGTGACGACGTAGTCGGCGATCACCCCGTCGCGCATCGGACGCACGACTTCGATCGTCTCACGCGGCTCGCGACCGAGCATATTGCGAGCTTCCAGCCCGACGGCTTTCACTTTGCCGTCCTTGGCAGAGATCGCCACGACCGACGGCTCGTTGATGACGATGCCGCGACCACGAAGAAAGACGAGGACGTTGGCCGTCCCGAGATCGATGCCGATCTGTTTGGGCACGCGGTTGCGCTCCGGATGCTGCGGAGAAAAGTCCGGGTATCACGGCGCCATGTGAAACCGTGCCCGGTGGGCCAGATGGCGCGATAGTACCATTCGCCCATCCTACCTGACAGAAAGCGCAGCCAGCGAACGATGTTCGCGCGGGTGTCCCAGACACGCGCTCCACGTCTGAACGGAGTGGCGTGATGCGGGAACCGGCCGGGCCAGTTCGCTCCTCATCGACTCGACCGATGGTGAAAGTGCGCTCGGTGGCAGTCCGGCACCGCACCTTGCTCCATGGCTCGCACGGCCCGGCTCCACACGTGGTCAATCACGTCCTGACTCAGATCGTCCGCAAGCGCATGGACCTCGCGCCGACCGTCTCGAACAAAGTGAATGTGGTGAGAGCGGTACTGTGTGCCCGCACTCCCGGCCACGAGGACCATTTCGACGACGTAGGCGACCCCAAGGTGATCGCAGCGAACCACCTCGATATCGCGAAATGCCGACCGCCAGGGCTCACGCCCCTCGTCGCCATGCACGAAACATTCGTTCCGGCGCACTTGGGAACTCATTCCTGCACCAGCGGCCACGGGATCGGGGGCCAGACCGCGGAGCATGCCCTACTCGCTCCAGACCCAGCCGAGGTCCTTGACGCGATGCACCGGCACCCACCGATTGTCACGCCACGCCAGCCAGGTCGAGGCGTGCTGCTTCGGCCGCACGGGGCGCACGTCGACCGGGATTGTTTGGCCAACCCGGGTTGGACCCTCACGATTCCACCGCGAGGTCAGCTGCTCGACCCGATCCTGGACCCCTTCCACGACGGCATGACCGGCTTGTCCAACCTGCTCAGCGGCATCTGAAACTCGATCGATCAGCCGCTCGGCAATGTTCTGGTCGCTCTCGTCGTCACTACGATCGACGGTCATTCCGAGATCCTTTCCGACGTCTCCTGTTTCCGACCACCGGTCGAGCAAGGTCCGTTGCCCCCGATCTTACGGTGTTCTTCACAGATTGGCGGATGGCAATGCGCCGCGGGTCCACCTGATGTTGTCTCGCTCACTTCAGCTCGGCCGGGAACCGGTCAGGTGCCCGACGAGCTCCAGCAGATCCTCGACGGCAAACGGTTTGGCCAGGAAGGCGGCGTGATCCGGTATGGGTGCCGTGCGTCGCCTGCGAATCCAGTCGCCAGCACTCATCAGAATGACTGGCAAGCTCGGGTTCCGCTCATGGGCCTTGTCAAGCAACGCCCACCCGTCGAGATGAGGCATCATCACGTCGGTGATGACCAGATCCGGCGGGGCAAGGTCGATGATCTGCAACGCGATGTGACCGTCGGCGGCCGTCTGGACCGAATAACCGGCGTCTAAGAGAACTGTAGCCATGACGTCCCGGACGCTCGGCTCGTCGTCGACGATGAGAATGCGCCTCACACCATGGTATCCCGCCGCACACGAAGCGCTACCTCGAGTTCGATCCCTCCGCCTGCATGTCCTGGGCCAGCGCCGCCGCGGCGTCGATCTCCTGCTCGATGTGGTCGAGGTGGTTCTCGATCTCAGTTGGTGCGATGGCGCCCAATCGCAGGCGAAGTCGCACTGACCCGATGCGCAATTTCATGGCGGTGAGACGATCCAGAATGCGGTGAGCAAAGGCAGCAGGGCCGTTACTTGATATGGGTTGTTCCACCTTTGACACCCCTGGTCCCCGTGTGCGCGTCATCCGAATGCCGTCTCGTCGGCATTTTAATGAGGGCGCGCTCTTGCGGCTAGGTGGCCCAGGATGGCATGGCGCGATAAGGGCGCCTGGGCCTCGGAATGCAACGCATTACCTGTACCATAGGGATCCGCGGCTACGTGACGAGTTGAGGGACGGGACGTGGACTCATCAGCAGAGCCCAGTCAAGCGCGTAACGAAGACCCCAGACCACCCGATCGTGCAGGCCCATCGCGTCAGCGCGGCGACCCGAGCAGGGCACCCGGTGGTGCAACCGGGCGATCTCCCCAAGATACCCGGCGCAAGCGCGGCAATGAGCAGCGCTACGCGGGCTGGGGAGACGGAATGGAGCGCATGTACTGCGTCCGTGCCGAGCAATTTCTCCCCGAAAGCTTTCCTGTCGCGTCCCACGCCGGGACCGCCACTATTCCCGCGACCATCGTGGCGCAGCACCCGGATCGGATCCTGCTCTGCACCTTCAGTCACCACGGACCGCACGTCTGGCCCGATGGCGAACTCGCTGGCGATGGACCGGCCATGCCGTCCGCGACGAGCGAGACCCCGTAGCGATTCGGGACGCTCTGGAGTCCAATAGACGTGATTGGAATGCCTGGACACAAACGCTGACGGTCCGGGGAGGGAAGGGGGAACCGGACCGCCAGTCGGGGGGCTAGTCGGATTGTTGGGATCCGAACTAGCACACGTATTCTATGCCAAGCAGTCATCGATTTCAAGGCTGCACCAGCCTGGTGCACCCCTATTTCATCAACCGCGCCCGGCCATCATGAGCCACGTGCCCGGTTTCGACGATCCAGTGGCGGAGCCCGTCGGCGTGCTCCTCAAAGTCGGCCGCGCGCCCGGATAGCCACTCCTGGGTTCGAGCATCGTCCGGCAGGGAGCGGGCGGCCCTGGCGAGGGTATTGCTCGCCTTGGCCAACTCATCCAGCGTCCTCGACCAATCCTGGCGAGCCCGTGCCGCGACGCTTGCCGCATTGAATCCATCGACCTTATAGACCGCGTCGGGAAGCGTCGGATCGGCGGCGATGAGGCGCAGACGGCGCGCGGCTTCCCATTCCCAGCCGGCACAGTGCGCAACGAGTTCCCGTACTGACCAGGCTCCGCAGGCGCCGGGGCATTCCCTCAACTCTGCCGGAATCGCGTCGAGCAGCGCCACGAACTCGAGCACAGCGCGCGCCCAGCGCGTATACGCGTCGACTGGTTGCTGTTGAGGACTCCTGGACTGCGTCGGCGTCGCTACACGGGCGTTGTCAGGGACTGCGGCGTCTCGTTCAGCGGGGACATGCCAGGGGCGGTTGGCATCGAGGGCGGCGGGGCTGGCGCTGGTCGCTGGCGTGGGAGGCGCCGTGGCAGCCATGCCTAGCACCACGGCGCGGCAGGCAAAGGCATCGGCCGCGGCGCGATGTCCGCCTGGTTCGGCTCCGAAGGCGAGCACGGCGCGCTCCAGCTTCTGAAACCGGTACCAGCGCTTACCCGAATCCCAGTTTCCGTAAAACCCGGCGTACTTGCGCATCGCGCACTCCCAGTCCGCGGCGGGAGCGGCTAAGTGATATCGATCGCACGCCTGGTTCACCATCTGCCGGTCAAAAATAACGTTGTAGACGATGACGCGCCGGCCCGCGAGCACCCGTAGCAGATCCTGATAGAGATCACACCACGCCGGCGCGTCCTTCACATCGGCGTTGGTAATTCCGTGGATCGCGGTGGCATCAGCCGGAATGCGCCGGGTCGGCTGCACCAGCGACTCCAACACCACCTCGCCCGCGGCGCTGACCACGGCAATGTCGACGATTTCAGCCCGTGGACCGAAGCCGGTAGTCTCCGTGTCGAGATAGATAACCCGGGGATCTTCCACAACCCCCATCGCCCAGGTAATCGCCTTGGTGCGCGCTTCCGCCCACCGTTGCTGGGCGTGTTCGTCAACGACGATCGCGTCTACACCGGGCGGCTCCCACCGCCACGAACGCGCCCGTCGCAGGGCCCTCCGGTTCCCCTTCAACGAACGGTGCCTTTCCAGCCCGCCAGCAAGCAGGGGTTGCCGGCGAGATCTTCCCCACGAGGATGCTAGCATGCCGCCGCACAATCTCAACCCTTCGTCTGGAGCGCATTGGATGTCAGACAGCGAGAACAGCGTCGATTCGCGATTGGAGACGTTCATTCGTCGTATGCCAAAGGCCGAGATCCACGTCCACCTGGAAGGCTCCGTGCGACCCGCGACGCTCCTCGAGCTCGCTCGTCGCAACGGGGTGCAGCCTCCCGCCGCTGACGAGGCTGGGCTGCGGGAGTTTTTCCGCTTCCGTGATTTCCCGCACTTCATCGAGGTCTACATCGCCGTCTGCTCCTGTCTGCGCACACCCGATGACTTCGCGACCATCGTGCTCGAGCTGGGCGAGGACGCGGCGGCACAGAACATCCGTTACCTCGAGATCCACTTCAATCCGGAGACGAATGTCCGCAAACGCGGGCTCGACTTCCACCAGATGCTGGCCGGGATGAACCGGGGCCGGTCCGAAGCGCGAGAGCGCTGGGGCGTGGAGATGCGCTGGATCGCGGACGGAGTCCGTGACAGTGAGACGAGTCCCTATTCAGTCACTCAGACAGTCGACTGGATCGCACCGCTCACTGCCGCTGATGGCGTGGTGGCACTGGGATTGGGCGGGAACGAGGTTGGCTATCCGCCTGCCCCATTCGTCGCCGATTTCGAGCGTGCCCGAGAGGCCGGACTCCACACGGTCGCGCATGCCGGCGAGACCACGGGCCACGCGACCATTTGCGACTCTCTCGATTTTCTCGGTGTGGAGCGGATTGGGCATGGTGTGCGTGCCGTGGACAACCTTGTGCTCCTGGAGCGGCTGGCCCGGGACCGCATCCCTCTGGAGCTTTGCCCCACCAGCAACCTCTGCACAGGGGTGGTGACCAGCTTCGCCGACCATCCGTTCCGGGCGCTGGACGAGGCGGGGGTATTGGTAACGGTCAACTCCGACGACCCACCCCTCTTCGGCACGACGTTGACGGACGAGTTTCTGGTGCTTGCCCGGCACTGGGGCTACGACGCCGACGGGATACAGCGGATCGCGCTCAACGCCGTCGACGCCGCGTTCCTCTGCAAAGAAGAGAAAGCACAGGTGCGAACCAACTTTGTCGAGGAGTTCGCCCGGCTACGGCAGGAGGTAGGTCTGCCACCGGCGGAGGCATGAGGAGGGAAAGGGGGCGCTTTGCTCTCCCCTACTCCGGTGCGGCCGCTTCCAACAACGCCATGTACGCGTCAACGCTCTCCTCGCCGGTGATTGCGCGCACCACGGTTTCGTCCAGCTCGCCGGCGAATGCGGCCAGCCCCGTCTGGATCTCCGCCGCGGTCTCACCGGTGACCGCCGTTGCTTCCGCCGGCGTACCCATCCGTGTGAAGTTCGCCGCGTAGGCCGGATAGTGGCCGTAGCGGCTCGCCTCCTCGGCGAAGACCTCCCGCGCCCCGGGGCCATAGACCGTCCGCACATAGCCGAGGATCAACGGCCGCGGGCGACCGGCCTGCCGCGCCGCCGCGGTCACGATCGCCGCGGACGGCGCGACGTACTCCGCCGTGAGCCAGTTCAAGAGCACCCCGTCCGCGCTCTTGCCTGCCATGGCGCACATGTTGGGACCAAGCGCACCGACGACGACCGGCGCTTCGAGCCGCTCCTCCAGCGTTTCCGCCCCCTCCCGGACCCGTTCCAGCCCGCCTTGTGGGTTTCCCGAGCCGACACCAACGATCAGCCGCTGCTGCGGCAGGCCGAGCTCGTTGACGCGGCGCGCGATCTCGTCAGCGGGCTGCCGATCGAGTGGGATCACTCCCACGCCAAGCAGGATCTCTGATGTGACTTCCGCCGCGGCGCGCAACGACGCCAACCCGTCACCCTGCGGCGTGTCATTGACCCAGAAGGTGTGGTAGCCGGCTCCCTCGGCCGCGGCAGCCAGCGCACGGATGATGTCGTGCGGCAGTGCTCCCGCCACCCCGAATCCGCGCCAACCCGCTCGGCGAGTATCGTCGGTTGTCATCCCGCTTCCGCTCCTCAGTCTCGGCCCAGGAGCCGGTCGAGAGAGATGGCTCCAGGTCCGGTAAGCGCCAGTGCAGCGGCGACCAGGCCCAGCAGGAGTGGGAACTCATAGCCTCCCTGACCATAGAATCCTTGTGGCCAGTGGGCCTTGCGCGCCGCGACCGCCATATTGGCGGCGGCCACGAGACCAGCAGGCTGTGTCCCCAATCCCAGCGCCAGACCGAGGCCGCCTGCGAACTCGGCCAGTCCCGCGAGCACGGCGGCGACCTGGGGCTCGGGAACACCCATCTGCGCGAGCGCTTGGGCGAATGATTCCGGACCGC
>Ga0307416_100001121_pt1 | contig 14392 bp, 15 predicted proteins | sample DK1Cmetagenome_2_FD_203821 | JGI IMG/M metagenome (GOLD analysis project Ga0307416, IMG submission 203821) | Maize rhizosphere microbial communities from greenhouse at UC Davis, California, United States - DK15-C-3 | ecosystem: Host-associated > Plants > Roots > Rhizosphere > Soil | place...
GGCCGCCGGCCGCTGATCGTGGTCGACAACACGTTCGCCTCGCCGGCCATCCAGCGCCCGCTGACGATGGGCGCCGACATCGTCTTCCACTCCGCCACGAAGTATCTGGCGGGTCACTCCGACGTCGTGCTGGGCGTGGCGGTCACCTCGGACGACGGGGTGGCTGAGCAGTTGCGCTTCCTCCAGAATGCGATGGGCGGCGTGCCCGGCCCGCTCGACTGCTTCCTCGTCCTACGCGGCCTGCGCACTCTGCACGTGCGGGTCGAGCGTCACCAGGCCAATGCCCGGGCGGTGGTCGAGTTCCTCCGGTCCCGTGACGACGTCGATGAGGTCCGCTACCCAGGGTTCGGCGGGATGGTGTCGTTCATGCCGGCCGGACGCGGGTCGACGACCGGGGAGCAACGCGCCATCGCGATCGCCGAGAGCACGCAGCTGTTCACGCTCGCCGAGTCGCTCGGCGGCGTCGAGTCGCTCATCGAGGTGCCGGCGGCCATGACCCACATGTCGGTGTCGGAGACGGCACTCGCCGTCGACCCGGCACTCATCCGGCTGTCGGTCGGGATCGAAGGTGTCGACGACCTGATCGCCGACCTGCGAGGCGCGCTCGACGCGGGCTAGGCAGCTTCTACCTCAACGCGGCCGACGGTCAGGCTCACGACGTCGGTCGGCATCGACTTCCCCTTCAAGTCGAGGCTCCGCCGCTCGAGGTCCGGATCGAGCTGGGCGGCCGCCGCGGCCTCGACGGTCAAGAGCACCTCGCCGGCCTTGGCGGCACCGCCCAGCCGAGCGGCGATGTTGACGTTGTCGCCGAGCGCGGTGATATCGATCCGCTTCTCATCCCCGACCACCCCGACCCAGGCGCGGCCGCTCGAAACGCCCACCCCGACAGGGACCCATGGCCCTCGGTCGTCCGCGTGGCCGGTCGCCCGAAGGATCGCCAGCGCCGCTGCGACCGCGTGGGCAGCGTGCCTGGGTCCTGACGTGACCGGGAGGAAGAACGCGACGATCTCGTCACCGACGAACTTGTCGACACCCCCCTCGTGGTCGAACACGGCCCGACTCGTGGTCGCGTAGAAGCGATCGATCAAGGCCCGGAACTCGACTGGCGGAAGACGCTCGGCCAGGGCGGTCGAGCCGCGGATATCGGCGAAGAGGTAGCTGCCGTCGACCTCGGCGCCGCCGCGATGCTTCTCCATGTGGACGAAGCACCCGTTGCAGAGGGTCTGGTTCTTGAGGGCGGGTCGCTTGCCGATCACCCGCATCACCGGAGCGGCTGCGCCGGCGAACGGTGCTGCGCAGAGCTTGCAACGGGGTCCGTGGGGGAGCATCGAGAACAGCCGCCGGAACCGCCGCTCATTGGGGTCGCCGCGGGTCAGGAAGTCGCGCCAATACGCTTCGTCGCCACCACTCGGCGGCCGCTCGGCAGACATCGGACGACCAGCCTACTCCGACTGCTGAACCCGGTCAGCCCCCGGCCATCGCCGGTAGCAGGACCAGGGTGTCGCCCTCGCCGACCGGCGTTTCCAGGGCCTGCAGATGCCGAACGTCGGTGTCGTTGAGGAACGCGTTCACGAATCGGTTCAGGTCGCCGTCCTGGGCGATGAGCTGCGCCTCCAGCCCAGGATGCGCAGCGACGAGGCCCCGGATCACCTCGCGCACGGTGCCGCCCGGGACCGTGACGAGCTTCTCCCCGCCGGTCGCGGCGCGGAGCGTGGGCGGGATGCGGACCGTGCTCATGACACCGACCCCAGCCACGCCTCGAAGGCGGACAGGCTTGGCCGGAGGACGGGCGCGAGTCCCTGGCCCTCGGGCAGCCCGAGCGTTCGCGCGTCCGGCGTCTTGAGGCCATTGCCCGTCAGCAGGGCCACGATCTCGTCGTCATCGCGGATGACGCCGCGTCGCCTGGCCGCGGCGACCGCGCCGAGCGTCACGCCCCCGGCGGTCTCCGGGAAGATGCCCTCCAGGCGGGCGACGTCGCGGATCGCGCCGGCGGTCGCTTCGTCGGGGATCGACTCCACCGAGCCACCGGTCTCCCGCGCCACCTCGACGACGTAACGCCCGTCGGCCGGGTTGCCGATGGCCAGTGAGCGGACGATGGTGTCGGGTTCGCGGACCGGCTCGATCACGTCGGTGCCGGCCTCGAATGCCGTCGCCACCGGCGCGCAGCCGGCCGCCTGTCCACCGACGAAGCGGATCGGCCGGCGCTCGATCAGGCCGATGTCGGCCAGCTCCTCGAAGCCGCGGGCGACCCTCGTGAACATCGCGCCCGAGGCGACCGGCGCGACGATGACGTCGGGGCTGCGCCAGCCCAGCGACTCGGCGATCTCGTACGCCAGCGTCTTCGATCCCTCGGCATAGAACGGCCGCAGGTTGATGTTGATAAAGCCCCAGCCGGTTTCGTCGGCGATCTCGAGGCACAGCCGGTTGACGTCGTCGTAGGTCCCGTCGATCGGCACGACCGTCGCGCCGTACGACAGTGCGTGATCGACCTTGGCGGTCTCGAGATCGGCCGGGATGAAGACGTAGGCGGGCAGGCCGACCGCGGCCGCGGCGGCGGCGGTCGCGCCGGCGAGGTTGCCGGTCGAGGCGCAAGCGAGTGCCGGGACACCGAACTCGACGGCCCTGGCCGCGGCGATGGCGGCCGGCCGGTCCTTGAAGGACAGCGACGGGTTACGGGTGTCGTCCTTGATCCAGAGCCGATCGACGCCGAGCGTCGGGCCGAGGCGATCGGCGGGGATGAGTGGCGTCGAACCGACCGGCAGTGAGCGGGCCGGTGGCGCATCGACCGGCAGGAGCTCGAGGTAGCGCCAGATGCCGGGCGCACGGGAGGCGATGACGTCCCGGGTCAGCGACGCCCTGATGACGTCGTAGTCGTACGTCACCTCGAGCGGACCGAAGCACCCCGGACAGACGTAGGCGATCGCCAGTGGCTGGGCGAGCCCACAGTTGCGACACGCCATCCCGGTGATCCGCTGGGCGGCGGCCGAGGCCGCCGACGTCGATGGGGCGTCCGGTGTCGGGGCCGTCCGGGTCGGAGTGGTGAGTGTCGATGCGGTCACGGTCGGTCTCCAGGTCAGTTGCGGGGACGGACCGGCGTGTGACGGGGCTAGCAGCCTGTCGATCGATGGGGTCCCGGGAGAGACCCGTATCTCGCAGGAAGACCTGCCCGGACTTGGCACCTTGCCGACCTCGCGTCGGTAGGTTGTCGTGGCGTCAACGGGCCGGTCCCTCAGCCATCTCTTGATACGTGCTCTTCGGTTGTACCGGGGATGCTACGGGTCGCGGTCGGTCGCGGTCAAGGCGGGCGCTATGCGGGAACGCGCATGACGATGCGCTTCGGACGGCCCCTTGGGTGCGTGACTAACGGCCTTTCAGCACGATCCAGGTCGTCTTGAGCTCCGTGTACTGATCGTGGGCATGGACCGACTTGTCGTGCCCGCCGAATCCAGACTGCTTGTAGCCACCGAACGGGGTCGTCATGTCGCCCTCGGCGTAGGCGTTCACCCCGACGGTCCCGGCCCGCAGCTCCCGTGACACCCGGTGCGCGACGTTGAGGTCGTCCGTGTAGATCGAGGCGGCCAGCCCGTAGGCCGTGTCGTTGGCGATGGCGACCCCCTCCTCCTCGGCGTCGAACTCGATCACCGACAGCACCGGCCCGAAGATCTCCTCCTGGGCGATGCGCATGTCGTTGCGGACCCCGTCGAAGATCGTCGGCGGTACGAAGTAGCCGCCGGTCTCCTCGAGGATCCGCTCCCCGCCGGTCACGAGGCGGGCGCCCTCCGACCGGCCGACCTCCACGTAGCCCAACACCCGATCGAGCTGCTGGCTCGAGATCAACGCCCCGATCTTCGTCGCCGGATCGAGCGGGTCGCCGACCGGCCACGCCGCGAGCTCCGCCTGGAGCGCCTCGAGCAGCTCGTCCTTCTTCGAGCGATGGACGATCAGCCGCGATCCGGCGCTGCAGTTCTCGCCCATGTTCCAGAAGATCGCGACGGCGGCGTTCGAGGCGACGTTCGCCATGTCGGTCGCGTCGGCGAACACGATCTGTGGACTCTTCCCGCCGAGCTCGAGCAGCACGCGCTTGAGGTTCGACTCTGCCGACCAGGCGAGGAAGCGTCGACCGACCTCGGTCGAGCCGGTGAAGGCGACCAGGTCGACGTCGGGATGGCGGCCGATCGCCGCGCCCACCGTATCGCCCGGCCCTGTCACGACATTCAGCACGCCGTCGGGGATGCCCGCCGCGGTGCCCAGCTCTGCGATCCGTAAAAGCGACAGCGACGTCGCCGATGCGGGCTTGATCACGACGCTGTTGCCCGTCGCCAGCGCCGGGCCGAGTTTCCAGGCCGCCATCTGGGCCGGGTAGTTCCACGGCACGACCGCCCCGACCACGCCGACTGGCTCGCGGGTGATCGTCGCCACGACGCCGTCGGGCGAGGGTGCCACCTGGCCGTACAGCTTGTCGATCGCCTCGGCATGCCAGCGGATGCAGGCGGCGGTCTCGGGCATGTCGAGCCCGACGGTGTCGCTGATCGGCTTGCCGGCGTCGATCGTCTCGACGAGCCCGAGCTCACGCGCGTTCGCATCGATCAGGTCGGCCCAGGCCATCAGCACTCGCTTGCGGCCGCCCGGATCCATCCGCGACCAGACGCCGCGGTCGAACGCGGTCCGTGCCGCCGCGACGGCCGCGTCGACATCGGCCGCGCCGCCCTCGGCCACCTCGGTGATCGACTGGCCCGTCGCGGGGTTCTCCGTCACGAAGCGGCGCCCGTCCCTGGCGGGCCGGAAATCGCCGTCGATGAAGAGGTCGGTCCGGAGGCGGAGGCCCTCGAGCTCGGTCGTGGCCTGCTCCCGGTCGGGGATGAGCGTGTCGGTCATCGCGGGTCCTCGGCGTCCGTGGCGGGTGACGGTGGGGGACCATGGTACGGCTGGCCGCCGCCGGCTGGGTCCGTGTCGCAACCGAACCGCAACGTGGTAGCATCGGCGACGCGCGACTGTGGAAGCCGACTCCCGCTAGCGTCACCGGGCACCCAACCGCCCGTTCGCCAGCGGCACGCGCGGCCGGTCGATCCGTACGCCGATCGCCCGCGCCAAGGAGTCCGCTCATATGGCCACTACCGAACCGCCCGCCAAGCCGGAGGATCCACCGGCTCCGGTCGCCCACCGAACCACCCCACCGCTGGGTCGCCGCGTGCGCGCGAACCTGCCGACGGCGGAGCTGGTGGAGGACGCGATCCGCGCTGGGGAGGGCTTGATCGCCGCGGAGGGGCCGATGGTGGTCCGGACCGGCAAGCACACGGGTCGCTCGCCCGAGGACAAGTTCATCGTCGACGAGCCGTCGAGCCGCGACAAGATCTGGTGGGGCGAGGTCAACCGGCCGATCGGTGAGGCCGACTACGACCGCCTACGCAGCCGGCTGGTCGCGTACTGCGCGGAGAAGGACCTCTACAGCCAGGACATGCTCATCGGTGCGGACCCGGCCCATCAGCGCCGTTTGCGTGTCTATACCGAATCGGCATGGGCGAGCGTGTTCGCCCGCAACCTGTTCCGGCTGCCGAAGGAGGCGGAGCTGGTCGACTTCGAGCCGAACTTCACGATCATCTGCGTGCCATCGTTCCAGGCCGACCCGGCCACCGAGGGCACCCGGACCAGCACGGCGATCCTGCTCCACCTGCAGCGGATGGAGATCCTCATCGTCGGGACGGAATACGCCGGCGAGATCAAGAAGTCGGCCTTCACGGTCATGAACTACCTCATGCCCGACGAGGGCGTCCTGCCGATGCACTCATCGGTGAACGTCGGCAAGGCCGGCGACAGCGCGGTGTTCTTCGGGCTGTCGGGGACCGGCAAGACGACGCTCTCCGCCGATCCGGAACGACGACTCATCGGCGACGACGAGCACGGCTGGTCCGACGATGGCTTGTTCAACTTCGAGGGCGGCTGCTACGCGAAGACGATCCGCCTGTCACCGATGTACGAGCCGGACATCTTCCAGACGACCCGGCGGTTCGGGACGGTCCTCGAGAACGTCGACCTGGATCCGCGAACGCGCGAGCTCGATCTCGACTCGGAGCGGTTCACCGAGAACACCCGGGGCGCCTACCCGCTGCATTTCATCGGCAACGCCGACCCGACCGGCATGACCGGTCAGCCGGACACGGTGATCCTGCTGACCGCCGATGCGTTCGGCGTCCTGCCACCGATCGCCAAGTTGACGCACGAGCAGGCGGCCTACCACTTCATCAGCGGCTACACGGCCAAGCTGGCCGGCACCGAGGTCGGGGTCAAGGAGCCGAAGGCCACATTCTCGGCCTGCTTCGGGGCCCCGTTCATGCCGCGCCACCCCGGCGAGTACGCCCGGATGCTGACCGACCGCCTCGCCGCCCGCGCCGTCCAGGTATGGATGGTCAACACGGGTTGGACCGGGGGGCCGTACGGAACGGGCGAGCGCATGAATATCGCCCACACGCGGTCGATGGTCCGAGCGGCGCTCGACGGCAGCCTGGCCGCCGTTCCGACCCGCACGGACCCGACGTTCCGCTTCGAGGTCCCGCTCGACTGCCCGGACGTGCCGGCCTCGTTCCTCGACCCGCGATCGACGTGGGCCGACTCGGACGCCTACGACCGCCAGGCGCGGCAGCTCGCGGCGATGTTCGCCAAGAACTTCGCGGCGTATGCCGAAGGGACGCCAGAGGCGGTCCGTGAGGCCGGACCGGTCGTCGACCCGAACACCCGGAGTCCGGAACTCGAATCCGACCACGGGGCGGGATAAGGCTCAGGTCGGACGGCTGCTTGGGCTGAGGAGGCGCGATTCGTCGAGTTCGCCGTCGGACGATGCCCCGAGCGAGCTCACGACGATGGCCATCAGGGCGAGCCAACCGAGCAGGAGCAGGGCCGGCGCGAGCAGGACAAGGGTGGCGGCGAACGACGCGACCATCACGCGGGCTCCCCGACCGGTGCTTCGAGAGCACCGTCGAGATGGCGCATGGCGAGCCAGACGACGAGGATGCCGATGGCGAGCGGCGCGAGCATCATGCCGAACGGGATGGCGCCGATGATCAGGACGATGCCGATGAACGTGGCAAGCGCGGTCATGGTCGGAGTGGCCTCCAAGGGTGTCATGGTCGGCGACCATCGTCGGGTCGCTGTCCGGCCCCCACCATCGACGCGCGTCCATCCCGCCCGACCACGAACGTCACGACCGCTCACCTAGAATCGACCCCCATCCGACCGGAGGAACGCATGCCCCGAAACAGGGTCACCGTCATCGGCGCCGGGAACGTCGGCGCCACCACCGCCCAGCGCATCGCCGAGGCCGGCCTGGCCGACGTCGTGCTCGTCGACATCGTCGAGGGCCTGCCGCAGGGCAAGGGCCTCGACCTGGCCGAGGCCGCACCCGTGGTCAGCCACGATGCGCGGGTGGTCGGCACCAACGACTACGCCGATACCGCGAGCTCGGACGTGATCGTCGTGACGTCCGGCCTGGCCCGGCAACCGGGCATGAGCCGTGACGACCTGCTCACCAAGAACGCCGGCATCGTTCGCTCCGTGGTGGAGCAGGCGGCCAAGGCGTCGCCCGACGCGATCATCGTCGTCGTCACCAACCCGCTCGACGCCATGTGCCACGTGGCGATGGAGGCATCCGGCTTCCCGCGCGAACGGGTCATCGGTATGGCCGGCGTCTTGGACAGCGCGCGCTTCCGGACGTTCATCGCCCAGGAGCTCGGCGTGAGTGTCGAGGACACGCACGCCTTCGTCCTCGGCGGCCACGGCGACACGATGGTCCCCCTATCGCGCTATTCGACCGTCGCGGGCGTGCCGATCACCGAGTTGCTGCCCGCCGACCGCGTCCGTGCCCTCGAGGAGCGGACGGCCAACGGCGGAGCCGAGATCGTCGGCCTGCTCAAGACCGGGTCGGCGTTCTACGCGCCGGCCGCCGGGGTGTTCGAGATGGTCGAGTCGATCCTGCTCGACCGAAAGCGCGTCCTCCCGTGCGCCGTGTATCTCCAGGGCGAGTTCGGTGTCGACGGCTTGTTCGTCGGCGTTCCCGCGGTCCTCGGTCGGACCGGGATGGAGCGCGTGTTCGAGATCGAGCTGACGGCCGACGAGCAGGCGGCGTTCACGCGATCGGCCGACGCGGTCCGGGACCTGGTGGACGTCCTGCGCCGCTGACCCCAGTTTCCGCGGGTCCGGGGCTCGCCGGCGATCGCCCGATTCGGCGCGATCTCAGCTGACGACGACGAGGTTCTTCCCGCGGGGCGGCTCGATGGCGGCCGCCCGCTCGCGTGACCGGGCGATCGTGCGCGCGAGGGCCGTGCGGTACGTCGCGTCGGTCTCGGGCAGCGGCATCTCCGCCAGCTCGCGGTGGAGGACGTCGCAGAGCCGCCGGTACTGGCGGACGACCTGCGATCGCGTGCCGGTGATGCCGTGGACCGCGATGAGCACCTCGTGCGCCTCTTCGCGGAGCGGGTCGCGGGCGATGAGCCGCTCCGCCGCGAGCCGCGCCGCGTCGTCGTCGCCCCTCGCCAGCCGCTGGCGGGCGACCAGAGCCAGCGCGTCCTCGTAGCGGTCCGCCAGCCGCTCGCGCTCCGCGGCGAAGCAGTCGTGGCCGAGGCCCTCGGCGAGATCGCCCGCGTAGAGCCCGACGGCCTCCTCGGCCGGGCAACTCAGGTCGTCGGTGCAGGCCTCGAACCGCGCCACGTCCAGCGAACGGATCGCTTCGGGACGCAGGCCGACGGTCTCCGCATCGGTCTCGAGGACCGCATCGACGTCGAGTCCCGCGCCGATGAACGCCGATCGGAGCTGGTACAGCGCCTGGCGGAGCGGCCCCGTGGCCGCGATGAGCGACTCGGGCCACAGGTCCGTGGCGATGGCCTCGCGCGTCCGCGGACGGCGAGTCAGGGCGAGCAGCGTGAAGAGCGCCTGGGCGTGGCGGCCCACGAGGCGGATCTCCGCGCCCTCGGCGGTCCGGATCGAGACCCGCCCGAGCAAGGTGATATCCAGGCCGGTCATCGTCGATCGACGTTGCGACACGGCGTCCCCTCAGAAGCAGTCGCGACGTCCGGCCCGTCCCCCCGAGGGCCGGACGCCGGGACGGTATCGGGAGGCCCCCAGACCCCTCGACGTCCCCCCTTTTCGCATCCGATTGCGCCCCCGCGCACGTCGGCGCGATGACGTTGATGGTGTCGCCGCCGGCAACACCCGAGCACCGGGTAGGCGACACGCGAGGTGTCGGCCAGCCGACACTTCCTCACCGGTACACTGCGGCGACCGTGCCGACCGCCGTCATCGCGTTCGACTTCGACCCCCTCGTCCAGCTCGCCGCGAACCTCATCGTGCGCTGGCAGACGCTGGCGCTCGCACTGATCGTGCTGATCTGTCTCGCCACGGCCGCGGTGCTCGCGCGGCAGGACGCCCTGCGTGCGGACGATCTGCTGTACATCGTCATCGGCTCCGCGCCCGGCGCTGTCGTCGGCGGGCGGATCGGGTACGCGCTGCTCGTCCCGGAGGCGTTCAGCGGCGGTCCGCTGACCCTGCTCGACCCGGCGGTCGGTGGCCTCGAGCTCGGGCTGGCCGTCGCGGGCGGCGTGGTGACGGCGTCGATCGTGGCGGCGTTGCTCGGCACCCCGGTCGGCCGCTGGGCGCACATCGCGACGATCCCGCTGCTGACGGCGATCGTGGCCGGCAAGCTGGCGATGGTACTGGCCGGCAGTGGCCAGGGCCGCTTCTTCGATGGTGACTGGGCGACGGCGTTCGTCGGGCCGGGGCCATGGGTGTCACTGGCGCCGGATGTGCCGTCGCATCCGGCCCAGGTCTACGAGGCGCTCGGGACCACCCTGGTGGCGCTCATCGTCCTCACGGCGAGCTCGCTGGGAGCCTTCCGGGGGCGCGACGGCAGCCGGCTGCTGGTCGGGATCGCCCTGTGGTGCCTTGTCCGAGCCGCGGTGTCGACCACCTGGCGCGATCCGGTCGTTGCCGGGCCGCTGCCTGTCGGTGGCGTCGTCGCGCTGGTGGTCGCGGCGGGTGCGCTCGTCCTCGCCGTTGTCGTCGGGGTGTGGCTGCCGCGACGGTCGCGGGCGATGGCCGGCGCCCAGCCAGCCTGGCCCGATCCCGAGACCCGACCTCCGTTCTGACGTATCGTGGGGGCGATCGATGCCCGAGACGAGGACCCCTCCGATGACCCAGGTCGCCGAACCAGAGACCACGACGAGCGCCACCGAACCCGGACGCGTCAGCCATTGGATCAACGGCCGCCCGGTCGAGGGCACATCCGGCCGCCGGGGCGACGTCTACGACCCCGCGACCGGCGCCTTGGCCCGCCACGTGGACTTCGCGTCGGCGGATGAGGTCGATGCGGCCGTCGCGGCGGCCCGCGCCGCGTTCCCCGGCTGGCGCGCGACATCGCTCAGCAAGCGCACCGACATCCTGTTCAAGATCCGGAACATCGTCGATGTACATCGCCACGAGCTCGCGGCCCACCTGACGGCCGAGCACGGCAAGGTCCCATCCGATGCCCTGGGTGAGATCGCCCGGGGGCTCGAGAACCTCGAGTTCGCGTGTGGCATCCCGAACCTGCTGAAGGGCGGCTTCACCGAGCAGGCGAGCACCGGGGTCGACGTCTACCAGATCCGCCAGCCCCTCGGCGTCGTCGCCGGCATCACCCCCTTCAACTTCCCGGCGATGGTGCCGATGTGGATGTTCGCGACGGCCATCGCCTGCGGTAACACGTTCATCCTGAAGCCGTCCGAGAAAGACCCGTCGGCATCGATCTTCATGGCCGGGCTGCTCAAGGAGGCTGGCCTGCCGGATGGCGTGTTCAACGTCGTCCATGGCGACAAGGTGGCGGTCGACGCGATCCTCGAGCACCCCGACATCGCGGCGGTGAGCTTCGTCGGCTCGACGCCCATCGCTCGCTATATCTACGAGACCGGCACCTCGCACGGGAAGCGCGTCCAGGCGCTGGGCGGCGCCAAGAACCACATGATCGTCCTGCCCGATGCCGACATCGACATGGCCGCCGACGCGGCCGTGTCGGCGGGCTACGGATCCGCCGGGGAGCGGTGCATGGCGATCGCCACGGTCGTGGCCGTCGGCGACGTTGCCGATCCGCTCGTGGACGCCATCTCGAAGCGGTTGCCGAAGGTCAAGGTCGGTCCGGGCAGCGACCCCTCCGCGGAGATGGGGCCCCTCGTGACCCGCCAGCACCGTGACAAGGTCGCCGGCTATCTCGACTCATCGAAGGAGCAGGGCGCCACGATCGTCGCCGACGGTCGGGAGCACCCGCTGTACGGCGACAGCGAGGGCTTCTTCCTCGGCGTGTCGCTGATCGACAACGTGACGGCGACGATGGACGCCTACCGGGACGAGATCTTCGGGCCGGTGCTGACCGTCGTGCGGGTCAAGACGTATGACGAGGCGGTCAAGCTCATCAACGAGAACCCATACGGCAACGGGACCGCGATCTTCACCCGTGACGGCGGGGCGGCCCGCCAGTTCCAGTTCGAGGTGAACGCCGGGATGGTCGGCATCAACGTGCCGATCCCGGTGCCGGTCGCCTACTACAGCTTCGGCGGCTGGAAGGCGAGCCTCTTCGGCGACCTGCACATGTACGGGCCCGAGGGCATCCAGTTCTACACGCGCGCCAAGATCGTGACGTCGCGCTGGCCGGATCCCGGCACCAGCAAGGTCGATCTCGGCTTCCCGCGGACCCGGTAGGGCCGCGCGGCCGCGTCAGGCGGTCGCTTCCTGAGGTCGCCTTAGCTCACGGCCTTCTTCACGAGAGCCGCGATCCGCTTCTCGTCGGCGGCCGACAGTCTCGTGATGGCCCAGGCGATCGGGAACATGTCGCCGTCGTCGAGGTTGGCGTCGGGCTGGAACCCGAATGTCGAGTAGCGGACCTTGAACTTCGAGGCGGGCTGGAAGAAGCAGATGACCTTGCCGTCCCGGGCCCAGGCGGGCATCCCGTAATAGGTCTTCGGCGCGAGGGCCGGTATTGCGTCCGTGATGATCGCGTGGATCCGTTCGGCCATGCGGCGCTCCGCCTCCGGCATCTCGGCGATCTTGGCGCGCAGATCGGCTTCGCCTTCGGCACGTTCGTCGCCCTTGCCGCGGCGCGAGGAGGCCTTCCGCTCCCGAGCGCTCTCCTGCATCGCGGCTCGCTCTTCGTCGGTCCAGACGTTCTCAGCGGCACGGGCCGCGCGCGTGCTCTTGGTGCTGGTCTTCGTGGTCGCCATCGGTAGGCTCCTTTCGCGCCTGGGTCAGGCCGTCGCCTTCTGGGCGACCTTTCCTTGCTGGAGGATCCGGATGGGGTTGCCGAACGGATCGCGCAGGCCCATGTCCGTGCCGTAGAAGTGGTCGGCAGGCTCCTGGGTGAAGTCCGTGACGCCACGCTCCTTGAGCGTCTCGTACAGCGCACGGGCGTCGTCCGTGACGAAGACGAGCCCGCCCAGCGCACCCTTCGCGATCAGCTCGCGAAGCTGCTCGGCTGTCCCCTCGTCGTGCAGCGGGGGGCCCGGCTGCTCGAGGGAGACCTCGGTCGGCTGGTCGCCCGGGACGCGGATCGTCAGCCAGCGATAGTCGCCCTGCTTGACGTCGTTGCCCTTCTCGAGTCCGAGTTTGTTGACGTAGAAGTCGAGCGCCTCGTCCTTGTCGAGGACGTAGATGGAGGCGACGTTCAGCCTGGTGATCATGTGTTCGTTCTCCTGTGCGAGTCGATCGGGGAGTTCCGATGCTAGGCCGCCGGGACGCCCGTGGCTTCTCCAAAACTGCTCGTTTTCGACGTCAGGCCTGCCGCTTCTCGCGGTCGCATCGCCGCGAGTTGGACGCAGTGGGGCGCGACGATCGGCCCGTGACCCCGTCGATACGTCGACGGCGACTCGCCGACGATCTCGCGGAAGGTCCGGCTGAACGTCCCGAGGCTGGTGAAGCCGATGTCGAAGCAGATATCGGTGACGCTGCGGTCGGTCTCTCGGAGTAGGAACATCGAGCGCTCGACGCGCCGCCGCTGAAGATATCGATGCGGGGTCTCGCCGAAGACAGCGCGGAACGTGCGGATGAAGTGCGCCTCGGAGACATGGGCGATCGCTGCCACGGCTCTAACATCGAGCGGCTCCGCGTAGGCGCGGTCCATGGCGTCGCGAGCGCGGAGGAGGCGTCGGTTGCGATCCTCGACGTCCCGGCTCACGGTGCAACGCTACCCCATCGCGTCGCGCAGGCTCGGACCCGCCGGTCGCGGGGCCGGCCGCCCTGATGCACCCGTCGGTGCAGGCGGGCACCGTCGCACCCCGACCGTCGTGCAGGCCTGAACGACTGAAAGGTCGCTGCAACCGGGCGCTCGCTCGGGAGATATGTCGTCCGTCGTGAACGCGGGTCATCCTGCGGGCCGTACCGCCCAGGAGGCCTAGGCATGACCGATTACGAACGCACGACGACGCATCAGACGTCGTCGACTGATCCGCTTGCGCCCGAGCCGCGCGCCGACTCCGTTCGAACGACCGAGCGGGCCTACAGATCGGCAGGGCCTGGTGGCGCCACCGTCGTCGCGCGGTTCGTGACCTTCCTCTTCGGGGTGCTGCAGGTCGCGCTGATCCTGCGGGTCATCCTGCTGCTGCTGGTCGCGAACCAGGGCAACGACGTCGTCCAGCTGATCCTCAACCTGACCGATCCGTTCGTCGAGCCGTTCCGCGGCATGTTCGCGCTCGACCGCGCGACAGCCGGTCGCCAGATCCTCGACATCGCGGCGATCGTCGCGCTGATCGGCTGGAGCCTCGTCGAGCTCCTGATCCTCGCGCTCGTCCGCGTCTTCGACCGCCGGACGGTGACCGAGGTCTGATCGACACCGAACCTCCCTGACGGCCGCCGGCGTCCCTCGTGGACCCGGCGGCCGTTCTCTGTCTGCGCGCAGCGGGGTCCTCATCTGTCAGGGATCGCGGTCTTGCCGGGGATGTCCATCAACGGCTCGTGTGGCCGATGACGAAGGATCGGGTCAGTGCCGTCCGACCGCCACGATCGTCACGTCGTCGACCGGGATCATGCCCTCGCAGAAGCCACTGACCGCCGCGCTGAGCTCGCGGACGATGTCGTGCGCCGACCCCCCTCGCGCCCTGTCGATCGTGGCGATCATCCGGTCCTTGCCGAACCGCTCACCGGTCGAAGCGATGGCGTCGGTCACGCCGTCGGTGTAGAGGACCAGCCGGTCGCCCGGCGCCAGCTCGACCTCGGTCTCGGGCAGGTCCAGCGGCGAGGACATGCCGAGCATCCGGCCGCCACCCTCGACCGAGACGATCGGGCCGCCGTCGGACGGTACGAGCAGTGGGGGCTCATGGCCGGCATTGGCGATCGACATCCTGCCGGTCCGCACCTCGAGCCGGCCCACGAGTGCCGTGATGAACAGCGC
>Ga0307416_100001123_pt1 | contig 14388 bp, 13 predicted proteins | sample DK1Cmetagenome_2_FD_203821 | JGI IMG/M metagenome (GOLD analysis project Ga0307416, IMG submission 203821) | Maize rhizosphere microbial communities from greenhouse at UC Davis, California, United States - DK15-C-3 | ecosystem: Host-associated > Plants > Roots > Rhizosphere > Soil | place...
CGTCGTGCCCGGCGAGCGCAGCGAGGGCCAGATGTGCCGGATTGAGGACCGCACCGTTCTTTACCAGGACGTCTCCGGCGGCTGCTTCCTCCCCGGCCTTCCGGATGTGCTGGCCGTTCTTCGGTTCGCCGGGCCGCGCCGAGCCGCCAAGGGCCAGGACCGGGAGGCCTTCGTCATCCGTTGTGATCATGCCGCTTTCGCTGCGGAGCACAGCCTTCGCACCGGGAGGGATGAGGCCGCCCGTGACAATAGGGCTGGCCTGGTGCGGCGCCAGCCGGTGCCCGGGGTCCGCCAGGATCCACGGGCCCGTCCCGTTGACCGCCCAGCCGTCCATGGCGGATGAAGCGTAGTGCGGCATATCCTGGAGCGCCGTGACATCCGCAGCGAGGGTCCGGCCCAGCGCACGCCTGAGCGGCACCGGCCCCTGCGGGATGGGTGTTGCGCAGTCGAATGACGCCTGCCGGGCTTCCTGCCAGGTGTGCGCCGCATGGGTATGCCCTGGCTGGGGGGATTCGGCAGGCTGGGTTGCGGCAGGCTGAGTTGCGGCAGCGTGGGACTCGACAGACTGGGACTCGGCAGGCCGGGATTCGGGAGCGGCTGCGTCGCCGGAGCCTGGGCCGTCGGCGGGGGCTCCGCCTTCAAGGACGTCGCTGACGGCGTCGCCGCCGCCCGGCGGCGCAGCCGTCATGCCCCGGTGTTCCTGGTGTTGGCGGATGGTCCGGATGCCGGGTCGGTCGCCCGCCCGAATACTGCTGATTCCGGCTCCGCTGCCGGCGGCGGGGAGGCCGCCGCCGTATCCACTGCCGCGTAGTCCATCGCCAGGGCCCGTGCCACGCCCAGGGCAGCCTGCATGGAGACCGCGTCCGGAGCCTGCCCCGAGCCCGTGGCCATGCCCGCTGCAAAGCCGGCGATGAAGGTGGTCAGCGGCGCCGCCGGGCGCACAACGGAGTGCGCTGCCACCCCGGCCAGTGCAAGTACTTCATTGACGTCCACCTCGACGTCCTCCAGCTCGAAGGCTTGCAGCAGCGCCCGGCACCAGTCCTCCAGCGTTTCGTCCTGGCTCTTCACTGTTGCCTCCAAACTCGAAATTCAGTTGCGGTGCCACCGCACGGTCCACCGACGGCGCGTAGCTGACGGCGGCTCATGACCCCTGGCGGGACACCCCTAACGCGGTGGCATCGTCCCAAGTATCCACGTCATCCGTGGCACCGGCGGGGACGGTTACAGTCCGCACGTCAAGCCTAGCAAGGAGGGCGAAGACTGATGCTCCCGCAAGGCCTCCGCTCCTGGCCTTTTCCGCCACGGCCCGTTGTAGCGCAGCTGTGCTATAAAAGCCCGCAAGCGGTTGCCGGCGGCCGTCCGGCGAAGCGGACATGACTCCTTCGGTTCCAGCCGGTCCCGGGGATTCCTCGGCCAGGGCGGTCTGCAGGGCCGCGACGGCCTGGTCCACTTTGGGCATGTCGCAGGCCAGAATCAGCGTCATCCCAGCCCTCAGCTGACCCCGGGCGTGGTCCAGGGCCGCCAGTCCGGCAGCAATCGCGGCGGCAGGGCCGGCAAATTCAGGCTCCTCACGGCACGTCAGGACGGCGGGGGGCAGTGCGCCGGAATCAGGTCCCACCACCACTGCGGCGCCTGCCCCGGCGGCGGCCGCGAGCGACCGCGACAGGAGGGTGGCGCCGTCGTACACCAACTGGGCCTTGGGCACGCCGCCCAGGCGGGACGACCGACCGCCGGCCAGGATGAGGGCATCAAACTCCACAGGACCAGCCTAGCGATGGAGCCGGCCCCGCGCAGTAGCGACGCCTCAGGCGGCGGATTCGGGCAGCAGGAAAGGATCCCACGCGGGAGTGGGCTTTTCCAGCTCCTTGATCTGCCAGATGGTGCCGTGCGGAGGCGCCGGCACAAACCTGAGCTTCCAGCCCATCTCGGCCGGGGTGTGGTCGCCCTTCACGTTGTTGCATCTGAGGCAGGCGGCCACCAGGTTTTCCCACGAGTCGGCACCGCCCCTCGATTTGGGATGGACGTGGTCAATGGTGTGCGCTGCTTTACCGCAATAGGCGCAGCGGTGGCCGTCGCGGCGCAGCACGCCCCGGCGGCTCACGGCGGTGATGGTGTTGTACCGCGGGCGGATGTAGCGGTTCAGGAGGATCACGGACGGACGGCCCAGGATCTCCTGCGGCCCGACGACAGGATCGTCGCCTTCGGCCACCACGCTAGCTTTTCCGGTCAGCACAAGAACCAGCGCCCGGCGGAAGGTCACAACCGCCAGCGGTTCATATCCAGCATTAAGAACGAGAGTGCGCATGCACATACCTCTTCACGGCCGCACCCGTCAGGGGCTCGAGGGCCGGCTGCCCTCTGCTTGTCCGGGCTATGGATCGACAACACAAGAGTAAACACTCAAGTGGCCGATCACCGAATCGGACCTTTACCATACAGCCCGTGTCGGTAAAAATTCACCTGCCGGAAACGCAAAAGAACCCCTGCCCGAGGGGCAGGGGTTCTTCTGGGAAACGTGAGCCGGAGGCTTTAGCCGCCGACGCGGATGAAGACCGGGCCGGAGCCGACGTTGACGCTGAACAGGGAGGTGGTTCCACCGTTCCAGCCACCGTGCACGGCCTGGCCGTTGCCGACGTAGACAGCGATGTGAGCCAGGCCCATGCCGCCGTTCTGGTAGTAGGCGAGGTCGCCCGGCTGCGCCTCGGCTGCACTGACGGTGCGGCCGAGGGAGAGGTAACCTGCCGGCCAGCCGTGGTAGTTGATGCCCACGGCTGCAAGCGAGTTGGTGGCGAGGGCGGTGCAGTCCTGGGCAACGCCGAGCTGGGCGTAAGCAGCAGCTGCGATCGAAGCGCCGTTTCCGCTGGCAGCGGCGGGAGCAGCCGGCGCGGCGGGGGCTGCCGGGGCGGCCGGAGCGGAGACAGTGGCTTCAACAGTCGCGGCCGGAGCGGCCTCGGGAGCAGCTTCCTGAACCTCAACAACTGGCTTGGGCTCCTCAACGACCGGAGCCGGGGAGGTGGAAACAGCGGGCTTCTCGAAGGAGATGGCGATGCTGGATGCGGCCGAGATGTTGGCCGGAGCGGAAGACTGGACTTCCAGGGTGGAAGCAGAGGTTGCTTCGCGCTGAACGTTGGTGTCGGCAGCGTTGGCTGCGATACCGCTCGTCAGGACCAGACCGGAGGCAGCAGCGATAACCGCAGCCTGACGGCCCATGCCGCCGGCGTTCTCGCCGACAGCTTTGGCAATGACAGCAAGCGAGTTGGTTTTGGTAACCGCGGCGCGGTGCCGTGCGATGGCACGAGTAGTCATTAATTTCTCTCTTTCGTTTTCCTCAGACTGCATGGCAGACCGCGGCTTTTGGACGCTCCGGCATCTTGGGGGTAAGCCGGAACGGCCCGAACAGGGTTTTTAGCGAAGGACGCGCGCTTCACTAGGGGAAGCGCGTGTTTAGCGCGGCGTGATTAGCGCATGGTGTAGAACGCGGACGTGCCCGTGGCGGACACAGCGTGCAGGATGGTGCCCTGCGACGGGTTCAGCGCGCTGATCATCATGCCGTTGCCGACGTAGATGCCCACGTGCGCGCCGCCATTTTGCATGACAAGATCGCCCGGCGCCGGGGTGGCGGTGGGCGTCATGGCGTTCCATGCGTTGGTGCGGGGGATGCTGATGCCGGCCTGGGCGTACACCCACTGGGTGAAGCCTGAGCAGTCCCAGCCGCTGGGGGTGGTGCCACCCCAGACGTAGGCACTGCCGATGCCGGTGTAGGCGATGGCAGCGAGGCCCGATGCTGCTGCAGAGGAAGCGGCGTCGGCAAGCTTGCCTGCCTTGGCTTCTGCGTCGGCTTCAGTGGAGGTCTCGCTGGCATCTGTACCGGTGGACTGTGCCCGGACGGTTTCAACCTTGGGCGCTGCCTTCGTGGTCACTGCCGGACGCTCGAAGGTAACAGTCGCTGTCGGTTCCGCGGTAACGGTCAGCTGGGCCGACTGTGAGCCGGACTCCGTGGAAGCGGAAACGCCCAGGTTGGTATCGGCGGCGTTCGCCGGCATTCCAACGCTGAGGATCAATCCGGACGCGGCTGCAATGACAGCCGCCTGGCGACCTACGGTTCCGGCGTTGGCAGTAACAGCCCGGGACACGGAGTTCAACGGGTTCGTACGAACCGTTTGCGCACGGTGGCGCGCAGAATTGTGACGTGTAGACACGAAGGTAGCCTCTCCCAATGCCTACGAGGTGAGCTGTCGGATTCGGATGGGAGTCACCCGGCCGCTCGGCTTCCTGGGAAGCTTTGCGACTTAACCCCAAGGTCTTCTTGCGAAGACCAAAATTGGTTCCCCCGCCTCTGCCAGACGATGTCATGCGAACGGACCTTGAGCGGTGGCAGAGTTAGGCAATCCACTCAAGAGCGCCAACTTCGGAAAAGTTGGCGTGCTCTAAACGGTACAGGAATTCAGAACGAATGTCACATTCAGGTCACGGCATGTCACAGCAATTCGAGAGCGGCCCATCGTTTGGATCAGAGCCAGCCGGTGGGGTCGACGACTTCGCCGTTGACCATGACTTCAAAATGGAGGTGGCAGCCGGTGGAGGCGCCGGTGGTCCCGCTGAGCGCTACGAGGTCGCCACGGGCCACCTTCTGCCCCACCTGGACGCTGGAGGACGACAGGTGGTTGTACGTGGTTTCCAGGCCGTTGCCATGGTCAATCACCACGCGGTTTCCGCCGCCGTAGGGGTGCCAGCCCGAGAAGGTCACCGTTCCGCTGGCTGCGGCGAGGACGCTCGTGCCGCACTGGGCGGCAAAGTCCTGGCCGCGGTGGAACTCGCCGGAACCGCCTGTGATGGGGCTGACCCGGAAGCCGAAGGGCGAGGCCGAAACCATTTGTTCCAGCGGAGCTCCGAGGCTGCCGGCGGAGGCCGCACGGGTGATGGTTCCCGCTGACTGCGCGCTCAGGAGCTGCTTGAGCTTGCCGTCGGGATCGCCCTTGGTGGCAACGTAGGTCCGGTTGAAGTCGATTTTGGCACCTGCAGCAGCGGAAACTTCCGGCTGCGGCGCGACCGATGCGGTGGCGGCAGCGTTTCCGGCGTCAGCCGTGGACATCGCGGGGCCGGTGGACGGGACGGTCACAGTGAGGACCAGTCCGGTGGCGGCGAGCGCAATGCCTGCCTTCTGGCCCACACCGCTCGCCGAAGCGAACTCCGTTACCTGGCTGAACAGGCTGCGGCGCCGGCGCGCATCACGGTGTGCATCGCGCGGCCTGACCGTCATGACGGCTTCGGCCACTGGGTACTCCGAAGCGGGACCGGTCGCCCTGCGGCGGCCCCTGACGGTCTGCGTGGTCAAGAATTATCCTCTCTGGATAGCCTGCGAAGTTAGCTGTCGGATTCGGGTCAGAGAGATCAAAGACCCGGTCCGCCACTGCAAGGCATCCGACACAGGGGTGTCCCCTAAGGAATCCTTCGTCGGAGATGGCTTGCCGCTGACGGACTTCACCCCAAGGCCGTTTTTCAACGGCCGGTGTGGTTCCCCCGCCTCTGCCAGGAGGTAATTCGTACGCTGATCCGCTGGCAGAGCTCGGCTACGGATCAGGTAACGCTTTAGTATCGGCGCTAGTCGTCAACTATAGGTGATTAACCAGCGCGGTAATAATTCCGTTATCTGCGTCTCAGGCAGTTGTAGGTGGTCCTACGAGGTGGGCGGTCAGCTCACCGTAACAAATACGTGGGCCGCGACTTCGGGCGGCAACTCAAGGGCCCCCTCGATCTCCGGTACCCGCACCGAGATGTACTCCCCCACGCGTTCCAGGGCGAGGGACGCCCCCGGCCTGATGCCGCCCTCATCGAGCTGCACCAGGAGTTCGGGTTCAACCTGGATCGGTTCGGCCAGCCTGCTCACGATAACGCGCGAGTCAGCCCCGTACCCGGCCATGGCATCCAGGAGGTTCACCACGCCGTCAGTGAACGCGGGCGACGGCTGGCCGCCGAGAGCAGCCAACCCAGGAATGGGATTGCCGTAGGGGGAAACCGTGGGGTGGTCCAGGAGTTCGAAGATGCGCCGCTCGACGCGTTCGCTCATGACGTGTTCCCACCGGCATGCTTCGTCGTGGACGTACGCCCAGTCGAGGCCGATCACGTCGGCAAGGAGCCGCTCCGCGAGGCGGTGTTTGCGCATGACTTCAGTGGCCCGTTTCCGGCCCGTTTCGGTGAGCTCAAGGTGGCGGTCGCCCGAAACAACCACCAGGCCGTCACGCTCCATCCGGCCGATGGTTTGCGAAACAGTGGGGCCGGAGTGGCGCAGCCGTTCGGCAATCCGGGCGCGGAGAGCAACGATGTTCTCTTCCTCAAGCTCCAAGATTGTCCGAAGATACATCTCCGTGGTGTCGATCAGATCCGTCATCCAGCTCAGCTCCTCGAGCACAGTCCTTGCGTCAGGGACAAGCTTAACCTATTTTGAATTACTCCGGATAATCTTCCGGCTCCCGCACCGAACAGCCGCCCCGGTGAACTGCCCCGTCGGTGAGCTGGGCCTCCGGGACCGGACCATGTCTCAGTGACTGGACTATGACGGATGCCGTTCCTTCCCCCGCAGGCGCGTCAGGCAGAATATAGGGGATTCCACCTGCAGTACTCCGTGCACTGCCGGGCCCCTCCGCGTCCACGCCGAAAAATTGGAGCCAATGTGAGCGACACCAGCATCACTATCCCCGCCAACCTCCTGCCCAAGGACGGGCGGTTCGGCGCCGGGCCTTCAAAGGTCCGTCCCGAACAGATAGAAGCATTGTCTGCCGCATCTGCCACGCTTCTGGGAACTTCGCACCGCCAGGCACCCGTCAAGAATCTTGTGGGCTCCGTCCGCAACGGCCTCAGCGAATTCTTCCGCGCCCCGGAAGGCTACGAAGTCATCCTCGGCGTGGGCGGTTCCACCGCGTTCTGGGACATTGCGGCGTTCGGACTCGTGGACAGCAAGGCCCAGCACCTCTCCTTCGGCGAGTTCGGCTCCAAGTTCGCCTCTGCCACCAACAAGGCTCCGTTCCTGGACGCGTCCTCGATCATCAAGGCAGAGCCGGGGACCCGACCCGACGCCGTGGCGGAAGCGGGCGTTGACGTCTACGCCTGGCCGCAGAATGAGACGTCCACGGGCGTAGCTGCTCCGGTGAAACGGGTTGCCGGGGCGGATGAAGGCTCGCTGGTGCTGGTGGATGCCACTTCGGCCGCCGGCGGCCTCGACGTCGACGTGTCCGAAGCTGACGTGTACTACTTTGCCCCGCAGAAGAACTTCGCTTCCGACGGCGGCCTGTGGCTGGGCCTCTTCTCCCCCGCCGCCTTGGAGCGTGCCGCGCGGATCAAGGCCAGCGGCCGGTGGATCCCCGATTTCCTGGACCTGCAGACTGCCATCGACAATTCCCGGCTCAACCAGACCTACAACACCCCGGCGCTGGCCACCCTGGTGACCCTGGACGCGCAGGTCCAGTGGCTGAACGCCAGCGGCGGCCTCGATTTTGCCGCTGCCCGCACCGCCGATTCGGCCGGACGCATCTACTCCTGGGCAGAGGCGTCCGAATACGCCACCCCGTTTGTTGCCAAGGCCGAAGACCGTTCCAACGTGATCGCGACCATCGACTTCGACGACTCGATTGACGCAGCGGCCATCGCGAAGGTCCTCCGCGCCAACGGGATCGTGGACACTGAGCCGTACCGCAAGCTGGGACGCAACCAGCTGCGCATCGCCACTTTCGTGGCGATCGATCCGGACGACGTCTCCGCTCTCCTGTCCAGCATCGACTACGTGGTGGGCGAACTGCGGAAGTAGAGGGTCTGGCGCTGACGCGCTAGCGTTCGACGGCGTCGTCCGGGCTTTGGTCCCGGACGGCGCCTTCTTCTTTCGGTTTCTTTCCTTCGGCTGTGCCCCCGGCGCTTCCTGCAGCGTTGCCCGGGTGGTTGGAGCCGCCGGTTACCACGCGGAAATAGCGCAGGCCCCGGGCACGGCGGTTGAATGCCAGCCTCAACTGCCGGGCACGGATGATCCACACGATGCCGATCAGCGCGGCCAGCAGCCCCGACGCGGCTGCCACGGACATGGACCAGCGGGGCCCGGCGACATTGGCCACCCACCCCACCAGCGGGGCGCCGATCGGTGTTCCGCCCATGAAGATGGCCATGTACAGGGCCATCACCCTGCCCCGCATCACCGGGTCGGTGGTGGTCTGTACGTAGCCGTTGGCGCTGGTCATCATCGTGATGGCAAAAAGCCCCACGGGCACCAACGCCACCCCGAACCAGAAGTAGTTCGGCGCCAAAGCCGCCAGCCCGGACGTGACGCCGAACGCGCCGGCTGCCCCGAAGATGATCCGAAGCCGGGGCTTGCTCCGCCCGGCGGACAGCAGCGCCCCGGCGACGGAGCCGATGGCCATGATGGAGTTCATCAACCCGAAGGCGCTGGCATCCAGCCCGAATTCCGTGCCCACCATGGCTGCTATGAAGAGGACGAAGTTCAGCCCGAGGGTGCCCACAATGAAGACGGCCACGAGCACCACCACGATGTCCGGGCGGAAGCGCACATAACGCAGTCCCTCACGGATCCGCCCCTTGCCGGGCGCCGCGCGGGGAAGGACGCGCAGGGACGAAACAGGGATCTTCCAGAGGCTGAACAGGAGTGCCAGGAATGTGAAGGTGTTGATCAGGAACACCCACCCCGGACCGACTGCCACCGTCAGCACGCCGGCCACAGCGGGACCGATCATCCTGGCTACGTTGAAGGAGGCACTGTTGAGCGCCACCGCATTCGGCAGGTACTCGTCCCGCACCAGCTCCGAGACGAAGGTTTGCCGGACGGGGGCGTCAAGGGCGGAAACAAGGCCCAGCAACAGGGCAAAGGCGTAGACATGCCAGAGCTGACCGGCGCCCGAAACCACCAGGAGACCGAGGCCGGTGCTCAGCAGCGCCATGGTGGACTGGGTCATCAGCAGGAGGTGCCGGCGGTTGAAGCGGTCCGCCAGTAGTCCGGCCACGGGTGCGAGGAACAGCTGCGGACCCAGCTGCAGGGCCATGGTGATGCCCATGGCCCCGGCGTCGTGGTCTGTCAGGTGGTCAAAGACCAGCCAGTCCTGGGCGGTGCGTTGCATCCAGGTCCCGATGTTGGAGATCAGGGCGCCAACGAACCAGAGGCGGTAGTTGAGGATTTGCAGGGACTTGAAGGTGGACATCATCTCCGGCCTCCGTGGTGCCTAGTCCCGCATGGTTCCAACTGGCTAGTCAGCCTCGCGGCTGGAGTCGGGGTGTTCCTCATCCTCCGGGGCGTCGGCGTCGTCGGAAACGTCATCGTCATCGGAAGCGGCGGCGCCGTCGTCCGAAACGGCAGCGTCGTCGTCGAAGGCCGCCAGGGCGGCGTCCGCGACGTCGGCGTCCGCAGCATGTGCGTCGCCGTCAGCTTCATTTTCCTGGGCGTCCTCGGGGCGCACCCGTTCAGCCCACGGCACCCACTCGGGCGCAAGGATGGAATCCGCGGAGGGCAGCAGGCCGAGCTCGTTTACCGTGATGACCTTGGAACGGGAGTTACGCGTCATCACCGCGTACCATTGCCATCCCTGGTAACCGGCCAGCCTGGACTCGAAGAGGTGCGTGACAACACGGTCCCCCTCGCTCTTCGCGGCCAGATGCTGTCCGATCTGTTCGGCCGGGGCGATGCCCTCAATTGCCTCCCGGGCAAGGTCCACGGCCGCAGCGAGCACTGCGTCCGGTTTGCCGGTTCGCCACACAGGCACGCCGGCACGCGGCTTTGAAGCCGGTTTGGGTACGCCCTGGTCAGGTTGGGAAGTCATGCGGATGCCTAGGCGTCCAGCTCGTCGGCAACCTTACGGAGGGCAGCGGCGATCGCCTTGGCCTTGTTGCCTTCCGGGTACTTGCCGGCGGACAGCGTTCCGGACAGGTTGTCCAGCACGGTCACCAGGTCCTGGACGAGGGGTGCCAGGTCCTTGGCGCTGGGCCGCTTCGCCTTGGCAATGGACGGTGTCTTGTCCAGTACGCGCAGGCCGAGGGCCTGGGCTCCCTTCCGGCCGTCAGCCACGCCAAACTCCACCCGGGTGCCGGCCTTGAGCTCCGTTACGCCCTCAGGCAGGGCGGACTTGGGCAGGAACACTTCCTGACCGTCCTCACCTGCGAGGAATCCGAAGCCTTTTTCCTTGTCATACCACTTGACCTTGCCGGTAGGCACGTAATCAACCTTCTTCGTTCTGGACTTCCTGAGACACGGCCGGCGGCCACCGCATCCGCATTGATATGCGGGTTCAGGGTATGACTGCCTGGACCATGTTGGTCTGTATCTTCAAGGTTATCCTGCCGGGACCCGGATTCCTGCTTTGCGGCACGGGCACAGCCGGGCTGTTAGCGTTACTTCCATGACACCCTCGCGCTACCGGCGGCCACTGATGATGGTTGCGGCGGTCACTGCTGTCCTTTCGCTGGTTGCCGTGGGCACCGTCATGGCCATAGCCTTTGCCGGCGGCGCGGCCCCGGTGTGGGTGACGTCCCTCGCCCTGTACGGCCTGCCGCTGGCATTCCTGCTGATGATCTTCCTGGTGATCGACGGCGTCGCGGCCCGACGCCGGGCAGGAAAGTCCGGCGGGCGGTAACGTTGGACTGATGTCCCTTATTCGCGCGCTCAGCAAGGAACTGGAGGCACGCAGCGACGACTCGTTGCGGGCCCTGTTCTCCGCGCGGCCGGACCTTGTCTCACCCCACGTTCCGGACTTTGCGGCCCTCGCCGCCCGAGCCAGCGCGAGGGTCAGCGTGCAACGGGCACTGGAGCGGCTGAACCGGCCGCAGATGCAGGTGCTGGAGACCCTCTACCTCTGCACTAACACGGACACAGCCCACAGCGCTTCGGCTGCGGGACTGAAGAAGCTGATCCGCGGCGCTTCCCTGTCCGCCGTCGAACGGATCCTGCACTCCCTGGAAGAGCTGGCCCTCGTGCACCGTGCCGAGCCCCCTCATGGTGCCGCGCTGCCGTCCGGCCCCCGCCAGCGGTTCTACCTTCCCGTGGGCAGCCTGCGTGACGTTGTGGGAATCTACCCGGCAGGACTGGGCCGGAGCTACACGGAACTGGTCCGGCTGCAGCCGGCGTTCGCCCAGCGCGTGGTGCAACTGGTGGGCGAGCTGCACCACAGCGGAGCCAGCATCCATCCCGCCGCCACACCCATGGACGCGGCCTTGTCGCTGCAACACTGGACGGCCACTCCGGAGGCCCTGCAGCAGATCCTCGCCACCGCACCCGAACGCACCACGGCCCTCCTGGCACGCTTCGGGAACTGGGCCATGGGGGCGGTTCCGCAGGCGCAGCGGCGGGCGTCGGTCCTCAACGAAGGTTCCGACGTCGGCCCTGTTGACTGGCTCCTGGCCAGGGGCCTGCTGGTCCCGCTGGACGCCGCGCACGTGGAACTGCCCCACAGCGTGGGGATCGCCCTCCGCGGCGGCGCCGTCATCGAGGACTTCACCACGACTCCCCCGGTGCCCAGGCTTGGCCAGACCACGGCGGCGCTGCGGCGCAATGCCGCCCTGGGCGCCATCGCCGAAACCCTCCGCCTGGCAGGTGAACTCCTCTACAGCGTGCGCGAGCAGCCGCTGGTCACATTGCGCAGCGGCGGCGTCGGAGTCCGCGAGATGAAGCGGCTTGCCGACTCGCTCCGGATCGAACTGAACCGCGCCGGCCTGCTGGTTGAGCTCTGCGCCCTGGCCGGCCTGATCCGGCTGGACGTTGACAGCTCCGCCTGGGTCCAGCCGGATCAGCTGGAGTGGCTGACGCTGCCGCGCCAGGAACAGTGGCTCTGGCTCGTGAATGCGTGGCTGGCCAGTGAACGCGCGCCGTCCCTGGTGGGCCTGCCCGTCACGGGTCCCGGCGCGGGGCCGGCCCCGCACCGTGCAGCTGCCGGTACCACCATCAACGCCCTCTCCGCCGAAGCCCAGCGGCCGGACGCACCAGTGGTACGGAAGCGGATCCTGGAGATCCTCAACGAACTGACCCTCGAGGCCGAAGAGGCGGACGGCAAGGCGCCGGTGCTGGACGCTGCGGCAGTGCTTCAACGGGCTGAATGGGCCCAGCCCCGGATGGCCAGGCGCTTCAGTTCGCTGATCCGGGGGGTCCTTGCCGAAGCGGAAATGCTCGGCCTCATCGGTTCTGGCGCGCTCAGCCAGCTGGGTTCGGCCATTGCCGCGGAGCGGCCTGATGAGGCGCTGGACATCCTCGGAGAACATCTGCCGGCTGCCGTCAACCACGTGTTGCTTCAGGCCGACCTCACCGCCGTGGCGCCGGGCTACCTGGCGCCCGAGCTGAGTGAAAAACTCCTCATGATGGCCGACGCCGAAGGCCAGGGCCCCGCCACTATCTACCGCTTCTCAGTGGCATCGGTCCGTCGTGCCCTCGACGCCGGCCACGATGCCGCCAGCGTGCTGGGTTTCCTGCGCGAGCACTCGGCCACGGCTGTGCCGCAGCCGCTCGAATACCTCGTGGAGGACACCGCGGCGCGGCACGGCAGGCTGCGGGTGGGCGTGGCCTCCAGCTTCATCCAGAGCGATGACGAAGATGCCCTGCTGGAACTGGTCAAGGAATCCAGTGCATCAGCGCTGGGGCTGGTCCGCATCGCTCCCACCGTCCTCATCTCCCGCGTGGGCACCAAGGAAACCGCGCAGGTCCTGCGGGCACTGGGTTTGTCACCGGCGGTCGAGGAGCCGGAGTCAGCACTCATCCGGCTGCGCCGGACAACGGCCGTTCCGGGAAGCGGACGCCCCGTGTACAGTGCGCCGCGGACTGCGCCGGCGGAGGCCGACGTCGACGCGCAGCTGGCCATTCTCCGCAGCCATGCGGACACCCACGGCGCGCACGCCAACGGCGGCCACCGCCCGCCGTCGGGAGCCGCCGGAGAGGAAGCAACACAGCTGGGGCTCGAGACCCTGCAAAAGGCCATCCGGCTCCGACAGGCTGTGGTGATGAACGTTGTGGACAGCCAGGGGAATTCCAGCAGGGAAACGGTTGTTCCGGTTTCTGTGAACGGCGGACGGGTCAGGGTCTTCGACCCCGCCCGCGAAACCGAACGCGTGCTCTCCATCCACCGGATCATCGACATTGAGGCGGAAGAGGAATTCCAGCAGTGACCAGCACCCCAGGTATCCGCGGCTTCAGGGCTTTGGCGCCGTGAGCGACGGCCCCCTGATCGTCCAGAGCGACAAAACAATCCTGCTCGAGGTGGACCATGAGCAGGCAACGGAAGCCAGGCACGCCATCGCCGCCTTCGCCGAACTTGAGCGAGCGCCGGAACACGTGCACAGCTACCGGCTCACTCCGCTGGGACTCTGGAACGCCCGCGCCGCCGGGCTGGATGCGGAACGGGTTCTCGACACCCTGCTGAAGTATTCGCGCTTCCCGGTACCGCATTCCCTGCTGATCGACATCGAAGAAACGATGTCGCGGTACGGCAGGCTGCGGCTGGAAAAGGACCCGCAGCACGGGCTGGTGATGCGGACCAGCGACTACCCCGTACTCGAGGAAGTCTCCCGTGCCAAGAAAATCCAGCCGCTGCTGGGGCCGCGCATCGACGGCGAGACCGTGGTGGTCCATTCCTCACAGCGGGGCCAACTGAAGCAGCTGCTCCTCAAGATCGGCTGGCCCGCCGAAGACCTTGCCGGCTACGTGGACGGCACGCCGCATCCCATCATGCTCGACGAATCCGGCTGGAAGCTGCGGCCTTACCAGAAACTGGCCACGGAGAACTTCTGGGCCGGCGGCAGCGGCGTCGTCGTACTTCCCTGCGGTGCAGGCAAAACACTGGTGGGCGCGGCGGCCATGGCCACGAGCTCCACCACAACGCTGATCCTGGTGACCAACACCGTGTCCGCCCGGCAGTGGAAGGACGAGCTGGTCAAGCGGACCTCGCTGACGGCAGACGAGATCGGCGAGTACTCCGGCTCGGTGAAGGAAGTCCGCCCGGTCACCATTGCGACGTACCAGGTGCTGACCACCAAACGCGGCGGGCTGTACCCCCATCTGGAGCTGGTGGACGGCCACGACTGGGGCCTGATCATCTACGACGAAGTCCACCTGCTGCCGGCGCCGATCTTCCGGATGACGGCAGACCTGCAGGCACGGCGGCGGCTCGGGCTGACAGCCACCCTGGTGCGGGAGGACGGCCGCGAAGGCGAGGTCTTCAGCCTGATCGGCCCGAAACGGTACGACGCCCCGTGGAAGGACATCGAGGCCCAGGGCTACATTGCGCCGGCGGACTGCGTGGAGGTCAGGGTGGACCTTCCGCACGACGAACGCGTTGCCTACGCCATGGCGGAGGACGCGGACAAATACCGGCTGTGTTCCACGTCCGAAACCAAGACAGCGGTGGTGGAACAACTGGTGGA
>Ga0307416_100001124_pt1 | contig 14387 bp, 9 predicted proteins | sample DK1Cmetagenome_2_FD_203821 | JGI IMG/M metagenome (GOLD analysis project Ga0307416, IMG submission 203821) | Maize rhizosphere microbial communities from greenhouse at UC Davis, California, United States - DK15-C-3 | ecosystem: Host-associated > Plants > Roots > Rhizosphere > Soil | place: USA...
CCGGGCTTTTGCAGTTCGGTCAGGCGCAGCGTGCCTTCGCCGCAGGCGATGACGATGCCGTGCTGGGCGTCGGCGGCGATGACCCGGCCGGGCTCGGCGGTACTGCTGCCGTCCAGCATTTCAGCGCCCCACAGCTTGACCGTGGTGCCGTTGACGTCGCCATGCGCGCCGGGGAAGGGGTTGAAGGCGCGGATCTTGCGGCTGATTTCACGGGCGCTCAGGGTAAAGTCGAGCGTTGCTTCTTCTTTGCTGATCTTGGCGGCGTAGGTGACGCCTTGCTCCGGCTGCGGGACGGATTCGACGATGCCTTTTTGCATCTTCTGCAGCACCTTGACCATCATTTGCGCGCCCATGGCCGCCAGTTTGTCGTGCAGGCTGGCGGTGGTGTCGGTGGCGGTGATGGGGGTGCGTTCGATCAGCAGCATGGGGCCGGTGTCGAGGCCTTCTTCCATCTCCATGATGGTGACGCCGGTTTCGGCGTCGCCCGCTTCGATCGCGCGGTGGATCGGTGCGGCGCCGCGCCAGCGCGGCAGCAGCGAGCCGTGGATGTTCAGGCAGGGCTTGATGTCGAGGGTGCTGCGCGGGAGGATCAGGCCGTAGGCCGCAACCACCATGACGTCGTAGTCGGTGGCCAGCAGGCGTTGGTGCGCGGCTTGCGCTTCGGCGGCGCGCTGCGGGTCCTTGGAGTCGGTGCGCAGCGACAGCGGCTGCAGTACTTCGATGCCGTGCCGGAGGGCGTACTGCTTGACGGCCGATGGCTGCAATTGCATGCCGCGGCCGGCCGGGCGATCCGGCTGGGTCAGTACCAGGGGAATCTCGAAACCTGCTTCATGCAATGCCTGGAGGGCTACCGCCGCAAATTCGGGCGTGCCCGCGAAGATCACTTTCATGTTTCCCCCGGCTGGTATCAGAAACGGCGACCGGCGGCGCGCAGCGCTTGCTCGCGCTGCATGCCGCGTTCTTCTTTCTGCATTTTGGTCTTGATACGATTGCGTTTCAAGGGAGACAGGTACTCGACGAAGACCTTGCCCTTCAGGTGGTCCATTTCATGCTGGATGCAGACTGCCAGCAGGCCGTCGGCGTCCATTTCGAAGGCTTCGCCTTTGACGTTGTATGCGCGCACCTTGACTTTGGACGGGCGTTCGACGCCGTCGTATACGCCTGGAACGGACAGGCAGCCTTCGTCGTAGAGCTGCTTGTCTTCGCTGGACCAGAGGATTTCCGGGTTGATGAACGCGATCAGGCCGCTCTGGTCTTCGGAAGTGTCGATGACGACAACCTGCTGGTGCACGTCCACCTGGGTGGCGGCCAGGCCGATGCCGGGGGCGTCGTACATGGTTTCCGCCATGTCGTTTACCAATTTTGCCAATTGTTCATCGAACACGGCAACAGGCGCGGCAACTTTGTGCAGGCGAGGGTCGGGATAGCGGAGAATATTCAGTTTCACGGTAAAATCTTAATCTAACAACAATGAAAGTGCGGTAAACGGTGCATATTCGAGGTGCACTATTGCCTGTGCGCCACGAATTTCTTGCTTGATCAGGGTAATATGGGCAGAATTTGATTCAGTTCGGCAAGCCTTTCAGGCCTCCCGTCATTGCCGCACTTAATGGATATATCAATGAAAAATTTTAGCACAAGCAGCAGCCGCCTGTTGGCCGCAGCCCTGTTTTGCGGTGTGACGGCCGTTTCGGCCCAGGCAAAACCGTTGGTTTGCGAATTCAAGCCAAACGCGCCGGACAGCCATACCGTCGTCAAGGGCGATACCCTGTGGGATATCGCCGGTACCTTCCTCGACAAGCCCTGGTGCTGGCCGCAGGTGTGGGGAATGAACAAGGAAGAGATTGCGAACCCGCACTGGATTTATCCGGGGCAGGTGGTGTGGTTTGACCGCGCGGCAGGCCGCCTGCGCCTGGCCGACAAGATCGGCGGGACCGGTGCGCCGAATGGCGATATGCGCCTCTCCCCGCAGCTGCGCATGCAGGGCCTGGGCAAGGATGCCGTGGTGTCGATCCCGTCCGGCGTCATCGAGCCGTTCCTGACCCAGCCGCTGATTATCGAAGGCGATGAACTGAAGAACGCGCCGCGCATCATTGCCACGCGCGAGAACCGCGTATTCCTGGGCAAGGATGACAAGGCGTACGTGCGCGGCGACCTGAAGGGCGGTACTTCCTTCCAGGTCTTCCGTCCGGGCAAACCGCTGAAGGACCCGATCACCAAGCAGGTGGTGGCGCAGGAGGCGTTCTATCTTGGCTCGCTGAAGCTGTCCTCCGAGGCGGAAAAAGGCAGCGATGTGCATACCTTCGTGGTTGCCAGCGCCAAGGAAGAAATGGGCAAGGGTGACTGGCTGATGGCGATGCCGCCGATGCCGATGCAGAATTATGTGCCGCATCCGCCGGAAATGGAGGTCACGGCCAATGTGCTGGCGGTGTATGGCGGGGTGACGCACGCGGGCCAGAACCAGGTTGTCAGCATTAATCGCGGAAAGCTTGACGGACTCGATGTCGGCTCCGTGCTGCAGCTGTACCATCGGGGTGATACGGTGACCGATCCGGGCGGCAGCAAGGGCTGGCACGGCATGGGCAAACCGCAGGTCAAGCTGCCGGATGAACGCGTTGGCAGCCTGTTTATCTTCCGCGTGTTCAAGCATGTGTCCTACGGCTTGATCATGCAGGTGACTGAACCAATCGTCGTGGGGGATGTCGCCAAGTCAGCGGAGTAATCCTATGGCCGTGCAGGACACGGACTCCCACCCCGCCCGCCAGGACTTCGAGAGCCTGGCGATGTGGCTGCGCCTGGCGAACACGCCGGGCGTCAGCCGCCTCGCAGCTTGCCAGCTGCTCCAGCAGTTCCATTTCCCTTCCGCTGTCTTTGCTGCCGCCAACCTGCGGCTGGCCGCGCCTGCTGCCTGCAGCGATGCGGAGCCTCCGCCTGCCCTGCCACGCCGTCCACCTGCGCATGAGTGTTCCCCTGATGCCCGCTGGATGGACCCCGTGGGCGGCGCCGATGGCGCTGCGCGTCACCGGCTGGTGCGCTTTGACTGCGACGAAGACGGCGCGCCGGAGGCCATGTCGCTGCAAGCGGCCCGCCTGCTTGGCGGCCCGATGCCGGAGCGCCTGCGCGCCCAGATCGAAGCGGCGCTGGCCTGGGCCGCGCTGCCTGGCAACTACCTGGTCACGCTCGGGGCGCCTGCTTATCCGCCAACGTTGCAGCACATTCCCGATCCGCCGCTCGTCCTGTTCGCCAAAGGCCGGGTCGATCTGCTGAAAAAAGAGGCGGTGGCGCTGGTGGGCGCGCGCAACGCCAGTGCGCAAGGCAAGGCCAACGCCCGCCAGTTCGCCCGGGCGCTGGCGCTGGCCGATGTCGTGGTGGTCTCCGGCCTGGCGCTGGGTATAGACGCCGCTGCCCACGAAGGCGCCCTGGAGGCGCAGGGCGGCACCGTCGCCGTGATCGGCACCGGTATCGACCGCATTTACCCGCGCCGCAACGCCGCCCTGGCGCACCGCATTGCGGAGGAGGGCTGCCTGGTCAGCGAGTTTCCCCTCGGCGCGCAGGTCCGCGCGGAAAATTTCCCGATCCGCAACCGCATCATCGCGGGCATGGCGCGCGCCACGCTGGTGGTGGAAGCGGCGGCGCGCTCCGGCTCGCTGATTACCGCGCACGCTGCCGTGGCGGCCGGCCGGGAGGTGTTTGCCCTGCCTGGCTCGGTGCTCTCGCCGCAGTCGGTCGGCTGCCATGTGCTGATCAGGGAAGGGGCGCGACTGGTGGCTTCGCCTGAGCAGTTGCTGGAGGACCTGGGCCTGGCGCCGGTTGCCGCCGTGCTGGCGCAGGTGGAGGCCACTGCCGGGCCGTTGTTGCAGGCCCTGGGACATGACCCGGTCGGGGCCGATGAACTTGCAACAAGGTTGCAACTTGACCCCAGTGACACCCAGGCAAGCTTGCTCGCTTTGGAGCTGGCCGGTGTGGTGGAAAGGCTGCCCGGCGGTGCTTTCCAGCGCCTGAAAGGCCGGTGATGCGGCTTCAGGACTTGCTCCGGTCGCGCGTAAGCTGATAGAGTAGCGCCATGTTCGACATCCTGGTTTACCTGTACGAGACCTATTACCGCCCTGATGCCTGCCCTGAACCTGCAGCATTGGCAAAGAAGCTTTCCGCCGTCGGTTTTGACGATGTGGAGATCTCCGAGGCGCTGGTCTGGCTGAACGATCTCACCGCCCTGGCTGGCGTTGAGACGACGCTGGCTGCCGCCTCCAACGGCACGCGCTTCTACGTGCGCCAGGAGCAGGACGTGCTGGGCGCCTCCGCCATCGGCTTTATCCAGTTCCTGGAGAGCGCCGGCGTGCTGTCGCCGCAGCAGCGCGAAATCGTCATCGAGCGGGCCCTGGCGCTGGACGAGGCCCCGGTATCGCTGGGCAAGCTGAAGATCATTGTCCTGATGCTGCTGTGGAGCCAGGGCACCGAGCCGGACGCCCTGATGTTTGACGACTTGTTTGGTTCAGAAGACGAAGACCAGGCGCCTCGCCTGTTGCACTAAACACAGCTTCTTGCCGCGCGTTGCCTTGCGTCGGCCATTTCCGTAATAATATTTGCACAGTTGTGCCGCCGAAATGGTGGCGCATTGGCATCGCTTACTTTCGAATGTTGTATGATGCGCGCTGCCGCATATACCTACGAGAACTATAAATATGAGTAAAGCCCTCATCATCGCTGAGAAACCATCGGTCGCGAACGACATCGCGAAAGCCCTGGGCGGCTTCAGCAAACACGATGAGTATTTCGAGTCCGACGACTACGTGCTGTCTTCCGCAGTGGGTCACCTGCTGGAAATCGCCGTACCGGAAGAACACGACGTCAAGCGCGGCAAGTGGACCTTCACCCACCTGCCGATGATCCCGCCGTACTTCGCGCTGAACCCGATCGCCAAGACCGAGTCGCGCCTGAAGGTGCTGAACAAGCTGATCAAGCGCAAGGACGTCACCACCCTGATCAACGCATGTGACGCGGGGCGCGAAGGTGAACTGATCTTCCGCCTGATCGCGCAGAATGCGAAAGCCAAGCAGCCGGTCAAGCGCCTGTGGCTGCAGTCGATGACGCCGAACGCGATCCGCGAGGGCTTCACCCACCTGCGCAGCGACGACGAAATGCTGCCGCTGGCCGATGCCGCGCGCTGCCGATCGGAAGCGGACTGGCTGATCGGCATCAACGGCACGCGCGCCATGACCGCGTTCAACTCGAAAGAGGGCGGCTTCTACCTGACCACCGTGGGCCGCGTGCAGACGCCGACCCTGTCGATCGTGGTCGAGCGCGAAGAGAAGATCAAGCAGTTCGTCTCGCGCGACTACTGGGAAGTGCGCGCGGAGTTCGTGTGCGCCGCCGGCGTGTACGAAGGCCGCTGGCTGGACACCAGTTTCAAGAAGGACGAGCACGACCCGGAAAGGCGTCCTGAGCGCCTGTGGAGCAAGGCTGCCGCCGATACCATCGCCATGGCCTGCAAGGGCAAGCCTGGCAGCGTGACCGAGGAGTCCAAGCCGACCACCTCGATGTCGCCGGCCCTGTTCGACCTGACATCGCTGCAGCGCGAGGCCAACTCGCGCTTCGGCTTCTCCGCCAAGAACACGCTCGGCCTGGCGCAGGCGCTGTACGAGAAGCACAAGGTGCTGACTTATCCTCGTACCGACTCGCGCTTCCTGCCGGAAGACTACCTGCCGACCGTCAAGGAGACGCTGGAAGTCATCAAGGAAAGCAACAACTACAACCAGTTCGCCAAGCAGATCCTGGACAAGGGCTGGGTCAAGCCGAACAAGAAGATCTTCGACAACACCAAGATCTCGGACCACTTTGCGATCATCCCGACCGGCCAGGCGCCAAAGAACCTGAGCGAACCGGAACAGAAGCTGTACGACCTGGTGACGCGCCGCTTCATGGCGGTGTTCTTCCCGGCTGCGGAATTCCAGGTCACGACCCGCTTCACCGAGGTATCCGGCCACCAGTTCAAGACTGAGGGCAAGGTAATGACTTACCCGGGCTGGCTGGCGATCTACGGCAAGGATGCCGCCGCCGACGACGACAAGGAAGCCAGCGGCAACCTGGTGCCGGTGGCCAAGGGCGAGAAGGTCCAGACCGAGAAGGTCACGCCGAACGGGCTGGTAACCAAGCCGCCCGCACGCTACACGGAAGCGACGCTGCTGTCGGCGATGGAAACGGCCGGCAAGCTGGTCGACTCCGACGAGCTGCGCGACGCCATGGCCGGCAAGGGCCTCGGCACGCCGGCGACGCGCGCGGCCATCATCGAGGGCCTGCTGGGCGAGAAATACCTGCTGCGCGAAGGCCGCGAAATGATGCCGACCGCGAAAGCGTTCCAGCTCATGACGCTGCTGCGCGGCCTGGGCGTGAACGAACTGACCGCACCTGAGCTGACCGGCGAGTGGGAATACAAGCTGTCGCAAATGGAGAAGGGCCGTATTTCGCGCGAAGAGTTCATGCGCGAGATCGCCCAGATGACCCAGATCATCGTCAAGCGCGCCAAGGAATACAACAACGACACGATCCCGGGCGACTACGCGACGCTGACGGCGCCGTGCCCGAACTGCGGCGGCGTGGTGAAGGAAAACTATCGCCGTTTCGCCTGCACCAAGTGCGAGTTCTCGATGACCAAGGTGCCGGGCGGGCGCCAGTTCGAAATCGCGGAAGTCGAAGAGCTGCTGCGCGAGCGCACCATCGGCCCGCTGCAAGGTTTCCGCTCCAAGATGGGCCGTCCGTTCGCGGCCATCCTGCGCATCGTGAAAGATGAAGAGATCAAGAACTTCAAGCTGGAGTTCGATTTCGGCCAGAACGACGACGATGCCGATGGCGAAGGCGTCGACTTCACCGGCCAGACGCCGCTCGGCCCGTGCCCGAAATGCGGCGCTGGCGTGTACGAAATGGGCCTGGCCTACGTGTGCGAACACCAGGTCGCCAAGCCAAAGACGTGCGACTTCCGTTCCGGCCGCATCATCCTGCAGCAGGAAATCCTGCCGGAGCAGATGGCCAAGCTGCTGAACGAAGGCAAGACTGACCTGCTGCCGGGCTTTGTTTCGCAGCGTACCCGCCGGCCGTTCAAGGCCTTCCTGGTGCGCGGCAAGGACGGCAAGATCAGCTTCGAGTTCGAGGAGCGCAAGGCCAAGCCGGGCGCTGCCGCCAAGAAGGCTGCGGCGGCCAAGGGCGACGGCGCCGATGCCGACGCCGGCGCGGCGGAAGCCGAGGCCCCGGCCAAGGCCAAGCCTGCCGCCAAGGCAGCTGCGAAGAAGGCGCCAGCGAAAAAAGCCGCCGCCAAGAAGCCAGCTGCGAAAAAGCCAGCGGCCAAGAAGGCAGCGGCTAAAAAGACCGCCACTGCGGAGTAAAACAACGGGACCCTTGCGGTCCCGTTTCCTTTTGGTCGAACAGATGAATAAATTCCCCAGGCTGGCGCCTGCGGCCGCGCTGGCGGCTTCCCTGCTGGCAGGTGCTGCGCAGGCCGCCGTTGAACGTATCGAGGTCATTGAGCGCGTGCCTTTCGCGCCCGGCGTGAAGTTCGGCGAAGCGGGCGAGTACGAGAAGCTGCGCGGCGTTGCCCATTTCGCGCTGAACCCCAAGGCGGCGGCCAACCTGCCCATCGTCGACCTCAAGCGCGCAGCACGCGACAAGCGCGGCATGGTGCGCTTCTCCAGCGAATTCGTGCTGCTGCGGCCGGCCAGCGGCAAAGCCGGGACGCTGGTGTATGACGTCAACAACCGCGGCGGTATCGCCATGCTTGGCCAGATCAACGGCAAGTCTCCGGTCAACAATGATCCCGCCACCGCGGCAGATGCGGGCGATGGCTTCATGATGCGCCATGGCTTCTCCATGCTGTTCTCGGCCTGGACATGGGACGTGGCGCCGCAGCCTGCAGGCAATCGCCCGCTGGTGTTCAAACCGCCGGTCGCCCAGGGCGTGCGGGGCATGGTGGCCAACGAAATCATCGTTCCTGCGCCAACCGAGGTGGCGACGTACGCCGGCATGCGCGGACTGACCTACGAGCCAGCCACGCCCAACGACCCGCAGGCGATGCTGACCGAGCGCGCAAGCCAGGATGGCCGGCGCCGCGTGGTGTCGCGCGGGCGCTGGCAGTTCGTCGCGCCGGAGCTGGCCGGCGGTCCGGGACGCATTCGGCTGGAGGGCGGTTTCCAGCCCGGCACGATCTATGAGCTGCGCTACCAGGCCAAGGACCCCAAGGTGACCGCCGCCGGCCTGGCGGGCATCCGCGACCTGCTGGCCTACTTCCGCCACAACCCGGTGGAAGACGCCGCGCCGCCAAACAATGTCCTGATCTTCGGCATCAGCCAGTCCGCCCGGCTGATCGGCCGCATGCTGCACGACGGCCTGAATGTGGACGAAAGCGGCCGCCTGGTGTTCGACGGCGCCTTCCTGCAGGTGCCGGGGGCGGGCGGTTCGGCAGGCTTCAACAGCCGTTTCGTCCAGCCGACCCGCCATCCGTCGATGCTGGAGGAGCACGGCTACCCGGCCGATGCCTTCCCCTTCACCAGCGCGCCGTCGCGCGATCCGGTCACTGGCCGCGTCGCGTCGACGCTGGACCGTGCGCGCGACCGGCGCGGCCGCCTGCCGAAAATCGTCATCGCCAATACGTCGGCCGAGTTCTGGAATCGCGGCGCCTCGCTGGTCACTACCACACCGGACGGCGCCAGCGACGTGGCGCCGGCGGACAATGTGCGCGTGTACGGATTCATGGGCGCCCAGCACTACGTGGGCCGCTCGCGAAATCGCGCGCCGTTCACGGCTTGCGTTTCGACCAGCAACCATTACCTGCCGATGCGCGCGCTGATGCTGGCGCTGGATGCCTGGACCAGCAAGGGCGTGCAGCCGCCCGCCAGCGCCTATCCGAACCTGGCGGACGGCACGCTGGGTACCGTGCAGGCCTACCGCGCCGCCTTCCCGGCGGTGCCCGGCCTCACGCCGCCGACGCAGAACCTGCGCGAACCGCGCCTGGACCACGGCGCGCGCTTCGCGCTGCAGGGCATTGCCGACATCGTGCCGCCACGCCAGATGACGGCCTATGAAACGCTGGTGCCCGTGCCGGACGCCGACGGCAACGACCGCGGCGGTGTGCGCCTGGTGGAGATGCAGGCCCCGCTCGGCACCCACACCGGCTGGAACCTGCGCGCGCCGGAAACGGGATTCGCCGGCTTTACCTCGCGCTTCGACGGCAGCTTCGTGCCGTTCGCGCGCACCGAGGCCGAGCGCAAGGCTGCCGGCGATCCGCGTCCAAGCCTGGAGGTACGCTACGCCAGCCGCGACGCGTTTGTTGCAGCGGTGCGCGCCGCGGCCGAACGCCAGGTCAAGGCCGGCCTGCTGCTGCAGGAAGATTTCGAACGCATCATCGGCGAGCGCGCTGGCCTGTACGACCGCATCATGGCGCGCGATCCGTCCGACCCGGGCTGCGCCTACCTGTTTGCCGCACCCTGATTCGCAGGTTCGGCATCGAGCCGGACGTTGAGGATGGAGTAGGCCTGCGAGACATCGGATGCATAGCCTGCGCTCGCTGCATCGCGCGACAGCCGGAACATGAAAGACGGTTGCGGCGGCGCAGCGCGCGGGTCGCCGGCGGCCACGCCCAATGCCGTCGCTTGATCGCCATCCATCAGGCGTTCCATCAGCTCCAGGATGGCATTGTTGGCCAGCACATCGTTGGAGTAGGCTGCGCCACGAAAGGCCGGGTGCGCGGCATCGAGCCTGCCGCCGGCCTTGTCCGCTGCCGGGCTGTAGCGGCCCGAGCGCAGGTCGTAGCCGTCACCGCGATCCAGGTAGCTCAGGCGTGCGTTGGCAATGTTGAACGGGCCTGGAACGCTGGTGGCGCGGCTCAGGTCGACCAGCAGCGCCCCCTTGTAGCCAACCACTTCCAGCTGGTGCCGGGCGCGCACGACCACGGCGGTGTTTTCGTCAATGCCCAGCCCCAGCTTGTAGCCATGGTGCAGCATGGCTGGCAACATGCGCGCGAAGCGTCCCCGCACCAGGAAGTGCTGGTCGATGAATACCTGGTCGCCGATAAAGCCAAGGCCGGACGCGAGGTCGCGGCCGGACCTCACGCCATGCTGCAGCAGTTCCAGCGTCGGGCGCGGAGCATGGAACATGGTGCTGCTCATGACCGCGGCGCCGGCGCTGGTGCCGGCAATCACCCCGCCGCGCTGGTAAAGCTCCCACACCGCTTGCAGCACCGCACTGCGGCTGCCATCGGGCCGCAGCAGCGCCTGCGTCAGCAAGGCCTGGTCGCCGCCGCTGAAGTACACGCCGCCTGCGGCGCGGATCTCGCCGGCCAGTGCCGCATCGTCAGCACGCGCCCGGTAGTCCGTGCCGCCCAGGCGCACGGCGACCGGCACCACGAATGCATCGGCGCCGTAGCGCTTCAGCGTGGCGGCGATCGCGGCGCCGGAGCGCACAGGCTGTGCGGCGGCGCCGGGCATGACGGCGATGCGCGCCCCCGCGCCGCCTGCCAGCGCCACGATGCGCTGCCACACGTCCGCGGTGTCGGGCCGCAGGGCGCCGCCAATGATGACGAGCGTACCGGCCGGCTCCGGCGCGTCCGCGGCGGACAGCCGCGGCAGGGCGCCGGCCGCCAGCAGCGCGCCGGCAGCCTTGAGGAAGTTGCGCCGCATCAGTGGAAACGATAGTTCGCCGACAGGTACAGCGAGCGCCCGCGTGGATCCGTATAGTTCGGATCGTAGCCGGCCAGGAAGCTGTAGATCTGGTTCGAACGCGGCGGGTTGCTGTCGAACAGGTTGCGGATGCCGCCGCGCACGCGCAGCGCCTTCGACCAGGCATAGCTGCCGGTCAGGTCCCACAGCTGGTAGGCTTTGACGCGACGCTCGCTGCCGTCCGGGTTGGGATTCTGGTCGCGGTAGTGCGAATAGAAGGTCTGTTGCAGCGTGGCTGACCATGGGCCCAGGTCGTAGTCGATGCTGAGCGTATGGCGCCAGCGCTGCACCACCTGGTCATTGGCAAACACACCGGCGCCATTTTGCTCCGGCGCATCGGCTTCGCGCGTCTTGTAGTCGAGTACATAGGTGCCGTTCAGGGCAGCGCCGATGCGGCCCATCGCACTGGCCGTGCCGCGCCAGTTCAGCCCCAGGTCCAGGCCGGAGGTGGCCAGCGAACCGATATTGCGCAGGCGCGAATCGATCGACAGGATCGGCCCCGGGATGCCCGGCAGCGACGGGTCGGCCGCGCCCCGTTCGATGTAGGCGGCATTCCTGACCGGATCGCTGAAGTAGGAGCCTTCCGGCGCCACGATCACATCCTGCTTGCGGATCCTCCAGTAGTCGAGCGTGGCGGTCATGTTGCGCTGCGGCTCAAGCACCACGCCGGCCGAGAACTGTTTCGACGTTTCCGGCCGCAGCCCGGCGCGCCCGCCCAGCAGCTTGTCCGGCTGCAGGCCGCAGTAGTCCGGATTGCCGGTGTTGTCGATGGCAGCGGTTTTGATGCAGCCCAGCGGGTCGTTGTAGATGCCGTTGGTCTGGCCGGTGCGCGGCGGGTTGTTCAGGTCGGCCAGCGACGGCGCGCGGAAGCCCTCACTGTACGATGCGCGGGCCACGACCTGCTTTGCCGGCTGCCAGCGCAGGCCGAACTTGGGATTGGTGGTGCCGCCAAAATCGTTGTAGCGGTCGTGGCGCAGCGCAAGCTGGGTTTCCACGCCGGGCAGGAAGGGCAGGTTCAGTTCCACGTAGGCGGCCCTGACGGTGCGCTCGCCGGTGAACCCGGCGGCAGCACCGTCGCCGCGGATCTCGCCGGCTGCCAGCAGGGCGGAAGGCGTGAAGCGCATTTCTTCCCTGCGATATTCGCCGCCTATTGCCACGGCTGCGGTGCCCCCGGCCATGGCGAACAGGTCGCGCGTACCCTTGGCGTCGATCACGTTGGTGGTGCCGCGCGACTGGCGCGCCGCGTCGTTGATTTTGGCAGCTTCCAGCAGCGCGCGGCCGTCGGCGCCGGAGGGGCCGAACGGGTTGATCTTGCCGGTGGCAAAGGCGGTGTTGAAGGCGCTGGTGCGCACGTAGCCATCGACATACTGGTCATCGACCTTGTTGACACTGTGGTTGATGGCCGTGTCGTAATCCCATCCGGCCAGGGTACCCTTGGCGCCCAGCACCAGGCGCTGTGCCGTTGACTCCACTTCGTTGCTGCGGTTGCCGGCTTCGGCAAGGCGCATCGACACGCGCAGGTCGGTCTTGTTGGTGCTGATCAGGCTGTGCGGATAGTACTGGCCCGCCAGCGGGTAATCCAGGTTGGTGATGGTCAGGGGGCTGATGCGGTAGGTGCTGCGCGTGACGTTATGCAGCGCTTCGGCAAACAGCGTGTGGCCGCCGGCCAGTTCCAGTTCGCCGCGCAGCAGCAGGGAAAGACGCGTGGATTCGGGGAAGATCTCGGTGTCCTGCATGTAGTCATACAGGCAGGCCTGGCTGCCGACAAAGCTGTCGGGTGCGAACACGGTGGCCGGCGGATTGCAGTCCGGCGCCGAGGGATTCAGGCGCGCTCCGGTTGGCGAACCGTTGGGGCGCAGCCGGCGCACGTTGGCGGGGAAGGTGTTGGAGCTGCCTACATCAAGGTTGATGTCAGGCTGGTAGGCCGAGCCGATCCAGCTGCGCTGGCCGGAGCGCAGCGCTTTGCTGTCCTGGTAATCCAGTACGGCCAGCACGTTGTAGCCGTCTTCCGTTATCTTGCCGGCGCCGCCGGACAGGGTTGCCATGGTTTTGCCAGCGCCACCATGCTGGGTGGCGCTGGCGTAGACGCTGGCGTCGGCGCCGGTGTAGTCGGCGCGGGTGATGAAGTTGATCACGCCGCCGATGGCGTCGGTGCCGTAGATGGCGGAGGCGCCGTCCTTCAGCACTTCAACTCGCGCAATGGCGGCGGCCGGGATGGCGTTCAGGTCGACGCCCGCGCTGGCGCCTGGCGAGGCGAAATTGGCGAGGCGTCGGCCGTTCAGCAGCACCAGCGTGGACGACACGCCGATGCCGCGCAGGTTGGCGCCGTTGAAGCCGCGCTGGCCGGAAATGTCGCTGAAGCTGGCGCCGTCGGTCAGTCCGGCTGCGCTGGCCGAGACCTTGCCCAGCAATTCAGCTGCCGTGGTGACGCCGGACTTGTCAATGTCTTCGCGCCGGATCACCTGCACTGGCAGGGCGGTTTCAGCGTCCAGCCGCTTGATGGAACTGCCTGTTATTTCCACGCGTTGCAGCTTGCCTTGTTCTGCCTGCGCAATTGCCGCCCCGCCAGCTCCCAGTGCCATCGCGCCAAACGCAAGGCGCAACAATCCCGCCAGCACCGTAGGTGCCGGAACCTGTCTTTGCTTCATGTGACTCTCTCCTGTTATCGACTCTTCTTGGGTTTTCCTCTGCCGCCGTCCGCGCCATACAGGTATGCGGAGATGGCTTCGGTGAGACGGGCTGCCTTTTCGACGTTGTCCTTGTTGGACACCATCAGCGTGGCAACCAGTGCTTCGATCAGCGCCAGGGCGGCGCTGGAGCTGCTTGGCAATACCGGGTGGGTGGCTTGCGCAAACAGTGCAACATCGGCCAGCTCCGCCAAAGGCGACGCCGGCGAATCGGTGATCGAGACGATGCAGGCCGAGCGGCTGCGGGCGAATCCAGCCAGGCGGATCACGTCCAGCGCATAGCGCGGGAACGAGATCACCACCAGGACATCGTCGGGTGTAATGGTGGCAAGGTGGCCGGCCGCGACCTCGGTGCCGCCGTGTCCGGCCACTTCCACCACATGCTGGCAGAACGGCTGCAGGTGCAGCGACAGCAGGCCTGCCAGGTGCGAGGACAGGCCGAAGCCCATGACGTAGACGGTGCGCGCGCGGGTCAGCTTCTGTACCACCTGTTTCAGGCTGGCCGGGGCCAGCGCCTGGGCAGTGGCGCCGATGTTGGCGACCGTGTATTCCAGGCTTTCCACCGCCGGAGAGTTGCGGCCCTGGCCACGCTCGATATTGCTGCGCAGCTTTTCGACCGGCTGCAGGATGCCCTGCATGGTGGCGGCAATTTCGCCACGCATAGCGGCATAGTTGGAAAAGCCGATGTCACGCGCAAAACGGCTGGCGGTGGCGTTGGAGACGGCGCAGTGTTCGGCCAGTTCCTCGATCCCGAAGGCAGTTACGCGCACCGGATTTCGCAGCACGAATTCGGCGATGGTGCGGCTCGATGCCGAACCCTCGCTGAGGACGCGTTTGAATTCCTGCCCCAGCGCGGACTGGGCGAAGGCTACTTCGGGTGAACTGGCTTCGTATGCGGTAGAGGGCTTCATGTAAGCAAATTTTCAGTTATTTGGAAGATGAAAATTTATCCGATATCCGCAATGTACGCACAGCTAATTCAAAATTCAACATTTTTCTG
>Ga0307416_100001127_pt1 | contig 14363 bp, 16 predicted proteins | sample DK1Cmetagenome_2_FD_203821 | JGI IMG/M metagenome (GOLD analysis project Ga0307416, IMG submission 203821) | Maize rhizosphere microbial communities from greenhouse at UC Davis, California, United States - DK15-C-3 | ecosystem: Host-associated > Plants > Roots > Rhizosphere > Soil | place...
GGCCGCGGCCGCCGACCGCGGTCCCGCCTGCGGGAGCCTACCCAGACGGCCCGCAGTTGGCTAAGCTGCCACTCCAAGCCGCAGTCCGCCGGCAAGGAAGACGAAGGAACGCACCATGAGGCTCTACTACCACCCCGCATCGACGACGAGCCGCACCGTCATGCTGTTCGCCGCCGAGAGCGGCATCGCGCTCGACATGAAGGTGGTCGACCTGTTCACCGGCGAGCACACCAAGCCGGAATTCGCGACGATCAATCCCAATCGCCTGGTACCGGTGCTCGAGGACGGCGACTTTCGCCTGACGGAGAGCTCGGCGATCCTGAAGTACCTGGCCGACAAGGTCGGCTCGCCGCTCTATCCGAAGGATCTGCAGGCGCGCGCCCGCGTCAACGAGCGCATGGACTGGATCAACACCCAGCTGTGCCGCGACTTCGCCTACGGCTTCGTCTACCCGCAGATCTTCTCGTTCCACAAGCGGCGCAGCGACGAGGCGCACGACGCCACGCTGCAATGGGGCAAGGAGCGCGCCCAAGGCTGGCTCAAGGTGCTGAACGACGACATTCTCGGCGCCGGCCACGCATACCTGTGCGGTGAGGCGATGACGATCGCCGACCACTTCGCCGCGCCATTCGTGGCGCTGGGCGAGCTGACCGGGAGCGACTTCTCCGCCTATCCCAACGTGCAGCGCTGGCTCGCGCGCATGAAGTCGCTCAAGCACTGGAGCCCGGTGTTCGAGGCGATCAGCGGCTACGGCGCGACGTTGAAGGGCCAGCCGATGCTGGCGGTCTGACCGGCCGCCAAGGAGATCGACCATGATCCGCAAGCTGCACCACAACGCCTACCGCTGTCGGAACTCGGAGGAGACGCGGGCTTTCTACGAGGGCTTCCTCGGCCTGCCGCTGGCCGAGACGCTGGAGATCCGGGAAACCAAGAGCGGCCGGGCGACCGACGCGCTGCACACGTTCTACCGGCTCGACGACGGCTCGTACCTGGCGTTCTTCGAGGTCCCCGACATGCCGTTCGAGTTCAAGCCGCAGCACGACTTCGATCTCCACATCGCGCTGGAAGTCGACCGTGCCTCGCTCGAGCAGATGTTCGCCAAGGGCAAGGCCAACGGCATCGAGACGCGCGGCGTCTCGAACCACGGCTTCATCGATTCGATCTATTTCCGCGATCCCAACGGCTACGTGATCGAGCTGTGCGCCAAGCGCGAGGGCCACGACGCGGCGATGGATCCTGCCAGCAACGGAGCGCGGGAGAAACTGCAGCGCTGGACCGCCGCCAGGCGCAGCGCAATGCCGGCCTGAGCTCGACAGACACGCCGCGCGTGCGCTTCGCGGCGCCGGCGCGATCTACCACTTGTTGCGCAGCTCGCGCAGCTTGACGAACACCGTCTTCGCGTCCGGTTGCTCGGGCAGGTCTGGAAACTCCTTGCGCAGCGCCGCGATGACGCTCGGGCTCGACAGGCGCAGGAACGTGTTGATCCGCTTCTCCTCGTCGAGCGTCGTCACGTGCATCGTCGCCGGGTCGTGGCTGCTCACCTCGGGCAGCAGCGCCTTCGCGTCGGCGTTGTCGGGCTCGCGCGCGAGCGTGAAGCGCAGGTTGTTCTCGATGTAGTCGTGGCCCGCGTAGACGCGCGTGTCGCCGGGCAGCTTCGCCAGCTGGTCGACGAAGGTCGCGTACAGCGCCTCCGGATCGCCGCCGTTGTGGCAGTTGCCGGCACCGGCATTGAACAGCGTGTCGCCCGAGAACAGCGCCGGGGCGTCGCCGTGCGAGCGCAGGCAGACGTGGCACATCGTGTGGCCGGGCGTGTCCATGCATTCGAGCTCGACGCTCTTGCCGACCTTGACGACATCGCCGGCCTTGACGCCGCGGTCGACGCCGGCGATGCGCGCGCCGGCCCGGTGGTGCGCGATCACCTTCGCCCCGGTCGCCGTGACGACCGCCGCGTTGCCGCCGGTGTGGTCGTGGTGCTCGTGGGTGTTGAGGACCTGCGTGATCCGCCAGCCTTTCACGCGCGCCGCGTTCAGGCACTTCTCGTGATCGAGCGGATCGATCGCGAGCGCCTCGCCGGTCTCCGGGCAGGCGATCAGATAGTTGTAGTTGCGGTAGGCGTTGCCGGTCCAGATGCGCTCGACGATCATGCGTTGCTCCAGGCCGCGAGTCGGCCTTGGCCGATGATGCCACCGAGACGCGGGCGAGCGGCCCGCACGGCGAGCGTGTCGCCGGGAGCTGGGGCGTTCAGCCCTTGCCCATCTTGCCTTGCAGGACCGCGACCAGGTGTTCCTTGGCCTCGGCGAGGTGCGCCTTGTCGGCGTCGTGCACCTTGCGGAAGAAGGCGGTGCACTCGGGCGAGCCGGCCTGCTCGGCGTCGCGAATGTACTGGTCGTAGGCGAGCAGTGCCTGCGCCTTGTTCTGGATCAACGTGATCCAGTCGTAGGCCAGGTCGCTGAGCGGATGCGGATCGGCGGATGTTTCCTTCATGGCGTCCTCCTTGCGATAGCCAGGGTGTTCTTGGCAATCGGCACGCCTTGCGCCATCGCCGCGACGCGGCAGTGTCCTCAGGGGACGAGCGGTCCGAGGGCGACGGCGTCGGCTTCGCGTGCCCGTCCACCGGCGGCAGCTGGAGCGAGCTGCAGGACGACGCAAAAGCCGCGCTCTTGGGCGGGCAGCGTCATCCTGCCGCCGTGGGCACGCGCGACCAGGTCGGCCAGCATCAGGCCGAGGCCGGTGTGCCCTTCGTACGACTGCGCGTCGATCGCTTCCTGCAGCTCGCGACGGCGCTCGGCATCGATCCCGCAGCCGTCGTCGTCGACGCGCAGCACGTCGGGCGCGGGTGTCGAGAAGGTCACCGAGCGCGCGCCGTGGCGCTGCGCGTTGTCGAGCAGGTTCAGCACTGCGGCGGTGACGAGGTCGGCGTCGGCCTTCAGCGGCGTCGTGCCGCGCGCCTCGAGCGCGAGGCCCTCGACCGGCAGCCGCGCCGCCAGGGCGGCGACGTCGATCTCGCTGCGCTGCGCCTCGGCGCCGCTGCGAAACATCGCGAGCAGCGCGACGACGACGTGCTGCAGGCGCTCGGCCGCCGTGCGCACGCGCTGCAGGCGCGGCCGGTGCTGCGCGTCGACCTCGCGCAGCGCGACCGCGAGCTGCGCGTCGATGCCGGCGAGCGGCGTTCGCAAGGCGTGGGCGGCGTGCGACGTGAACGCGCGTTCGTGCGCGATGCGCCGCGTCAGCCGCCCCGCCAACGCGTCGATCGCGGCATGCACCGGCTGCAGCTCGTCTCGCTGCGCGACGCCGAGCGTCGCGCCGGGCTGCACCGGGTCGTAGTGCGCCAGGCGCTGCGAGAGATCCTGCAGCGGCCGCAGCTCGTGGCGGACCCGCGCGCGCAACCAGAGCACGGCGAGCAGCGTCATCGGCGCGCCGGCGAGCAGCACGGCGAAGGCGACCTCGTCCTGCGCCTCGCCCCGCTCCGCCGTCGTCTGCGCGACGTACACCATCTGCCCGTCGCTCCCGGCCGCGAGGCCGTAGACACGCCATCCCGGCACGTCGGAGAAGCCGGGCGTCGGCGTCTCGTGCAGCGGCGTCTTCGGCGCTCCCTGCGCCGTCGAGACGACGCGGGCGCTGCCCTGGTGCGCGACGAGCTGCCACGTGAAGCGACCGCCCGCCTGCGACGCGGCCGGCGTTGCGGGCAAGTCGGCGAGCGCCGTCCGGTTCTGCACGAGCGGCCCGATCAGGCCTTCGGCAGCGCTCTGCAGCGAATCGTCGAGCAACTCCTCGACCTCTTCCTGGACGACCGTCCACATCGCCGCGCCGAGCGCGGCGCACCACAGCACGGACCACAGCACCAGCGAGCGCACCAGGCGGCCGCCGATCGACGCCGGGCGCGCGAGCCTCACGCCGCGTCCCCGAGGCGATAGCCGAGGCCGCGCACGGTCTCGACCAGGTCGCGGCCGAGCTTGCGGCGCAGGCTCGACACGTGGACCTCGATCGCGTTGCTGGCCAGCTCGCTCTCGAAGCCGACGACGAGCCGTTCGAGCTCGTCCTTGGCGACGATGCGTCCGGGCCTGAGCGTCAATGCCTCGAGCACCGACCACTCGCGCGACGTCAGCTCGATCCGCTCGCCGTCGAGCCAGGCGCAGCGCGCGACGAGGTCGACCTCGACGCCGCCGACGCGCACGCGCGCGCCGGCGCTGCCGGCGCTGCGACGGCAGACGGCGCGCAGCCGCGCCGCCATCTCCTCCGGCGCGAACGGCTTGACGAGGTAGTCGTCGGCGCCGCTGTCGAGCCCGCGCAGCCGGTCCTCGAGCTGGTCGCGCGCCGTCAGCATCAGCGCCGGCGCGACGTCGCCGCGCCGGCGCCGGGCGCCGAGCCAGTCGAGCCCCGAGCCGTCGGGCAGCTGCCAGTCAACGAGATAGGCGTCGAACGGCTCGCCGCGATAGCGGTCGACGTCGCCGAGCCGACGCACCCACTCGACCGCGTGCCCGTCGACGCGCAGGAAGTCGCGCAGGCCTTCGCCGAGCAGCTCGTCGTCTTCGATCAGAAGCAGGCGCATCGCGGCAACAGTGAGATAGAGGCACGGTACCACCGGCGCGGGCCGCGCCGCTTCAGCCGCGCTTCAGGCTCGGCGCGTCGAATGTCGCCATGACGCCTTCCGCTGGCAGCGCCGAGCGCTTCACCTTCACGGCCAGCGTCGAGCAGGTCGTCGCAGCCGTGTGCGTGTTCTGGGCCTTCAGCGCCAACCGCATGTTCCTCGACGTCGCCCTCAAGAACCTCGGCGGGGCGACGAACGCGCTCGGCTTCGGGCTCGCCCTGCTGACGATGCTGGTGTCGCTGCACTACCTGCTGATCACGCCGTTCGCGTTTCGCCGCACCGTCAAGCCGCTGCTGACGCTGCTGCTCTTCGGCACCGCCGTCGCCACCCACTACATGCAGAGCTACGGCGCGGTCCTCGACGCGTCGATGATGAGAAACGTGTTCCGCAGCGACCCCGCCGAAGTGCGCGAGCTGCTGTCGTGGACGATGACCGCGCACCTGCTCGTCTTCGCCGGATTGCCGGCAGCGCTGCTCTGGCGGGTCCGGATCGAGCACCGCCGCTGGCCGCGCGCCGCCGCCGGCAAGCTCGCCGGCGTGCTGCTCGCCGCGATCGCGTTCTTCGCGGCGCTGCTGCCGGTGTTCAAGCCGTTCGCGTCGCTGGTGCGCACTCACCGGGAGATCCGCCACCTTGCCGCGCCCGCGAACTTCGTCTGGGCGAGCGGCGCGGTCGCGCTGACCCAGATCCGCGGCGCGACGAAGCCGCGTCAGCCGATCGGCCTCGACGCCGCGCCGGGGCCGCTCTGGTCCGCGCGCAGCCGGCCGCTCGTGGTCGTGCTGGTCGTCGGCGAGACGGCGCGCGCCGCCAACTGGGGACTGAGCGGCTACGCGCGGCAGACGACACCCGAGCTGGCGCGGCTGCCGGTGATCAACTTCAGCGACGTCACGAGCTGCGGCACCGACACCGAGACGTCGCTGCCCTGCATGTTCGCCCCGGTCGGCCGGCGCGACTACGACGAGGCGCGCATCCGCGGCAGCGAATCGCTGCTGCACGTGCTCGGCCATGCCGGCGCGGCCGTGCACTGGCGCGACAACCAGTCCGGCTGCAAGGGCGTCTGCGCCGGGCTGTCGCAGGACGAGGTGATGTCGCTCAACGCGGCCGGCATCTGCAGCGACGGCCGCTGCCTCGACGAGGGGCTCCTGGTCGGCTTGAACGATCGCCTGGCTGCCGCCCACGCCGGCAGGGGCACGCCGCCGACGCAGCTGCTGGTCCTGCACCAGCTCGGCAATCACGGGCCGTCCTACTTCCGCCGCTACCCGCCCGCGTTCGCGCATTTCACGCCGGCCTGCGAGAAGGACGATCTCCAGCAGTGCACGCGCGACGAGATCGTCAACGCCTACGACAACGCCCTGCTCTACACCGACCACGTGCTCGCCGGCATCATCGCGACGCTGCAGCGCAACGAGGCCGACGTCGACTCCGCCCTGGTCTACGTCTCGGACCACGGCGAATCGCTCGGCGAAGCGAACCTGTACCTGCACGGCCTGCCCTGGTTCATCGCGCCGAAGGAGCAGAAGCAGGTGCCGATGGTGATGTGGCTCTCGTCGGGCTTCGCGCGCGCGAACGCGCTCGACACGGAATGCCTGCGCCGGCGGGCCGCGGCGCCGGCGACGCACGACCACCTGTTCCACACGGTGCTGGGGCTGCTCGGCGTGACGACGTCGCTCTACGAGCCCGAGTGGGACCTCGGGCACGGCTGTCGCGCGGTCGCCCTGCCTTGACGGCTGCTCCGCAAGGCCGTCGCGATCTGCGCATCACCGCGGCGTCGCTCGCCGCGGTGCTCGCCTGGGACCTCGGCGGCGCCGACCTCCGGGTCGAGCGACTCTTCGCGATCGCGCAGGGGTTCGCGGCGCGCGACAGCATCTGGGCGAGCACCGTGCTGCACGGCGGTGGGCGTTGGCTGGCGTGGGCGCTGGCGGCGGCGCTGGTCGCGGTCGCGCTGCGGACGCCCGCGCGCGTTCGCGGCGGCCCGGATCGCGGCCAGCGCATCGGCTGGCTCGGCACGATGCTGCTGTGCGCGCTCGCAGTGCCGGCGCTGAAGCACTTCAGCGCCACCAGCTGCCCGTGGGACCTCGCCGAGTTCGGCGGTGCGGCGCGCTACCTCTCGCACTGGAGCTGGCAGCGCGGCGACGGCGGCCCGGGGCACTGCTTTCCGTCGGGCCATGCGGTGACGGCCTTCGCCTTTTTCGGCATGCACTTCCTCTGGCGCGGCCACGACTCCGCGCGGGCACGCGCCTGGCTGCTCGCGGTGCTCGCGGTCGGCACGCTGCTCGGCTTCGGCCAGTCGGCCCGCGGCGCGCACTATCCCAGCCACACGTTCTGGTCGGCATGGCTCTGCTGGACGATCTGCGCCGGCGTCGACCGCCTCCGCACGTGGCGGCCCAGGCCGGCGCGGTGGCAGGAGACGTCGGCGCTGCCGTGAATGCGAACCGGGCGAGCCGCGATGGCGCGCAAGGAGATCGCGGCTCAGTCCATGAGCGCCGGCGCTCGCCGGATCCAGGCGTCGCTCGCGAGCTGGGCGAGCATGAACGCGGCCACGTCGGCGCGCGCGATCCTGCCCATGCCGCAGATCGAGTCGTCGTCCGCCGCGCGCCAGGCGCCGCGCGCGGGACCGTCGGTGAGCAGGCCGACGCGGACGACCGTCCAGGCGAGATCGCTCGCGGCGAGCGCCCGCTCCATCGCCTCCTTGTCGGCGACTTCGCTGCGCAGGACCGCGCCGAACAGGACGTGGCGCACGAACCAGCCGACGCGCGCGCGCGAATCGCCGGCCCCGAAGGTGGACATGGCAACGATCCGGCGCACGCCGTGTCGGGCCATTGCCGGCGCGATGGTGTGCATCGCCGACGCGCAGACGCGCGCCCGACGCCGCCACGGACGCCCGCCGAGCGCACACAGCACGGCGTCGTGACCGGCGACGGCGCGCTCGACCGCGCCCGGGTCGCGCGTGTCGCCGGCGACGACGACGAGTCGGGGCCGCGCCGCCAGCGCCGCGGCATCGCGCGCGAATGCCGTCACCGCATGCCCGGCATCGAGCGCCTGCGCGACGAGCTGCCGGCCGGTGCCGCCGGTGGCGCCGAAGACGACGATCCTCATCGCTCACCGCAGCGGCTTCGTCAGGTAGACGCCTTCGCGGCCGACGATGACGATCCGCGCCGGCATGAAGATCGTGCAGTCGTCGCACGGCGCGCGGATCTCCTCGGCGCCGTCGGTGGCGATGAGCTCGCCCGCGGCGAAGGTCTCGAAGCCGATCAGCGGACGGACGAAGGCGAAGTCGGGCGTCCGGATCACGTGCGTGCGCAGCAGCTCGAAGCGACGCGGCGGCGCTGCCGCCGACGCAGCCGGCCGGTCGACGAGACCGAAGTGGGCAAGGAACTTCATCGCGACGTCGGTGGCCAGGTCGGCGCTCGCCTGGTTGAAGTGCTGGCCGCATTCGACGACCAGGGCCGAGCCGCCGCCGTCCTCGCGTCCGTGCGAATCGTGCTGCACGAGCGGCGTTCCCGAGCCGAGCCCGGCGGGCATGACGAGGTGCACGTCCGGCGGCGCGATCGCCCGCGCGACGGCGGCATTGCGCGCGAACGACGGATAGACCCAGAACGGCACGACGTCCTGGCTCGTCGAATGGATGTCGAGGATGTGGTCGGCCGCCGCCACCGCCGGCCGCATCTCGCGCGCGCGCCGCAGCTCGACGCTGTCGTCGCTGCCGTCGAGCCAGGCCGGCGACCAGATGCGGTTCAGGTAGTGCGTGATCTGGCGGCTGTCGAAGGGCTTGGCCGGATCGAAGGTCTCGTACGCCGCGACGTTGGCGAAGCTCAGCGTCAGCGTGCCGATCTTCGGGCGAACGCCGCTCTCGAGCAGATGGCACACCGCGACCATGCCGCAGAACTCGTTGCCGTGCGTCAGCGCGTTGACCATCACGTGCGGGCCGGGCTGCCCGGACTCGAAGCGATGGACGTAATCGATGCCGGTGTTGCCGGCGCGGTAGCGCGAAAGGTCGCGCGGGGTGACTTCGATCGTGGGCAGACGTGTGGTCATGGCCGCCATTGTGCGAGCCTGGCGAGGCGAGAAGCCGTGCAGGCCTGCGCCTCGATGTCGGCTCGGGTCGCGTGATCGGCGGCGGCAAACGCGTCGACCCTGCGCGCGTCCCGGGATCTCGTCCGTCGCAAACTCGGACGCGATCACCGGGAGACGAGCATGAGGACCGCAATCGGCATCGCCGCGCTTTCGCTCGCGACCATCGGCCTGCCGTTGACGGCGGACGCCCAGTACGCGCAGACCAACCTGGTCTCGAACCTCCCGGGGCTGGCCACGATCACCGATCCCCTGCTGGTGAACCCCTGGGGCATGTCGCGCACGACGACGAGCCCGTTCTGGACATCGAACCAGGGGACGAGCACCAGCACCCTGTACGCGATCACCGGCAGCACCAACGTCAGCCCGGTGCTCGCCATCAACGCGAACGGCTTCGTCGGCATTCCGACCACCGCGGCCGGCCCGCAGGGGCCGACCGGTCAGGTCGCCAATCCGAACGCCGTCTCGTTCCAGGTGGCGGGAACTGCCGCCAGATTCATCTTCGCCAATCTCAACGGGACGATCTCCGGCTGGGTGCCCGGCGCCTTGACGTCGACCATCCAGGCGACGACGCCGGGTGCGGTGTACACGGGGCTCGCCATCGACAGCGCAGCAACGCGGCTCTACGCCGCGAACAACGCGGGCGCGCGGATCGACGTCTTCGACAGCGCCTTTGCGCCGACCACGCTGACCGGATCGTTCACCGATCCCGCGCTTCCCGCCGGGTTCGCGCCGTTCAACGTGCAGGACATCGCCGGCAGGGTCTACGTGACCTATGCGCCGGTCGGCCTCGTCGCGCAACGGGCAGCGCTGCCCGGCGCCGGCTTCGTCAGCGTCTTCGACGAGGACGGCGCCTTCCTGCAACGTCTCGTCAGCGGCAGCCAGCTCGCCTCGCCGTGGGGAGTCGCGCTCGCGCCGGCCGGCTTCGGCGTCTTCGGCAGCGACCTGCTGGTCGGCAACTTCAGCTTCGCGAGCAGCGTCATCAACGCATTCGACCCGATCACCGGAACGTTCGAAGGCTCGATCCCCATCGACGTCGGTCCGGGCAACACGCCCGGCGGTCTGTGGGGGCTGATGTTCGGCAGCGGCGCCGGCAACGGCGGCGATGCCAACACGCTCTACTTCCTGAACGGCATCAACGGCGAGACAGCCGGCCTGTTCGGCGCGATCACCGTGGTTCCCGAGCCCGAGATCCTGACACTTCTCGGCGTCGGACTCGCCGCGATCGGCTGGCGCAGGCGCAACGCCCTGCACAACTGACCAAATTCAGACGCCTTCCGGCACGTCGAACGGCCACGTCAGCAACACCTCGTCCGCGACGCGGATGGGGTCGAGGTGGCCGCGAAAGGCGTGAACCGCTTGCGTCAGGTGCAGCAACTGCGCCGCCGAGCCCGGCGCGCGGCGGTTGGCGAGGCGCGCGAAGAACGCGTAGTGCCAAGCAAAGCACTCCGTCGGCGACTTCGTTCCGATTCGCGATTGGGCCATCGGCTTCGATAGGCAAGGACCGTACCGTCCCGAAGCTGACAAATCCTGCCATCGGCGGCTGGCATGATCGATCCCACGATGCAACGACGCAAACTCGTGCGCCTCGCGGCTGCGGCGCTTCTCGCCGGACGCGGCGTCGCGCAGGCGCAGGGCCGCGCGACGAAGCAGCCTGTCGGCATCGGCTTCGTCGGCAGCGTGCCCTTCGCGACGTGGCCCCTGCGTGCGGCGTTCGCGGAGGCGATGCGCGAGCGCGGCTGGGTCGAAGGCGTGCACTACGCGATGCACGCCGTGAGCTACGAAGGTCGCGGCGAGCGCATTCCGATCGTCGCCGCCGAGCTGGTGCAGCGCCGACCCGATGTCATCGTCGCCGGTGGAACGCCGCCGGTGGCGGCGTTGATGAGGCTGACGTCGACGATCCCGATCGTCTTCGTCGGCGCCGTCGACCCGGTCGCCGACGGCTTCGTCGCCAGCATCGCCCGGCCGGGCGGCAACGTCACCGGCCTCGGCGGCCTCGGCCAGGGCGTGCTGACCAAGCAGCTCGAGCTGTTGACGCGCGCCGCACCGAGGGCGGAGCGCATCGGCATCGTCTTCAATCCCGACCTCCGCGCCCATGCCACCGGCCGGCTCGAGGTCGATGCGGCGGCCGCCGGCCTCGGCGTGCAGCTGCGGCCGGTCGCGCTGCGCGCCCCCGACGAGATCGCAGCGGCCGCGCGAGCGCTGCTGCGCGAGCGGGTCGACGCGGTGCACTTCTTCGCCCAGCCGTTCTTCAACGCCCACCGTCATCGGCTCGCCGCGCTCGCGCTCGAGCATCGCTGGCCCGCGGTGTCGGGATTCGAGGAAGACGCGCGCGCAGGGATCCTGCTGTTCTACGGCGCGAGGCTCGAGGATGCCGTCCGTCGCGTGCCCTACTACCTGGACCGCATCCTCACCGGAACGCCGCCCGCCGAGCTGCCGGTCGAGCAACCGTCGCGCTTCTACCTGACGATGAACCTGAAGACCGCCCGGGCGCTCGGCCTGGCGCTGCCGCGGTCCCTCTTGATGCAGGCCACCGAAGTGATCGAATAGCGTCGACGGCCGCCGGCCTCAGCTCAGCGCGCCGGGGTTGAGCATCATCGTCCGGCTGTCCTCGTCGTCCGCGACCGCGTGCGCCGGGCCGGCCAGCCGCAGGTTCAGGGTGTTGGCGACGCAGATGTGCGTGCCGCTCCGCACCGGGACCTCGACACCCTTGGCGACCGGCTGGCCGTCGATCGTCGTCAGGCCGTCGGAGAGCGTCCGCAGGCGCAGGCCGTCGGGGGCGCGCCGCAGCTCGAAATGCCAGCGGCTGATCTGCCGCGACAGCGCCGGGTCGGGATGGAACAGCACGATGTCGTTGGCGCGCGCGCCCTCGGGCTCGTGCAGGCGGCCGAAGCTGACGATGTCCTGCTGCGGCAGCGCGATCTGCTGCTCGGTCTCCTCGATCAGCACGCGGCGCGGGAACGCCGCCGGGTCGCGCCAGTCGAGCTCGAGGAGGTCGAACGGCTGCGTCACGCCCTTCAGCTCGCGCACGCCGATCGGGTGGCAGAGCAGCCGCAGCTGCGGCCCGAACTCGAGGAACACCTGGCGGGTCAGGCAGACCGCGCCCGGCTCGGCGACGCGCGCGACGCGGGCGGCGACGTGGACCGAATCGCCGGTCACCAGCTGCCCGTCGGTCAGCACCGAGCCCCAGTGCAGACCGATGCGAACGGCGAGCTGGTGCTCGCGCGCGCGCGCCGCGTTCTCGAGCGCCATCGCCTGCTGGAAGGCGACGATGCCGCGCACCCCCGCCTCGACGCCGGGGAAGACGCAGAAGACGCCGTCGCCGACCGCGTCGACGATCCGACCCTGGGCGTCGGCGGCGGCCTGGCCGAGGAGGTCGACGTGCAGCTGGTGCAGCTGGCGGCCGGTCGCGTCGCCGAAGCGCGCGAAGTACGCCGTCGAGCCGACGATGTCGGAGAACGCCATCAGGAGCGACCGCTCGAAGCGACGCCGCAGCTCGTGCTGCAGCTGGTTCTGCAGACGGACGATCTCCGTCATCGTGAGGGTGTTGAGGTCGATCATCGGAGCGGTCCGGCCCGGACGGTCCCATTGTGAAGGTTCGCCCGAACGCGATCAAAGGGGAGCGCCCGGGGTCGCGCTATCGTCCGTCGATGGACATCACCCTCGCCCAGGCCAACCAGATCATCGCCGGCGCGCTGCAGCGCGCCACCGACGCCGGCCACAAGCCGATGGCGGTGGTCGTGCTCGACGCCGCCGGCCACCTCCGGAGCGCCCAGCGCCAGGACGGCGCCAGCATGTTTCGCATCGACATCGCCACCGGCAAGGCGTGGGCGTCGATCGCGATGGGCGCCGCATCGCGCGTCCTGACGCAGCGCGCCAAGGACCTGCCGGCGTTCTTCGGCGCGCTCGCCGCCACCGGCAACGGCAAGTTCATCCCGCAGACCGGCGCCGTGCTCATCCAGGATGCGGAGGGCAACGTCATCGGTGCCGCGGGCGCGAGCGGCGGCACGGGCGACGAGGACGAGGCGATCTGCATCGCCGGCATCGAGGCGGCGGGGCTGCAGCACGGCTGACGCGGGCGCGGCTGGTCCCAGTGCGTGCCTCCCTGCGCTCCGTGACCGCGCTCGAGCCGCTGAGCGTTCCCGTCTTTCGCTTGCTGTGGAGCACGTGGCTCACCGCCAACCTGTGCATGTGGATGACCGACGTGGCGGCCGCGTGGACGATGACCACGCTGACGAGCACGCCGATCTGGGTCGCGCTCGTGCAGTCGGCGTCGACGCTGCCGGTGTTCCTGCTCGGGCTGCCGAGCGGCGCGCTCGCCGACATCCTCGACCGGCGCCGCTGGCTGATGGCGACCCAGCTCTGGCTCGCGGCGACGGCCGTCGCGCTCTGCGCGGTGACGGCGCTCGGGCTCATGACGTCGCCGCTGCTGCTGGTGCTCGTGTTCGCCAACGGCATCGGCCTGGCGCTGCGCTGGCCGGTGTTCTCGGCGATCGTTCCCGAGCTGGTGGCCAAGGAGCAGCTCGCGTCGGCGCTGGCGCTGAACGGCGTCGCGATGAATCTCTCGCGCATCGTCGGCCCGCTCCTCGCCGGCGCCCTCATCGCCAGCGCCGGCAGCGTCTGGGTGTTCGCGTTGAACGCCGTGCTCTCGCTGCTGTCGGGCTTTCTCATCCTGCTGTGGCGCCACGAGCATCGGCCGAGCCCGCTCGGCCAGGAGCGGCTGCTGAGCGCGATGCGCGTCGGCGTCCAGTTCATCCGCCAGTCGCTGCGCCTGCGCGCCGTGCTCCTGCGCGTCTCGATCTTCTTCCTCCATTCGACGGCGCTGCTGGCGCTGCTGCCGCTTCTCGCGCGCGGGCTCAAGGGCGGCGATGCCGGCACGTTCACGCTGCTGCTCGCCTGCATGGGCGCCGGCGCGATCATCGCGGTGCTCGCGCTGCCGCGCCTGCGGCAACGGTTCGGCCGCGACCACCTCGTCGTCGGCGGCACGGTGGTGCAGTCGGCAGCGACCGCGGTCATGGCCGTCGCGCCGAGCGCGTGGGTCGCGGTGGTGGCGATGACCGCCGGCGGCATGGCCTGGATCACGGTCGCCAACTCGCTAGCCGTCTCGGCACAGATGGCGCTGCCCAACTGGGTGCGCGCGCGCGGCATGGCGAGCTACCAGATGGCGATCATGGGCGCGAGTGCGCTCGGCGCCGCGCTCTGGGGCCAGGTGGCGACGATCGGCACGATGCAGACGGCTCTCTTCTCGGCGGCGGCAAGCGGGATCCTGCTGATGCTGCTCGCGGTCCGCTTCGTCAGCGACCGCGGCGAAGAGGAAGTCGACATGACGCCGGCGCGCGCCGGCTGGGCCACGCAGCCGTCCGGAACGCCGCCGGAGAACGGCCGCGTCGTCACCACCGTCGAGTACGTCGTCGACCCCGAGCGTGCCGAGGCGTTCATCGACGTCATGCAGCAGACCCGGCGCGCCCGCCTGAGCGAAGGCGCGATCGGCTGGGAGCTGCTGCGCGACATCGGCGAGCCGGCGCGCTTCGTCGAGGAGATCGTCGACGAGTCGTGGACCGAGCACCTGCGGCGCTTTCACCGCGCGACGGCGGCGGACATCGCGCTGCGCGAGAGGAGGCTCGCATTTCATCGGGGCGAGGAGCCGCCGGTGATCACGCGCTATGTGGCGAGGCGCTCGTGAGCGTCCGCAACGAGCGGGCAACCG
>Ga0307416_100001128_pt1 | contig 14361 bp, 10 predicted proteins | sample DK1Cmetagenome_2_FD_203821 | JGI IMG/M metagenome (GOLD analysis project Ga0307416, IMG submission 203821) | Maize rhizosphere microbial communities from greenhouse at UC Davis, California, United States - DK15-C-3 | ecosystem: Host-associated > Plants > Roots > Rhizosphere > Soil | place...
CTAGCGCCGGCAGGAGGCGCGGGGGAGTGCGCATGGCGTCGAAGAACGCGACCACCGAGTCGAGCGCGGTGACCGCGCGGCGTGGATCGGAGCCTAACGATACACCGGCCCGCGCGAGCTGGAGGTCAGCGCGGATCCAGCCCTGCGCGTTGCCCGCCGCGAGCCGATCGATCAGCGGCGCTGCGGCTTCTATGTCTCGAGCCGCCCGGGCCGTGTCACCCACGGCGGTGAGCAGCCGCGCCCGTGCGAGGAGCGCCTCGGCGAGAAACTCGGGCGACTTGGTCGCCCTGGCGACCGCGACGCCCTCGTCCTGGATCGGGACGCTCGCGCGGAGATAGCCACCGTCCGCGGCGGCCTGGGCCCAGACGTACAGTAGGTTGTGGAGCGACATCGAGGCGCGGTAGCCGCGCAGCGTGATGAGCGCCTGGTGCAGGGACGCGTGCGACGTCGACGCATCACCCATCAAGTACTCGGCGTCCGCGGCGAGGAACTGCGCTGCCCCGACGTGCTCTCGCTCCCCGGCACGCTGGAACAGGTGCGCGGCGGCCCGGAATCGGCCGAGCCCCTGCTCGTAGCGCCCGCTCCGCCCCAAGGCGAGCCCCTGCACCCACAGAGCGTGAGCGGCGAGCGCCGGGTAGCGCAGCGTATCGGTTGCCGAAACCAAGCCACGAACGATGCGCTCGGCCGAATCCGCGCGCCCGCCTTGCAGCAGTGCCCCGCCCTGAAAGAGCGTCGCCCAAGCTCGCAGGGGCTTCGATCGCCCGCTGCTCCCGAGTGCGCTCCGGAACGAGCGCTCTGCCTGCCCGAAGTCTCCGCGCACGAGGGCGGCGCGGCCGGCCGCATAGTCGCGGTGCGCGCCCGCGAGCAGCCGGAGCGCGGCATCCTGTCCCGCCTGCCCCTGGATCGCTCGAACGGCGTCGTGGAGCGAGGCGTCCCCCCCACGTTCCTCCAGGGCTCTCCCGATCGCGGCGGCACGGCGCAGGAAATCGTCGCCGCGCGCGCCATCGCCGCGCAGCACGGCGGTGCCCCACTCGCCGAGCACCGTGTCCCATCCCGCAAACCGAGCCTCCTGCGGGGCCCGTGCGGCGTACGCCAGGAGCGCCGCGGTGGACGCGTCGGCTGCGCGAGGCGGCGGGACGTCGATGACCGTGCGAATCGCGCGCAAACGCTGTCGCGCCTCCTCCGCCCAATCCGAGAGGGAATCCACGGCGAGGAACTCCGACCACGCTCGGGCGGCCTGCTCGTCCAGTCGGAGCCTGTCTCGCGCCAATGCGGCGTTGAAGCGCGCCGCCTCGTTTCGTGGTTCGAGCTGGAGGGCGCGATCCGTCGCCTCGATCGCATCTAGCAGGTTGCGGGGATCCTGGTCCATCTCGGCGCGCGCGATACACGCCGCCGCCAAGTCGACGAGCACTGGAACGGGGCGGTCGCTCAGGCGTGCGGCCGCCTGCAGGTATGAGATGGACCGTGCGAGTGACTTTCCGGCACTGTCCGCCCACAGCAGATCGATGAGCGCGGCCGCGTGCATGCCGTCGGCATCGACCCCGGCGTGCACGGCGGCCGACGCGCGCTGGGCTATGTCGAGTGCCGCCGACGGGGCCCGCTCGCCTGACGCGCCGGGGCACCGAGCTTGGGCGATGGTACCATCGGGAGGGACCTGCGCGGGACAGCGCTGGTACGTGGTCGCGATCGACAACTGCGCGCCGGCCGCGCGCGCGGGGCGTGTTCGGGCCAGCTCGCCGATGAGGCCACGCGGGGGGCTCGTGCAGACCGACAGCTCGCCGACGCACGCGAGGCCTCCGCCGATGCAGAGCAACGCGCCCACGGCCACGGCAGCGGCCGGCCAGCGGGAGAGCGGCGGCATGCGAAGACGTCGGGTGCTGAGTGGGCGCGGAGACGGCCTAGCGACTCGGGGGCCGTGCCCGGTTGCCGGCCTCGGCGGACTGCGGACTATAGTGCAGTGCCGCGCGGGCGGCCAGAGCGCCATTCCTCTGCGCGCGCACCGCGGGAAAGCAGGCTCGCGATCAGCGGGCAGGCAACGCCGCGCGATTGGAGCCGGATGTCACAAATTGGGCCGAACCCGGGTGGCCGGCTTCCCCGGCGCGGCCACGCTCGCTATCGGCGAGTCGCGAAGGCGGGCGTTGCCCGAATGGCCCGGACGGGCGCGCGGGGCGCGGACGTCTCACGCTTGCGGGCCGACGCCCGCCGTGCGCCTCAGCGCGCGAGTGTCGCGACCGCCGCTCGCACCCTGCCGATGGCCTCGTCGAGATCCGCTTGCGCCGAGGCGAAAGAGAACCGCAGCCGCCCCTCGCCGCGCGCCCCGAACGCTGCGCCGTCGATCGCCGCGACGCCGTGGTCGTCGAGCAGCCGGCGGGCGAACTCGCGCGAGTTGAGCCCGTGGCGTGCGAGGAGCAGCGAGAAGTCGGGGAAGACGTAAAACGCCCCGTCGGGCCGGGCGCAGCGCACCCCGGGGAGCTCGCCAAGTCCCTGCACGAGGCGGTCGCGGCGGGCGCGGTATGCCTCGACCTGCGCGCGCACCATGTCCTGCGGTCCCGTGAGTGCGGCGATCCCCGCCCGCTGAATGAACGGGGCGACGCAGGTGTGCCCGTTGATCGCCAGCGTGACGAGGCGCTCGACCCAGGGGCGGGGCGCCACCAGATAGCCCAGCCGATAGCCAGTCATCGCGTACGTCTTGGAGAAGCCGCCGACGAGCAGCGTGCGCGCCCGCGCCTCGTCGAACGCGGCGATGCTGGGCGCTCGCTCCCCCTCGTAGACCAGGCGCGAGTAGATGTCGTCGGTGACGACGAGGAGCCGGTGCGCGCCCACGATCTCCGCGAGGCGCCCGAGCGCGCTGGCACTCAGCGCGCCGCCGGTCGGGTTGTTCGGCGAGTTCAGCACCAGCACGCGCGTACGCGGCGTGACACGTGCCTCGATGTCGTCGACGTCGGGCGCATTGCCCTCGTCGAGACCGTAGCTGACCGGAACGCCGCCGGCGAATCGCGTAACGGACGGGTAGATCGGGAAGCCGGGGTCGGGGACGAGCACCTCGCTTCCGGGCTCGATCGTGGCCAGCAGGGCGTAGAAGACGGCCGTCTTGGCGCTCGGCGTGACGATCACTTGGTCCGCGTGCGCGTCGACGCCGCGCGAGCGCACGTCGGCCGCGATCGCCTCGCGCAACTCGGGGAGGCCGGCGGGCGCGACGTATCGCGCGTCGCCCTCGCGGAGCGCGCGCACCGCCGCCTCGGCGACGTGCGGCGGCGCGTCGACGTCGGGCGCCCCGAGCTCGAGGTGTATGACCTGTCGCCCCGCGCGCTCGAGCTCCGTCGCCCGCCGGAAGACGTCGAGCGCACCCTCGCCCGAGAGGAGGGACAGATGGGCGGCCAGGCCCACGTCGGCGCGTGTGGGCGTGTCGGGGAGTGATGAGGTAGGCACGGATGACTCCGGTTGAAGGGCAGCAGTCAGGAAACCCGCTCTCGGCTCTCGGAGTACTGCGGCTTTCCGCTCTCGGCTCTCGGCTCTCGGCTAACGCGGGAAGGGCGGGAGGACGTGCCTCACGCCGAGGGGTTCCTACTCCCGCAGTAGCCGAGAGCCGAGGGCCGAGAGCCGAGAGCTGTAGTTCACAACAGCGCCCGGATCCACCCGCCGTCGACGGGGATCGACGCGCCGGTGGTGTAGCTCGCCCGCGTGGATGCAAGGAACGCGACCATGGCGCCGAACTCGCGCGGCTCGCCGAGGCGGTTCATCGGGATCTGGTGCTCCCACAGCGCGCGCTCGGACTCCGGCGTCGTGCCGCGGAGCGCGGCGTTGCGCGCGGCGAGCTCGTCGACGCGCTGCGTCCGCGTGTAGCCCGGCATCACGTTGTTGACGGTGATGCCGAAGGGCGCGACCTCGTTGGCCAGCGTACGCGCGAAGCCCGTGACCGCGGCACGGACGCTGTTCGAGAGGATCAGGTTGTCCACTGGCTGCTTGACGGCGATCGACGTGACGTTGATGATGCGCCCCCACCGCCGCTCCTTCATCCCCGGGAGCACGGCGCGAGTGAGGCTAACGACGCTGTCGAGGGTCCCGCGCACGGCGTCGCGCCACGCGTCCGCGGAGTGACTCTCGAACGGGCCGGCCGGGGGTCCGCCGCTGTTGGTGACGAGAATGTCGACGCGGCCGAGCTCCCGCGTGGCGGCCCCGACCACGCGCTCCACACCGGCCGGCTCGGCGACGTCCGCGACCACGTCCACGACGCGCACGCTCGCCGTCCGCCGGAGGGCTCCCGCCGTCTCCCGCAGCGCTTCCTCGCCTCTCGCGCACAAGACGAGATCCACTCCCTCGGCCGCGAGCTCCTCGGCCACCGCACGCCCGAGGCCGCGGCTCGAGGCGGCGACCAGGGCGACCTTGCCCCTGATGCCAAGGTCCATGCGCTACTTCTGGTGGAAGTAGGAGTCGGTGTGGTTCAGCCAGTCCTGGCGCGGCGGGCTGAAGACGTCCACGTCGAGCGTGTCCTCGAGCGCCTGGGCCTTGTGCGGCACGTTCGAGGGGATGAGGAGCACCTCGCCCGCGCGGACCACGACCTCCTCGGCGCCGTCTTCGCCGATCCAGAAGTGGAGCGCGCCCTCGAGAATGTACGTGAGCTGCTCGTTCTCGTGCGCGTGCTTGGGGACGATGCACCCTTGGTCGAGGTACACGTGTGCGAGCATCATCCGCTCACCGGTGATGAGGCGGCGGGAGAGCTGGTCGGTGACGGTCTCCTTCGGCATGTCGGTCCAGCGGAAGAACTGGACGCTCGATTGGGTCGGCATCATCTGGAGGGGTAGGGAGTGGGATCGTCCGTACCATTGACTTTGCGGCACTTCGCGCCGTACGCTGCTGCCCCGCTCGGCGCGGCCGGTGCGGTCATGCCGGCTCGCGTCGCTCGCGGCGGCGCCGAGTGCTGCGCGGCGGCCGAGTCGGCAAGCCAGGTTCCGCAACCTTCAGCCAGCACGCAGCAATCATGCAATCGACTTCCCGTCAACCGACTTTTCCACGCCGTTGGCGGGGCGTTCGGCTCCACCGCGCGGGACTTCGCCGGCCGTGGTGGCTGCTCTGCGCCGTCCTCCTCGCCCCCTCGCGCGCCGACGCCCAGCGGCCGCGCAAGATCTTCATCTCCGTGGACATGGAAGGGATCGGAGGGGTCGGAACGGCGGAGATGACTCGGGCCGGCGGCAAGGACTACGAGGTCGGCCGGCGGCTCATGACGGACGAGGTCAACGCGGTCGTCGGCGCGATCCTTCAGCGCGGTCCGGCACAGGTGCTGGTCAACGATTCGCACGGGGACATGCAGAACCTGCTGCACACCGAGCTCGATCGGCGGGTGAGCTACGTACAGGGAGCGGTCAAGCCGTTCGGCATGGTCCAGGGTCTCGACTCCACGTTCGACGGAGTGATCTTCCTGGGCTATCACGCCCGGGCGGGTACCCCGGGCGCCTTCCTGGCGCACACGGGCACGGGGGCCGTGAAGGGCCTCTGGCTGAACGACGCCGAGGTGGGCGAGGGCGAGCTGAACGCCGCCTACGCGGGCGCGCTCGGCGTGCCGGTTCTCCTGGCGAGCGGGGACTCGGCGTTCGTCGAGCAGATCTCCGCCACCGTCCGCGCGGAGGTCGTGGCGACGAAGGTCGCGGTCTCCCCGCAATCGGCCCGGCTGCACCACCCGCAGGTGGTCCGGGAGCGGCTGGTCGCGGCGCTCGGCCGGGCACTGGCGCAGCCCGCCGCGGCGCGGCCGACGGCGTCGGGCGAGCCGGTGCGGGTCCGGATCCGGTTCGACGACACCACCGTGCCGCAGATCCTGGAGGCGATACCCGGCGTGCGGCAGGTGGACGGCTACACAGTCGCCTTCTCGGCGCCTAACGTGGCGGCCGCGTACCGGCTCATTCGGTTGATGTACCGCTTCGTGAGCGTCTGACTCGGTGCGCCACGTCGTCGGGCGGGCGCGCGGCTGGGCGTGCCGCGAGCGGCGCGACGCACGCGCGATCCTGACGCTCACGCGATCCCATAGAGCGCCGCGTACCTGGCCCGCAGCGCCTCGACGAGCGGGCGGTAGTCCGGCGGCGATCCGGTCACGCGTGCGGCGAGTGCGGCGGACGAGTAGCGTCGTCCGTGGCGATGCACGTTCTGGCGCAACCACTCGCGGAGGCCCCCGAACTCCCCAGCGCGGAATGCGGAGTCGAGGTCCCCCAGCTCCGCGCTCGCCTTCGCGAAGAGCTGCGCGCCGACGACGTCCCCGAGCGTGTACGTGGGGAAGTAGCCGATGAGGCCGCCCGCCCAGTGACTGTCCTGCAGACATCCGTCGGCGTCGTTCGCCGGGGTCACGCCGACGTAGTGCCGGTACGCCTCGTTCCAGGCGGCCGGCACGTCGGCCGCCTCGAGGTCGCCGGCCAGGAGCGCTCGCTCCAGCTCGAAGCGCACGAGCACGTGCATGTTGTAGGTGACCTCGTCGGCGTCCACCCGATTGACCGAGGGGGCGACGGCGTTGACGGCGAAGTGGAAGTCGTCGAGCGTCACGTCGTGCAGCGCCTCGTGGAAGACCTCGCGAGCGCGCGGGAAGACGTGCTCCCAGAACGCGCGGCTCCGGCCAACGCGATTCTCCCAGAGGCGCGACTGCGACTCGTGCACCCCTAGCGACGCCGGCTCCCCCAGTGGTGTGCCGTAGTACTCCGGATCCAATCCCTGCTCGTAGAGGGCGTGGCCGACTTCGTGGAGCACGCCGAGCAGGCCGCCGCACAGGTTGCGCGCGTCGAAGCGCGTGGTGAAGCGGCAGTCGCCCGGCCCGATGCCCGTGCAGAACGGGTGGGCGCTGGTGTCGAGCCGCCCGCGCGTGAAGTCGAAGCCGAGCGTCGCCGCCACTGCCTCGACGAACACGCGCTGCCGCTCGACGGGGAAGTCGCGCTCGAGGACGGCCAACCTGGGCTGGCGTGGCGATTCGGCGATCGCGGCGGCGAGGGGCACGAGCTCTTGCCGTAGTGCATCGAAGAGGCGGACGAGCTCCCGACTCCTGGCGCCCGGCTCGTAGTGGTCGAGCAGGGCGTCGTACGCGTCGTCCTCGTACCCGACCGACTCGGCCTCGCTGCGCTTGAGCGCGACGATGCGCTCGAGCCACGGCCGGAACGGAGCGAAGTCGGCGTTCTGACGCGCCGCGACCCACGCCTGGTGGGCGAGGGCGGTCGTACGCGCCAGCTCCTCGGCCAGGGCACGCGGAATCCGCGTCTGCCGGTCGTACAGGCGGCGCAGCTCGCGCACGTTCGCCGCCGCCGGTGCCTCCGGATCAAGCCCCAGCTCCGACCCCTCGAGCTCCCCGAGCAGCTCGCCGACGCGCGGGTCCGTCGCGCGCTGGTGGCTCAGGCCGGCGAGGAGCGCCCGTTGCTCGCTCCGGTGTCCAACGCCGCCGGCGGGCATGTACGTCTCCTCGTCCCACTCGAGGAGGTCGGCGCACGAGTCGAGGAGGGTCTGCTCGCGGGCGTGCCTGACGAGCTCTTCATATGCGGTGTTCGCGTTCATCGACCTGGCTGGCAGTGGCGTGGGCCGTCCGTGCGGGTCGGAGCGCGCCGATGGGCGCCGTTCTGGACGGGCATTGGTGCCCAACATAGTCTCGTGTAGCGCCGAGGGTCATCCAGCTGGCGGGGCGGGTGCGGCCGCGCCACCTCCGCCAGGTCGGAGCCTGACGCTCGCGCGCCGTCGCGGGGGCACTCTGACATGCTGGTGCACATCGTCGCAGACTACGGCCACGGCGACCTGGCCTTCGCCGAGGTGGTTGGCGTTCGCCCCGGGCAGCAGCGGTTGGCCGGACGGGCAGGGTAGTGCGCTGCGCTGGATGGAGCTCTTCCCGCGCGGCGGGAACGCGTGGGAGGCGTTCGGGCGGCCGGGGATAGGGGCGCGAATTACGATCGCCGAGGACTGACGGCGGACTGACGACGGAGACGTGCCACGCGGCGGTCCCGCCTCTAGCGGGCCGGCACCGGGAGCCGTAGCGTTTTGGGCCGACGACCACAGGAGCGAGCATGAGATCCACCGCGATGCGGGCCCTGCAGGCGTACCTCTGGTTCATCGCCGCCTTCCATCTCGTCGTGGGGCTGGGCGTCAGCCTCTCACCGGGTTTCGCGCAGGCGGTCGCGCGGGGCTACGGCGCTACCGTGGATTGGACGCCGCAGTTCATCGCGATCCTGAGGCCGCTCGGCGCGTTCATGATCATCCTCGGCGTCATCGCCACCTTCGCCGCCCGCGACCCGGTGCGGTACGCCGGTGTCGTCTACGGGTTCATCGCGCTGTTCGCGCTGCGCGCCCTCCAGCGCATCGTCTTCGCCGGCTACCTCACGCAGGCGTTCGGCATCGCCGCCGGGCGCAACATGGTGAACGTCGTCATCTTCGCTGGGCAGGCGGCGCTGCTCTTCGCGCTCTGGAACGTCGCCACCCGGAGGCCGGCTGCCGCCCCCGCCCCGGCGTGAGCACGCGCGACTTCCTGGTGGCGCTGGCCCTCATCGAGGGCGCCTTCATCCTGCTCGACCTGGTGGACCGGCACCTGACGCGCGCCAGCCGGTACGGCGGCGCCCGCCTGCGCCCCGCCGCGGTGGTCTTCTTCGGCGCGGTCTGCGCGCTCTTCGTCGTGGTGCAGCTCGGCCTCGCCGCGCTCGCGCCGAACGCCGAGCGCCTGGTGGCCGCGATCCGTGCGGCGCTCGGCGGGCCCGCGCAGCCGCCGCCGGGCCCGCGGGGCGTCGTGCTCGTCGCGCTCTCGGTCGCGCTCTTCTACGTCGCCGGCTTCTGGGACTACCTGTGGCACCGGTGCTTCAGCCACAGCCGGTGGTTCTGGTTCACGCACGAGTACCACCACCTGCCTAACCAGGTCTTCGTCGGGATGCCGGGGATCTTCGCGCGACCGTTCGCCGTGGCGACCACGATCCCGGTGGCCGCCGCGACGGCGGCGACGACCTTCCTGGCGTTGCGCCTGTTCCGCTGGCCGCTCTGGGACTGGACGATCTTTCATCTCCCGCTCCTGCTCTCGGCGGCGGTGCTGACGGCGAGCCACTCGTCCTTCCTGCGCCGGTCGTGGTGGTCGCACCGAATCATGCGGTCGTTCGCGCTCACGACACCGCACGAGCACCTGCTCCACCACACCGTGGACCTGGTGGGGAACTACGGGAACTTCACGTCACTGTGGGACCGGCTCCTCGGGACGTACCTGGACCCGCGGCGGCCCGAGCACCAGGGGCGCCGCGTGGGGCTGGGCTACGACCAGGACTTCCTCGGCACGCTGACCGTGGGGCTCCTGCGGGTGCCCCCCGAGTGGCGGCGCCGGGCGCAGCTCGATCGCTACTGCAACCTCGACGGATGAGCGGAGCGCCGGGCCGGCGGGCCCGCGGCCGCGGTGCTGCGTCATTTGACGTATGGCCGCGCGGCGAGCGCCACGCGCACACTACAGGCGAATGACGCACTCCGCCATCACCCTGGGTGAGACCCGCGGCGCCGCCGCGACGCGCCGCCGCCTGCGCACCCGCACCGTCGCGGTGGCCTCGCTCGATGCGTCCACGCGCGGCACGGCCTTCGCGCTCTTCCACCGCGCGTACGACGGCGCCGACCGCGCCCGCTTCGAGCGCGACCTCGCCGAGAAGCGATGGATCATCCTCCTGCGCGACGGCGACTCCGGCCAGCTCAAGGGCTTCTCGACCGTGCACCTGCGGCCGCCCGACGCCCGCTGTGACGGCACGGTGGTCTTCTCGGGCGACACGGTCATCGACCCGGAGTACTGGGGTCAGAAGGAGCTCCAACGAGCGTTCGCGGCGCTCCTCCTGCGCGAGAAGCTGCGGGCACCGGGGCGACCGCTCTACTGGTTTTTGATCTCCAAGGGGTGGCGCACCTACCTGCTCCTCGCGCACGCGTTCCCGCGCGCGGTGCCGCGCCACGACCGCCCGGACGACGGCCCGCTACGCAGGATGCTCCACGCCCTCGCGGCGGAGCGGTTCGGCGCGCAATTCGACGCGGAGACGGGTGTAATCCGCTACGACGAGCCGCACGAGCGCGTACGCGCGGGGCTCGCCCCGGTCACGGACGCGCTACTCGCCGACCCGCACGTGCGCTTCTTCGTCGAGCACAACCCCGGGCACGCGGCGGGGGACGAGCTGGCCTGCCTCGCCGAGGTGCGGCTCGTGGACGTCGTGCGCGTCGTCGGGCGCCTGGCCGCCGCCGCCGCGCGGCGCGCACGCGGGGCGCGCACGGCGCGCGCGGCGCGCGCGGCGCCCGGAACGCGGGGCTCCGCGTGAGCGGCATCGCCGCCGTCGCGAACCTGGCGTACCTCGCCGCGGCCGCGCCCGCGCGGGCGCGCCTCGAGCGCGCGATGCGCGATCCCGGGCGCGTGCAGCGCGAGAAGCTCGCGCGGCTGCTCCGCGCCAACGCGGGCTCGGCGTTCGGGCGCGCGCACCAGTTCGCGCGGATCGCGACGATGGCCGACTATCAGGCCCGCGTGCCGATCCGCGACTACGACGCCTTCGCCGCGGACGTCGAGCGGGTGGCCGCCGGGGAGCGCGGCGTCCTGACGGCCGAGGCGGTGGCGTTCGTGGAGCCGAGCGGCGGCTCCTCGGGCGCGTCGAAGCTCGTGCCTTATACGGCGTCGCTGCTCGCCGAGTTCTCGGCGGCCACGATGCCCTGGATCTTCGACCTTCTCCGGCACCGCCCGGCGCTGCGCACGGGCCGCGCGTACTGGGCGATCACGCCGCCCGCCCCGCGCCCGCCGACCCCGCCCGGCGGCGTACCCGTGGGCCTCGAGCACGACAGTGACTACTTCCCGGCGTTCGCGCGCGCATTGCTGGAGCAGGCGCTCGGCGTGCCGCGGATCGTGTCACGGACGCCGGACGTCAGCACGTGCCGGTACGTCACGCTGCTCGCACTACTCGCGCTGCCCGACCTCGCCCTCGTGTCCGTGTGGAGCCCGAGCTTCCTCACGCGACTCGCCGATGTACTCGACGAACACTTCGCCGCACTCGTGGACGATCTGGAGCGCGGTGGTGTGCGCCTACCGCTTCCGGCCGCGCTCAGCGCGGCGCTCGCCCATGCGATACCCGCTCGCCCGCGGCGCGCGGCCTGGCTGCGGCGCCGCTTCGGCCGCCGCGCGCCGGAGGACCTTGGCGTGCTCTGGGACCGACTGGCGCTCGTATCGTGCTGGACCGACGGCCACGCATCGCGCGCGCTCCACGGCATGCGCGGGCGCTTCCCGCGAGTCGAGGTGCAGGGGAAGGGGCTCCTCGCCACCGAGGGCGTGGTCTCCATCCCGCTCTTCGCCGCACCGGCGCCGGTGGCGGCCGTGACCGCGCACGTCCTCGAGTTTCTCCCCGAGGGCCAGGCTGCCGACGGGGCGGCGCCCGCCCGCACGGTCGAGGAGCTCGACGCGGGCGCGACGTACGAAGTGCTCCTCACGACCGCCGGGGGGCTGTACCGCTACCGCCTGCACGACCTCGTGCGCGTGGAGGGCCATCTCCATCGCGCGCCGCTCCTCCGCTTCGTGGGGCGCGCCGACCGGGCGAGCGATCTCGCGGGCGAGAAGCTCACGCCAGCCTTTGCCGAGCGCGCGCTCGCGGCCGCCGCCCGGTCCAGCGGCGTGCGGCCCGCCTTCGCCATGCTCGCACCGCACGACGGCGAGCGCCCGCACTATCGCCTCTACGTAGACGCCCCGCCGGCAGACGCCGCCCGCCTGGCGGAGCGCGCGGAGGCGGCGCTCGCCGCCTCGTACCACTACGCGCTCTGCCGCTCGCTCGGGCAGCTCGGACCGGTGGCTGCCGTGGCGGTGCGCGACGCGGAGCGCGTCTACGAGCGTGCCTGCCTGACGCGGGGGCAGCGCGGCGGCGCGATCAAGCCGGTCTCGCTCGACGCGCGGCTCGATTGGGCGCAGGTCTTCGCCGGGGCGGGGCACGACGCTTCCGGCGCGCCGCCCGCCGCGCTCGGCCAAGGGCGCCCACCGGTAGCCATCCCATAGCGGAGCTCCGTCGTCCATGCACTCTTCGTCCGACGGTCCCCAGGCGCGCCCGCGCGCGCCGCTCGCCACGTACGACCGCACCCACGACGCCGGCGGCGGCCGCGCGGCCGCCGCGGACCCCTGCCGCCCCAGCGACGCGCCCGAAGTGCGCGACATCATGCGCTTCCGCTCGGGGACGCTGCACGAGCACTGGTATGTCGCCGCGCTCTCGAGCCAGGTGACGAGCACGCGTCCGTTCGCGAGCACCGTCCTCGAGGAGCCGCTCGTGCTCTTCCGCGGCGGCGACGGGCGCGCGACGGCGCTCGTCGATCGGTGCCTGCACCGAAACGCGGCGTTGAGCCGTGGCGACGTGTTCGACGGGTGCATCGGCTGCCCCTACCACGGCTGGACGTACGACGCCGACGGGCGCCTCGTCGGCGTCCCGTCCGAAGGGCCGGGCGCGGGGGCGCACGCCGGCCGGCGCGTGGAGCGCTTCGCGACCGTCGAGCAGGACGGGCTAGTGTGGGTGTACATGGGCACGCCCGAGCGGGCCGGCGAGCGCGCGCCGTTCCGGCTGCCACACGCCGGGGAGCCCGGCTGGCGGTCGTACATGATGCTCACCTGGTTCGACGGCGACGTCACCGACCTCGTGGAGAACTTCATGGACGTGCCGCACACGGCGTTCGTCCACGCGGGGTGGTTCCGGCGGGCGTCGAACGCCAAGCGCGCGGGGGCGGTGGTGGCGCGCACGCGCGACGCGGTGCACGTCGAGTACTTCCAGCCCGGCGACTCCATCGGGTTCGCGCGGTGGCTGCTCAACCCCGATGGCGCGGCGATGACGCACACGGATCGGTTCTTCATGCCGAACGTGACGCGCGTCGACTACATGTGGGGCGAGCGGCGGGGGTTCGTCATCACGTCGCAGATCACGCCGGTGACGCCCGCGCGGGCGCTCGTCTACACGGCGATCACCTTCCGCTTCGGCAGTCTCACGGGCCTGGCCCGCTGGCTGCTGCCGGCCTACACCCGCACGGTCATCAACCAGGACGTGCGCATCATGGCCGTGCAGACGCGCAACCTCCAGCGATTCGGCGCACGGCGCTTCCACGGCACCGCCGCCGACGCCATCCACCGGGCGATCGAGTCGCTGCGACACCACGCGGCGGCGGGCGAGCCGGCGCCGCCCCCAGAGCCGTCCACCGCGCGCATCGAGTTCTGGATGTGACCGCCCTGCGCGACGCTTCCCCGCGGGAGCTGGGCACGCCGGTCGCGATCGGCACCGGCGCGGCGATCGTGCGGCCTGCGGCGGCGGCGGACGACGCGGCACGGCGCGCGCTCTTCGCCCGCGTGGCGATGGAGGGCGACCTGGGACTGACCGTCTGCCGCGACCCGGACTTCGACGCACTCTACCGGATGCAGGCCTGTGATTGGGAGAGCTGGGTGGTGGAGCTCGACGGCCGGGTGGAGGGGACGGGCACGGTGCTCGTGCGCGACGGCTATCTCGGGGACGCGCGGCGGCGGATCGGCTACCTCGGGGACCTGCGCTTCTCGCCGCGGGCGGAGGGGCGAATGCTCCTCGACCGCTGGTACGGGCCGATCCTCCGCGGCGCCGCCGAGCGGCTGGGGTGCGAGCTGTTCCTGACGGCCATCATCGCCTCCAACGCGCGCGCCCTGCGGGCGCTCACCGTCTCGACCGCTCGCGCGGCGCGCGCCGGCCGGCCGCGCTACACGCCGCTCATGGACTTCGACATTCGCTCGCTGCACCTGCTCCCGCCACGGTGGCGCGCCCGCTCGGCGGGCTCGGTCCGCGTGCGGCGCGCCACCGACGCCGACGTGCCGGCGCTCGCCCACCTGCTCGACGCCGACGCCCGCGCCCGGCCGTTCGGGGAGCCGATGGACGAGCGGGAGCTGCGCCGGCGGCTCGCCGAGTGGCCCGGCCTCGCCGCCCAATCGTTCTACGTCGCCTGCCAACGCGGCGGCGCGCTCGTCGGGTGCCTCGCGCTCTGGGATGCGGCGCCGGTCAAGCGGCTGGTGGTCACTGCCTACCGCGGGCGGATGCGCCGCGTGCGCACCGCCTACGACGTCGGCGCGCGGCTGCTCGGACGCGCGCCGCTTCCCGCGCCTGGGGACGCGTTCCGCTACCAGTACGTGACGCACCAGGCGGTGCCGTCGGGCGACCCGACGGTGTTGCGCGCCCTCCTCGACGCCGCGTACCGGGACGCGCGGCGCGCCGGCTACCACTTCCTGAGCGTCTGCGCCCCCGCCGCCGACCCCCTGGCGCCGGCGCTGCGACGCTTCGCGGCCACCAGTCTGCCGGCGCGGCTGTACCTGGTGACGCTCCCCGAGACGGAGATCCCCGCGGCGTGCTTTGGCGGACGCGCCGGCTTCGAGATGGCCCTCGTGTG
>Ga0307416_100001129_pt1 | contig 14360 bp, 8 predicted proteins | sample DK1Cmetagenome_2_FD_203821 | JGI IMG/M metagenome (GOLD analysis project Ga0307416, IMG submission 203821) | Maize rhizosphere microbial communities from greenhouse at UC Davis, California, United States - DK15-C-3 | ecosystem: Host-associated > Plants > Roots > Rhizosphere > Soil | place: USA...
TTTCGATCTCGAAACCGTCGCATGTCAGGTCGAGTGCCGGCAGGACATCCCTCCAGAAAGCGTTGTAGCCGTAGCAGAGGTCCGAATACCGGCCCCCGAAAAGCAGACGCACGGTTACGACGAACACCCAGTTCCCGAACCTGCGGTGCATGGTCATGTCGGCAGTTCCCGCCCCCTGGATGAAGCGGGACCCCTTGGCGAAGTCAGCTCCGCCCTGAAGCGCACCGACGAATGCCGGGATCTCCCCCGGGTCCGTCGAGCCGTCAGCGTCGAGCATCACGATGATGTCACCGCTGGCAACGGCAAAGCCGGTGCGAAGAGCATCGCCCTTTCCCCTACCTGCCTGCGTGATCGCCCGTACTCCTGGATAAAGACGCCGCGCAACCTCGAGCGTGCCGTCGTCCGATCCTCCATCCACGACGATGACCTCGTGGATATCCGGGCCGAGTTGCGGAAGAACGAGTGGCAGGTTCTCCGCCTCGTTGAGTGTCGGGATGACCACGCTCACGGTCGGACGGCTCGGCCGGCGACCCTTGGAGCTTTCTGACTGCTCCGGGAGCTCGCCCAGATCGGCCTCGTCCAGCGAAACGTCGTTTTCCCACTCGACTGTGTCCGGCACGTCGAGTGGCGCGACGAGATTCGAGCTGGCGAGCCCGATGGTCGTGAGTGACGGGAAGCGCTCGCGAGCAGCTCGGAGGCACGCCCTGCTCGCGTCTTCTGCGACCCCTTCGTTCACGCCCACGATCAGGACGTCCGGCTCACGTTCGACGACGAGGTCGAGCGCATTGTCGGGCGACTCGGTTGCGCCCACCATAGCGATCCCCAGCCGGTCGAGCAGTTGTTCGACCGCTTCGATCCAGCTCGCATCCTCGTCCACTACGACCGCCGTCCGCGGCCTCTCGCCGTTTCGAATTTCGAGATTTTCCTCGCCCGCCCAGTCGGCCAGGCTAAGACTCATTGCTTCTAGTGTCTTTCTTCCTTCTCGAGCCATTTTTTCCCCTTTCCCGGTTACCGATCCCTTCGAGGGACCTCCACGGGTCCCCCGTTGCTGGAGTCGGGACCGGCTAGTCGGGGCGCTCGAGATCCGCGATCAGCACCAGCTGACGCGAAGGCAATGAGAAGAGTCGAACGGCACGCGCGAACACGGCCGCGAACAGCACGATGAAGCCGGCGAGTAGGGCGGTCGCTCCCCCACCACTTCCTGAAGCAGAGGCTCCCGAGGCGGCGCCACCACCGGACGCGAACGTTTCGGCGAGCCCGCCGACGATCGCTGCAGAGTTACGCGGCTCACGCACCGTTTTGCCGTTTCCTCCACCTTTAGTTGAGCTTGAGGGTTGAGATTGGGAACCGTCTGTGGAGCTCAATGGGCCCGTGGAGTTCAATGGAGAGGCTCCGCCCCACGAAGGAGTGGTTTGAATCGCCACGGGGCCCGGAGGAGAAACCATGTCAGGGAACGCGCCGGAACCACTCGCGGTCCCGACACCGTGCGGCAGAGGGTCGCCCGTGGTCGGCTCGGACGGCGTCTCCTGTGAGTCGCCGGGGACCCCAACAGGCTCCGTTTCGGGCGGGATGCCGGATGTCGTGTCATCGGGTGCAGTAGCAGGGTCTGATCCGGAAGACTCGCCACTCCCATCGGTCGGCGCCGAGTCCGGAGGAGTCGCCTCGGGATCGGGCGGAGGAGGAGTCGCCTCGGGATCGGACGGAGGCGTGGTCGTCTCGGGATCGGACGGAGGCGTGGTCGTCTCGGGATCGGACGGAGGCGTGGTCGTCTCGGAGTCCGAGGGCGGAGTCGTTGCCGGCGACTCGATCGGGGTGGTGGTCCCGGAGCTTTCCGAAGTCTCGGTGTCCACGGCGACGCCGGTCGGCGACTCGCTCGAGCTGGAGTCGGCCGTCGTATCGCTCGCGTAGGCGAGGTCTGCGTAGAAGACCGAGACAACGAGTGCTGTGATGACGGTCGCGAAGATCCGCGCGACTGACGACGCCGTCCCGAATGCGTCGCTTCCTGAACCCTTATCCCGCCGCAAAACCGCTCTCCCCCCTACTGCTCGTAAGCACCCGACTCTAGCCTGGCCCGGCCGGTCCTGTCCAGTCGAGCTATGCCCGTCTTTCGATTGGGCCAACCCCTCGACCTTCCGCAGTGAAGGTCCTCGTAAGCTTCGCTGTCGGAGATCACGCGCATCACCGCGCCGTGCGTCGGGGAAACCCACCAACTTTTCTTGCACAATCCTCCTATGCCCTCGAGCCATGCATCTCCGTTGCGCGTGCTCATGGTGACCCCGCGGTACTTGCCGTTCACGGGCGGCGTCGAGCTCCACGTCCATGAGGTCGCCCGCCGACTCGCCCGGCGCGAAGCGGCGGTTACAATCCTGACAACGGATCCCAGTGGGTCGCTACCCTCGAAGGAGAGTCTCGAGGGCGTTGAGGTCAGGCGAGTGCGCGCCCACCCGGCGAACCGCGACTATCACTTCGCTCCCGGAATCCACGCCGAGGTCAGTCGCCCGGAATGGGATGTCGTTCACGTCCAGTCGTACCACACCTTCGTCGCTCCGCTCACCATGCACGCCGCCCGGCGAGCCGGACACCCGTACGTCGTCACGTTCCACGCCGGCGGGCACTCGTCCGCGTTCCGGCACCGGCTTCGTCCTCTGCAATTCGCCGCACTTCGGCCGTTCCTTGCGGGCGCCTATCGACTGATCGCGCTCGCCGAATTCGAGGCGGACCGCTACTCGAAGCTCTTACGGCTACCACCGGACCGGTTCGAGGTGATACCGAACGGAAGCGACCTTCCTCTCGTGACTCCCCCTTCCAGTCGGCCCGCTCTCATCGCTTCGATCGGCCGGCTCGAGCGCTACAAGGGGCACCAGCGTGTGCTCGCCGCGCTTCCGCACGTGACGCACCGCCGCCCTGATGTGCGCCTCTGGGTCGCAGGACGTGGCCCCTACGAGCAGCCTCTTCGCCGGATGGCGAAGGAGCTCGGCGTCGCGGATCACGTCGAGATCAGATCCGTCGCGGCCGGCGATCGCGAATCGATGGCGCGGGAGCTCGCTTCGGTACGGGTCGCCATCCTCATGAGCGAGTTCGAGACCCAGCCGATCGCGGCCCTCGAGGCGCATGCGCTTGGCTGCCGCCTCATCGTTGCCGACACGCCGGGGCTCCGGCAGCTCGCCCACCAGGGGCTGGCCCGGTCTGTTCCGCTCAACAGCGCCCCGGAACTCATCGCCGCCACCATCCTCGATGAGCTTCAGAAGCCACCGCCTGCCAAGCGGGCGCCGCTCCCCACCTGGGACGAGTGCGCCGATGCGTTGCTGGAGCTCTATGAAGCCGCGGCGAGGCGCGGGCCAGGAAGCGCCAGTCGTCCGCTCTCCCTGGGAGCCGGCGTATGAGGATCGACTCCCAGCCCATGCCCGCGCGCGAGAACGATGCCGAGCAAACCTCGATTTCCGTCGTCGTATGCGCCTACACCGGCGATCGCTGGGACGCGCTCTTGAGGGCCGTGGAGTCCATCCTTGGCCAGAGGTTCCCACCACTCGAAACGGTCGTTGTCATCGACCACGATGATCTCCTCCTCGCGCGCGCGAGAGAACGATTCGGTGCCGAGGATCACATCCGAATACTCGAAAACGTACGCGGTCCGGGGCTCTCAGGCGCACGGAACACCGGGTTGAGCTCAGCCCGCGGCGAGGTTGTTGCCTTCCTGGACGACGACGCCGAAGCTGAGAGCGATTGGCTCGAGCGGTTGGCAGCTCATTACGAGGAGCCCACCGTTCTCGGCGTCGGGGGAGCGATCGAGCCCGCCTGGGCCGCAGGCCGGCCCAAGACGTTCCCGCCTGAGCTCGATTGGATCGTCGGCTGTACGTATGCCGGCTTGCCCGAACACGCCTCCCGTGTTCGCAACGTCATCGGGGCCAACATGTCATTCCGCCGCGCAGTCTTCGACGCAGTGGGCGGGTTCGACCCCAGCATGGGCAGAACGGCTCACCGGCCACTCGGCTGCGAGGAGACCGAGCTTTGTCTGAGAGCGCAACGCCGCTGGCCGGACGGCGTAATCATGTACGAGCCTCTCGCGCGAGTCCGGCACGCTGTCGCTCCTGCGCGCGAAACCTGGACGTACTTCCTTCGCCGCTGCTACGCCGAGGGATTATCGAAGGCACAGGTGGCGCGACTCGCGGGGAGGTCGGCCGGATTGCAATCCGAGCGCGCGTACGTGACCCGAATCGTGCCGCGGGCGATCGCCCGGAACGCAGTGAACTCCATCACCCGCCGAGACCCCCATCTGCTCGGGCGCGCATTCAGGCTGGTGGCCGGCGTCGCCGTCACGACTGCCGGTTACTGCGCGGGCAGTCTCAGGGCGCGATGATCCGCTAGGGAGGCCCGATCTTCGAACCGAGCGGAAGTGATCCGAAACTACCACCGGGCGCGTAATACGGTGACGAAATGCCGGCGCGGAAAGCCTCTTGGGTGCTGGGTGAGGACTCGATCGGCCACTCCCACCATTTGTTGGCTTCGAAGATGCGCCAGTTGAACCAGACGACCGCTTTGATCTGCGGGAACGAACTGGGCAGCTGAGTGAGCGCATCGGTCACCCATGCCGCCTTTCCGGCCCCTCCTTCTACTGAACTCGTCTCACCGATCATGATCGGCTTCGTAGGAGCCAGATCGAGGAGCTTCTCGTAACTAGACTTGAAGATGTCCGAGAAGGATTCGGTCCCCGTCTTGTTGTAGCCGTCGAAGCAGGTCCAGTCGACGTAAGCGTTACCCGGATACAGCTGGGCGTAGGACGTGTACTTGTTGTTGGGGTCGACGTTGGGACACCAGACCCAGGTGATGTTCCCCGCCCCAGCCTGTGTAGCCAGGTCATGCACGTGCCGCCACATGGAAACGTAATCGGCGGGAGTGTTTCCATTGACTCCAGGGGCGTAGGGCTCCCACGGCCCGTTCATCTCGATATCGAGGGCGAGGAAGAATGGGTGACCCCACGCGGCGGCCTGCTGAGCCCACGTCTTGAAAGAGGGGTCGTACTTGCCCGCTGCGACGTCTTTCAGCGGGACGGACGCGGTCGTCATGTTCACGAAATTGAGATCGCCCGCCTGACGTACTCGCTCGAACGTGCCCTGGAAGTATTTGAAGTCGTGTGTCCAGGGAGTGCCGGAGCCCCAGTGGACGATCGACACTTTCTTGCCGGCATTCGACTCGAACTTCGACCAGGTGTTCGAGTCCCAGGGAGCGTCGCCCCAATTACCGCCGTAGTAATAGGTGTACGTCGGATCGCCGTCCATGTACGCGCCCCAGTACACGGACGACTTGGGAACGATGCGGATCGCACTGGATTGCGATGCTGCGGAGCCGATGGAGTTCGCGGCGGTGACGAGCACGCGAAGGCTGTCGCCCGCATCCGCGTCAACGACCGAATAGTCGGCATGCGTCGCGCCGGCGATCGAAACGCAGCTGCCACCACTGCCGTCGCAACGGCGCCACTCATACGAGAACGTCATCGGCGTGCTTCCCGCCCAGGTCCCGAGGTCGGCATGAAGAGCAGAGCCCACGACTGCGTTGCCAGAGACCGTGGGCAGCGAGGTGTTCGCAGGGGGTACCGGCGCGCGCGCGACGACGGGCGTGGGCGCTGACGCGGCTGCGTCGGCGCCAAAGTCGTTCGTGCCCGAGACACTGATCCGTAGCGTCTTGCCGACGTCGTCAGCGCCGAGCACGTAGGTCGCAGCGGTGCGCCCGCTCACGTCCGTACAGGAGGACCCCGTTGAGTCGCAGCGTCGCCATTGGTATCCGTATGCGATCGGAGTCGTGCCGGCCCAGACTCCGACGGACGCGGTGAGAGTCAGGCCTTCCGTGGCCGTGCCGGCAACGGTCGGCAGGGCGGTGTTCACAGGCGGCGCTCCGGCAGACGACGCCGATACCACGTCCGTCGGCGCGGACGTTGCGGACTTCGATCCCGAGGCATTCGTCGCCGTCACACGGGCGCGGAACGTGCTTCCGACATCGCCGGCGACCAGTCGATAACTCGAGGTGACTTCGCCTTCTACCGCGGCGCAGCCCGAACCCGTCGAATCGCATCGGAGCCACTCGTAGGCATAGGCGACGGGCTGCGACCCTGTCCAGGTTCCGGTCGAGGTGGTCAGGACGAGACCGGCTTGGGCGGTTCCGCTGACGGTCGGCGGAGACGAGTAGCTGAGCCGAGCACGGCCGATGCGCTTGCCGTTGGACCTGACGGTCGTCGCTCCGGACGGGCTCATCGCAGTGACCCTGAACACGACGGTCTTCCCGACGTCACGCCGTCCGGGGACATAGGAACTGCGCGTCGCCCCGACGATCGGCGAACAGCCGGACGGGCGGCAACGATTCCAGCGGAAGTGAAATTGGATCGGATGCCGACCGCACCAGTCGCCCCGGCTCCCTTCTAACCGACCGCCGACGTAGGGCGCTCCCGTGATCCGGGGCCGCTCGCTTGCTCTCGGCCGTCCACTCGTCGCGAGGCAGACCGACCGGAACGTCGACGTCGTCGCCGAAGCTCCCAGCTCGGACGTTCGGGCCTGCACAGACGAGCTCAGAACGGCTGCCAGGACGAGCAGGCAGACGGCCAGGCCGCCGCGTGTCGTCCAACGTCTCTCGGCTCTCGCTGAAGAGAAGGTCGCGCGGCGGCGTGGGACGTTCGGATGGGGCAAATTGGGTCGTCGGCTCGTGATCGAGCGTGACCGCGCCCTCGATCGTTTCTCCTTCGATCATCGCCACCTGCGCGAAAGATGCATCCCCTTTCAGGGCATCGCTGACTGCTGCTAATGGTGGTTGCGCACTCCTCGTTTGGGGGAGGCGCTTTCGCATCCGGTCTACCGAGGCCAGTTGCAGGCAGAGGCGTCGGTTCGCCGGGGGTATCGTTGATTTGCTCGCCCGGTTCGACGACGCTTCTTTTAGGCAACTCGAGTGATCATCTCCTTCGCTATCGCGATCATGGCCGGCCTCGCCTTTACGGCGATTGCACTGCTTGCGACGCGCCTGCTCTTGGCAGCGGGCTACATTGGCAAGCGCTCCTGGCCGACCGGTTCCGACGGGGCGGCAGGGCCGCTCGGCGAATCCCCCTTCAGGGCGCTCACGCATCGAGCGGGCGGAAAAGGTCGAGTCGCGGAGGCGGTCGTGACCCCTCCCAAGGTCACGTCGGCCCAGAGAACGCGCAAGCCCCGTCTCGAGCAGGACGTTTCCTCAGCCGAAGAGCCGATGACTAGCGCGAAACAGAAGCGGGGTGGCCGCTGGGGAGTCGCTCCCTACTTCGCGCTCCTGGCCGGCGCCGCCGGCGTGCTCGTCGCCGTTGCGGACGCCCTCAACCGCTCCGGACGCGGCGGGGGTGTCGCGCTTTTCTGGCTCGTGGTTCTGGGGCTCATGGCCTGCGCTGCCTTCCGCCTGTCTCTCCTCATGCCGCCGCGCCTCGAGCGCATCGGAATCGTGCTGATCATGGGTGAGTTCCTCTATCTCGTGAAGGTGCTCAAGGACCCCTTCACGTTCATGTATTCCGACGAACTCGTCCATGCGTTCAACGCGCAACGGGTGCTGGAGACGGGGTCGGTCCTGCACGCGAACCCCGTCCTCCCGGTCACGGGCCACTACGTCGGGCTTCCCGCGATCACGGACGCGGTGTCGTCACTAACCGGCCTGAAGGTGTTCGGAGCCGGCCTTCTCGTGATCGGGGTTGCCCGCCTCGTCATCATGCTCGGGCTCTTCCTGCTCTTCGAGGACGTCGCGCAGTCGGCACGCGTCGCCGGACTCGCCGCGCTCTTCTATACCGCGCACCCGAACTTCGTGTTCTTCACGGGGCAGTATGCGTACGAATCGCTCGCCTTCCCGCTTGCCGTTGTGGCGCTCGCCGCGGTGAATCGCTGGATGCTCCCCGACAACCCGGGGGTACGGCGGGGATGGGCGATCGCCGCCCTGATCGCCATAACCGGTGTCGTCATGACCCACCACATGACGACCTACGCCTTGGTCGGCTTCCTCCTCGCGGCGTCGGTGGCCCACCACCTGCTGGCTCGGCAATCCCGGTACTGGAATCCGTGGCCCTTTGCCGGCTTCACCATTGTGGCGGCCGTTATCTGGCTCGTCTTCGTCGCGAGCGATACCGCCGGCTATCTCTCGGTCATCTTCGGGAGAGCCTTTCAGGAGACCATCAGGACGCTGGCGTTCGAATCGGCGCCGCGCGAGCTGTTCAAGGCGGACGCAGGTGGTGGCAGCCCCTGGGGGGAAAGAGTCGTCGGGCTAGCGTCGGTCGCGTTGATCGCCGGGGTGATGCCGATCGCCCTCCTCGAAGTCTGGCGCCGCTACCGCCGGAATACGGTTGCCGTCGTGCTTGCGATCGGGGCCTCGGCCTACGTCGGGATTCTCTTTCTCCGCTTCGTCCCGCGAGCCTGGGAAATCGCCAATCGATCATCCGAGTTCCTCTTCGTCGGCGTCGCGCTGATGCTTGCTTTCGCGAGCGTCCGCGCGGTGGCGCTCGTTCCGCGCGGGCTTGGACGGGCGGCAGTAGCCGGAGCAGCAGCGCTCTTGCTCGCCGGAGGCATCATCGCCGGCTGGCCGACCGACCTCAGGCTGTCGCTCCCGTACCGAGTCGACGCGGCCGGGCGCATCCTCGAGCCCCAAGGGACCACCGCCGCGCGCTGGTCCCGCTCGAATCTCGGGACCGGTCGCAACGTCGTGGCCGATCCGTCGAACGCCCGACTTCAGCTCTGGCAAGGCGAGATCGCCTACGCAGGCGGGAACCCCAATCTGAACGACATCCTTCGCCAGCCGTTTCTGGCTCCGTGGATGGTCGACCAGCTCCGGGAGAAACAAGTGCGCTTCCTGGTCATGGATCGCCGCCAGATCAGCCAGAACCAGACCTTCGGGAACTACTTCTTCTCGCCACGCGCAGCGCGCCTCGGCCTCTACTCCGCCGCCGCGTACGCCAAGTTCGACCGGCAACCGGGGATGAGCAAGGTGTACGACAGCGGCAACGTCTCGATCTACGACCTCAGGGAGTTCGACTATGACGCGGGCATTCGCTGACCCCCGGTTCGTCGCGGGCCTTGCCGTTCTCAGCGGCGTAGCAGCGCTCTCGCCTGCTCCTGTCGCCGTGCGAGTCGCGCTCGCTGCTCCGCTGGCGCTCGTCCTGCCGGGCTGGGCGTTGTCGCTCGCCTATCTGCCCGACTCCCAGAGCTGGCTCGGGCGACTCCCTGCGAGCGTTGCCACGAGCGTCGTCCTCGCAGGGATCATAGGCCTCGTTCTCGCCGCGACACCGATCGGTCTTACAAGGTTCGTCTGGGTTCCGCTTCTGGTGGGAGTGACGATCATCGGCGCGGCGCTCGCATATTCCCGTCGCCCGCAGCAGACCCTCGACCGCCTCCGCCTCGGCATGCCCGGACGACCCGTCTTGGCTCTGGTCGCAACCGCCGCCCTCGTGATGGTCGCCGTCTCGCTGGCCCGGACACCGCTCTCGGCCGGACACATCCGCGGCTACTCCGCGCTCTGGCTACTCCCGATGAGGGCGGAGCCCGATTCGATCCGCATCGGTGTGACCAACTCGGAATTCACGGACACGTCGTACAGGGTCGTTCTGTACTCGGAAGGACGGGCTATCTTCCAGCGACCTCTGAAGTTGTCTGTGGGTGAGCGGTGGAGCGCTGTCATCGACGTCTCCTCGATTCCCACAGAGCACCGTTCGTTCGACGCGCGCCTGATCAAGACGGACGATTCGTCCCCGCCCTACCGGGAGGCCACGCTCGTGCTTCCAGGCTCGACCTTCCCACCGGTCACCGGTGTGTGGCTCGTTCCTGGCCAGGTGGACTCGGGAACGATGCGGGTGCTCGTGACGAGTGCAGAGCCGAAGACGGAGCGCTTCCGGCTCGAGCTCCGAGCAGGCGGCGAGGTGTACACCGTCATCCATCCCCGCGTGCGAGCCGGCGGAACGTGGAGCAGGACGATCGACTTCGCTTCCGTACCGCAGGGGCAACGAGTTTTCGAGGCGCGCCTCTACCATGCCGGGTCTGGGGCGCCGCTCCGTCAGGCCACACTCGCGCAGACCGCCGGCTAGATCTCCCTCCCGCCGCGCTGCATCCCCTCAGCCGTCGCTCCGTTGGTAGGAGTGGACGACTGTGCAGTGCCACCTGGCGCCGACGTGGGAGCGAGCCGACGGGCGTCGTCGGCCTCGGTCAAGCGCAATACCTTGCTCTTGTGTGCGGCCAGGGCCTCTTCGACCTCCCAGCGCGTCACGGGATACCTGTTCCCCTCTCCGCGGCGTGACCAATACTCCCGGCTGGCGACGAGAACGTAGCCGAGCTGACGGAGATTGCGGGCGTAGTCCGACATGCGAAGGAATCGCTCTCGTCCCCGCCGGACCCTGATCTCCCGAAGCGCGGTCCGGAACGTGCGCGTCGTGATCCTCGCGGCTGCCTGGCTCCAGCCGACGGAATCTATCCAGACGATGACATCCGCCCGCTCGAGCAGCGGGTTGGTCCATCCGACATGGATCCCTTCCGTGACCCAGCGGGGCAACGTCGCGATCTCCCGAGCACGCTGGACCGAATCCTCCAGGGGCCGCTCTTCGAAGTCGATCCCCTCGTATGCGAGCAGATCGAGCGCGTAGACAGGTAGATCGAGCGCTTCGCCGATCCGCCGCGCGAGTGTCGACTTGCCCGAGCCGGGCCCGCCGATGATGTGAACGCGCTCGGCGGATTCGAGCTTGGACACGAGTGGCGACTCGATGTTCAGGTCGCCGACCTCGGAGCTCATTTCGGCCACTTCGAAACGATTCTCATGGCGTGCGCACTGAGAATGAATAACACGGGAGCGCTCCGTCGGGGGAGCGGCTTCGACACGGCTCGCACGAGTGGACGCATCGTACCGCCTCGGCGTCCGCACCTCGATTCGTATAACCCCAAGACGGGAGGGGTATAGTGGCTCGGGGTCGCATTTGACGGGACGACGAGCTTGCTCCGGTAGGGAAGCCCAGGATCTGTGGCGCTTTTCGGCTGCCCGCAAGCGCTTCTCTCCGAGCCGTCGCCGCGGGACCCGCGCACTGCTCGGTCTCGCAATCGTCGGTGCGGCACTCATTGCTCCGGCGATCGCGAACGCCGAGACCGCCACGCTCGAGCTGCGCGCTCCCGTGCGCGCATCGGTCGGTCGGCCCTTCGAGCTGACGCTCCGAGTCACGGGCGCACGCGATCTCGCAGGCTTCCAGTCGCGGCTGGCCTGGGATACGCGGGCGGCCGAGTTCTTCGCGGTCGACTTCAGGCGGAACGGCATGCGCGACCTCCGTGGCTCCTTCCGCGAGCTCGGGCCCGTCGAGCTGGCCGACGGCGTCAGCTTCGGCTCGTACTGGTGCCCGACGGGGTCGTGCGGACCTCGGAGCATCGCGCCGTCGCGCAGTCGCGGAGCTCGGGGGGAATTCGTGCTCGCGCGCATCCGCGTGGAGCCCCGACACGAGGGTCGCCTCGAGTTTCGCCTGACGGATAGCGAGCTCGTCGCCCCAGACGGATCAACGTTGCGGCTCTCAGGCCGCACGCAAGCGACAGTCGTCGCGGTCGGCTCGTCGCACACCTTCCGCCCGGCTCCGAAGGTGCTGTCGGAGAATCGTTCGGCCGCTCGCGCGAAGCTCCGAGTGCAGGACGTTTCGGGTGATCGCCGGCTCACGGAACAGGACGTCACGCAAGCCGAGCTCTCCTGGGTTGTCGGCCAGAGGGACCGAGAATGCAGCAGGGAGTCTCTCCCCGTCGACGTGAACCGAGACGGCTGCATCGATGTGGCCGACGTCCAGTCGTACGCTGGAAGGGTGGCGACGAGGTCGGCCGAGACGCTCACGATCGCCGCGGCGAACGCGCCTTTCGTCGTCGATTCGACTGGTGATACCGACGACGCCGTCCCCGGCAACGGTCTTTGCGAAACCGGGGCAGGCACTTGCACGCTCCGCGCGGCGATTCAGGAGGCGAACGCGCAGGGCGGTGCAAACGAGATCGACTTTGCGATTCCGGGCACCGGCGTCCAGACGATCCAGCTCGGGAGCGCGTTGCCGGCGATCAGCGACACTTCGGGGCCCACCACGATCGACGGCTATACGCAGCCGGGAGCGAGCCCGAACACCGACGAGTTCGCGTCCAATGCGACGCTCCGCGTTCAGGTGCGAGGGACCGGCTCGCACGGCATCGACGGACTCGCGATCACCTCCGCCGACAATGTCGTCACCGGCCTCGCCTTCTTCAATTTCAGAACGGCCGTCTGGCTCCACGGGCTCGGCTCGACGCGCAATTCTGTGCGCGGCAACTTCGTCGGGACGAATGCGGTGGGCACGTTCGGCTTTGCGGCGTCCGATCTCGATCTGGATGCGATCGGCGTCGAGTTCAGCGCCGGGGCGAACGGCAATCTCATCGGCGAATCAACGCTTGCCGGGCGCAACGTCATCTCCGGCAACGGCCGCCACGGGATCGCCTGCTACGACGGCTCCCGCAACGTCGTCTACAACAACATCGTCGGTCTGTCGCCACTGGGTGACCGCAGGCTGCAGAACGTCAGGATCGGGAGCGACTGGAACTCCGAGTGCGCAAACAACGTCATCGGGGGCACGGGCACCCTGCAACGCAACATCTTCTCGGGCAACGGCGTTCTCGGCGCGTCGGACGGCTCGGCAGGCGTTGAGGTCTCCCACGACCCCGGGAACACCGGTCAGAAGATCATCGGCAACTGCTTCGGCACGGACGTCGCCTGCACGACGTCGTTCTCCTGGACGACGAACGCGTTCTGGGGCATCCATGTGGAAGACACCGCGTCGAACATTGTCATCGACCACAACGTCGTCGTGAAGAGCCCGAATGGCGCCATCAAGTTCGAGGGCCTCAACACGTCGGCCGACAGCGTGACCAACAACCTCATCGGCGTCGCTCCTGACGGAAAGCCTCTTCCCAATTCCGCCTTCGGCATCATGGTCGCGGACCGCGCGAGCGCAGAGGTAATCGGCCCCGGCAACGTGATCGCGAACAACCCCGTCGGGGTCTGGGTGACCGGCACGAACACGCACTTCAACACGATCACGCGGAACTCGATCTACTCGAACAACGGGCTCGGCATCCGCATCGACGCTCCCGCCAACGACTCGATCGCACCTCCCGGCATCGCGGGGGCGACCACGACGGCCGCGAGCGGCAGCGCCTGCGCCCAGTGCACGATCGAGGTCTTCATTGCCGAGCCGGACCCGAGCGGAGCCGGGGAAGGCAAGACGTTCGTGGGGTCGGGCACGGCGAACTCGAGCGGCGACTTCAGCGTCGCGATCAGCGGCGTCGTCGCAGGCGAGAAGGTGACCGCGACGGCGACCGACGGCGGCGGAAACACATCCCAGTTCTCGGTGAACGCAACGGTCCAGTCGTCCGGCGGCCCGACTGCCCCACTGGCACCGCTCGTCACGGATGCCGCGGCCGGCGACGGCTCGGTCAGCCTGCAGTGGTCGCCGCCGAGCTCGGACGGCGGAGCGGCCGTCACGAACTATGACATCTATCGAGGCACGGCGAGCGGCGGGGAGACACTCCTCACCCAGGTCGGCGACACCACGACGTATATCGACTCGACCGCCGCGAACGGGACGACATACTGGTATCGCCTCCGGGCGGTGAACTCGGTTGGCGGAGGGCTTCTGTCGAACGAGCTCTCGGCAACACCGGGACCGGTTCTCGTGAGCGACCGGTTCGAGCGCACCGTCTCGAGCGGCTTCGGCACTGCAGACGTCGGCGGCGCCTGGAACGTCAACTCGACCGCGCGCACGAAGGTGACGGGCGGCCAAGGGGTCGTCTACGGCTGGTCGGGTGGCAACCAGGACGTGCGCGCGTCGACCGCCGGCACGGCGAGCGACATGGAGGTTGTCGGCCTCGCCCATCTCAACTCGACCAATCCGAGTGGGTCGAACTACCAGGTGCGCATCACCGCTCGCGCCCAGGCGGACGCCCGCAACGGGTACGTCGCCCGGATCACGCACACGCCCTCAGGGGCGGCCAACTGGGCTCTCGTCCGGGTGGCCAATGCGGGCGGAGCCGACACGGTCACGCTTGCCCACGGGGCGCTCGACTCATCCGGTGCGGCCGGGTCGGAATGGTGGACCCGCCTAGTCGTCAGCGGAACGAGCATCAAGGTGAAGTGGTGGCGCGATGGCGCGAGTGAGCCCAGCGCCTGGACGGCGAGTGCCACGGACACCTACTGGGCAACCGGAACGGCGGGGCTCGGCGTCTACGTGGCCGCCGGGATCACGAGCCCCTTCCCCGAGGCCCGATTCGACAACGTGCACGCGGTCAGCCTGGGCAGCACGACGCCACCGGCTCCCACCGCTCCCAGCGCCCCGACCCTCACGAGCG
>Ga0307416_100001130_pt1 | contig 14359 bp, 12 predicted proteins | sample DK1Cmetagenome_2_FD_203821 | JGI IMG/M metagenome (GOLD analysis project Ga0307416, IMG submission 203821) | Maize rhizosphere microbial communities from greenhouse at UC Davis, California, United States - DK15-C-3 | ecosystem: Host-associated > Plants > Roots > Rhizosphere > Soil | place...
CTCGGCTGGGGCGGTCCGCAGTAGCCGAGAGCCGAGCGCCGAGAGCCGAGAGCCGCCGTTCGGGAACGCCCCGCTACATTCCGGTGCACCCCGGTGCACCGACGCTCCCGCCGCATGACCCACCGCCCGCCGCCGCGTCCGACGCCACTCCCGATCGACGACGTGCTCCCGGCGCTCGCGGCCGCGCTCAGGTCGCGTCCGAGCGCCGTGCTGCAGGCGCCGCCGGGGGCGGGGAAGACCACCCGGGTGCCGCTGGCGCTACTCGGCGAGCCGTGGTTGGGCGAGGGCCGCATCGTCATGCTCGAGCCGCGCCGACTGGCCACGCGCGCGGCCGCCCGCCGCATGGCCGACCTGCTCGGCGAGCGCGTTGGGGAGACGGTGGGCTACCGCATGCGCATGGACACCAAGGTCGGACCGGCGACGCGCGTCGAGGTGGTCACCGAGGGAATCCTCACGCGCTTCCTCCAGACCGACCCGGCGCTCGACGGCGTAGGCCTCCTCGTCTTCGACGAGTTCCACGAGCGGAACCTGCAGAGCGACATCGGCCTCGCGCTCGCCCTGCAAGCGCGGGCGGTGCTGCGCCCCGACCTGCGCATCCTGGTCATGTCCGCCACGCTCGACGGGGCGCGCGTCGCCGCGCTTCTCGGTGATCCACTGCATGGTGCCGCGCCGCTCGTCACCAGCGCCGGGCGCAGCCATCCGGTAGACGTTCGCTACGCCGAGCGTCGTCCCGGCACGAGCATCGAAGCGGCAGTGGCCGGTGCCGTGCGCCGAGCACTCTCCGGCCACGACGGCGACGTCCTGGCCTTCCTCCCCGGCGCGGGTGAGATCCGGCGCGCCGACGCGCTTCTGCGTGACGGGCCGCTCGGCGCCGGCGTGCGCGTCGCGCCGCTCTTCGGCGACATGCCGCAGCAGGACCAGGACCTCGCGATCCAGCCGAGCGCCCCCGGCACGCGCAAGATCGTCCTGGCGACGCCGATCGCCGAGACCAGCCTGACGATCGAAGGCGTACGCGCCGTGATCGACAGTGGCCTGGTGCGGGTGCCGCGCTTCTCGCCGCGCACTGGCATGACGCGCCTCGAGACGGTGCGCGTGTCGCGGGCGTCGGCGGAGCAGCGGTGCGGGCGCGCCGGCCGGCTCGGACCCGGAGTATGCTATCGCCTGTGGGCGGAGCAGGAGCAGCAGCATCTGCTTGCGCACAGCACGCCCGAGATCCTCGAGGCCGACCTGGCTCCTCTCGCGCTGGAGCTCGCCGCCGCCGGCGTCGCCGATCCAGCGGACCTCGCGTGGCTGGATCCGCCGCCCGCGGCCGCGTACGCGCATGCGCGCGAGCTGCTCGCCGAGCTGGGCGCACTCGGCGCCGACGGGCGCATCACCCGGCACGGGCGCCGCATGGCGGGGCTGCCCCTGCACCCGCGGCTCGCGCACATGGTGCTCGCGGCCGAGCCGCTGGGGCTCGCGGGGCTCGCCTGCGACCTCGCCGCGCTGCTCGGCGAGCGCGACGTCCTCAGGGCGGATGCGGGCGCCCGCGACGCCGACGTGCGCCTCCGGCTCGACGTGCTGCGCGAGGCCGACGCCGACCCCGCCCGGGCGCCGGCGTACGCCCGCGGCTACGTGGTCGATCGCGACGCGTGCCGCCGCGTGCGCGCCGAGGCGCGTCAGTGGAAGCGCCAACTCGGGCTCGACGACCGCGGTGAGGCGCCGGATCCCGAGTCGAGCGGCCTGCTGCTCGCCTTCGCCTATCCCGACCGCATCGCGCAGCGGCGGCCCGGCCAGCCGGGTCGCTTCCTCTTGCGCAACGGGGGCGGCGCGGCGTTCGCCGAGCCGCAGCCGCTCGCCGACGTGTCGTACCTAGTCGCGGCGGAGCTCGACGGGCGGCGGCCGGAGAGTCGGATCTTCCTCGCGGCACCGGTCAGCCTCGACGAGCTGGTGAGCTTCTTCGGCGACCAGATCGAGCGCGAGAGCGTTGTCACCTGGGACGCTGGCGCGGGAGCGGTGCAGGCGCGGCGGCGCGAGCGGCTCGGAGCCTTGGTCCTGAAGGACGCGGCGCTCCCCAACCCGGATCCCGACGCCGTGGCCGCGGCACTGCTCGACGGTATCCGGCGCGAGGGCTTCGCCGCGCTTCCCTGGACCGACGCCGCGCGCCGCGTGCAGGCACGCATCGCCTTCATGCGCCACCTCGAGCCGGGTTGGCCGGACGTGACGGACGCGGCGCTCGCCAGCACGCTCGCGGAGTGGCTGGCGCCGCACGTGTACGGCATGCGCACCCGCGAGGCGCTCGAGCGCCTGGACCTCGCAGCGGTCCTGCTGAGCACTCTCGGATGGGCGCAACGTGCCGCGCTCGACGAGCAGGCCCCGACCCACTGGACGGTGCCGAGCGGGTCGCGCATCCCGATCGATTACACCGACCCGGCGGCGCCGGCGCTGGCCGTCCGACTGCAGGAGATGTTCGGCGCGACGGAGACGCCACGGATCGCCGGCGGGCGGGTGCCGCTCACGCTGCAGCTCCTGTCCCCGGCCCACCGGCCGGTACAGGTGACACGCGACCTCGCCGGCTTCTGGCGGAGCAGCTACTTCGACGTGAAGAAGGAGCTCAAGGGGCGCTACCCCAAGCACCCCTGGCCCGACGACCCGCTGCACGCCGAGCCGACGAATCGGGCAAAACGTCGCGGGTGAGCGAGCAGTCACTTCGACCGGACTCAACAATTGCTCGGTCGAGCCGATACTCTGCAGCGAGTTACATGGCGATTCCGCCACTCTAAAACGGTCGAGCCTGGTTCAGTCAAGACGACCTCAGCTGTGACGAGGGGCACCGTCGACCGTCCTCCCCATACCTGTACATGCCCGTTTGGGGGCGCTCCCCGCAGCCCGAGGTTGAGGCGGCGGGAAGCAGCTGTCCCACCAACCGTCGGCACGATCGCGCACCCCCCCGGGGGAAAGCGACAAGGGCAAACCCGTCGAAAGGCGGGGACGCAAAGCCAACGAGGCTACCGCGCGCGGGGAGTGGTCCCGCGCGCCACGCCGGTCGGGTTGCCGCACCACCCACGGAGGTTTTTCCATGCGTTCGCGAATCCACGCGTCCGCCACCCTCGTGCTGCTGGGCCTGTCGATCGCCGCGTGCGACGACAAGGTCTCGGCACCCACGTCCGGACCCAACGACGCAGACCTGCGGGCCGCCCGCAGTGGTGCAAAGCTCGAGCGGGTGGTCATCACGACCACCGACACCACTCTCCGCAAGGGTCAGTCGGCCCGCATGACCGCACGGCTCGAGTACTCCGACGGCGGCACGCTCGTCACCCGGCGCCACGTCGAGTGGAGGTCGCTCGACACCACGACCGTCAAGGTGTTCAACCGGGACCGCGTCCTGGGCCGCAAGGACGGGAGTACCCGCGTCATCGCCGAGGCAGGCGGCAAGGCGGACACGATCCGCATGTACGTCAGCTCGGCCGCCGAGTCCGACAGCTCGGCTACTGACAGCGGGTCGGGGGCCGACGACGGCGCGGCCAACGACAGCACGACGGCGGGTGACAGTACGGCGTCGAGCGGTGGCTCGACTGGCGGAGAGACCGGATCGGATACGACGGCCACACCGCCGGCCGACACGGGTTCGGGTGGTTCGACCACCGAGCCGGAGACGCCCGTGGTCATTCCGCCCCCGCCCACTGGTCCGTTCCAGCTCGCTGAGCTCCCGCGCGAACGCGTCGACACGCGGCTGGTCGCGCCTACGGGTCGGCGCCTGTCCGTGCAGTCCGGCGGTCTCCAGGCGGCCATCGACTCGGCGCGCCCGGGCGACGTCCTCCTGCTGCAGCCGGGCTCGACGTTCAACGGCCATTTCCGGCTGCGGCGGAAGAGCGGCGACGGCTGGATCACCATCCGCACCGCGTCCGACGCGGGGCTCCCGGCACCCGGCACGCGCATGACGCCGAGCGTGGCCCGTTCGGCCTCGCTCCCGCGAATCCTCACCCCCGACGTCGCCCCCGCCATTCAGACCGAGCCCGGCGCGCACCACTACCGGATCATCGGCGTGGAGGTCGGGGCCGCGTCCGGCGTGACCCTGCAGTACGGGCTCGTGAAGTTCGGCTCTTCGGGCACCGAGCAGAACATGCTCAGCCAGGTGCCGCACCACCTGATCCTGGACCGCGTGTACGTGCACGGGCAGTCCGGCATGCACCTCAAGCGTTGCGTGACGCTCAACAGCGCGTGGTCGGCTGTGATCGACTCCTACCTCTCCGAGTGCCACGGCAAGGGGCAGGACACTCAGGCCATTCTCGGGTGGAACGGCCCCGGGCCCTTCAAGATCGTGAACAACGTCCTCGAGGGCGCCGGCGAGAACGTCATGTTCGGTGGCGCCGACCCGTCGATCTCTGGGCTGATCCCGGCGGACATCGAGATCCGCAACAACTACGTCCACAAGCCGGCGAGCTGGAAGGGCGTCTACACAGTCAAGAACCTGCTCGAGTTCAAGAACGCGCAGCGCGTGCTCGTCGAGGGGAACGTCTTCGACGGGAGCTGGGCCGACGCCCAATCGGGGCTCGCCTGGAACATCAAGTCGGCCAACCAGTCGGGCAACTGCAACTGGTGCGTGACCCAGCACGTCACGCTCCGCTACAACCTGATCCGGAACGCGGGCTCCGGGATCGTGGTCACCGGCGGTGAGGCGCTCACGGGCGGGACGGTCGGGCGCACGAACCACATCACGATCATGGAGAACCGCATGGAGCGCATCGACATCGAGGGCACGCCGTACGTCGGCGTGGGGCGCCCCTTCCAGATCAGCGGCGCCGAGGACCTGGTCATCAACCACAACACCATCGACAACTCGACCACGTCGGTGCTGGCGATGTTCGTGGCAAATGTCGGCGCGCGGTTCTACTGGCTGAACAACGTCGGCTACAAGGGCCAGTACGGGATGCACGCGCTCGCCACGTATGCCCCGAACGCGGTAATCTCGGGTAACGCCTTCGTCGGCTCGGCCGGTAGCAGCACGTACTCGACCTACGGCACGGGCAACATCATCGTCAGCAGTCTCTCGGCTGGCATGAGTGCACTCGGCACGGACGCGCAGCCCATCGGGTGCAGCCAGTCACTGCTCACGCAGAGCATCCAGAGCGTCGGGCCGTAACAGGCCACGACCGCCGCAGCTCGGCCCCGCCCCCCACGCCGCCCGATCGTTCCAGGGCGGCGTGGGGGGCGCGGGTCTTTGGGGGCGCGGACGGCACGTGGCATGCGCCGAAAAAGGGTCCCCTTCCAGGAGGCTGCATGGCCACCCCCAAGGAGCAGCGCGACGCTCGACAGCACGCGATCAACACGGGCTCGGTCCAACGCGGGCCGGCCGAGCCCGGACAGCAGGGCAGGGCGGTGACGCCCGGCTCGATGGCGGAGCCGGTGTTCGGCGCGACGGCGCGAGAGCGCGAGAGCACCCGCCGGCCCTCCGGGGATCCGTCCCGCCCTGCCGACCCCGACGTGCCGTCGAGCGACGAGCCCTGACGCGCGTCGCGCCAACGCGCGGCGGCCCCCACCGCGAACTCACCGCTCGGCGATCACGGCTTCGATTCGCCGGCCGCGGTCACCAGGGTCGCCGCGCGCTCCACCACCCGCCGCTCGTTCGCGAACGCGAGCTGGGCCGCCGCGTCGGCGAGCGGCACCCACCGCGCCTCGTGCACCTCATCGTCGTGGTCTTCCACCCGGCCCGCCTGGTACCGGAAGAGAAAGAAGTGGACGCGCTTGTGGAAGCGCACCCGCTCGCCGCGCCGATCTCCGACATACCAGTAGTCGATCACGTCGAGCAACCCAGCCGGCTCGGCGTCGACGCCGCCCTCCTCGCGTACCTCGCGCCGCGCGGCGGCCTCGGGCGTCTCGCTCGCCTCGACGATGCCCTTCGGCAACTGCCAGCGCCGCTGTGCGCCGACGAGGACGAGCACGACGTCGAACCGCCCTTCGATCTCCCGTACCACGACGCCGCCGGCTGACACCTGCTCCTCCGTGCGCATCGCGGCGCCAGCCGTGGGCGCGTCCGACGGCGGGCGCCGCGGCCGCCGCGCGCTCACCGCCCCGCCCTCCATGACCAGGTCCGGGCGCGGCGGGTCGCGCGGCGGGTCGCTTGGCCGGTCACGTGACGTCGATCTCGCGCACGCCCTGCCGCCGAGAGAGCCCTTGCATCACGCCGCGGATAGCGGTCTGCAGTGCGTCCGGATCGCGTACGGCGCGGAGCTGAACTTCCGGCGTCGATCGGTCCGTGCTGATCAGAACGACGTGCCCGAGACCAAGCAGGCGCATGAGGGCAGGCCGCACCACGCGCGAGTCGCGCACGCGCCACAGCTCGAGGTCGTCTGTCGTGGTGCTGAGGAGCCCGGTCGTGATCCGGAGCCGCTCCGAGGTCACTTGGTAACGTGTGGAGCGGGACCGCAGGAAGATGGCGAGCGCCACGAGCGCGCAGCCGATCCACAGCGCGGCGACGGCCCACAGAAAGACCCGCCCGGGGTCGCGCGCTCCGACCGTCGCGCGCGCGAGCGCCGCACCCCTGAGCATGAGCAGCCCGAACGTCGCGGCGATCGCCGCGACGGCCAGGGCGATGTAGGTCGGCAGGTCGGCCAATGCGGACGGTGTGCCCTGCCATAAGGTGCGTTCCGACGTTTCCGTGGCCATCCGACTCACCTGTCGTAGCGCCGACTCATGTTGAAGCCGACAGTCGCCCCGATGCTGGGAAGCGCGAACACTGCGGCCGCGGCGAGCGTGCATCGCAGGCGGCACGGCGGGCGCGGGTCGTCGCCCGTCCGATCGTTGAGACGCACGACCGCGTAGCTCGCCGCGCCCCCGACGAGTGAACCGGCCACGGCCGCGGCGTACGAGCCGGTCGTCCGCCCGCGCACACCCACGACCCACGGGCCCGCCGCTGTCGCCAGCGCGGCCCCGGTCCACGCCCCTACGAGGGCGACACGCGACGCCGTGGGATCTTCGATGCCGACGTGCTCGGCCACCCACTCGGTGGTCACCCCACCGGCGATGAAGCCGAGCGGGGTACCGAGGAGTCCTGCACCAATCTCGCCCGCGACCCGCGCACCAGACAGGGGCGGCGCTCCCGACTGCGCGGCGACGGGCGCGGCGACCAGAAGCCAGGCCGAGCCGAGGCCGGAGACGATCCGACGCGTCGTACGGCCGCGCGCCTGGCCCGGCCCGGGCCGGCGGGTGTGCGGCACGCCGAACGGTGCGCTCATCCCTGCGGCGCCTCGCTCGCCACCGGGCAGCACACCGGCAGGGTGAGCGTGAAGCGACTGCCGTGACCCTGCTCGCTCTCTGCGGCGAGCGTGCCGCCGAGCAAGCGGGCCAGGCGCGCGCTGATCGTCAGGCCCAGCCCCGTACCACCCTCCTTCGCCGCGCCCACTTGGACGAACTCCGCGAATACGCGCTCGAGGTCCCCCGGGGCAATCCCCACGCCCGTGTCGGTCACGCTGAGCTGCACGCGACGGTCGTCGAGCGCCGAAACGCCGATCGTCACCGAGCCGCGCTCCGTGAACTTGACGGCGTTCGATACGAGGTTGAGCAGTATTTGCCGCACCCGCGCCTGGTCCGACTCGATCGGCAGCGACGACGCCCCCGTGACTGCCAGTGCGAGCCCCTTCGCCGGCGCCTGCGGCGCGACCGAGGTGAGCGTGTCGCGCACGAGTGCCGCCAGGTCGAACTCCCCCGTCTCGATCCGCAGCTCCCCGGCCTCGAGCCGGCTCAAGTCCAACACGTCGTTCACGAGCTCGAGGAGGTGCTGCGCGCTGCGCCGGATCCGGCCGACCATCTCGAGGGCGGTCGGCGACACCTCGCCGGCGAGTCCCTCGACGATGAGCGAGCTGTAGCCCAGCACCGCGTTTACCGGCGTGCGCAGCTCGTGCGACATCTGCGCGAAGAAGCGCTCCTTCATCGACGTCGCCTGGGCCGCCGCCTCCACCAGGCGCGCCTGCTCGGTCACGTCTCGCATGACGAGCACCGCGCCGAACTGCCGGCCTGCGGCATCCGTCAGCGGGGCGGCGCTGCCGAGCAGGCGGGCAATCTCACCGTCCGGGCGCTCCACCAGCCACTCCGCACCCTCCACAATCTCCCCCCGCTCGACGGCGCGAGTGAGCGGCAACTCCGCCGGCGGGTACGGCGAGCCGTCGAGTCGGCGCAGGCGGAAGATGCTCGCCCACTGCTCTTTGGTCATCAACGCCAACGCCCGCCCGTGCACCCGTTCGGCGGCGGGGTTCGCGCGCACGATGCAGCCGCCAAGGTCGCTGATGATCACGCCGTCGGCCATCTGGTCGAGCACGAGATTCAACTCCGTGGCGCGCGCGCCGAGCTCGGCGTTCCGCTCGGCGAGCTCGGTGTTGAGCATCTCGAGCTCCGTGGCCTGCTCCTCGAGTGGCGCGGCCTGCTGCTGCAGCTCCGCGTGCGAGCGCGCCAAGTCCTCGTTCGCCGCCTCGATCTCCAGCGCGCGCCGCTCCGCCGCCGCGAGGTGCCGCGCGCTCATGATCGCGAGCGCGGCCACGTCCGCCAGCGCCTGCACCGCGGGTACGGCGTCGGCGGCGCTCGGCTCGTCACGCCGCCACCCCACGACGGCCGCGCCGAACGCCGCGCCCGCGGCGCGCAGCGGCACGCCGACCGCCGTCCGCATTCCCTCGGCGCTGTGGGCAGGGAACTCGTCGGGCGGGAAGTCCTGATTGTTCGGGAAGTCCGTGATGACGACCGGCGCGTTGGCCGCCACGACGCGGCCGGCGGTGCCGCGGCCAGGGGAGAAGACCGTCGTGCGCCACACGTCCGACACGTGCCCCGACACGGCGCGCCACGTCGTGCGCCCTCCAGCATCCACCGTAGCGACCGCGGCGTAGTCGGCGCCGGCGAGCCGCCGCGCACGATCGGCGAAGCGCTGGAGCACGGCGTCGATGTCACCCGCTCCGACCGCCTCGCGGGTGGCGGCGGTGAGCTCGTGCTCGGCCAGCGCCTGCGGTCCGTCGCTTCGGCCCACGTCGACCGACGTGACCGGCACCTCGTTCGTCATCGACATTGCGCCGGGTGCGGGCCCCTACCTCGCGACGGCTCGACCCGCGCCGACTGCGCCGAGCGTGCCGAGTGCGCGGCGGCGGCCGACGTCGACAATTCTACGGAAGCGAGGTCGAGTGTAGACGCTGGGGTCATCGGACAGTTGAGCCTGACCCCGGCCCGGTGGGCAATAACCGTGCTGTGGGTAGAGGCGCTCAAAAAGAGCGCGGCGGACCCGAGCCCCGGGTCCGCCGCGCTGTGAGCGGAGGCGTCTACGCGCCCACCGCGCCCCAACGCTCAGAGTTACTGCCCGGCGCCGAGCGTGTTGCCCGTCACGGCGCGATAGGCGTTCAGGCGGCCGTTGCCGAACGTCGTGTCATAGCCGGCAGCGCCGATGTCGTCCACCGTGCTCTCGAGCTGGGCGCGAAGTGCGGTGCCACGCAGCCCTGTCTTCGATGCGACGATCGCGGCCGCTCCCGTGACCTGTGGCGCCGCCATGGACGTGCCTTGCATCCATGCGTACGGCGCGTTCGGGATGGGGCCCGACACGTAGCTGTGGCCGCTCCACACCGCGCTGAAGATGCAACCCTCGGGGGTCGTGTTCGAGTAGCAGTTGCCGCCCGGTGCCACGAGGTCGAGGCCGGAGCCCCAGTTCGAGTACGACGCGCGCTCGTCCTTCCAGTTGGTCGCGCCGACCGAGATGGCGTTCACATCGCACGCCGGGCACCCAACCGTCCCCGTGTTGTCGTTGCCCGCCGAGGCGATCACCAGGATGTTGTTGTTCTTGGCGCGGAGAATGGCATCCTTCTCCGCCTGCGACTCGCTGCTCCCGCCGAGGCTCATGTTGATCGCGACGACGATGTTGCCGTTCGCCAACGAATAGTCGGTCGTGGCGTTGATGGCGTTGACGATCGCCGCCGTCGGGCAGCCGCGCCGCCCGCACACCTTCTGCACGAGCACCTTCACGTTCGCCGCCGCGCCGGCGACGCCCGCTACGCCAACGTTCGTCCCGGCGATCGTGCCGGTCGTGTGCGTCCCGTGCCCGTTGTCGTCCGACGGGTCCGCGTCGTTGTTGTACCAGTCCCGGCCGGCGATCAGACGCCCAGTGAACTCCGGGTGATTGAGCTGCACGCCGGTGTCGATGTCCCCGACCACCACGGGGCTCCCGCCTGCCGCGTACCCCTCGATGTTGTCCTCGTCCGCGTCAGCCTTCGAAGCGTAGGAAGCACCAATCGGCTGCCCGGCGCTGCCGCCGCGGGTGAACTTCATGTTCAGCCCGCCCGGGTTGTAGAACGCCCAGAGACGCGTGTCGATCGTCGTCGGCTGGCGCAGGTAGTTGGGCTCGGCGTACTCGACGCGCGCGTCGTTGCGGAGGCGCGCGGCGAGGGCGCGCTCGCTACCGACGGCGCCGCGGAGCACCGCGAACGCGTTTCGGTATCCGGCGTAGCCGAACGCCAGTCCGTGCGCACGCCCGAGGGCGGCGGCGTCGGTGCCCGCGCGAACCTTGACGATGACCTCACCGGGCATCACCTGCTCTGGTCCGCGCTGCGCGACGGCGAGCGTCGGCGTCGCCTCGAAGTCAGGGGCCTGGACGGGAGCGTCCGAGCATGCAGCGAGGACCACCGCGGCTGTGGCGCCGACGGTCTTGAGCGAGACACGGGGCATCTACCTTTCTCCTCCTCGGGGGACACGACGCACGGCCACTCGGCGCGGGCGCACATCTATCCGCCGGCGCCGCTGAGCAGCGCGCCGGGCGATGACGTTCGATGGAGCTGTATCAGGTGCGAGCGCGAAGCGCCGTGTGGGCAGAGACCGCTCTCGGCCTGCCTCCGTCGGCGCGTAAATGCTACAAATGTTTCTTCCCGGGCACAAGTGCGTTGCATCAGCGCGACACTCGTTCGGGTTGCCGCCCCTCACTCTCTAGGTGGCCATTGAGAGACAAAACGAGCGCGGCGGGCCCCGCGCACCGGGCCCCCCCCCGTATCCAACCAGTTCGAAGCAGTGTGCTTACTGCTTGCCCGCGAGCGACTTGCCAGTCACCGCCCGGTAGCTGTTCAGGCGGCCGTTGCCGAAGTCGGTGTCGTAACCCCGGGCGCCAAGGTCGTCCGTCGTGCTCTCGATCCGGGCGCGGAGCTGTGCCCCGCGCAGCCCCGTCACGGAGGCGACGATCGCCGCCGTCCCGGTCACCTGCGGCGCCGCCATCGACGTGCCCTGCAGGTACGCATACCCGTTGTTCAGGTAGGCGCTCCAGATCCCGCCCTCGTCGGTGGTGTTCGTGAACAGCTCACCACCGGGCGCCGAGATGTCGAGGCCAGAGCCCCAGTTCGTGTAGTACGCGTGCTCGTCCTTCCAATCGGTCGCGGCGACGGAGATGGCATTCTCGTCGCATGCCGGGCACCCGACCGTCCCCGTGCCGCCGTTGCCCGCCGAGGCGACCACCAGCACGCTGCTGTCCGTCGCGTACTTGATGGCGTCTTTCTCCGACTGCGCGAGCGACGTTCCGCCGATGCTGATGTTCACGGCGACCAGGTGCTTGCCGTTCGGGTCGATGTAATCGGCCGCCTCGTAGATCGCGCTGACGATGTCGGAGGTGAAGCAGCCAATGCGGCCGCAGACAGCCTGCACATACACCTTCACGTTCGCCGCCGCGCCGGCGACGCCGGCAACACCCACGGTCTTGCCGGCCATCGTACCAGTGGTGTGGGTGCCGTGCCCGTTCCAATCCTCGGGCAGCGTCGGCCCGCCCTGCACCCAGTTGGTGCCAATGAGCAGGCGTCCCGTGAACTCCTGGTGGTCGAGATCGACGCCGGTGTCGATGCTGCCGATGGTGACGGGGGCCCCGCCGGCGGCGTAGCCCTCGACGTTGTCCTCGTCGGCGTCAGCCTTGGAGATGAGTGACTGGACGACGCCAGTGCGGCCCCGGGGGTCGTTGAACCACTGCACCGTCAAATTACCGGGGTTGTAGAACGCCCAGAGCCGCGAGTCGAGGGTCGGCTGCCGAATGTAGTTCGGCTCGGCATACACGACGCGCGCGTCGTCGCCGAGGCGGGCGGCGATGGCGCGTTCGTTCCCGGGGGTGCCGGCGAGTACGGCAAAGGCGTTCTTGGCTCCCAGCCGCTTGACGGCCAAGCCGTGCGCCCGTGCGACGGTGGCGAGGTCGGCACCGGCCCGCAGCCGGACGATCACGTCACCCGGAACGACCTGCTCTGCCGTGCCCTGGCCTCGCGCCAGTACCGGACTTGGGGCCGCATCCTGCACTGTCGGCTGGACGGGAGCGTCGGAACAGGCAGCGAGTGCTGCGACGGCGAGTGCGGCGGCGAATGCCTTGAGTGGAACACGGTTCATCAACGAAACCTCCGTGGGGGGGATCCGCGCCCGGCCACTCGGCCCGGGCGACGCTCGTACACGCCGAAACACCAGGCAGGGCCGGCGCTCGGACGATGACGTCTACGATCTGGAGGAACTACTCGGAACTAGGGCGCGGACTACTCGGTACTCGGACGGGCTCACAACGGATGAGTCTGGCGGCATAATGGCATGAGTGTGATCCGCGGACAAGGAGCCTACAAATGTTTGCGGTGTCTCACAAGGGGGCGGATCAAATTTGTGTACGGGGCCGTACCGTTTTCCGACCTCGCCGCCGGCGTTAAGACTGGGCTGCCAACGGTCCCGATGAACCCCGAGGGGTAGTCCGTACGTTCACCAAGTCACCCGACGCCGGCTGGCCGGCGTCGATGCTCGTCGCTACGCCGCCGTCCCCACACTCTTGGTACCGACCCGATCATGGCCACCAACCCGACCGACGCGCCACGCGTGCGGGCCCCGGACTTTCCGACGGGCCTGGACTGGATCAACACCGGCGGGCGCGCGCTCTCGCTCGCCGACCTGCGCGGCAAGGTCGTCCTGCTCGACTTCTGGACGTACGGCTGAATCAACTGCATCCACGTCCTCCCGCAGTTGCGGGAGCTCGAGCACGCGTACGCGGACGAGATCGTCGCCATCGGCGTGCACAGCGGGAAGTACATCGCCGAGCGCGACACCGGCCGCATTCAGGATGCCTCGCTCCGACTCGGCGCGCCGCACCCCGTCGTCAACGACCGGCAGTTCCGCGTGTGGCGCAGCTACGCAGTGCGCGCCTGGCCGACGCTCGTCGTGGTCGATCCCGCCGGGTACGTGATCGGCATGCAGGCCGGGGAGTTCACGAGCGAGGCCCTCGCCCCATTCCTCGACAAGCTCATCGCCGCCGCCGACGGCGCGGGCGCGATGCGGCGCGGGCGGCTCGACCTCGCCGCCGGCGCGCCGAGCGTAGCGCCCGGCACGTTGCGCTTCCCGGGGAAGGTGGCGCTCGACGCGGCGGATCCCCGCCGGATTGCGATCGCCGACACTGGGCACCATCGCGTGCTCGTCGGCACGCTGAGCCCCGACGGCGGCCGGATGCGCGTGGAGTGCGAGGCCGGCGACGGAACGCCTGGCTCCGACGACGGCGCGCCCGGCCGCTTCGCCGCGCCGCAGGGGATGGCGTTCGACGGGGACGTGCTGTACGTGGCGGACGCCGAGAACCACGCCGTGCGCGCCGTGAACCTGCGCGATGGCGCGCTGCGAACGCTGACCGGCACCGGCCGCCGCGTCCGGAGCCGGGCCGATCGCGACGCCGGGGCGCTCGCCTCACCGTGGGACCTCGCGCTCGCCGACGGAATCCTGTACGTGGCGATGGCCGGCACGCATCAGATCTACACGATCGATCTCGCCACCGGTCACCCGCGGCCGTTCGCGGGGAGTGGCGGCGAGGACATTCGGGACGGGGCGCGGGACGCTGCCCTCCTTGCCCAGCCGATGGGGCTCGCCCTCGGGGAGAACGGGCGCCTCTACTTCGCGGATTCCGAGTCGAGCGCGGTGCGGTGGGTGGACCTCGGTGCCGGTGGCGACGTTCACACGGTCGTCGGCACCGGCTTGTTCGATTTCGGCGACAAGGACGGTGCGGGCGACGACGTGCGGATGCAGCATCAGCAGGGCCTTGCCGTGCACCCCAGCGGGCGGCTCCTGGTCGCGGACTCGTACAACGACGCGCTCAAGTGGGTTGACCCGACCACGCGCCGAGCCGAGACGTGGCTCCGCGGCTTTCACGAGCCGGGCGGCGTGGCGATCGGCGGCGGCCGCGTGTACGTGGCGGACACGAACGCGCACCGCGTCGTGATGGTCGAGGAGAGCGGCGGGCGGCGTGAGCTAGAAATCGATGAAACGGGGGCGCTCTGAACTACGGCGCTCGGCGCTCGGCTGGGGCGGTGAAGGGCAGGACCCCCTCGGCGTCAGGCACGTCCTCCCGCCGGTCACCGCCGTAGCCGAGGGCCGAGAGCCG
>Ga0307416_100001134_pt1 | contig 14305 bp, 14 predicted proteins | sample DK1Cmetagenome_2_FD_203821 | JGI IMG/M metagenome (GOLD analysis project Ga0307416, IMG submission 203821) | Maize rhizosphere microbial communities from greenhouse at UC Davis, California, United States - DK15-C-3 | ecosystem: Host-associated > Plants > Roots > Rhizosphere > Soil | place...
CCGCTACCATTGGGAGCGACGCACGAAGGAGGGGCACGAGCAGGCCATCGCCTACTACCGCGGGGCGATCGAGCGGGACTCTAGCTACGCCGATCCGTACGCTGGGCTGGCGGATGTGTACCTGACGGCCTATCAGCTCAACATCTTCGGGTTCCACGAGCGCGAGGCCGAGGCGGTCGCGCGCCACAAGTGGGCCGCCGAGCGGGCGGTCGCGCTGGATGACAGGTCGGCCGCCGCGCGCACGTCGATGGCCGTCGCTCGGTGGTGGCAGCGGGACTGGCCGGGTGCGGAGCGCGAGCTCCGTCGGGCCATCGAACTGAACCCTGGATACTCGACCGCCCGCACGTGGTATGCACTGCTGTTGGCCGGTATGGGTCGATTGGACGAAGCCGTCGACCAGGGGCGCCGCGCGTTCGAGCTGGACCCGTTCGCGTTGCTCGTCAATCTCAACTATGCTTGGGTATGCTACGTCGCTCGCGACTACGACTGCGCCATCGAGCAGTTCCGCAAGACTCTCGAGATCAACGACACCTGGCGACCCGCTTTGGCATATCTTGGTGTGGCGTACGCACACAAGCGGATGCACGAGGCCGCGGTCCGTGAAGTCTCGAAGGCGGTAGAGCCGAACCCGCAGAGCGCTGCCTTCGTGGCCGAACTGGCCTACGTGCACGCGCTCGCCGGGAGGAAAGAGGAAGCGGGGCAGCTCCTGCAACGCGCGAAGGCCAACGCTCCGGACGAATTCAGCGTTGCGCGCGTGTACGCTGCCCTGAACGAGCCGGATAGCGCGTTCGCCTGGCTCGAGCGCAGCAGTTGGGTGTGGCCACACCGGGCCGTGCGAGCCGACCCGGCGCTGGATCCGCTGCGCTCCGACCCGCGCTTCGCACGGCTCTCCGCCCGAGTGATGAGGGAGATGGGGATCCGCTAAGAACGTCGGCCCACGACGTCGGGCGGAACTCGCCCCTCCGGTCGTCCGACCCGCAGGAGCCCCCGAATGCACCGCCGCCGCTCGATCGACGACCGGTCGAGTGCCTGCATTCACGGAGCCGGCAGGTGCCACCGACCTGAACGCGGACGCCGATGCGAGGAGCGCTACGGCGACGGGCCGGAACCCGGCACTCAAACTTGAGTGCCGGGTTCCGGCCCGTCGCCCGTTCGTCACCCGCGCCCGAGGCGCGCTCTACGCTACTCGGCGCGCTTCAGCACCATCTGCACGTACACTGCGTCGACCCGCAGCTTGGTGACGAGCCCCCGCTGGCGGACGAAGGTGAGCTGCTTGTCGTCGAGCTGGAACGTCTCCCCGCGGGCATACGCGAGCTGCCGGGGCGGCCCGGGTGGGCCGGCGAGCGGGCCTTCGATCGTGAGTCGCCCGGCCGGATCGGCGGCGACCTTGAGCACCAGGTCCTCGCCGTACCCACCCTTCCCCCGGTATTCCCCGACGTAGTCCGCGGTCTTCGTCTGGGGCGGCGCGGCTTTCGCGACCGGTGCCCCGTGCGCGATCTCGGCGATCGTGCGCGCCATGACGTCGGGCTGCACGGGGCCCTGGCTGTTGATCGCCACCGCGATCGAGAGGCTGTCCTCCGGGAAGTACTCGACGTACGTGAAGAAGCCGGGGAGGATGCCCCCGTGGTGCAGGGCGCGGTGGCCGCCGATGTCGCTCACGGCGATCCCCTTCGCGTACTGCAGCGGCGAGCCGTCGTTGAGCGTGCCTGGCGTGATCATCGCCTTGTAGGCGGCCGGGCTGAGGACCTTGCCGCCGTGGAGCGCCTGGTTCCACGCGTCCAGGTCGGCCACCGTCGCACAGAGCGAGCCGCCGGCGTACGGCCAGGTGTGATCGACGCGCACGCTGTGCCGCAGCCCGTGCTCGGACATCTCGTACCCGTGCGCCATGTTCGGGACCACTGCGGTCTCGCTGCAGTAGCGCGAGTCCTTCATTCCGGCGCGCTCGAACAGGTACTCCCGCACGTACTCCTGGTAGGACCTGCCGCTCACCTTCTCGATGATCAGGCCGAGGAGGAAGTAGCCGGAGTTGGTGTACTTCTCCATCTCGCCGGGCTCGAAGTCGAACGGCTCCTTCGAGAATAGCTTCACCAGCGTGTCGCGCGGGAGCGGCTTCATGCCGATCTGGTCGTGGAAGACCGGCATCTGCAGGTAGTCCTTGAGCCCCGAGGTGTGGTCGAGCAGCCGGCGCACCGGGATCCGGCGCCCCTGCGTGTTGTAGTCCGGGAGGTACGTCGTCACGTCCGCGTCGAGGTCGATCTTCTTCTGCTCGACGAGCTGCATGATGGCGGCGGCGGTGAACTGCTTGGTGACGGAGCCGACCTGATAGACCGTTCGCTCCGCCGTCGGGACCTTCCATTCGAGGTCCGCGTAACCGTACCCCTTGGTGATGACGGGTCGCCCGCCGAGGCTCACGGCCACGGAGAGCCCGGCCGTGCGGCCGTCCTGGAGGGCGGCGGTGACGAGCGAGTCCACCGCCGTCGCGATCCGCGCCGGGTCCTTCGTCTGAGCGGTGGCCGGCGTGGTGATGGTGAGCGTGGCCACGGCCGCCAGCGCGGCGCCGCCGAGGAGGGTCGAGAGCTGCTTGAGTCGCTTGAGCTGCGTCACGCGAGTGCTCCAAGTGCGAGTGCGAGTCGGTTGGATGAGTCCCGTCGCCCGTACGTGGAGGTGGGGTGCGGGAGTTTCGCCGAACGTCGCTCTCGCCGCTCGCTAGGCGCGCTCGCTCGACTCGGCGCCCGTCGCCGCCACGGGCGCATGGTCGCCTGGTGCCCGCCCGCGCACGGCGTCCTGATAATGATCGAAGAACTCCGCGGCGAGGTGGCCCTGGTCGATCAAGAACAGCTCCGGTTCCAGGATCTTGCGCGCGTACCAGTCCGCGGGGTCGCCATCGGGGGTGAGGCGTGCGCGCAGGGTGAGCGACTCCCGGTCGTGCGCGAGCACCTGGTCCGGGTCGCGGCCGCGCTCGCGGAACGTACTGCGCACGCGCTCGACGAACTGCGGCCAGCGGGTCTTCACCTCTCGCTCCATGTACCGCCCCCAATGCGGCCGGCGCCCGTCGACGTCGGTGAACCCGTATTCATCGGAGAGGTCCCAGGAGGTGAAGGCGCCGCCCGACATCCGCCACGACGCCGGGTCGGCGGCGATCGCCGCGACGGCGCGCCCGACGAAGTACGGCGTCTCGGACTGCGCGAAGTGCGGGTCCTTCTTCGCACCCTCCTGCCAGTTGGCCTCGGTGACGCCGAAGCGGTCCAGCATCGCCTCCGACCGCAGGAAGCCGGGCGTGACCGCGAGCGCGGTGATTCCGTAGGGGCGGAGCTCGTAGGCCAAGGCGTGCGCCATCCGGATCGCCGACGCCTTGGCGAGGTCGTAGAAGAAGGTGCCTCGGTAGTTGCCGCCGATGCCATCGGTCACCTCGACGACGAGGCCGCGGCCGCGTTCTGCGGGCCGGCCGAGCATGAGCGGGATCGCAAAGTGGCTCGTGATGAAGTGGGCGTGCACCGCCCGCTGCTGCATGAGCAGCCCCTTGTCGAGCGAGTGCTCCCACAGACGCTTTCCCCACTCGGTCAGCTCGTCACCGCCCCACACGTCGTTGACGAGGATGTCGAGTGCGCCATGCTCGCGTCGGACGCGGTCGCAGAAGGCGCGCACGTCGTCGGGTACGGTGTGATCGACCCGAGCCGGGAGGCCGACCCCGCCATAGCGGGTGACCATCTCGGCGGTCTCCTCGATCGTCTCGGGGCGGGTGGCGCCGGAGGCGAGTTGTCCGCGCACGCTGCGGCCGGTGCAGTAGACGGTAGCGCCGGCCTCGCCGAGCATGCAGGCGATGCCCCGGCCCACGCCGCGCGTGGCTCCGGCGACGACAGCGATCTTCCCCTCGAGTGGGCGCATGGCGCACCTCCCTACCTTGTGGTGTTCTCATCGCGCCGGTGCCGTAGGCAGGCCAGCGCTTGACAATAAATGAATGGTCATTTATAGTCTGTCAAGCCCTATGTCTCCGCGAACTCGCACCATCCCCGACGAGCACATCCTCGAGGCCACGTCCCGCGTCATTGGGCAGATGGGCCCGTCCCGCTTCACGCTCGCCGATGTCGCCGCCGAGGTCGGGCTCGCGCCCGCCACACTCGTGCAGCGCTTCGGCTCGAAGCGCGGGCTCCTGCTGGCGTTGGCCGAGTCGTCCGCCGGGTCGGTCGACGCGTGCTTCGCGGGAATCCGCGCCGCGCACTCCTCCCCACTCGACGCGCTCCTCGCCGCCGCGACGGACATGACGCGCTACGTGGAGTCACCGGAGGTGCTGGCGAACCACCTCGCCTTCCTCCAGCTCGACCTCAGTGATCCCGAGTTCCACCACCTGGCGCTGGAGAATGCGCGCCGCCTTCGCGCCGGCTACCGTGCCCTGCTCGACGAAGCGATCGCGGCCGGCGAGCTCGCTGCGTGCGATACCGCGCGCGTGGCGCGCGCCGTCGAGGCCGTGGGAGGCGGCTCGCTCATCGCCTGGGCGATCCACCGCGAGGGCGACGTCGCGGCATTCGTGCGGTCCGACCTCGCCACGCTCCTCGAGCCCTACTTGAACGGCGGCTCTCGGCGCTCGGCGCTCGGCTCTCGGCTGGGGCGGTGAAGGGCAGGAACGGCTCGGCGTCAGGCACGTCCCCCTGCCGTTCCCGCAGTGGCCGAGAGCCGCCGTTCAGGGCGGCGTCGCTTCGCCGCGCCAGAGTTGACGCGCGAACGTGAGATGCACGGCGATGACGGCCAACGCCAGCAGTCCGGTCGCCATCCACGTCAGGACCGCGTTCGTCCAGTCCATACCGGCCGTCGCCGGCTCGGGCCGCGTCACGTAGATCCAGAGCAGGTACACCAGGAGCACCGCGCCGGCGACGCCCACCGCCCCCAAGGCGGCAATCCTCTCGTAGCGCATCGTAGTTCCTCGCATGGCGGTCACGATAAATCGGGGGCCGCTGCTCACTGCCACTTGGCGAGCATGAGCCGCAGCTCGTCGCGGTGCTTCGACTCGTCGGCGATCAGGTCGTCGAGGTCCACCGCGAGGCCGTACTCGCCGCACCCCTCCGCCTGCGCCCGCCGCTCGACGTAGCGCGTGACGGTCAGCTCCTCGTCGTCGAGTGAATTCTGGAGCATCTGCCGAGCGTCCTCCGTGTACTTCACGTCGGCCGCCCCGACGGCCGGTTTTCCGCCCAGTGCCACGATCTTGTCGGCGAGGATCTGGGCGTGCCCGAGCTCGTCGGCAATTTCGGTGGTGAAGAACCCTCGGAGCTCCTGCCGGTACGGTCCGCGGACCGCGCTCGCGTAGGTGCGGTATTGGATGATCGCGGAGTACTCGCGGGTGAGGTCGACGTTCAATTCTCTGATCAGGTCGTCCCGGCTGAAGTCTGCCATGTGCCTGTCCTGGTGCCTGTCCTGGTGAAATCCAAGTACCGCCCGACGTCGGTTCGCGGCGGTCCAAGGGGGTCGGATGGAGCTGCCGCCAGCCTCGCCGGGGCTAACGCAAGCTCCGGGCACAGAGTTCTCGGGGGCCGCGGATGAACGCGGGCCCCCGTCGCTCATTGGCGGTTACGGATCGTACAGCTCGACGCCGGCGGTGGTAACGCGGTGGGAGATCAGCGGGAGCGGCGGGTCGGCTTCGTCGGCGATGACGATGGCCTGGCGCAGCGCCGCACGGCCCTCGACGACGCCGGCGTGGTCGCGCGCGAAGATCGTCGCCAAGGGTTCTCCCGCTTCCACCCAGTCGCCTGGCTTCGCCGTGATGACGAAGCCGACGGTGGGATCGACCGGGTCGTCGATCCGCGTGCGGCCGCCACCGAGTGCGACGACGCCGCGCCCCACCGCCCGGGGCTCGACCCGCGCCACGAGGCCGCGCCGCGGCGCCGCGTACAGCTCGCACGCCAGCGCTTGCGGGAGTGCCGCCGGATCGTCCACCACCGCCGGGTTGCCGCCCTGGGCTTCGATGATCTGCTGGAATTTCTCGGCCGCCCGCCCTGAGGAGATCGCCACCTCCATGGCCCGCCGGGCGGCGTCGCGACTCGGCGCCGCCGCACCGAGCACGAGCATCTCGGCGCCGAGCGCGTAGGTCACGTTCATCAAGTCCGGCGGACCCTCGCCCTTGAGCGCGGCGATCGCCTCCTCGACTTCGAGCGCGTTGCCACAGGCGCGCCCGAGCGGGCGGTCCATCGCCGTGACGAGAGCGACGACCGCACAGCCGTGATCGGCGCCAAGCGCGATCATCGTCTCGGCGAGCTCCACGCCCCGCTGCAGCTCGGGGAGAAAGGCTCCGGAGCCGCGCTTGACGTCGAGCACCAGTCCAGTGAGCCCCTCCGCGAGCTTCTTGCTCATGATGCTCGACGCGATGAGCGGCACCGACTCCACCGTCGCCGTCGCATCGCGCAGGGCGTACATCTTCCGGTCGGCGGGGGCGATCTCCGAGGTCTGGCCGATCAGCGCACACCCCAGCCGCTCCACCTGCGCGCGCGCCGCGGCCAGCGACAAGTCGGTGCGGAATCCGGGGATGGACTCGAGCTTGTCGAGCGTGCCGCCGGTGTGCCCGAGCCCGCGCCCGCTCATCATCGGTACAGCGACGCCGAGGCACGCCACGAGCGGGGCGAGCACGAGCGAGACCTTGTCGCCGACCCCGCCCGTCGAGTGCTTGTCGACGCGCGCCGCGCTCACGTGCGTGAGGTCGAGCGTGGACCCGGTAGCGAGCATCGCCTCGGTGAGCGCACTCGTCTCTCGAGCGTCCAACCCGCGAATGAACGCGGCCATCAGCAGGGCCGCCATCTGGTAGTCCGGGACGTGCCCCGTCGCGTACGCGAGCGTGAGGGCGCGCCACTCGCCCGGCTCGATCCGCCCCCCGTCGCGTTTCCGCTCGATCAGCCGCTGGGCGAGCATTGACCGACCTCTGGGGTATACCTAGCTTGCCGGCGGTGCACCCCCGCCGGCGGACCACGACGCGGGGCCCGGGACCACCTCGGCGCTTCGCACGCCACCTCTCTCACCTTTCCGGAGCACACATGTTCGTCCGCTACGCAGTGGTCGCCGCGGCGCTCTGTCTCGCATCGCCGGCGCTCGCCCAGACGACCGCCAGCGATCACGTGGCGCTCGGCGATCAGGAGTACGCCGCGACCAATTCGGCGGCCGCGCTCCAACACTACGAGGCGGCGCTCGCCGTCGACTCCACCAATTACGAGGCGCTCTGGAAGGCCTCGCGCTCGGCGATCGATTTGGGCGAGGCCACCTCGGACGCGCGGAAGCGCGACGCGTACTACCGGCAAGGCACGCAGTTCGCCCGACGGGCCACCGGGGTGAACCCGGGCGACGCCGAGGGACACTTTCACCTCGCGCGGTCGCTTGGCCGCACGGCGCTCTCGCTCGGCGTGCGAGACCGCGTGAAGTACGCCAAGGCCGTGCGCGAGGAGGCGCTCACGTCGCTGAAGTACAACGCGCAGCACGCCGGTGCGCTCCACGTCATGGGGGTCTGGAACGCCGAGATCATGCGACTCAGCGGCGTGTCGCGCTTCATGGCCAAGACTTTCCTGGGCGGGCAGGTGTTCGGCACGGCGAGCTGGAAGGACGCGGCGCGCTACATGGAGCAGGCGGTGGCCGTCGAGCCGAACCGCCTGATCCACCGCGTGGATCTCGCCGAGATTTACCGCGACATGGGGGACAAGGCAAAAGCGCGCGCCGAAGCCGAGTTCGTGGTCAAGGCTCCGGCCACCGAGCCGAACGACCCCAAGTACAAGAGCCAGGCGCAGCAGCTCCTGGCGTCGCTGAAGTGAGGCGAGGGGCAAGGGGCGAGGGGCGAGTGGGCAGTGGAGCGCCTGTCGAACTCTCCACTGCCCACTCGCCACCCGCCACTCAGTCAGTAGTCGAGCGAGTCCGCGGCGGCCCAGCGGCCGCGGACGACGCCGCGCCGGACGCGGCGCCGGCTCAGGCGCGTCGCGCGCTGGAGCTCAGCACCGAGCTCGTCCCAGCGGTCGGTGGCGCGGGCCCGCATGCGGCGGGCGCGGCCGGCCAGCAGGGTGCGCGTCTCGAAACCACTCTGTGGGGCGTAGAGCAGCGCGGCTCCGGCGCCGAGCAGCGCGCCGAGGGCCAGACCGGCGCTGAAGAAACCGGCCCGCGCCCAATCGGCCTCCTCCGTGTACGGGCGCCCGGTGCCGCGATGGCGGCGCCATGGCGCCCCAGGACGTGCCGGGGCGTCAGTGCCGCCGTTCGACTCGGTTCGCTCGTGGGGGCGTAGGGTTTCCGGGGCATAAGACATGTGCAGCGGCTCCCTGGGTCTTGGTAAGAATTTTGCTGGTCTGGCTGCCGCAACGTGCGGCCGGCGCGACGCTCCAGCCGCGACGTCGCCTGCCATCGTACACCATCGTAGTCGTCCATCCCGGCACGGACCACCCTTGGTCACGTGCGTCCACAGTTCCGGCGTCCCACCCGCCGAGCGGCGCCGCGCACTCCTTGCAAGCGGCGCGACAGTCGCCGAGGGCCCGCATGAAAGACAACGGTAAGACGGTCCTGCTCGTGGAGGACAACGAAGACAACCGCATCGTTTATTCCACCATTCTTCGCCACTTCGGCTACCGGGTGACAGAGGCGCTGAACGGCGAGGAGGGGATCGCGAAGGCCCGCGCGGAGCGGCCGGACCTGATCCTGATGGACATCTCCATCCCGATCATCGACGGCTGGGAGGCGACGCAGGTGCTCAAGCACGACCCGGCGACGCACGAGATTCCGATCATCGCCTTGACGGCGCACGCCCTCGCGTCGGACCGGGAGAAGGCGATGGAGGTGGGCTGTGACGGCTACCTGGCCAAGCCCTGCGAGCCGCGCGCGGTGGTGGCCGAGGTGGAGCGCTTCCTCGGCCGCAACAGCAACAATGGGTCGTGAGGGAGGCCCGCCGGCAACGCCGGCGCGCATCCTCATCGTCGACGACCACGAGGACAATGTCGAGCTGCTGCGCGCCCGACTCGAGGCGCGCGGCTACGCGACGCTGAGCGCGGCCGACGGCGAGGCGGCGATCGCGGCGGCCGAGGCCGACCTCCCCGACCTCATCCTGCTGGACGTGATGATGCCGAAGCTCGACGGCATCGAAGTCACCCGCCGCATCAAGGGGAACCAGGCCCTCCCGTTCATCCCGATCATCATGCAGACGGCGCTCGACTCCACGGCCGACAAGGTGGAGGGGCTCGACGCGGGCGCCGACGACTACATCACGAAGCCGATCAACTTCGCGGAGCTCGAGGCGCGGGTCCGCACCCAGCTCCGCATCAAGGCGCTCGTGGAGGAAGTCGAGCGGCAGAAGCGCGAGCTGGAGCGCATCTCGCGCACCGACGCCCTCACGTTGCTCGACAACCGCCGGCACCTGGAGGAGCGGCTCGAGGAGCAGTTCGAGCACGCCAGGCGCCTCGGCGAGAACTTCGCGGTCGTCATGTGCGACCTCGACAAGTTCAAGAGCGTCAACGACACGTACGGCCACCAGGCCGGCGACGCGGTGCTGCAGCAGCTCGCCGTCATCCTCAAGAGCGAGGCGCGCGAGATCGACCGCGTCGGCCGGTACGGCGGCGAGGAGTTCATGCTCCTCCTGCCGGGCGCGCAGCTCGACTCGGCGGTCACCTTCGCGGAGCGCGTCCGGCGGGCGATCGAGGCGCACGCCTTCGCGCTGCCGGACGGGAACGTCCTGGGGCGCACCGCGAGCTTCGGAGTCGCGGGGTGGCCGCACCCGCGCGTCCACAACTGTGACGGCCTCGTCAAGGCGGCTGACGACGCGCTCTACGTCGCCAAGGAGCTGGGGCGCAACCGCGTCGTCCGGTTCGACAGCCCGGAGTTCAACGCTCGCGCGAGCCACGACGGCGCGGACCACGCGCCGCCGGCGCCCCGGCCCGCCGGGGGCGCCGCCCCCAGCGCGCGCGGCGGCGTCGCCGAGGCCACGCCATGATTCGGTGAGCGAGGGCTCAATGGAAGCGTACGCCTCGGACGCCGCCGAGCTGGCCACGCTTCGCGCCCGCGTCCAGGAGCTCGAACGGGAGCGCGACCACCTCGTGGCGGTCGTCGACATTCTGCAGGAGCTCTCGTCGTCGCGGCACTTCGTGGACGCGTTGCAGACGATCGCACGCAAGCTCGGGGAGGCGTTCGGGCTCGACCGGTGCTCGATCTTCCTCGCCGCGACGAGCGCGGAGGTGCGGCTCGTCGCCAGCTACGAGGACCCCACGGTCCGGAATCTGGTCGTGGACCTCGACCGGTACCCGGAGCTCAAGCGGGCCTTCGAGTTCGGTGAGACGGTGTTCATCGCCGACGCCGCGAACGACCCGATGCTGAGCAACATCAAGGCGCTGCTCGACATGCGAAACGTGCGCTCCATCGTCGTCGTGCCTATCCGGTGGCGCGGGTCGGTGATCGGCGCGATCTTCCTGCGGACGGAGCGCGGCGCGGCGCCGTTCTCCGAGGCCGACATCCGGTTCTGCCAGGTGATCGCGTCGCTCACGGCGAAGGCGCTGCACAACGCCCATCGCGTCGAGGCCCGCCTGCGCTCGACGCAAGGAGTGCCGGTGGTGCCCGAGCCCTCGACGGCGGGCCCGCGAGGCGGCGAGCCGGACGCCGAGCGGCGGCGCGCGGCGCTGCTCGCCTTCCTCCACCGGCTCCTCGACCGCTACGTCGGGGCCGAGTCGGAGCGCGGGGGCGCGGCGCCGCTGCCGGCCGGCGCCGACGCGGAGCTCGACCGCCTGGTCGGCGTCGCGATGCAGGTGCTGACGGCGGACGAGCGGCGCTGAGACGCGGACGGCTGGTGCGTGTTGCGTGTTGCGTGTTGCGTGTAACTGCCGTCCGGACTAACTACTGCGTGCGGGACGTCCCGAGCGGCTCCGGCATGCAGCACGCAACGCGCAACACTCTACACGCAACACTCCACACTCCCTCCTCATGCTCATCTCGAACGGAATGAACGCCGCCATCAACCAGCAGATCGGCAACGAGTTGGGGGCGTCGAACCAGTACGTCGCGATTGCGACGTACTTCGACGGCGAGGGGCTCCCGGCGCTGGCACAGCACTTCTACCGGCAGGCGGAGGAGGAGCGCGAGCACGCGATGAAGTTCGTGAAGTACCTCGTGGACGCCGACGGCGAGGTGCACATCCCGGCGATCCCCGCCCCGCGCGACGGCTTCCGCTCCGCCGAGGAGGCGGTCCAGCTCTCGCTCGATTGGGAGCTCGAGGTCACCAAGCAGATCAACGGCCTCGTGGATCGCGCGGTGAAGGAGAGCGATCACATGACCAAAGCGCTGCTCGACTGGTTCGTCAACGAGCAGCTCGAGGAAGTCTCCAGCATGGACACGCTGCTCCGCATGGTCCGCCGCGCCGGCGAGAGCGGCCTACTGTTCGTCGAGCAGTACCTCTCCCGCGGGACGCGGGGGCCGGCCATGGGGACCTCCGCAAGCGACGACGATTGAACGACAGGGAGTAGCGAGTAGGGAGTAGAACTGCCGAGCCGTTCCCTACTCCCCACTCCCTACTCCCTGCCCTTCATGCCCGACCTCCACACCGATCTCGCCGCGCGGGCGGCAACGCTGCGCGAGCAGCTCGAGCGGGCGGCGTTCGAGTACTACGTGCTCGACCGGCCGTCCATGGCGGACGCCGAGTACGACCGACTGTTCCGCGAGCTTCAGGAGCTCGAGCGCGAGCACCCGACGCTGCGCACTCCGGACTCGCCGACCGTGCGCGTCGGCGCCCCGCCGCAGAGCGCCCTCCCGAAGCACACGCACGTCGTCCCGATGCTCTCGCTCGGCAACGCCTTCAACGAGGAGGAGCTCGCCGAGTGGGAGGAGCGGATCACCCGGCTCGTCGGTGACGACGTGCAACGGGCCGGCTATACGGCGGAGCTCAAGATCGACGGCGCCGCCGTGAGCCTCACCTACCGGGACGGCGTGTTCGTGACCGGCGCGACTCGCGGCAACGGGGTCGTGGGCGAGGACGTGACGCCCAACCTGCGCACGATCCGCGGAATCCCGCTGCGGCTGCGCACGAAGCGTCCGCCGCCGCTCGTCGAGGTGCGCGGCGAGGTGTACATGCCGTTCAGCGGCTTCGAGCGCATGAACGAGGCGCGCGTGCAGGCCGGCGAGCCGGTGTTCGCCAACCCGCGCAACGCCGCCGCTGGCGCCCTCCGCCAGCTCGACCCGTCGATCACCGCCAGCCGGCCGCTGCGCTTCTTCGGCTACAGCGTGGCGGCGCGCGACGGTAACGCGCGGCTGCCGTTCCGGACGCAGTGGGAGCTGCTCGACACGCTCGCCGAATGGGGCGTGCCCGTGGCGCCCCACCGCCAGCGCTGCACGACGCTGGACGAGGTACACGCGTGGGCGCGCGACGTGGAGCACACCGTGCGGGCGGCGCTCGACTTCGCCATCGACGGCGGCGTCGTCAAGGTGAACGCCCTCGCGCTCCAGGAGGAGTTGGGCGTCGTCGGCGGGCGCGAGCCGCGGTGGGCGATCGCGCGCAAGTTCGCCCCCGACATCGCGGTGACGCGGCTGCTCGACATCCAGGTCAACGTCGGCCGCACGGGCGCGCTGAACCCGTTCGCGGTACTCGAGCCTGTGGAGATCGGCGGGGCGACGGTGCGGCTCGCGACGCTCCACAACTTCGACCTGATCCGGACCAAGGACCTTCGCGTGGGGGACTGGGTGCAGGTGAAGCGGGCGGGCGAGGTCATCCCGCAGGTCATCGGCCCCATTCCCGAGCGGCGCGATCCGGCCGACCCGCCCCCGCTCACGGAGGTCCCGACGCACTGCCCTTCGTGCGGCACGCCAGTGGAGCGCGACGAGGAAGAGGTGGCGATCTACTGCCCGAACGTCGCCTGCCCGAACCGGCAGCTCGAGGCGCTCGTACACTTCGCCTCCCGCGGGGCGATGGACATCCGGGGGCTCTCGTACGCGCGCATCGAGCAGCTCATCCGAGCCGGGTTGGTCCGCGACTTGGCCGACGTCTTCTATCTCAGGGCGGAGCAGCTCGTCGAGCTGGAGCGCTTCGCCGAGAAGAGCGCGGAGAACCTCGTCGCCGCGCTGCAGGACGCGAAGCAGCAGCCGCTCTCCCGCCTCGTCTTCGGGCTCGGCATCCGCCACGTCGGCGCGACCGCCGCGCAACTGCTCGCCCGCCGGTTCGGGACAATGGACGCGTTGATGGCCGCGACGGAGGAGGAGATCGAGGCCGTGCGCGGCGTCGGCGGGATCATCGCCCGCTCGGTGGTGCGCTACTTCCAGGACCCGTCCGCGCCCGCGCTCATCGAGAAGCTGCGGCACGCCGGCGTCAACCTCGCAGAGCCGCGCCACGCGGAGGCCCGGGGGCCGCTGGTCGGGAAGACCGTGGTGATCACGGGCACCCTGCCGACGCTCTCGCGGGCCGCGGCCACCGAGCTCGTCGAGCGCGCCGGCGGGCGCGTCACGAGCTCGGTGTCCAAGGCGACGAACTTCGTGGTCGCGGGCGACGATGCCGGCGGCAAGTTGGAGAAGGCGCGGGCGCTCGGGGTCGAGGTGATCGACGAGGCCGAGCTGGTGGCGAGGGCAGGAGCAGGGGCGAGTGGTGAGTGAAGAGTGAGGAGTGGCGAGCGATGGAGGGCTGGGGAGAGGGGTATCGCCGGTGTAAACTTGCGGCGTTGCCCCTTGGCGGGTCATCCAGTCTCATTCTGCGGCGATCTCCAGTCTCTCCACCCCTCCCTCGCCACTCGTCACTCGTCCCATGGCTCTCTCCCTCACCGACCAACAGCTCGTCGCGCTCCCCCGGGCGTCGATCGCCGCGCTGCGAGCCGCCCTCCTACGCGACGGCGGGCCCGAGGCCGCGGGCTACCTCCAGGAGGCTGGCTACGCCGCCGGGCCCGCGCTTTTCACCGCCTTCGGGCAGTGGCTGCGGGCGCGGGGCGAGCCGGCGCCGGAATCCCTAGGCGTCGCGCGCTTCGAGCAGCTCGCGAGCGAGTACTTCACCGAGTCGGGCTGGGGGACCGTCACCGTCGGCTCGTTGCACGACGTCGTGGCGACGCTCGACGCGATCGACTGGTGGGAAGACGCGGTGATCGGCGGCGAGTCGGAGCACCCGGGATGTGACTTCACGGTCGGGCTCCTCGCCAGCTTCCTCGGGCAAGTGGCCGACCAGCCGCTCGCCGTGCTCCAGGTGGAGTACCGGGCCGCCGGCTCGCCGCGGTCGCGGTTCCTGGTCGGCAGCGCCGAGGTGCTGGACGACGTCTACCACCGCATGGCCGGCGGGACCGAGTACGAGGCGGCGGTGGCTGGCGTGGAGTGAAGCGTGAGAAGTGGCGGGTGGCGGGCGATTGCAGTG
>Ga0307416_100001136_pt1 | contig 14295 bp, 12 predicted proteins | sample DK1Cmetagenome_2_FD_203821 | JGI IMG/M metagenome (GOLD analysis project Ga0307416, IMG submission 203821) | Maize rhizosphere microbial communities from greenhouse at UC Davis, California, United States - DK15-C-3 | ecosystem: Host-associated > Plants > Roots > Rhizosphere > Soil | place...
GATCTGCGCCCACGCCTGATCGCGGTCCCGTAGGCCGGTCTTGGTCGCCAGGAAGATCTGCTCCCGGATGCGACCCATCCACGGGCCCAGCCGCAACTCGGCGTCGCCGTAGCTGGCCGCGACGTCGAAATGGTTGATCCCGGAATCCAGCGCCAGCTGGACCGAGGCATCGGCGGTGTCCTGGTCGACCTCGGCCAGGGCGGCCGCGCCGTAGATCAGGACCGAACTCCGATGGCCAAGGCGACCAAGGCGACGCTGCTGCACGGAACCCACTCCCTGTTCGGCCGGCAATCCCGGTCCCACTATGATGTGTCGTTGCGGTCCAGGACAGGACTGGCTAGCTGAGCTAGGGGGGTGAACCGCCGCCGACGCCTGGCGGGCGGCGACCAGTATCGGGTCCCAAACTGGTGAGAACGGCGGCGCGTAGGCCAGCTCCAGGGCCCGTAGATCAGCCTGGTCACGCGAGAAACGATGACGCGATGCGCATCAACCATCAGGTCGTGGTGTTCGACGCCGCAGACCTCGCGGCCGAGCTCAGCTTCTGGGCCGGGGTGCTCGACGGCACCGTCGACGCCGAGGATGACTGGCACATGGTGATCGTCGACGGTGCACCTCGGGTCGGAGTCCAGCTGGCCCCCAACCACAAGCCACCCGACTGGCCTGACGGGACACCGCCGCAACAGATCCACCTCGACCTGTGGGTCGAGGACTTCGTGGCCGCCCACGATCGCGTCATGTCGCTGGGCGCGAAGGTGCTCAAGCCGGCGCATGACGTCGACTCCGTCGACAACTTCCAGGTCTACGCCGATCCCGCCGGTCATCCGTTCTGCGTGTGCTGGGTGCAACGACGCGAGCAGCAATAGCGCCTGAACCACCTGGGATAATGAGCCCGCGTCCAGACAGCACCCCGTCGGGGCCGCCACTCACCCAGCCAACCATCCCCAAGACGGCGAAACTCGAGGATGACGAAGCGCCAGTTATCCACAGAATTCGCGAACGTCGGTTCCACCTGTCCTGGCCTGCTAGTATCGAACACATGTTCGTCCAGGAATCCGCCATGCGGAGATGCTCGTTCCCGGCTGCGGCAGACCGCACCGTGCAAAAGGGTGGTGCCGTGACCATTACCAACAGCAAAGATGCGGGCGATCGCTGCAACCACTGCCTTCCCGACCTCGAGGTGACCCCGCGTGCAGCTCCGTCGGCTGCGGGAACGCTGCTGTCAACAGAGGACTCTGCCAGGCGCACGCTAACCAGAGGAAGAAGGGCCAGCCGCTACGTCCCCTTCGGCCCTTCTACGGCACGCAGGGTCCCTGCCGATTTGATGGCTGCTCCAAACCGCGTGCGACCGGAGGCTTTTGCGCAGGCCACGCCGTCCAGCACTACGGTGGCCGCCGGTTGGCGCCGCTGTTCAAAGCTAAGGTGGGATGCGACTTTCCTGGCTGCACGAAACGCCATTTTCGCGCTTGGCTACCGCCAAGGACATTGGCGACAGTTACGGCTGAAGCGACCCCTTACGCCTCTCCGCGAAAGGACTGGCCGGATCTTGAAGCTGGGGTAGTTCTTATCTTCGAACCAACCCATCCGAACGCCCCGCAAGGACGGCTACGTCGCTGAGCATTCCAAGGTGATGGCGGAAAGGCTTGGTCGACCGCTGGAACCCTTCGAGGAATGCATCACAAAAATGGGATCAGAAGCGACAATGGGCCTGCTAATTTGGAATTGCGGGCTCGCGGCCTGCAGCCGCCTGGAAGTCGTGTAAGCGACCTGATCGACGCAGCCGTGATGGTGCTCAAACTGTATCAGCCAGAACCGCTGAACACCCACGCCCTCCATAGCTGGGGGAAGGACGCAGGAACTACTCTCAGATTCAATTGATACCAGTCATGAAATCGCTCAATTTATCTTTAGTTGGCGAGCAATTACAACCCTTAAGATTTGATTTGTTCCCTCGTAAATTTGTGTAATTTTTGAGTCCCGCATCATTCGCTCTACGGGGAACTCTTTCACGTACCCGTACCCGCCCAATAGCTGGACCGCGTCGGTGGTGACCCGCATGGCCATGTCGGAGGCGAAGCATTTGGCGGCCGCGGCGGCGAAGGTGAGATCGGGGTCGTTGCGGTCGGCCTTGGCGGCGGCCTGGTAGACCAGCGCGCGGGCGGCCTCCAGCTGCATGGCCAGGTCGGCGAGCATGAACTGGATGCCCTGGAAGTCGGCGATGGGCTGGCCGAACTGCTCGCGTTCGCCGGTGTAGGCGAGGGCGTAGTCGAAGGCGCCCTGGGCGATGCCGACGGCCTGGGCGCCGATGGTGACCCGGCTGTGGTCAAGGGCGCGCAGGGCCAGGGGAAAGCCCTGGTTCTCGTCGCCAAGGCGGTTGGCGGCCGGGACCCGGACGTCGTTGCAGATGACCTCGGTGGTGGGTGAGCCGCGGATGCCGAGCTTGTCCTCGTGCTTGCCGATCTCGAACCCGTCCATGGAGTCCTCGAGGATGAAGGCGCTGATGCCCTTGGACCCGGCGTCGGGGTCGGTGACGGCGTAGTAGATGTAGAGCTTGCTGACTCCGCCGCCGGTGATGAAGCGCTTGGTGCCGTTGAGCACGTAGTCGTCGCCGTCGCGGACGGCCCGCGAGCGCATCGCGGCCGCGTCCGACCCCGACCCGGGCTCGGTCAGGCAGTAGGAGGCCATGGCCGAGCCGTCGGCGATCGGGGGCAGCCAGCGCTGCTTCTGCTCCTCGGTCCCGGCGAACAGCAGCGGCAGGGTGGCCAGCTTGTTGACCGCCGGGATCAGCGAGGTGGAGGCGCAGACCCGGGCCAGCTCCTCGACCAGGATGCAGTGGGTGATCGAGTCGGCCTCGGCCCCGCCGTAGGCCTCGGGGACGTTGATGCCGGTCAGCCCGGCCTCGGCCAGGACCTTGAGGTTGTCCCAGGGGAACTCGCCGGTCCGGTCGATCTCGGCCGCTCGCTCGGTGAACTTCTCCTCGAACAGCCGCCGCCATTCCCGGCGGAACAGCTGCTGGTCCTCGGTCAGCGCGAACGCCTCGGACATCTCCGTCACCCTTCCCTGCGTGGCGGCCGGTCCTCCCATTCTAGGACCGGGGGGCCCCGCTCCCCAGGGGTGGCCTCTTCAGCTTCTCGGCAGATCCCCCGATCAGGCAAGGACGGGCGTCAAGTGCGGGGAGGCCGATGCGGGAACCGGCGCGGTGGGAACGGCGGACGATTGCCACGGTGGCGGCGGTGGCCTGATGATCGGGGTGGTCCTGGTCGCCGGGACCGGCCCCGCCCCCCGGCCGTCCGAGGCCTCCAGCGGCAACGCCCCGGCGGCTGCCTGCCGGGACCTTCGCGCCGGGGCGGTGGTGGCCTGCCTGCACGGCAACGACGCCCCCCCACAGGGGGTGAGCCTGTACGAGCGTCCGACCCTCCAGGAGCTGGAGGCCCGCAGCAGCCTGCGTAGCCCCGACCCGCGCCTGCGTGGCCTGGCCGGCCTCGAGTAGGCGACCAGCCCGTCGACCCCCGGGGCCGAACCGGCGTCGGTGAGCTGCATCGGCGACGGCACCTCCGGCAACCGCATCCAGGCGATCTACGCCCACGCCCTGGGCGTGCCGACCGCTATGAGGAAGTGGTGACCTCGCTGCGCGAGTGGATGGCCCAGGCCGACCAGGCGGTGTGGACCAGCGCCGGCCAGACCGGCGGCGGCAAGCGCCTGCGCTTCGTCACCGACAACGCCTGCCAGCTGGACGTCGCCCGGGTGACCCTCACCCCCGCCGGCGACGACAGCTTCAGCCAGATGCGCATCGAGCTGGTCGCCCAGGGCTACACTCGCACCGACCGCAAGTACCTGGTCTGGGTCGACGCCGCGGTCGGGATCTGCGGTCTCGGCGAGGTCTACGGCGACACCCGCCCCGGCCAGGAGAACCGCAACAACCGGGGCCCGAGCTACGCCCGGGTGGACACGCCGTGCTGGCAGTACGCGGAGCTCCACGAGATCTTCCACAACCTGGGCGCGGTCCAGCGCGACGCCCCCCACCCCAGCGCCGCCTGGCACTGCACCGACGAGGCCGACGTCATGTGCTACGACGACGACGGCAGCGGCCCGACCGTGATGACCGTCGTCTGCCCGCCCGAGCAGGAGGCGCTGCTCGACTGCGGCGACAACGACTACTTCAGCACCAACCCGGCGTCCGGCAACTACCTGGCCACCCACTGGAACACGGCCAACTCGAGCTTCCTCCAGGCCGACGACGCCCCCCGCCCGGCCCAGCTGACCCTGACCGGCGCCGCCACCATCGCCTACGGCGACCACGCCACCCTGTCCACTCGCCTGTCCGACGAGCAGACCACCACCGGCGTCGAGGGCGAGCAGGTCAACCTGTTCGCCCGCCGCGCCGGCACCGCCGGCGAGCTCGGCGCCGGCACCGCCACCACCGCCGCCGACGGCGCCGCCGCCTTCGCCCCGGCCCCGGCGGCCACCACCACCTACCGGGCCAGCTTCCCCGGCTCCGGCACCTACGGCACCGCCAGCAGCCCTCAGGTGACGGTCACCGTCCGGCCGACGGTCGCCGCCCGCCTCCAGGCCAGCACGGTCACCAAGCGCCAGTCGATCGTCGTCACCGGGTCGGTCGCCCCCAACCACCACGGTCAGCGCGTCTACCTGCAACGCCAGACCAACGGCACCTGGAAGGGGGTGGCCACGGCCACCCTGACCAACGCCAGCGCCTACACCCTGACGGCCACGCCCCCGGCCAGGGGCTCTTTCACCTACCGGGTCGTCAAACGCGCCGACGCCGACCACATCAGTGCGACCAGCCGGACGCTTGCGGTGACCGTTCGCTGATGGTCAAGGGGCTCAGATACCGGCGCTGCTCGCGTGCGCGGGCCGGCCAGCCGGCAGCGTGCAGGACCCGGAGGGCGTTGAGGGTGAGCAGCCTGTTGGGGCCCGACCGCCCCCAGTCGACCACCTCGACCGGACCCGACCCGGACCGGGTGCCGGGCGGGGCTCGCCGGCCTTGAAGCGGCCATACCAGAGGCTGACCGCCTGAGCCGAGACCTCGAGCTGGCGGGCGACCTGGGCCTGGTGAACGCCGGTGACGACGAGCTCGGCCGCGCCGAGCTGGCGGGCCTGGAGCCGTTCACGTTCGTGTTGGGCCGCGGGGCGGCGGGCAAGGGTTGGCATGGCCCTATCCTGCCCGTCGGATGGTCCAGCTCCAGCCGCAGCCCACCACCCATGGCCTTGCCGGCGGCTGCCGGTTCCTCCTCAAGACCCGGCCCCGGCCCGGTCCTATGCTGGCCAGCCACAGGGTCAGCACGGCGACGAGGGGAGCACCTGGTGATCGACCACGTTGGCCTGGGGGTCAGCGATCTGGAACAGAGCACGGCGTTCTACCAGCAGGCGCTGGGTTCGCTTGGCTACCAGCTGCTGCTGGAACGCGACGGCTCGGCGGGCTTCGGCCGCAACGGCAAGCCGGACTTCTTCATCCACGCCAACCGGCCGTTGAGCGGGCCGACCCATGTCGCCATCACCAGCCCCGACCAGGCCACCGTGCAGGCGTTCCATGCTGCCGGGCTGGCGGCCGGAGGCCGCGACAACGGCTCGCCCGGCCTGCGTCCCCACTATCACCAGGACTACTACGGCGCCTTTGTCCTGGATCCAGACGGCAACAACATCGAGGCCGTCTGTCACCGGCCGGCAGAGCGCTAGGGCATCCTCGGTGGCTCATACCAGCGCCATCGCAGCGCGCTTCGCCCGCGGCTCGGCGGCCCGGCTGGTGTCCTGGCGCGACACCTGCCCACAGCCGGTGCAGCGATAGCGGCGGATCGTGATCAGCAATGTCGTCGGGCGCCACCCCAGCGGTTCGTGCGCCAGCCGCCGGGTCACGCTGTCGCGCGGCGCAGCCTCGCATCCGCAGCGGCGACACCACCGGGCGAACTCGTCGGTCTCGACGACCGGCAGGCCAACACCGCACGACCGGGCTCGAGCCGTTGATCCACGACCTGCAGGCCGAGTTCGTCAAGACGACAGAACGAGCCCAGGTCGGGGGCAGGAAGGGAGCGTGAGACATGTCGCGCCCATCGGCGTCCGAGGCATGCGCAGGTGTCGTCACGCCTACCGAATCAACTGCTGTCGAGGGCGTCAGCGCCAGAATTCGGTGAGCTGCTCGGCAAGGGCGCTGCCTTGGTCGTACCCGGCTCGAGCGGCGGGCGGCCGCAGCGACAGATCCATCGCATTGGCGCCGAACATGTGCTCGGAGTTGCTATCCGGCAAGATGGTTTCGACTCTGCTGCCGCGGGCGCGTAGTTCGTCGACCTGTGCTGCAAGATGCATGCCCCACTCCAACGGCGCCCGTGTTCTGCCGCCAAGTGGTGACAGCACCAGCACCCGCCCGTATCCGGCTGCCAGATCGGCATTCTCGCTGGATCGTCGGTAGCCGCCGTCGATGTATCGGTTGTCCCCGATCCTGTAGGCGAAGCCACTGGCACAGCTGGCGGCGACGGCGTCCACCAGGTCGACTCCGCTGTGGCGGTCGAACACGACCGGTTCACCGGTCTGGGCATCGACCGCCACGATCAGCACCGTTCGTTGCGGCCAGTGCTGGCTCGGCAGCCGAGCGGCGACCGTCGCGCGCCACCGCGTTTGCCCGGAGCCGTCCGATGCCGCATCCATCTCGAGTGCCGCCGCACCCAGTCTACGGCGCATATCGGCCGCATCCTCAGCGGCGGCGATGATCTCGCTCGTCCTCCGCATATGGTCGGCCACCGGCCTGATGCGAACGCGTCCACCGTCGGACCCGACCGGACCAGTCCGTTGCTGGGGCGCCGCGGCAAGGATGTCGGCAAGTAGTTGGGTCGGGCTCGCGCTCGTTATCTGGGCCGCGGCCGTCGATCCGGCCGACGTCCCGATGACCAGATCGGCCTCGGTCACATCCAACCCGGCAGCAACCAGGCCGGCGATCACACCGAGCAACCACGCATTGCCTGCCGATCCGCCACCACCGAGGACCAACGCTCGCTCCCCCGCGGCGCGCACCCGCCTTGTGGCGTCGACCTGCAGCTGATCCTGGTCGGGCCTCGGCCGGTCGGAGGCCGTCGTCGAGGTGACGTGCAGAGTTGAAAAAGGTGTTGTGTTCATGGGAGTCGCCTTTCGCGAGTTGCCTGGCGGGCGCTCCCGGTGGCGACTACCTCAGTCGCGCGATCGTGGACTGCAGCGGAGCACCCACTGCGGACACTGCGTTCATGGGAACTCACCTCCTGCCGATGGATCACGATCGCCGAGACGTTAGCACGCCAGCGACGCGTTGCGCAGCCGGCATCATGCCGGTTGCCGTGTCGCTGTCGAACGCGCCGCCGACCGCTACACCCTCATCTGTGATGGGCCCCCTACATACGCCCGGGCCGGACGATAGGTCCGGGCCGGGGCGCATGGGGTGTGGTCAACCTGCCGGACCCGCTTCTAGCGGCTGAGGCTGGCCGGATGTTGGCGTCGGTACAGCGGCCACAAGCCGAGCGCGGCCAGGGTGCTGGCGGCAACGGCGGCCAGCCCGGGAATGATCCAGCGACTGCCCAGTTGGGATGCTGGCGTACTGGCTGGTCCCGCGGGCGCGGGCGGGTTGGGGGTGGGTCACGGGCGGGGAGGGTGGCGCGGGGGCGGGCGTGGTCGTCGGGGTCGGGGCAGCCCCGGACCACCCGGTTGCGACCCGAAAGTGCGAGGAATGACGGTTGCGTATTAAGGGTGCGGGTCGAGTTGACCGCCGCTGTCAGTGTCACACGTCACGCAGCAGCGGTGTTCCGCGGCACAATTTGGGTTCTCGTGGCTTCTACCAGCGCCAACATCACCCGTAACAATTCACGTGTCCTCGCTGAGGCACGCCGGTAATCAATTCGCGTTGCCAGCGAAACAGCGTTGAGTGTGGTTCGTGATGGGCCGAGCCCAGACTCGCTTGTAGGAGTTCCGGAAATTGTCTGGAGGGACCGGCCATGACCACCATGAGACTGTCGGGTGAGCAGGTGACCCAGCTCGTCGAGCTGCTGACCGTCGCCGCCGCCGCTGCGACCAGTGACGAGGACCGCTACCAGCTCCACTACTCGCGCGGTCAAGTGCACCAGCTGATGCCGGGCATCGAGGTCCTGGTCCTGGCGGGCGTGCTGGCCGACATGACCGACCGGCCTGGACCGGACCTGGCCATTCGGAACGCCTGCCGTTGGTGGAGCGCGGAGCTGGCCGGCCTGCTCAGCGTCGCCTCCGCCGCGACCGCCGCGGCCATCGGCCTGCAGCCGGCGTCGCCCACCGAGCGCGGGCCCCAGCGGCTGCGGTTGGCCGCCTGACCATTGCACGCTCAGGCTCGTCGAAGGGAGCCATCATGCATCCCACCCGTCTGGGTGTCCCCGTCGTCGTCCGGGCCAGTCTCGCGGTGGCCGCTGGTCTGGCGCTGGTGCTGGGGGCTGGGGTCCAGCCGGCCGCGGCCACCTCCAGCGTCCCGCCGCCGGTGGCACTCGGCGTCCACCGGTTCGGCCACCTCCCTCCACCTGACGCGATCGTCGCCCGCGCCGGCCCTGACGAGGTTGGCTTCTCCTCACCACCCAAGGGCGCCGACGGGATCTCCATTGGGCCGTGGTCGTTCGACGTCGCCCAGGACGGCTCGGTCTGGCTGCTGGACGAGGTCAACCACCAGCTGCTGGTGTGGCAAGCTGGCCAGCCCGACGGGCCGGCACGGTCGGTGCCGCTGCCCATGGACCCGCTGGAGCGGATCGCCAACTTCACCGTCGCTCCCGACCACACCATCTACGCCACCTACGTGGCCCCATCCGGGCCCAAGACCCTACGGCTGGCCGCACTCACTCCCAGCGGCCAGGTCCGCTGGACCGCGGCAACCACCGATGAGATCTTCAACGCCCAGCTGCGCATCGGCCCCGACAACGCCCTGTACCTGTTCGGTGGGCACAGCGGCAGGCAGGACTGGACACCGCTGACCACTCCGGCCGGGCGGCCACTGCCGCTGGCCGAGCAGCGCCGCCGGACCAGCCTCCAGCAGCCCCTCCCAGGCGGGCTGCGGTTGGCCGCCACCTATCAGGCCATGGGCGGCGAGTGGCGCTTCGCCCTCACCAACCAGGCCGGCCGGACCCTGCGCGGCTGGCGGGTCACCAGCCAGACCGACCTCGGCGCCGTGCGCGGCACGCCAGCCCTGGTCGGCGGCGACCCGGTCGTCGTGCTTGAAGTCTCCCAGCAGACCAAGTCCAGGGGCCTGTACGAGTACGAGGTCCTGCGGCTGGCTCGTGCCGGTGGGACAAGCATGCGGTTCGCGATCGCCCCCGAGTCGCGCGTGGTCTACGGCCAAGCCGACATGACCGGGCTGCGGATCGGGCCCGACGGTCAGCTGTACCAGCTGCGGTCGTCCCGCACCACCGGGGTGAGCGTCGCCCGCTACTCCCTTACGCCCGTCCCCCACGCCCCGCCCACCACCGCTCCTGGCCCGCCGCCACCGCCCCCGACGGGACCGAGGATCGACAACGGAGGCCTGACGGCACCCACGGTCACGCTGCTGACCAACCAGCCCACAGCCCCAGCAGCCACCCACTGGCCCGCCCGTCAGTGGCTGCCCGGCCTGGCCGCCGTTGGCGCCGCCACCCTGACCGGCCTGGCCATGTGGCTGCGGTATCGACGCCGCCACCTTGCCGGCCAGGGCCCACGCACCCGCTCTCGCGTGGCCAGCTGACCACCCGCAACCACCGACGAGCGGCGGACCGGGTCCGCCGCTCGTCTCCCACCTATCGGGTCGTCAAGCGCGCCGACGCCGACCAGGGGTGGAGCGGTCGCTGGCCTGGCCGGCGCCCGGCGGCTGCCGGTCGCTACCAGCGGCGCGCCGACCCCTGCTCGGCTTCCTGCAGCTGGCTTGATCTGCCGCATTCGGTTGGACAGGCCGAAGGCGGGCAATGCGCTGCTAGCGTACGCGGGCCGGCCAGCCGGCAGCGTGCAGGACCCGCAGGGCGTTGAGGGTGAGCAGCTCGTTGGGGCCCGACCGCCCCCAGTCGACCACCTCGACCGGACCCGACCCGGACCGGGTGCCGGGCGGGCGCCACCAATACCCACCCGGTTGCCAGCGGCCATCGGCCCGGCGGCGCCGCACCAGCAGCTCCAGCGCGTCGCCGGCGCGCGGATCGCTGGCCTTGCCCAGCCGGGACAGGACCACCAGCGCCTGCAGCACGTCATAGTGCCAATAGGGCGGAGAGTGCAGGGCCAGCCAGCGCCGGTCGATCACCTCGCCGTCACCAAGCGAACGGAACAGCCGGTGGGACAAGAACAGCTCGGCGGCGCGGCCGGCCGCCTCGCGCGCCCACAGCGCGCCAGTGGCCAGCCAGTACTCGTGCAGGCCCCAGGCGGGCGGGAGCGACTCATGGAACGACGAGCGGCGGCCGCTGGCCCGCTGATCGCAGTTCCAGCCGCCGTCCGGCCACTGCCAGTCGACCAGCGACCGGGCGAGCAGCTCGGCCCGGGGATCGTCGGCCATGCCGAGGCGGCAGGCGACCGCCAGCGCGTTGCCCTCCTGGGAGGCGCAGCGGCGAGCCAGCCCGTCGATCACCGGCACGCGCTCGCGGTGCGACCGACCGGTCAGCCAGTCCAGCACGGTCGAGGCGGCGGCGACCAGGCGTGGCTCGCCGGCTGGGGCGGCCAACTCCACCAACGACACCAGCCGCCAGTGGGCCCCGCCCCACTTGCTGTAGGGGCCCACCCCGAAGCCGCCGTCGGGCTGCTGGCCGGCCAGCAGCGCACGGACCTTCGGGCCCTCCAGGATCCCGGCCGCGTCGGCGGCCGCGGCCTCGCCATCGAGGTCGCCGAGCAGGTCCCGGCGGGTGAGGTGGCGGACCGCCGGCTCCTCGGAGTTAAGCAGCCACGCCAGCGCCGCCGCGGCGAGGACATCACCTGAATTGTCCATCGTGGTGTGATAGTAGAACCCGACGTCCGGCCGGCTCTCCACGCAGCCGACGACAGTCGTTGTGGTCGTGTGTCGATGGCCGTGAGGGCGTCGATCCAGAGATGCTCCTGCGAGATGCGCCTGTCGCGGAACTCGAACAGGTGCAGCACGCCGATGCTGATGCGGCGCCCACCTGGGCTGGACATGAGCAGGACCCCGGGTCACTACAAGGCCCGGGGCCCAACTACGCGGCCCCCCGAAGCCCCCTCCGCAACCGTCATCTTCCATCACTGAGGGTGAAGAGGCAACACCAAACTGGGCGTCGCAGGAAAGGTACGGTGTTCGGGGGTCGCGAACTGGGTGGGGTTCTGTCAGATTTTGTTGGTACCGACTCGGCGCGCCGAGAGGTTTTGGCCCCCCCGGACTGACCGGCGCGCCGAGCGGGCTTGCATCCAGTTCACAAGGCGCCCCAAGTGGCAGCTGTCGGCACCGTAGGCCGCATGGCACAGGTCGATCCCGACCAGCTCGCAGGCCTTCAACGTCTCCCAGCTGCCTTCGGTCACCTCGACGCCCTCGAGACCGACCTCCCTCTTGAGTTTTCGGAGTCAGGGTGACAGGACCTCAGTGCCGTGACCTGCAGCTTCACCGCACAACGAGCGTCACCCCAACTGTGGAACTCAGTAAGGGTTGGTCGACAGCGCCGCTATGTTTCCGGCGAAGGGAACGGCTCGCCGGCGCCGACCCGCTCGTCGATCACCTGCCAGACCTCCTTATCCAGCTGGTTCTCCTTCCAGATGCCGTACGCGGTCCCCAGCAGCACCGGCGGGACCGCCACCAGCCCGATCGCCCCGCTCACCGCTGCGTCGACCCACTCGTGGCCTCCCAGGCCGATGCTCAGCTGACCCTCCCCGGAGGTGAAGACCACGGTGATCGCGTAGGCGACCCCGAGCAGGTGGCGCCACAGGCTCTCCTTGCGCGCCTGCATCACCGTGCGGTCCTCGCTGGTGCGGAAGACCTGCGCCTCGAACTCCCGCGCGCGGAAGTGGTCCGCCAGCGCCTGGGCGAGCTCCTCCGCCGGGACGGTAGTGCGGTAGATCCGCTCGAAGTTCAGCGCCGGCACCCTGCCGGCCCCCGCGCCTTTGCCTTGCTCTGCGGCCATTTCGTTCCCTCCCCTCTCCCTCCGGCCCGGCCACGCTGCTCGGGCCCGTGGCACCCGCGGCCCGGTGTCAAACGCCGGCCGGGCGAGGCGGTCGACGCACCTCGCCTGACCAAGGGTTTTACCATGTCAACATCTCTGACATTGGACCGACTGTCCAGTTCGTCCGGATCTCGGAATGCCCACTCATCGACTGAAGCGCCGGCGACCGAGCTGTCAACTGTAAGGGTATCGAAGGCTGGAGGGTTCGTACTCCAGCCGCAGGTGTTGTTCGCGTCGTTGGCAGCGTGCCCGGCGGGCGCGGGCCTGGTGGCGTCGGCGCATCGTGACCAGGCCAGGACGAAGCCGGGCGCTCGCCGCGGTGGCTGCCGTTGACCTCCGGGTCCACCGTAGACTGCGACGCCAGGCGCCGGTACCCACCCCTGCCGACCGGACCGCCACCGGCGAGGAGGCCGAGTTGTGCTCGCGAACCTGAACGGCATCCAGGTGCACTACGCCGACCATGGCAGCGGACTGCCCGTCCTTGGGCTGCATGGCGGGGGCGTCGACCACCGCGAGATCATGGGCGCCTTGGAGCCGCTGTTCGCCGACCGACCCGGGTACCGGCGCATCTACCCCGACCTGCCCGGCATGGGCCGCACCCCCGCACCGGAGACGATCGACAGCACCGACGCCGTCCTGGAACTGCTGCTCGGGCTGGTCGACGCCATTATCGGCGAAGAGGCGTTCCTGGTGGTCGGCCACTCTTCGGGCGGCTACCTGGCCCAGGCGATCGCCAGCCGCCGCCCGCGCCAGGCCGCCGGGCTGGCGCTGCTCTGCCCCCTCGTGGGCGAGGGAGGGGGCGAGGGCGAGCGCCCCGAGCACGTGGTTCTGCACGCCAGCGACGACCTGGACCTGGACGGCGCCCTGGAACCTGAGCAGGCCGCCGTGTTCCGCAGCTACCTGGTCGTGCACACGCCGCAGACCCTCCGGCGCTTCCAGGAGCGGGTGGCGCCGGGGGTGGCGCTCGCCGACCAGGCCGCGTTGGAGCGCATGGGAGCACGGTGGCAGTTGAGCACGGCGCCCGAGCAGGGACCGGCCTATGCCAACCCGACGCTGATCCTGGCCGGCCGCCAGGACGCCAGCGTCGGCTATGCCGCGGCCTGGCGGCTGCTGGAGCACTACCCTCGCGCCACCTTCGCCGTGCTGGACCGCGCCGGCCACGGGCTGCCGCACGAGCAGGTCGGGCTGCTTGGCGCCCTGCTGGGCGAATGGCTTGACCGCATCGGTGAGCATCGTGCCGCCACCACCGCCAACGACGACTGATCGGGTTCTCAAGTGTCGAGTTGATGAGCGTGCCAGACCCTCACGGCCTAGGCCGAGACCTCGAGCTGGCGGGCGACCTCGGCTTCGTCGACGCCAGTGGTGAACAACTCGGCCGCGCGCACCCGGCGGGCCTGGAGCCGGTCACGTTCTGCTGTGCCGCAGGGCGGCGAGGGACAGTTGGCATGCACCGGATCCTCACCCGGCGGGGGCCGAGCTCCAACCCGGCCTCACCCTCACATCCTCAACCCGACACCCAAATCCCTTTTCAGCGGCCTGGCGCACCAGACGAGCGTCCATCCGGATGGAGTTCCCCCGCGACGCCGCCCTGCTGTGTGCTGAGAGCGGCTCACAGCATGAGGTTGTTTGGTCTGATGGGAGCTGGTTGCGCCCGTCGGTCATTGCCCCATCTGGGACCAGCTTCTGCCTGGCGACTGGGATCGCCCGAGCGCTAGCTGCCGCTGGCCGAGCTGCGCCGCGCGGTGGTGATGGAGCGCAGCGTGTCGTGGCTCCATCAGTGCAACGGCTGCGGCTGCCCTGGGGAGCACCGCGCCGACAGCCACCACGCATTCCTGAGATTGGCGTGCTGGCTGATCTGCTGGCCCTCCCTCGATGCTCATCCTGTCGCCAGGTCGGCGGCGGCCGAGCGTTTGCGGCAGGTGTAGGTGCCGTACACCGACCCGCTGAAGTCCGCGGTCAGGATCTCAAAGCCGGCGGCGGCCAGCATCGGCTCCAGCAGCCACCGGAAGGTGCTGTGCTCGGCGTAGTCCGCGGCGGTTTGACTTCCTCTCCGCCCTGAAGGACGGGGATTCCTGATCGGGCTTATGCGGCACCGGCCAGGGTGGTTCCTGCTTCGTCCCCGACCGCCTGGCTTGCGCTGGGTCTTACACCGGGTCCACAGGCAGTAACGGCCAGCCCGGCCGCCAGGATGTTCTTGGCT